>Ga0315282_10002392_pt1 | contig 34651 bp, 37 predicted proteins | sample YL17G07_20_MG_FD_203693 | JGI IMG/M metagenome (GOLD analysis project Ga0315282, IMG submission 203693) | Sediment microbial communities from Yellowstone Lake, YNP, Wyoming, USA - YL17G07_20 | ecosystem: Environmental > Aquatic > Freshwater > Lake > Sediment | place: USA: Wyoming | collected...
TCTGACCGAGATCGGCATCCTCGAAGTGGCCGTCGACCGGCAGCTCTTTGAGCTCAGGGGCGGTCGGGGCGGGTACGGCGGTCTTCGTTGGTTCCTGTGTATCCGCCGGCGGGGCAGGTGGCGACTTTTCGAACATGAGCCCAATGACGCCCAGCGCCATGAGGATGAGGAATACCACCCCGACAATGTAGATGGCGCTTCTGGCCTTGCTCTTGATCCATGGACCCGCCTTCCTTGTCCTGGCCGGCTTGTGAGCGGGCGGCGAGGCGGCGAGGGTCGGAAGCAGGCTGCGTATGCCCTGGGCGAGGCGGTCCAGATGCTGCTCGAGCGGCGGCGTAATCGCATCAAGCCAGTGGCGCGATTCGAGGTAATACTCCAGCGACCCGGAGGGGTGGACGTCTTCGATCCGGAACGGCACGACCGGCGCGCCCTTGCTTACGGCGCGCTCTATCTCGTTGGGCACGTGGACGGAGTCGTTGGTTCTGCCGGAGAAGACGACCACCATGACCTTGCAACTGTTGATGGCCTGGTCGATTTCGGCGGCATACTGCATGCCGGGGCGAACGTCGCGCGGGGCCATCCAGCAGCGGATGCCTTCGTCCTCCAGCCAGTGACACATGGCTTCGGCGGTCTGTTTGTCCTCATGCGAGTAGCTTATGAATACGTCGTGCGCCATGGCATAACCCTCCATGGGTTTCCTGCAGCAGCGACGAGACCGGCCGCCGCCGCACATTCAAGGCCGGCCGCGGCACGCCGGACGATGGCGCATGCGGCCGAAGGCTTTCAGCTTGGTTTCGTGACTGTCAAAGCAGCGGGATCAGCATGTTCCGGAAGGCGCGAAGGGGACAAACACGGAGATATCCGGGCAAACACAGGGACTACCTCAACCTGGCATAAGTTTACAGGTGAACATGCGGCGAGTCAAATGAATCGCCTGAGCCACGGCGAAACTCCATGCGTCGATGGCGGTCGACGGGCGGGGACGCCGCGAGAAGACGGTGACGCTACGGCGATTCTTTCAGACAGTCGGCTGTCGGCGTGGCGATAATGTGGTGTGTGACTAACTTTTCTGGCACTCGCAAGTGGTAGCATACAAAGGCGTTAGGTCCGCAAACCGTAGGGGCGACTCGGTGAGTCGCCCTGCTCCGAATGCCACACTCGCAGTCGCCTGCTTCCGGGGCGCTGTCAGGCTCACGCTCTTGCCCGGACGTAGCGGCGTCTTGTGTTCGAAGACCACACCGGTCAAGTTGCAGGGCGACTCACCGAGTCGCCCCTACGCATCACCTCAGCGGAACGTTCCCCGCCAGAATCGCTGGTCAGACACATAATGTGCGGGCCTGCAGTTTTCGGTTTGACATGATCGACGGGTGCCGCTATGCTCGTGTACCGCCGACACAGCCGGTTTCTCACTGTAAATGCGCGCAGGGGTCCGCGGGGGAAGCAGCAACAGTGCATAGCCTGCCGATACTCCCCCAACGTCAAGGTTCGTGCCGATGCGGAAGACGCAAGTACGTGCGCGGCTGCCAACCTGGCCGTGATAACCGGATCAGGAGACTGTCATGACCGAACAGTATGATCCAATGGCTCGAATAGACGACCAGATACGGTGGTATGACTGCAAGAGCGGGAGCTGCCAGCGGATGTTCAAGAGGCTGAAGCTCGTCGGTCTGGCTGCAGCCGCCGTAATTCCCTTTGCCGCAGGTCTCAGGGCCAGTCCTTTCCTGACGGGCGGGCTCGGCGCGCTCGTGGTCATCCTTGAAGGGGTTCAGCATCTCGGGAGATATCAGGACAACTGGGCCTCATACCGCTCCACGTGTGAGGCACTCAGGCATGAGAAGTATCTCTACATGGGCGGCGCCGGGCCATATGCTCATGCCAAGAGAGCTCGCGAGCTTCTTATCGAGCGCACGGAGTCCCTGATATCCACCGAGCATGTAAAGTGGATAGCGGTCCAGCAGGAGGGCGAGCGAAAAGATAACGCAGCGGAGAAGGCTTCTTAGGCTATGCGCTGGCTGCCTGTCTACGACTTCGTGGTCGCGGCTGCTCGAAGGTATCATCGGGCCGCACAATCATCAGCGTTACCGACATACGAACCCTCCCGGGGCCGTCCGCCGAGTCACAGCGGGCACGGTGGTAAAGCGCATCAGGGCAGACCCTCTTTGGTTTGGACATTGGGTCGAAAATCAAGATAATAGGGCGCTTTGAGGGGGTCGCGGGGCCCTTTCTGCGACGGTTGGCGCTTGAGGCGCGTATATTAAGCGGGACATCCGGGGGAGCGCATGAAAGTCGAAATTCGGTTGCCGGCGTTGGGAGATGACAAGAATCTCGAAGCGAATGTGTCGTTCTGGTATTTCGACGCGGGGGAGAAAGTGAAGCAGGGGGAAGATCTTTTGGAGGTCGTCACCGACAAGGCAACGTTCAACGTCCCTGCGCCGGCGGCGGGCAAGCTCGCGAGCATTTCGGCCGGCGAGGGCGAGGTCGTCAAGGCGGACGATCTCTTGGGATTCATCGAGACGGAGGTTTGACCGGGTGACCCAGGCACGAGGGAAGTTCATAGTTATCGAAGGCGTGGACGGAGCGGGCAAGTCAACGCAGGCATATCTTCTTTCAAAGTACCTCGGCGAGAAGAAGGTGCGCGTGCTTCCAACGCGCGAGCCGGGCGGAACGACTATCGGCGAGCGCATACGCGAGATACTTCTCGACCCCAACGGCAGCGAGATAACGCACGAGTGCGAGCTGCTTCTCTATATGGCTTCGCGCGCGCAGCTTGTGGGCGAGGTCATCAGGCCGTCGCTCGATGCCGGTTACGTAATAGTAAGCGAGCGCTACATATGGTCGAGCATCGCGTACCAGGGGTACGCGGGCGGCGTGTCGCCTGACGCGATTGAGACAATCGGCAAGTACGCAACCGGCGGGCTTCTGCCGGATCTCACGATAATCCTCGACATCGATCCGGGCGTTGCATCCAACCGCGAGAAGGAGGGGGGCGCGGGCTACGACCGCATCGAGAAGAAGGGCGTGGAGTTTCAGAAGCGCGTGCGGGAAGGGTTCCTCGAGATCGCGAAGCGCCACAGCGACAGCATGAAGATCGTCGACGCGTCGCAGTCTCCACGGAGAGTTCACGAAGAGATAAAGAAGCTGGTCAACAGTGTCCTTTAGAACCGTCATAGGCCAGGACAAAGCGGTCGGCGAGGTGACAAAGGCGCTTGCGTCCGGCCGCGTACCTCATGCATTCCTGTTCACCGGGCCGTCAGGCGTCGGCAAAGGGACAGTGGCGCTCCTACTCGCCAAAACGCTCCTGTGCCCGCACGCCAAGCCTCTTGCCTGCGGGAAGTGCCCCTCGTGTCATCGCGTCGATTCATCCACACATGCTGATTTGAACATTCTCACCGTTCCTGAGGACAAGTCTGAGATACCTGCGAAGGAGGTTCGCGATCTGTGCGCGCGACTTGCGGAAAGCCCACTCGAAGGCAAACGCAAGGTGGCCGTCGTCGACCCCGCCGACAGGATGAACCAGGAGGGGCAGAACGTATTCCTCAAAACGCTCGAGGAGCCGCCGCTCGATACGGTGATCATACTCGTGGCGGAGAACGTTGACGTGATCTTGCCGACGGTGCGCTCGCGGTGCAGGCGGGTGACGTTCGCGCCGATTGCGGACGAGGCGGTGGCGGGCTTCCTCGTGAAGCGAGGGGCGTCCGCGGATACGGCGGGGACATTAACGCGGCTGGCGCAGGGGAGTATCGGCGAGGCAGTGCGGCTCATGGACGGGACTTTTGCCGAGGACAGGGCGGCGATCATCCAGGCGATTCTCGCGGCGGCGCCGGGGGCGGAAGAAAAACTGACGGAAATCATCGCGTCCGGCGGTGCGGGAAAAGGCAAGAAGGCCAAGGAGCGGCGCGAGGACGTAATAATGCTTCTGGCGGCGCTGCACTCGGTGCTTGTCGACGCGATGCGGCTCAAGGCCGGAGCTCCTATCCGCACCAACGCCGACATCGCGCACGCGATACGCGCTTTCGCGGGCGAGGTGGAGCTCGACGAGATCGACGCGCTTGAAAAAGAGGTCAGCGACGCCATAATAGTCATCGCGGGTTACGCGGACGCGCGCCTCGTGGCGCTTCGTCTGGCAGCGGCGTTCGCACGGCGGCCGGGACCGGTCGCGTCTGAGTCCAATCGAGGTTAGCCTGATGGCTTACAGCGTTACCGTCCGCTACGGGTCGATGGGTCTTCTCGGGAAGTTCAAATCCGAAACGGCTCTGCGTCGCGGAGATAAAGTAGTTCTGCGCACGGAGCGCGGCAGCGAGGACGGGGAGATCGTTCATCCCGCCGAGGCGCTCGCCGATGCGCCTGCGCCGGCAGACGGAGAGGTAGTCCGCGCGCTTAGCGCGGACGACGAGAAGGAACTGCGGCGGATACGGGATGAGGCGATTCCGAAGGAGCTGGCCTTTTGCCGCGACAGGATAAAGGCGCTCGAGCTTCCGATGAAGCTTGTCGACGCGGAGCATCTCCTCGGCGGCGAGAAGATCATCTTCTATTTTCTGGCCGACGGGCGCGTGGATTTCAGGCAACTGGTCAAGGACATCGCGCGCGAGTACAAGACGCGCATAGAGCTGCGGCAGATCGGCGTGCGCGACGAGGCGAGGCTCCTTGCGGAGCTTGGCCACTGCGGCCAGTGCCTCTGCTGCCGGTCGTTCATGAAGAGCCTTGAGCCGGTGACCATGCGCATGGCGAAGAGCCAGAAGGCCACGCTTGATCCGACTAAGATTTCCGGCGTCTGCGGGCGCCTTATGTGCTGCCTGAGATACGAGGACAAGGTGTATGGCGAGCTCAAGACCAAGCTTCCCAAGCGCGGAGTAAACGTCAACACACGAAAGGCCGCCGGCAAGGTCATTGATACGGACGTCCTCGCCCAGACGGTCTCCATAAGGACCGTCAATTCCAACATCGTACGCGTTCACGTCTCGGACATCATCTCGATTGAGGGGGTCGGTACGCCTCAGGAAGAAGCATCCAACGATGCCGAGGCTGCCGCAGCCGAAGCGCCGAATTGCTCCGCCACAGCGCCCTGTGGTGAATGCCCGCGAGAGAACGACCGCCCAAGCGGCTCAATCAAGGAGGCGCCCAAGCCCCAGGAACAACCCGAAAGGCCCGGCCAAAGGCAGGAGCAGGGTCCCGGGCAGGACCAGAGGGGCGACAGGCGGGAGCGGCCCAACCAAGGTCAAGGCCGCGAGGCAGGCCAAGGCGGCCAGCAGCACGGCGGTCAGGGCCAGGGCCAGGGCCAGGGGCGCAGGCATGGCCGACGGGGCAGAAGAAACCGCTCTCAGCGGCGCGGAAACGGCGGCGGCGGTGGTGGCGGGAAGCAGCCGTGAGTCAGGGGCAAGCGGATTTCCTGGAAAACGTTCGTGCGGTAGCCGAAAGGAGCGGCAAATACGATCTCCACGCGTATCTGTTTGTCTTTGAAGCACTTGAGTACACACTGAAGAAGGCGGGCAAGCGCCGCCACGTCACGGGCAGGGAACTTCTGCAAGGCATTCGGGCATTCGCACTTCTCAACTTCGGCCGCATGGGGAAAATGGTCTTCAACCAGTGGGGGATAACGGAGACTCTCGACTTCGGGAAAATCGTCTTTTCCCTTGTGGACGCAGGACTTATGTCAAAAACGGAGACCGATTCGCTTGAGGATTTTGCTGGTGGATTCGACTTCGAAGAGGTCTTCGAGAGAAGCTATATTCCCGCCGACATTCCGCCGTCCGGACAATCCGGAGGCGGAAAACGGGCGAAAAATGCTTGACACTCCCCGTGGGCCGCGTAAACTTGTGGTTTTCCGCCATTGCCGGTGGCTGGCATAGCGCCAAGTGAGAAACGCTTTTTCCGCACGGAGACCTTTTCGCATGAATACCTTTATGGCAAAGGGAAGTGACATAAAGCGCCGTTGGCTCCTCGTCGACGCGCAGGACAAGGTGCTCGGCCGCATGTCGGTTGCGATCGCGACCATCCTCATGGGCAAGCATCGCCCGACTTACACGCCGCACGTGGATACGGGCGACTTCGTGGTTGTCATCAACTGCGAGAAGGTTCGCCTGACCGGCAAAAAGATGGACACAAAGCTCTACAAACGCTACAGCGGCTACCCCGGCGGGCAGTTCGTTACGCCTATCTCCAAGGTCCTCGACAAGCACCCGGAGAGGGTGGTTCGCGAGGCCGTCAGGCGCATGCTGCCCAAGGGCATCCTCGGCAAGCAGATGCTTTCGAAGCTCAAGATCTACGCCGGCGCGGAGCACCCGCACACGGCTCAGAAGGTTGAACCAGTCGAATTGACGATGAAATAACGGAGGTTTGCTTTGTCCGAACAGAGACCAATCGAGGCTGAGGCGCCGGCCCCCAAGGAGTATTACTGGGGTACCGGGAGGAGAAAGACTTCGGGCGCGAGAGTTCGCATGTCGCGCGGCAGCGGCAAGATCACGGTTAACGGCCGCGAGCTGGATATTTTCTTCAAGGAAGACAAAGACCGCAGCCAGGTTCGCGCGCCGCTGAGCGCCACAAAGACTCTGGGCCTCTATGACTGCGTAGCAACCGCCGAGGGCGGCGGCATCACCGGCCAGGCCGGCGCGGTGTCTCTCGGAATCTCCAGGGCGCTTCTGAAGATCGACGAGAATAACCTCCCCGCGCTTCGCGACGCCGGGCTTCTGACCCGCGACTCCCGCATGAAGGAGCGCAAGAAGTACGGCCTCCACGGCGCGAGAAGAGGGACGCAGTTCTCGAAGCGTTAATATCCGCGAGACGAAATTCAACAGGCGCGATGGTTCGCAGGAACCGTCGCGCCTGTTCTGCTTTTGCACTCTGTTGCGCGAGATGCCGTCAGTCAAGCGTGTTAATTCTCTACCGCGCAGTGTTTCCCGCTTCCGGTCGGAGGCTGATGTCCTCCAACGCTCCAGTCGACAGTGTCAGAACAGCCGCCCTGGTTTCGTGCGGCGCTATAGTGTTTGTGATTCCGATGATCGCCTTATCGTCGCTCGTCCAGCAGAAGGCAACCGGCCCCTGGCCAGCGGGCAGGTCGCAGATTTTGGCCGTGTGCCCGGTCACTTTGTCGCGGACAACGATGGAGTATGTGAGTGTTGTCGGGTTCTGTTGCCACATGAGTACCCTCGTGTCTCGTGTGGCGGCTTCAGGCACATCGGGTGTATAGAAGGTCAGTGCCGGGTAACTGCCCGAGACGGCTGGACGCGACTCTGCCGGCAACGTATCCGCCTCCACCGCCTCGGCCCCGCCGTCCTGCCAGTTGATGCTCCAGTACCTGGCAATATACGCCAGAGACCCGAGCCATCGAACCGGGATACGGAGCCTGCTCCAGGAACTGAAGCCGACCTGTGCCGCAAGCGCGTGCGTCTTGTCTATCCAGAATACGTCACCGGCACCCCGCACTCTGCAGATGACCCTGCTGTCAGGCAACCTCAGAAGCTCATATGCCTTGCCGGCAGGGGTATAGTGGAAGATCCAGAAGAGCGCATGTCCGTCGCCTGTGGGGACTCCGTCAGGCCCGAAGGACATGAGCCCCGGCCCGAGCGGAGCGCCGTTACGCCCCAGGGTTGCCGTCGACTCGACGCTGACCGGGCACTTGGAGGGCGATGTGAGAAGCCATGTTCTCTCTGACGGCACGAAGAAGGATAGCGCGGCAAGCGCGAGAAGAAGCGCGCAGCCGACAACTACAACACTCTTCCTGGTAATCAGCCGTTGCATGAATGGGGCTTACCGTCCGGTTCTACTGGTGTTTTCGTCCGGCCATGGGATTTTCTCCAGCTTGCCCGTTGAGAGCGTCAGGACAAACGCCTCGTCCCTGCCATCGGCGGAAGGGTCCAAGGTTGTGACAATCGCGGTGTCGTCCCCTGTCCAGCAGAACGGGCCGCCATGCTTGAGCGCCGGGATGTAACAGATATTTGTCAGGAGATGGGTCTCAAGATCTTCCGTTTCGACAAAGGATTGTCCTACCTTCGGGTCATAGTCGAACGACAGGAGTTTCTTCTTGCGTATCACGGATTCATGCACTGCGGGCGTAACGAGTTGGATTTGCGGCACGCCGTCAACCGAGTAGACATTCGGCTCCGGCCGGGTGCTGTCAGGCAGCGACGAGACATCAACAGGTCTGGCGATGCCGCTGTGCCAGTCGATTGTCCAACAGAGCACCGTCGCTACGTTGTATCTGCGCCAGGCGTCAGGCAGCGGCCACCTGGCCCAGGGGCGCAGGCAGAACCGCGCGCCCGCCGCTTGGGCGGTGTCCACCCAGAATACCTGGTCGAGGCCCTCTACCGTGGCGAGCACCCGGCAGTCGGGCAGGCGCAGGACCGCCCATTTGACGCCCCTGGTGTTGCTGAGAGTCACCCAGAAGAGGGCTTTCCCGTCGCGGGTGGGCGTGCCGTTGCCGTTGACGTTGAATGCGACTCGCTCGTCCGCAAGCGGCCTGCCCTCCGGCCCGAGCGCCGTGGCCGACTCGATACGTATCGGCTTCCTATCGGGCCTCGCGGTCAGCCACGTTCTGACTGAAGGAATGCAAAGCGACAATGCCGCAAGCATAAGCAACATCGTGACAATCGTCGCGCAAACCCTTTTCCTTGTGATCAGACGCCGCATCTGCCAGAACCTGTCATTTTGCAGCACCGCCGGTTTCATTCGGCCAGGGGATCTTCTCCAGTTTGCCCGTGGACGGCGTGAGAAGATATATCTCGTTAGTCGGCCACGCCACCTTTGTGGCCCTGAACAAGAGTATGAACACCTTGTCCTTCCCTGCGATGGACGGAAACCAATGGTCGCCGCGCTGCAGGTCGATGTCCACGTCGCAAACAACAGATTTCGCCCCCGTTTGGAGATTGTATGACTTGAGGGCGGGCTTGTTCGTCTGGGGATCCCAGCCGGTCTGGTAGTAATTCATTCCTGCCTGCAGCGCGGGCGGAACGCCGGCGAGGACCATCGGCGCAATGAGAATGCCGTCGGTTCCACTGATATCGCCTACGTAGCGATCGGTAGGCAGAATCCTCCCATCGCTACGCGCTATCTCGCCGGTCCTATAGTCGATGGTCCAGTAAGTGGCCGAGTAGCTGCTCGTGAGATTGGAACCGGTTGATCTGCGATAGAACCGATTGATGAGAGGCACGAGGCTCCTAAAGGGGCGCAGATGCGCCTTGACGCCGATAACCTCGCCGTAGTTCCCCCAGATCATGCCGTCGAAGCCCTTGACTCGACAAAGCACGTGCCAATCCGGCAGACGCACGAGGATGCGCTCCTTCACGGCCCCGCGCGTCTCGAACCAGAAAAGCGCCTGCCCCTCGCCGACAGGATAGCCCCAGGAGGTGGTGCACGCCTGCAGGCGGGTGAGGGGCAGCGGGCCTGAGGATGCTATCTTCGGTTCGGGGATTACGGTGACGTCAGTGGGCGGCCTCCTGCCTGCAAGCCAGAAGTATGTGATTGAGACCGCCGCCGCGATCAGGAGGGTCGTCACGCACAGGCGCAGGATGGTTCGTTTCCTTGATCCCGCCTTCGTGCCTGCCTGAGCGTTGTCCACGGTCTCCGTCATTCCGGCACTACCTTGTCCCACTCGACCTCGACGGGCCTTCCTGTCGCAGCGGATGCTATGCCGCGGCAGCAGACCCACCCCTGCATGATCCAGCCTTCCTTGTCGGCGACCTTCACGCGGAAGACGAACTGGTCGATGCAGCCGAGAAAGACCGCCGACCAGAAGAAGGGGCCGGTGCTGTTCCACTGGTAGTGGATGGAGAGGAGCTTGTAGCCGTTGTCCCTGGCCCATTGGTGAAGGGTCTCTTCAGCGCGCAGATAGGCGACGTTTCTCACGAAGCGCATGATGACGAACACCACGGCGAAGACGACGAGGCCGAAAGTCGTCTTGTGCGATTCGAAATAGTCCCACATGGCAAACGTCCTCACTACCGCGCTGTTGGCGTAACGTCCCAGGTAATAGACTTGATTCGAAAGACATTTTGTCTATTGAAGCGCGGATTGAAAGGCGTTATCACACGAGGAGTGCGTGTCCGTAATTGCGGACGCCTATGCCTGCCGGCCGTCTGACGCAGCATCGGGATCTGTCCGGCGGCCGACGGAAAACCTGGGGACAGGCAACGATTTCCGAAAAACCGCGGAAATCAAAGCCAGTCGGGCGGTCTTCCTGCCTTTGTTGCCTCGTGCAATTGCGGACATGCACCCTCACACGAGGCCGGTTGCCAGAAGCGCCGCAGTCACCAGCAAGAGCACCCCTACGGTCATCTGCACTGCCTTCATGGTGACGGTCTTCATGAGGCGGACGCCTACGAATGAGCCAATGAAGGCGGCGACGACGCCGGCGATCACAAGGCCGGTGATGCCCTGGCCGGCGACGGCACTGAAGTTCTTCGCGAAGAAGGTCAGACCGTAGACGATGAGGCGTGCAACGTCCACGACGACTGCGGACAAAGCCGCGGTGGCGATGTACGCTTCCTTTGTAAGCCCCGCCTTGATGAGAAACGCCGATCTTAGCGCGCCTTGAAGGCCGGACAGGCCGCCGAAGAACCCCGACAGCACGCCGCCCAGTGGCAGATATTTCCTGTCGATTGCGACGTTGCGCAGAGTGGGCAGGAGCTCCAGAAGCGCGAAGACTGCGATGAGGACCGAGATCAGGATCTTGACCGCGGTGATTTCATGCTCGCTGCCGCCGATATGATAGCTGACGATCGGCCGCGCGTTGGAGAGGTGATTGAGGAGCAGCGCGCCGAGGACGGAGAAGACCGCCGCAGGAATCGCGAACAGAGCCGTTACTTTCCAGTCAGCATTCTTGCCGATAAGCGCGATCTTGAAGAGATTGTTGGCCAAGTGTACGACCGCCGTCGCCGCTACTGCGACGCTCACAGGGAAGAAGATCGCAAAGGCCGGCATAAGGAGCGTGCCGAGACCGAAGCCCGAAAAGAGCGTAAGCGTCGAGACGACGAGGGCGACCACTGATATGATAGCGTACTGCATCCGGTTTCTCCGTATGCCTGGCTGTCTGTGCAATACGAGACAGTCTGGGGGCCGCCAACGTATCCGCGGGCCAAGGCTCGGGGCGCATCATTTTGCGCGCGGCGCACAAGAACGCTTCACCGACAGCGGCACTCCCGCTATAATGCGACGCTTGTTCCCATTTGCCGCGACTCCAACGGAGAGCAATCAATGGCTATGCGCCCCTACAACCACAAGAAAGACCGTAAGGCCGTTCATCGCGTCCTCAAAGAGATCAATTGGATGCCTTCGGACGACCCGTATGCGGAAGCGGCGCAGGACGCGTTCGCGACGTCCGCGCGGGCGTTTGTCTCGGATTTGAACGGCGCGCCCGAATGCCTCGTGACCACGATGCCGGGGACGGTGCGTTACCAGGATAACGACGTTTCGCTCTGCTGCGTGACGGGTGTCTGCACGAGCCGGCTCGCGCGTAAGCAGGGGCTGGCGGCGAGCCTGACCGCGCACGCCGTGGCCCAGTGCGCGGCGAACGGAGCGGAGATGGCGGGGCTGGGATTCTTCGAGCAGGGGTTCTATGACCGGTTCGGGTTCGGGACAGGCGTGTACGAGTTCAACATTCGCTTTGACCCTGCTGACCTCACTATCGATCTAAGGCCGCGCGTGCCGGTGCGCCTCGTTAAGGAAGACTGGGCGGACATGCACGACGCGCGGCTGAGGAGTATGCGGCGGCACGGAAGCGCGACGGTTCTCCCGCCAGCCTTTACGCGGCTCAGGACGTCCAAACCCCGTAATGGTTTCGGCCTCGGCTATCGCGACAGGAAGGGGCGCATAACGCATCACCTCTGGGCGCTCAAAGGCGACGGCTGGAACCCGACCATAGATGTGATGTGGCTCTCGTACGAGAACTACGACCAGTTGCTGGAGCTTCTGGCTCTCATAAGGGCCTTCGGGGACGAGATCAGAACCGTCTCGATCCCACAGCCGCCGCACGTGCAGTTGCAGGACCTTGTCAGCCACCCCTTCCGCGCGCAGAACGCGCGAGAAGAATCGAAGCACCGCACGGGAACGCGCGCGACGGCGTTCTGGCAACTGCGCATCAACGACCTTGCGGCGTGCCTCGCGAAGACCCATCTGCGCTCAGAGCCGCTGACCTTCAATCTCAGTCTGACCGATCCGATCGAAAGGTTTCTCGGCAGGGGCGAGCGATGGAAGGGTACGAGCGGAGACTACGTCGTTACCGTCGGCCCCAAGTCGAACGCGAAGCGCGGCACTAAGGCGGGATTGCCGACGCTGACCGCAACTGTCAATGCGTTCACGCGCATGTGGCTCGGCGTGCAGCCTGCGACGACGCTTGCGGTGACGGACAGGCTCTCAGGCGACGCGAAACTACTTGCGAAGCTGGACGAAGCGTTCCTGCTGCCGAAGCCGCATTTGAACTGGTTCTTCTAGGGACACGGTCCATGGTAGGTTGCAGAGTGTGCTGTGCCTGACGCTGGGTCGCATCTCTGCAACCTAGACCTGTGTGAGTGGTGACACATGAAGATCATTCTCGACTCGACCGTTCTGTGTGCGGACTTCCCATTGAATGGTACTGCCTTCAGTGTGCTGATTGAGGGTCTGCCGCGGATTGCTGGTCAGTTGTGCATCCCGGCCGTAGTTGTGGACGAGCTTGAGAATAAGTACCGGGAAGCATTGCGAGACCTTAACCGCAAGGCAAGCAAGCTGAATCGTGAGCTCGCACGCATCCTCCTAACGCCGATCGACGGGGCAGTGACCAGCATTGACGATGATGGCGAGGCGAAGAGATATCGGCGGTTCCTGCTCGACTTCGTCCATAGGGTAGGGGGCCTCGTGCTGCCATATCCTGATGTTGACCACGTCAAGATTGTCTCACGAGCCCTAATGCGTCGGAAACCGTTCAAGGAGAATGGGTCTGGATATAGAGACGCCCTGATTTGGGAGTCCCTACTTCACTTTGCCAACAAAACGGCGGACCCCATCTATTTCGTTACGCATAACAAGAGGGATTTCGGCGAGGGACCCAGAGTGCACCCGGACTTGAGCGCAGACTTGGTGGCGCTTGGTGTTGACCCGCAGCGAGTCGTAGTTCTGCCATCTCTTGAGGCTCTCAGCAGCCAATTCATCCTGCCCCAGCTCGAGCGCCTTGACGACATGGTCAACAAGATGGCTTCTGGCACACTGTCTGCCTTCTCTCTTGAAGAATGGTTGATGGGGGATTTCATTGATGTGCTCAACGACCAGGAGTGCGGCGGTCATATGCTGGACGTTAGCGGGTTGAATGTAAGTGCTACAGTGTCGAAGGTGAAAGAGGTCAGGTCCTTCGACGTAGACGACATCAGAGTCTTGTCTAGAGACCGGTTGGTCGTTTCGGTACGGGCGAGAATAGTGTCCGAAGTGTGTGTCAGTTGCAATTGGGACGTCCTCTGGAGCAATTCGAGAATCCGAGACGTCTTCGGTGACTGTGATTTCCGCTCGTCAGATATCGTGTGGATTGACGTGAACACACGTCTTTCGCTGGACGCAATAATGAATCAGCGTAAGATGACTGTGCAGTCAGCTAAGGTATGCGAAGTCGAGGGCGTCGGGGCGACGTACACGCTTGGTCAGCGTTCGTAGGCGCCTAAATGGTAAGCAAGGCTTGTCCCGTCTCGCGTTCGGGTGAAGACACTGTTGCTCAGGGGCGAATGCGACACAGCGAGATGCTCAATGGCTCCCTACATATCACGTGCTTAGGGAAGAGGATCACAGGTCGTTACGGGTGCTCTGCGCTCAAACCTGTCAGCTCTTGGTGGTCGATAAGCATTTCCGTAAGCCGCATCTTGTGCTCCGTAGCTCCTGCATTCTCATATCGTGGGGCAGATATCTTGCACATTGCGCCGCCGCAAGACCGTGCATATACTACCACTCCAATGCTTTTCAATTCTTGCCCTGAAGGAGACCCGGATGAAGGAATTCGTTGGTACCTTGGTGCGCGGTCTAGCAACACGTATCGGCCGGATCTTGCGCGATGTAAAGGAGTGGCTGTCTCCCACTCCGCCCATCTGGCCAGAGCCAAGGCTTGATCCTGTTGATCCAGAACAAGTCGCGGTACCGCGACTCACTGACGACGAAAACTCGCGAAAAGAACTTCTGGCTCAGTACGGCTATCTCATTGACCTGTATAAGCATGACGATAATTACGGTCTGACCGTCATGAACTACTCAATAGCCCTGAACGTTGCTCTTGCCGCAGTGGCGAAAATCGGTACTCTGACGTGGCCTCTGGCATTCATAACAGCATCCATAGGGATTTTGGTTTGCATCGGGTGGCGGCTTATGCAGGTATCTGCCGAACGTCATCATGACTTGCGCGTATTTCGGGCAAGGCTGATCGAAGCACAGTTGGGGTGGTTCGGAACCTTCCATGAAGAGCTCGTTGTCTTTCACTATCGAGGCCAAGTCCTCTATCGCGACGCTTTCAACGCTGCCGCCAGACAATGTTTCCCTAACAAGCCAGTTCCTCGGACGCACATTCGTGCTCACAGGGTAATGTCCGTCCTGCCTTGGGTCTTTGGCTTGCTCTGGCTCGTATGGCTAATCACGGCTCCTTGGAGACAGGCGGTACAACTACCACCTGTTCAACCGCCAGCTGCCCCGTCAGGGCAAGCACCTGCTCCGCCTGCCCAACAACAGCCAACTCCCCCGCCAGCTCAGGCACCCCCTTCAACAGCTCAACCGCCAGCTCCTCCGTCGGCTCAGACGCCTGCTCAACCGGCATCTCCCTTGTCAGGGCAGGCACCGGCTCCAACAACGCAGTCAACGGCGCCTGTTGCGCAGGTGCCCATTGCTCAATCAGGAGTGCCGAACAATTTGCGGGTGCAGTCCTCCACACAGTCAGCCCAGGGGGTACCAGTTCCAGGGCCGACGCCATCAACTAACATAGGACTTCAGAGCACGGCGACCTCCGCAGGCATGGTGGCGCCTAGGCCCTAGAATGCGTGCCACATTGGACGCGATGCATCTGCGAACCGTGATGGCAACGGACCACGTGTGCGTTTCCTACTGTACTACGGCGCACGGAAGGCATCGACAAACTGCGGGTGACAGAGATTGACTTCACTGACACCCCACCGTTGCACTCGGTCGCATCGGGTACCCGCGTTCGCAGTTCGTATGGCGTGCAGCCCACACGATTGACGTGAGTGCTTTGCGGCTGTAGCATTGGCAGGTGTTCCGCAAGGGTATTTCGGAGTGGCACATGGACGAAGGACGGCCGATTATCGCGATCACAATGGGTGACCCCGCCGGAATAGGGGCGGAGATCATCCTCAAGGCCCTTCTTGACGATGCGCTCTGGCGCAACGCGAGGCCGCTTGTGTATGGCGATCTCGACCGGATGCAGTACCTCGCGGAGCGTTTCGCCATTCCCGTTCACGTCGCGGAGGTCGAATCGCCGGAGGGCGCCGCGGGGACGTATCCGCGGATTGACGTGATCGACCTTGCGGACATCGGGGCGGAGTTCCCGTTTGGGAGTCCGAGCGCGAGAAGCGGACGCGCAGCGCTTGACTACATCGAGGCGGCGGCTCGCGATGCGATTGGTGGACAGGTCGCGGCGCTCGTCACCGCGCCGATCGCCAAGGACGCGATCCGCATGGCCGGCTCGAAGTACAACGGCCACACGGACATGCTCGCCGACATGACCCACGCCCGCCGTCACGCGATGACGCTCGTCGCCGGGAAGCTGCGAGCTATTTTTGTCACGGACCACGTCGCACTGGCCGAGGTTTCAGCGCGCATTACGCACAAGCGCGTGCTCGACACGATAGAGCTGGCGGCGGAGGCGCTTACGCTTCTCGGAGAAGAGGGACGGCCGATTGCCATCACGGGGGTCAATCCGCACGCGGGGGAGGGAGGCATCTTCGGCGCGGAGGAGACCGAAAAGATCATCCCCGCCATCGAAGCCGCCAAATCCCACGGCATCAACTGCGTGGGCCCGATAGCAGGCGACGTGGCGTTCCACCGGATGTACAGGGGCGACTATGCGATTGTCGTCACAATGTACCACGACCTCGGGCACGCGCCGATCAAGATGATCGCCATGGACGAAGGCGTCAACTGGACCGTCGGCCTGCCCATCATACGCACATCGCCCGACCACGGTACGGCGTGGGATATCGCCGGCACGGGTCAGGCGCGGCCGACGAGCTTCAAGAACGCGTATCAGCTTGCCTGTCGGATCGTGGCGCGAGAGGGGGCGCCATTGTAGGGGCGACGCATGCGTCGCCCGACCTATGCGGCCGGTTTCTCGAGTCCGCCACGGAGGCATTGATGAAATCTCACACCGAATACCTCTGGTTCAACACGAAAAACCATCGCGAATACGTGAACATCACCGACAAGGTCGCCGATGCCGTCGCGAAGTCCGGCATCGCGGAAGGCATGGTCCTCGTCTCGGCGATGCACATAACCGCCGGGGTCTACGTCAACGACGCGGAAGAGGGGATTATCGAGGACATCGACGAATGGGCCGAGCGACTTGCCCCTTTTCGCCGGGACTACAGGCACCACCGTACCGGGGAGACCAACGGCGATTCACATCTCAAATCGCTCCTCATCGGCCACGAGATCATCCTTCCCATCACGGGCGGACGCCTCGACCTGGGCCCCTGGCAGCAGGTCTACTATGCTGAGTTCGACGGCCAGCGGCGCAAGCGGGTGATTGTAAAAGTGATGGGGGAATGAACTACCCCGCCCCTCGGGGCGGGGTAGTTCATTCTCTGCCGCCGTCGAGCTGGACTGACCTATCCCGCGATAGGGGCAAGGCCCATTACGAACCTTCGCCTCCATAGTGTCTCGGCTGCACCTTCGTATGAAATGCCCATATGAGTTGCCCCGACGCGGCGGCGTTGGCGGGCGCCCCGCGAGGGGTGAACGGCTCCGCGCTGTCGAAGAACTCCGGCAGGTGGTAGAGCATCCCGAGAGGGATCATCTTCTCGAGCGGGTGCAGGTATTCGTTTACCGCCGCTGTGCGCTCATCGGTGCGTCCGAAGGTCTTCGTATGCGCGGCGAGGAACGCCCCGAGGAATTCCGGCCACACTCCCCCGTGAATGCGCGCGTCCTCGAACGAATCGCCGGGGAAGAACTTCTTCGAGCCGGGGTAATCCACCGGCACGGCGAGAAGCCCACGCGGCGTCAGGAGTGCCGTCTCCACCTGGTCGAGGAGAAGCTCCCACCGCCGCCTCACGAGTATGGGATGCGAAAGCGCGACGCTCAGGAGGCACATCGGGCGCGTCGTGAGGTCGGCTTTCTCGCCAAGACTGTCGATTGGCACGTGGTGAACGCTGTCCCACATGAGCTTGTTATATGCCCTGTGGATGTCTTTGGCGGCGAGGTTATAGTGGCGCGCAAGCTCCCCGTCGCGGAAGTGCTGCGCGACCTCTTCGGCCACCTTGAGCGCGTTGAAATAAAGTGCCTGTATCTCGACCAGCGCGTAGAGCCCCTCGCTCTTGGGCGCGAGGATTCTCGACGATGAGGGCGTGTAGACGAGGCCGTTATCGCCGAGTTGCGCAGAAGGTGACTGCCTCGTCATAATCCTTTCGAGGCAAACGTGCATGAAGGGCCCAAGCGTCTGCCTGACCCATTCGTAGTTCTTCGTCCAGTCGAGGTAGTTGGCCGCCGCTTCAAAAAGCCACAGAGACCCTTCGGCATCCGCGCCGTATGGCCGCGATGTCTCGTCGATGTACAGCGGCAGCATGCCGTCCGTAGCGCGCGAGGCCCACGTCTGAAGGATCTCCTGCGCTTCGACAACCTTACCCATCGCGGTGAGGCCGGGAAGCGCCATCATCGCGTGCCGCGCCCACTCGGTGTGCCACGGCAGGCCACGGAGCACTCCCATTGACGCGCCGCGCTTGACGACGAAATCCCTCATGCCGACGGCGAGCTTCTTTGTGAGGTGGGGCAGACGCCTCGTTCCCGCGGACCATTCGTGTGCGCGCGCCTCGGCCGCAGCCATGAGCGCCTGGCCGGCGCCGATATTCTTCTCCACGGTCGCCACGAAGTATGACGTTGTGTTCGCCATAAGCGGCCCCCGGAAGAGGCCGGGGCTGTGGAGGTCTTCGATGGCTTCATGGCCGCGCTCGCGGTCGCGCCGGTAGACGATCTGCTTGTACCAGGCAGGGGTGCTGACGAATTCGCCGGGAAACTTCATCTTGAGCACCGGCAGACCCTTGTATGGCTGGAAGAGTACCCAGTCCTTTTCCCGCCGCGCCTCGAGGTTTGCGTCGGGGTTGGCGTGGGTCAGATAGTGACGCTGGCGGTAGGCCGCGAGCGGCCGGATTTCGACCGTCACGCCCTGGCGGTCCGTGCAGAGCTCGTACGAGACTACGACCGTCGCTTCGTCCGGCGCCATGCCTATGCGTTTGCGGATGGTCACCCCTTCGACCTCAAAAACGAAGGTAGGAAGGGGATCCATCTCGAACGCCTTGATATGCTTGAAACCCTGGGGGAATATCGCCCCGGGATACTCGCTCGTCGAGAGGTAAAACCTTGCGCCGCCGATACTTAGGATTTCCTCGACGGACGACAGATAGATGAAAATGCCGGCAGGGTCATCCAGCGGCGCCGCGAGAAGCGCGTGGTATCTCCGCGTATTTGCCCCGCAGATTGTGGATGACGAGTACGCGCCCGAATTCGACACCGTCACAAACTCAGTTGACGACGCGGCATCGAAATTCTTGAAGTCATCCGAACGCTTGAGGGACATTCCTTCCCCTCCGAGCCCCTTGTTCGGCGCAGAGCCTGCCTAAGCAGACCCAGTTTGACCTCACCCCTGTTAGTGGGCCATTATACAGGCGGGGCGCCAAATGGTAAACACAAAGTGCACGAAGCCGCCCAGAAGGGGTCCACTGGCGTGATTTGTGTCGACGCTATGAACGTAAGTGCCAGCCCTACTGGGGCTTAGGGTTTTCGGCGACCTTCTTTGCCTTCCTCGGGCCTTTCTTGCCTTCCGGATCTTGGGCTCTCGCATCGGTGCTTTGCGCCAATGCCCCTTGGCCCTTGTCTTCCACCAGAGCCTTCACCAATCCGGCATCGAGCACGTGAGCGAGTTTGACGAAACCAGCGACATCCGCCGGCGCGGCGGCTTTTTGCACAGCGATGGTTACAAGCACGTTGTTGCGCACGAACGCAAGTCTGCGGATATGCTTTACGTCCTCGCTGGATATGTCCTTGGGGTCGCCATCCCATTGGAAGCAGCACACGTCCCCTATATCAAGACTGCCGCCCGCCTTGGCGACGGTACATGGTGTGCCGCGCTTTCCGGCAATCACTATGGACCCCGCGAACACCTTCTGGGCATCGCGCAATGAGCGGATCACCTGGAGTATCACCGTTCCTGTTGTGTGGCCCTTCTCATTGTAGATGTTGGCGTCGCGGTCCTCCGCCTCCCCATGAAGGGAACGCTTATAGATCACCCTCTTGCCGTACTCCGAGAAATCGCTTTCCGTGAAGGGCAGCTTGCCAATCCTCTTTCCGGGTTCCTTGACCTCCCACGTTCTGTTCAGCGTGGCGCGCTCTGTCTGACTGAGCCCGCCTGCGGCCTTCTGTTCGGCGGCGCGCGCCTCATATGAGCACATAGCCGCCGCGCCAAATGCCAGGATTGCGAATGTTCCTCTCCATGCGTGCCTATGCATAAAGCCCCCTTCGCACGATATGCCTTTCCACTTCCTTCGGCACGAGATATCGGATGCTCCTGCCGGCCTTGATGCGCCGGCGGATATCGGTTGCGCTGATGTTGAAGATCTCGGTCTCGATGTAGTTGCGCCGCAGCCTGTCGGCGCGTGCCTTGCCGAAAGACTTCTTCAGCATCGAGTAGTCAGGCCCCTTGGCGCCGGGCCGCCCGATGATAATAAACTCGAACTCCTCGACGAGATCGCGAGCGCTTCTCCATGTGTGAAGGTCGTGCAGGCTGTCGGCGCCGACGATGAAGAAAAGCGCGGCGCGAGGGTGCGCTTTGCGCATCTCCCGCAGAGTATCGATGGTGTAGGAGGGGCCGCTTCGGCGCATCTCGATGTCGCTTGCGATGAAAAATGGGTTGTCGCGGATGGCGAGCTTCACCATCCGCAGGCGGTCCTTTGCCGGGGCGAGGCTTCTGCCGCCCTTGTGCGGCGGCTGCGCGGCGGGGACGAATACCACGCGGTCGAGGCGGAATGCCTCGCGCGCTTCCTCGGCGATTCCCAGGTGCCCAAGATGCACAGGGTCAAATGATCCGCCAATGATTCCCAACCTTAACCTTTTCTTCATTCCAGCTTCCTCATAGCCTGTGCGCCATTGTCCTTGCTTCCTTCTTTATCGGTGTGCATCGGTGTGAATCGGTGGCTAATCCAGCCGTTCTTGCTTGCTGAAGCACTCGATTGCCGCCTGCGCGATCTCTCTGGTCCGCGCCGCCTTGTCCCGCGCGCCCTTCATCGACGCGTCCACCCAGCATACGTTCGGAAACGACCTGAACCACGTCATCTGTCGCTTCGCGAATTGCCTTGTGCGCGTCTTGATTTCGTCAACTGTGTATTCGAGCGTTGCGTCCCCCGCGACGACACGCGCAAGCTCCTCATATCCGAGTGCCTGAGAGGCCTCGCGCCCAAGACCACGGGGGTCCGCCACGAGGCGCGATACTTCCTCGAGCCAACCGGCTGTCATCATCTCGTCGACACGGGCGTTTATCCGCGCATAGAGCTCTTCTCTGGGCACATCGAGGCCGGCAATCCGCGCATCATACCGCAAGCGCCCCGAAGCCCACTCGCGCCTGAGCGCGCTGGGCTTGACGCCTGTCTTTTCGTATATCTCGAGCGCCCGCTCGATCCTCCTGAGGTCGTTGGGGTGAATCCTCGCCGCCGCTTCGGCATCGATTTCACTGAGCCTCTTGTGCAGCGTCTCCACGCCAACGCGAGAGGCTTCGTCGCGGATGCGATTGCGGAACTCCCAGTCCGCCGAGGGGCCCTCGAATATCCCCACCAATAGCGACTTTATGTAGAGCGCAGTCCCTCCGACGAAGAGCGCCCTACGACCCCTTGCTGTTATCTCCCGCACCGCCGCGTCCGCCGCGGCGATGTATTCCGCCGTGGAAAAGCTTTCCCACGGCTCTCGCAGGTCGATAAGGTGATGCGGCACGCGCGCGCGTTCGACGACAGACGGCTTGGCCGTGCCGACGTCCATTCCGCGGTAGACCTGCATGCTGTCTATCGAGACGATCTCCGCGCGGATCCTCTCGGCGACCTCCAGACCCACGGCTGATTTCCCTGACGCCGTCGGCCCGAGAAGGATGTATATCCGCAGCTTGTCGTTCCCGTCTTCCATGGCAGGATTTTAGCGTATAGGCATGCCGAGTGACAGGGGCAATTCCGTCAGGCATCCGCCCCTGGCACTTGGACAGCAGGAGTCAGGACCGAACGCAGGAACAATCCGTGCCGCTATGCCGGTCTGGATAGTCGAGTAGCATACACTTCATGGTGTTCCGGCAGACCCTTGGACGTCATGTCAGGTTTTTCCAAGCGAAAGATGACGGCCTGGGCGTCCAGGTCCGTGACTTCGCATAAGGTCCTTCTGCGAAAGGAGACACACAGTGAGGACGCTACGCTACTCTCTGGTGGTGTTCGTAGTTGCGGTGGCCGCTGTTGGCGTTGCCTATGCCCTCGAATCGGCCGGGACCGCTGCGGCTGCCGGCGCCTCTGGAACCACCGCTCTTGCACCGGGGCAGACGGCTGCGGCCACCGTGACCATGACCGACGACAACAAGTTCAAGCCGGACAAGGTGAAAGTCAACGTGGGCGACACGGTTGAGTGGAAGAACACCGCCAAGGTCGCTCACACGGTCATCGACGATCCCAAGGTCGCGCAGAAGAAGGGCAACGTGGAATTGCCCAAGGGCGCTGAAGCCTTCAACTCCGGCCCGGTTGCTCCAGGCACCAGTTGGTACTACACCTTCACGACGCCCGGCACTTACAAGTACATCTGCGGCCCACATGAGGCTGTCGGTATGAAGGGCGAAGTTGTAGTGAAGGAGAAGAGAGAGAAAGACACGGTCAAGGAATAGCGGGAGACACCGGTCGGCTGTCCCGTTCGGCCTCTATGGGCTGTCCTCACTCCGTACTCGTGACCGGATCAGCTCTGGCGGAGCGCCTCACGTCGCTCCGTGCATGTAAACTGCCCTGATGGCGGCGTAATACCTGTCCGGCCCGCGCCGCCATAGGGCATTGTTTTTTACACGCGCCCCTCCTCCTATTACAATATCCCGCAGTTGACCTGGGTGGCCGGGCACAAGGTAAGTGGGAAGCCGTTCATATCCGAGGGTCGGAGGGAGGACTGTGGTGAAACCAGCGCATTGGGTGTTGGGGTTGGTTGGTGTATTGGCTGTAGCTGCGGGAAGTTGGAGCCTTGCGATGGGCGCCGAGGGCGGCTCGCTGCCCCCTGCGCCTTCGAACATGCCGGTGTACACTCCGCCGGCGGGCACGCCTGCGCCCAATCCTAATTCCGGACCCCTTATCCCTGAGCCCGTTTCCGTTCCGCCGGCACCGCCAGTGGCCACGCCCGCCCCGGCCGGCCCCGACAACACCCTTCCGCCGGTTGGCCCCAGCGCCACCGGTATGCAGACAGGCCCTCAGACCGGGCAGGTCACAAAGCCCATGGAAGAGCCGAAACCCGGCACGACGGTCGTGAAGATCACCGACAAAGGTTTCGATCCCGCAAAGGTGACGATCAAGCCCGGAGAGACTGTCGAGTGGCGCAATGAATCGAAGTCTACGCAGTCCATCACTACCGATTCCAAGCTCACCAAGAAGAAGAATTCCGCCAAGTCTCCCAAGGGCGCGGCTACGTTCTCCTCAGGTGAGCTCATTCCGGGCGGGGTCTTCTCCCACGAGTTCAGTACCTCGGGCTCCTACAAGTACGTGAGCCTGAAAAACGAATCCGAAAGCGGCAGCGTCACAGTAAAGGCGGACGAGACGAAGAAGAAAGAAACAAAGAAGACGACGAAGTCCACGAAATCCACGACCAAGCCCGCGGTCAATAAGGTGTCGAAAAAGCCGGTGAAGAAGACCCGTAAGCCCGTGGTGGAACACGATCCCAATCTATAGCGCGCGGTTCATAGCGCATCGCGCGAAAGACACAAGGGGCGGGCCTCAAGCCCGCCCCTGATGATTTCGCGCAAACCCTGCAACAAGTACGCCTACGAGGATCCGACCAAGTACTCAACAAGCCTGTATACTTCTGTTGACGAATTTGCGTCTGCAGTATCCGCCATGCCCCCGAAATTCCGCTCGCGAACGTGCTTTGCGTTGGCTATGGCGGTTCTCCTGAGGCGGGCAAGTCTACCGTATATGTCCTCATCGCCTTTGTGGTACTTCCTGCCGTGATGCTTCACCCAGTGCCTGTTAAATGCTGCCCTCACTTCTTTGGCGCCGGTAAATGGCCGTGAGCTCCTCTCATAGTGCGCCAGCAGCCACACCTCGAAAGAGGGGTTTGACAGCACGAGTTCAATATCGCCGTCTTGGGCCAGCTTGCGTGCTCTGGCGAGAGAAGATCTATCCCGCTCGACATCTATGACGCAGAAGACTCTTCCAAAGTCGTCGCCTTGTTCCCCGTACTGTTCCTTGTACAGTATGGCCTCCCTCACGATTGCCTCAGGGGAACCTCCGTGCGCGCTTCTGACAGTCACTGACAGGCGGTCTGTTACGGTCTCCTCGCGTCTGAGCCTGTCGAAGTAATTCCGCTCCGTTGCCTGTCCCTCGCAGACTATGAGAACGGTCTCCCTGGCATGGCGTTCTGTAGTGCGACGTCCGCCGCGGCACATCTCGGTGCGATCCCCCCTCTTGTGACCGGTCACTTGAGATCCCCGTCCTCAAGCGCCGGCCCGAACATGGGGACGGCACCATACCGGCCGGCGAGGTAGTTCTTCTGAAATGCCTCGTTGCTTCTGGGCCTATCGCTGGTAGCGAAGTCATGAAGCGAGAATAGTTCCGATGTCCCTCTCTGCTTCTTCTCTATAAGCCAGACCTGGTCTCGACGGAAGAGGGATTGGTCCAGAAGGGTGCTGTCGTGGGTGGTAAATATCAACTGCGCGCCTCGTTTGTTTGCGAAATCGCTCTGAAACAGCTCGACGATCTTCCGGCTGAGGAGAGGGTGCATGTGCAGCTCAAGCTCGTCAACAACCATGACTGCACCCTTGTCTATGGCGTCGAGGACAGGGACTATCAATTCGAAGAAACGTTGTGTGCCTTGTGACTCGTCGTCCTGAAAACTGAACTCGACAGAGGTGTCTGAGCCTTGAACGCGGTGAACCGTGCTGAGAGCCGGGAACCTGACTTGGTACTCGCCCCCCATCATCTGAACGAGCGATTCCATCTTTCGAACGAAATCGTCAGCAGGACTCGTGGCCTCGGGCAGTTGTACCGTCTCGTCCTTCAGCACGAATCCCTCGATACCGAAATCGGCGTGGCGCACTATTCTGCCGATGCGTTCTCTGAAACGGTGATCCTTGCGCATGCGCCCAAGGGCGTCGGCCATCTGGGCGAAGCCCGGTACGGCCACAACGGCCAGGCGTTCGCGAAACCACTTATACACTGGAACGAACGGCTCCACGTTGAGCTGCGCGGCGACGGAAAGCATGAGTCCGTTTTCGCGCGTGTTCTCCACGAGGATTTTCTCAACTCCTCTGCGGAGTCCCTTGATAGGCGTCCATGACGTCTTTTCCGAAGCGGGATCAAGTCTACGCTCAAACCAGCGCTGCCATCTGCCTTCCGGCGCGCAAGCGTAAAGCCATTCCTCATGCACGCGCCTCGAAGTCGCGGCGAACCCGTATTCGTAACGGATATTGTCAACAAGGATCACGACAGAAAACGAAGTGGGTTGGCTCTGAGTAGACGCGCTGAGTCGGAATGGAACTGCAGCGGCGATGGTGTCTCCCTGGTTCATCTTCGTCGCGGACTTCACGACGAAATCTCGCATCAGGCTGATGCCTCTTATCAGATTACTCTTGCCTGAGGCGTTCGCACCGTAGACCGCCGCTGCTTTCAGCAGGTTGAACCGCTTGTCCGAAATAAGCTTGCCGTTGATCACGCTGCCGGGATGTGCCTTATCTCTGCTCGCAGCCATGCTGAATGTCTGTTTTTCACCAAATGAGCGATAGTTTGTGATGCTCAATTCTACAAGCATCGCTTCACCTCCAAGTGCTGACTGCTGGCTGCCGCCGCGTAGCGCTGTGAGACCTCGTAAAGCAAGACCAGAGATCGATCTTCGGGTCCGCCATCGCACGAAGAAACTGTACGTATAGTCAATAATAGGCAGGAATAGGATGGCTGTCAAGCTGTATTGCGCAGAATATCTGCGCAAAACCTTGCTTTACTGTTTCTTCTGCGGTCTTTCCTCAACCCTCTGCGCCGCCGCCTCGAAGATTACCCTCGCTCCGGCCGGAACGCTGTGCGTCACCCATACGTTGCCGCCGATCATCGCGCCTTCGCCGATGACCGTTTCGCCGCCGAGGATAGTTGCGCCGGAGTAGATGGTCGCGTTGTCCCTGATAGTCGGGTGGCGCTTCACGCCGCGCAGCGCCTGGCCCTTGGCAGGGGCGAGGGCGCCGAGCGTGACCCCCTGGTAGATTTTGACGTTGTTGCCGATCTCGGCCGTCTCGCCGATGACAATGCCTGTCCCGTGGTCGATGAAGAACGATCTCCCTATCGTTGCCCCCGGATGGATGTCTATGCCGGTTACCGCGTGTGCGTACTCGCTCATGATCCTCGGGATGAGCGGTACACCAAGGCGGTGGATCTCGTGGGCCATCCGATAGATGGTTATGGCGAACACGCCCGGGTACGAGAAGATGATTTCATCGAGCGATTTGGCCGCCGGGTCGCCGTCGAACGCCGCCTGCACATCGAGGGCAAGCATTTCCCGCATTACAGGGATACGTGATATGAATGCGATCACGGCTTCCTCGGCCTGGTCTTCGCATAGCGTGCACACGCGGCTGACGCGCCTGCACTCATGCTCGATGCTCCGCGAGATCTGCTCGAAGAGGAGCCGATGCACGCGGCCCACTTCGCTCCCTATGTGGAACTCCACCGTCGTGGTGTCCACTTTCTCGCCGAAGTAGCCGGGGTAGAGTATCCCCATCATTACGGCGACGATCTCGACGACCTTGTCGCGGTCGGGTAGCGCGCTGCCTTCGATGTGGTTAATCTCCTTGGTGTGCTCGTAGCTCTCAACGATCTCCTTGACGAGCCCCGGCAGAAGCCCCTTCATCTTCAACTCGTCTCGCATTTCTCACCGTCCTTGATATGGCCAGGCGGCCGCCTCTCTACCTGTGCCCCGTAATCGCCGCATGCGCGAAGAGCACCGCGAAAGCTACCAGCGCCGCTGCGCATATGCCAATGAAAATCCGGTAAACCCGGTCCGATATGAACTGCCTGCCGTGTCCAATGACAAGAGACACCGCCAGATACCATACGAAGTCGCTCGTAATATGGCCCGCGTAGAAAACGCAGATATTCTCAACGGTTGTCCCATATTTTGCAACCATCGCAACGCCCATCCCCGCCCACCATACCGGAAAGGTCGGATTGAGGGCCGTCAATGCCAGGCCGCCCAGGACGGGGTTCTCGATTCCGAGCGTTCCGCCGCCTCCCCGCGCCCCTGAAACCGCCGCCGCAAGGGACATTTTCGGCAGGTCCCGCAGCATCATCACGCCCATCGTCGCAAGAACTACTGCCCCCGCGCCCCCTACGATTCGCAGGACGAGGGGACTCTTGAGAAACGTAGCCACGCCGAGGAAGATCAGGACCACAAGGGTCGATTCAAGTATTCCATGGCCCAGAACGATCAAGAACCCCACATATGGGCCCCTCTTGGCTGCGGAACTGATTGTGAACGCCAGAAGCGGTCCTGGCGTCATCGCTCCGCTCAGACCCAGAACGAACGCTGCCGCGAAAATACCCGCGAAGCTGCTCCAGGAGGCCAAAACGTCGCCCATACAACTATCTTTCCACGCCGAAGCGAAAATTCCGGGGAAACTATCAAAAAAAGCCTATCCCATCAGCTTCGTTAGCTCTAAAATCTTACGTTTGGGATTCTACGGGGGTGGTTGAGTTTCCGCAAGCCCAAATCGCTACAAGGCTTAGAGACATGAACGATACCAAAGCGTATATACAGCGTGCGCTTGTTTTAGCGTGATTTCCGGAAACATTTTTGCCTCTCACACGTAGTAGAGTAAGCTCATGGAGCACCGAACTGACGAAGAGCTCCTTGCAGGCAGCCTGAAGGGCCATTCAGGCGACTTCAAGACGCTCTTGGAACGTTACGAGGAAGAGCTCTTTAACTTTCTCTATCACACGACGGGAGACAGGCAGGCCGCCGAGGACCTGTTCCAGGAGACGTTTCTGCAGGTTTTCTCCAACCTGGAGCGGTTTCGGCCCGAGGGGCGGTTTCGCCCCTGGGTGTACACCATAGCGGCCAACCTTGCCCGGGACGAGATGCGTCGGAGACGCAGGCGCAAAAGCGCCTCCCTCGACGAGGAGATCTCTCCGGGCGAAGACGCAAAGCTGGTCGATATGATCGGTTCGCAAACAGCCGAGCCGGAGGCGGTCGCAAACTCCAGGGAAGCAGCGACGCTGGCCGGCGAGCTTCTCAGCAGGTTGCCTGAAACGCTCCGGGAAGTTGTGACCCTGTACTTTTACAACGACATGAAATACGCGGAGATAAGCGCAGCGCTTGGGTTGCCCATGGGTACAGTCAAGAGCCGGCTCTTCAGGGCGATTCGCGAGATGTCCCAGGCGATGAAACAAAAAAGAGGTTTCTGATGGCCGCTGATTGCACACTATACGGAGACTTGCTGGTCCAGGAGGCCCTCGGGGAGAACTCCGAGAAGGAAAGGGCCTTCCTGAAGGCTCATCTGGACGGCTGTCCGGATTGCCGTAGCGAGCTTGCTCGCCTTAATGATACAATTGGCGTCCTCAAGAGGGAACGCCGAGCGAGCGCGCCCACCGGACTGGCGGAGCGGACCTTGAAGCGCATCGAGCGCACGGGGGAGCGCTTTACGGCGGCTTCCTCGCCGTACCACGAGACAAGGCTCCTTTCGCCCCGCACGTGGCAGGTTCGCAAGTCGCTTGTCGGCTGGATGGTAGCCGCGTCAATACTCGTTATGGCGACCGCTTCCCTCGTGCCCGGCATGATGAGCGCCGAGGGGCGCCATGGCGTCATGGTCTGTCAGGATCATATGAGGCTTATCGCGGTGGCCCTGCGGCAGTACGCTAATGACCACGAAGGCTACTATCCCCAGGGGCCCAACTGGTACAAAGCGCTCGACTACGATTACCTCCAGCGCGAAGGCGCGCTCGTGTGCCCGGGACGCTACGCCGTTGGACCCAATAGCGACAGGGAAACCGATTACGTCTATAACTCGGCCCGTGTGAACATCAACAATCCCACGAATTACCCCCTCATGTGGGACAGGCAGGCCGCTCACGAGCGCCTGGGCCGCAACGTCCTCTTCGCCGACGGCGGCATCAGGTGGATGGCAGAGGACGAGTTCGAGAAACTCCTCGCAAGACACAAGATAAACGAGGGCGAGCTCCTGCAGTAACGCGGCGCCGGAAACACCTCTGATGTGTGAGTCTCACTGTAGCACCTGATGAAAGGCAGCCGCGGACAACCTTGCAGGACGAGCCGTCGCTAATCGATATACTCTGGGCGGGACATGCAAACGCATGTCTCGCCCGTTTCATGTCACGGGACTCGTCACCTTCCCTCTTGAGCCTGTCCCCTCGCCCTCCGGGAGAGGGAAGGGTGAGGGCCGTCTCGGATAGCCATCCCGATTGCATCAGATGGCTGCGTTATAGTCCAGACCTCCTCGATGTCTGCAAATAAAACGGGCGCGGTTTGCCGCGCCCGTGTCCTTCGCGTTCCGTTCGATTCGGATCCTACTCCTGCGGCACCCCGGCGTCGTCCGCAGCCCCTCCGTCATCTGGCGCCACGCCACCGCCACCGGCTGGCGCCACGTCACCGCCGCCGGCTGGCGCCACGTCGCCCCCGCCGGCTGGCGCCACGTCGCCCCCGGCCGGCACCATGCCACCGGCTGGCTCCATGCCACCGCCACCGGCTGCCTGCGGCGTCCCGAAATCCTCCGTAGCCCCTCCGTGGACAGCCTCGTTGATGTCCGCCCTGAGGTCGATCTTTTGCACGCCCGTCACTGTTGCGGTCGACCGGACGAATTCATAGGCCACCATGTGCTGTGAATCCATGTCGAGGCAGTATACGAGTCCCCGCGAGTCGGATATCGAGGCCGGGATAAGCATTATGTTGCCGATCTGCTTTTCCTCCAGGTCCACGCGGAGATCTCTGCTTCCCACCAGCGACACCGGGTTTTCCTGCGCGCCCAGGGAGTATTGATAAACGAGAAGCGCGCCCGAGACCCTGTCGGCGATCCACGTGGCGTCCTGCGAGCCGCCGCCCTTTGCCGACACGGCGGCGAAACTGCCGCCCGCCAGCCCGTACTGGCCGAACGCGAGGTTGGAATCATGCCTCGGCCACGCCACGAGCACGAGAAGCGCGGCATTAAACGCTATCGACGCATACAGTGCTACCGGTCTTGCCTTCATGGTCTTCTCCTCAACCAGAACCGCTGACAGCCTAATCCGAGTGGGCGATCTTCTTTATCCCTCTGAGCACGGCGTACGTCGCTGCTCCGCCAAAGATAATGAATATGAGGATCGTCAGGAATTTCTGCTGGTTCGGCGGGGTGTTGAGGTTGTTGTAGCCGTATTCAATCTGCTCGGTCATTTCCCGCTCGACCCCGTATGCCGCCGCCCCAATCCACATGACCACGAGTACCAGAAGAACAAGCGCCTTCCACTTCATTTGAAGACTCCCTATCTGTCCCAAAACGTTCCCGAAGCCGATTTCAGCCCCAAATCGGCTTCTGCTATATACTTGGTATCAAGGCAGAGGCGTTTTGGCAAGAGAAATTCATCGTGAAGCCGCGCCTGGCGTGTCTTTGGACATCTGCCGGTCACTCCAAGAGCCGTCGTCTGCAAGGGATTTACGGGTGGGTATCGGACGGTGATTGCGACTCGGCGGCACGAAGGCCCAGTATTGCGGCGCACCCAAACACCAAAATAGAAAATCCCCCATCGGGGGGATGTTCCACTCGTAGCTGTCTTCTTTCGGGCTGCCGGCTTCTACCCTGCCGCGTTCGTCTGTGCCTGGGCTTCAACTGTGGCGCGCTTCTGGAGAGGCTTCTGGACCAGGAAAACCGCGCCGCAACTGATGTTCAGGCACTTGAACCAGGTGTAGTGCCGCTCGCCTTCGGTCAGCTCCGCATCGATGCGCATCGCTGAGCCACACATCTGACACCGCTTCATCAGGCCCCTCCTTCCGTCGGGTGCCCTCCTCACGTTGTATATCGAAGTGGGCAGCCAGGAAACTTTAGCGCAAGATTGTGTCCCGCGTCCGGGGGGAGAACTTCTCTTGCCGGAGTCCCTCGTCACAACACACAACTGTCCTTATACCAAACAGACACGGCCGTTGTGCGCGCTGTTCCACCCATTCAGGACGAACGTGAAGATAGCTGGGGATTGTTAGGAGGATATGAGAACCATACGAAGAAGATTCAAAGCCTGCTTTGCGGCGCGATCGCGTATCTGTTCGCGAGTGCCGCGGAGCCTGATTTCACGCGATTCCACGCCGCGTGCCGATGCGGCCGCGATGTAAACGAGACCCACCGGCTTCTCGGGCGTGCCGCCTGTGGGGCCGGCGATCCCTGTGACCGAGATAGCGTAATCGGTACTGGCCGCGGCTCGCGCCCCTTCGGCCATCGCACGTGCCACTTGTTCGCTCACAGCGCCGTGTTTCTCGATAAGCTCGCGAGGAACGCCGAGGAGGCGGACCTTCGCTTCGTTGTGGTAAGCCACAACACCTTGTATGAACGCTGCCGATGACCCCGATATGTCGGTGAAGAGTTTCGCGATGAGGCCGCCGGTGCAGGACTCGGCGGTGGCCACTGTTGCCTTTCGCTCGATGAGCATTCGAAGGACCATCGAGTGGAGCGTGTCGTCGTCTTCGCCAAAGACGCAGTCGCCGAGACGGCGCTTCACGTCGGCCTTCGTCGCCTCGATCATTTTCATTGCGGCGTCGCGGGTGTCGGCGGTTGCGCGGATGCGGACCTTGATAACCGCGTCCTCGGCGGTGTCGCCCACGGAGGGGTTTCGGCCGGGGGCCATGAGGTCTTTGATCTGGTCGGTGATGTCGGCCTCGCCGCGGCCGAAGCAGTTGACCGTCCCCGTGACGACCGCGCCGCCGTTTCCCTTGCCGAGGAGGATATTTCTCACCGATTCTTCCCACATGGCCTTCATTTCCGATGGAACACCCGGCAGGACAAAGACTTCCGAGCGGCCGAGGGGCATGCGGAAACCGGCCGCTGTGCCTCGCGGATTGGGGATTATTGTGGAACCCTCGGGGAAATCGGCTTGGATGGCATTGGAGGGGCTCATTTTGCGGCCCCACCCGGCGAAAAGGTGCTCGATATGCGCGAGCGCACCTGAATCGCGCACCAGGGGCACTCCTGCGGCCTTGGCGAGGGCTTGCCGTGTAATATCATCGGGGGTCGGGCCGATGCCGCCGGTGATGATGACCACGTCGGCGTCGGATACGCTATGAAGAAGCGAGTCGATAAGCCTTGGCTCGTCGTCGCCGACCGTTTCGTGACGAATCGTCTCAAGACCGATTTCGGCGAGATGGATCGCAAGCCAGGCGCTATTTGTGTTAACGATCTCGCCAAGGACCAGTTCGGAGCCGACGCAGAGGATTGCTGATTTCATAGTGCGTTTCCACAGTATTGATCGAACAGAGCTACGCGAGAGACCATTATACGTTTTGGCGAACGTCGTCAAGCACTGCACAAGGCCGCGACGTTGGAAAAGCGTTGCGGGCTATCGTGCTACCGTTATACTCGCGGCGCGGAGACAGCGGCATAGAGTCGCAGCATGGGCGAGAGAACATGAAGAAGCGTTTCATACTCTGGGACAATGACGGCGTGCTCGTGGACACCGAGAGATGGTACTATGAAGCGACGCGGGAGGCTATTGCGCCATTGGGCATAGACTTGAGCCGCGAGACGTATCTGGAGTATATGAGCCGGGCGCAGAGCTGCTGGGACATCGCGAGAAATGCCGGCATCGCGGAAGAAATCGTTCACAAGCACAGGGCAGAGAGGGACGAGATCTATCGTGCGTTTGTGACGACGCGGGACATTGCCGTAGACGGCGCGGCGGAAGTCGTTGAGGTGTTGTCGCGCAGCTTCAGGATGGCAATCGTCACGTCGTCGGATCGCCGGCAGATAGAATGGCAACATTCCGGCAGGCCGATTCTAAAGTTCATGGAGTTTGTGATCACCGGCGAAGATGCAGAGAACTACAAGCCGCATCCGGCGCCATATCTCGCGGCGCTCGAACGGTTCCGCGCGCGGTCAGAGGAGGCGGTTGCGGTTGAAGACTCCGCCCAAGGGCTCGCGTCGGCATGCGGCGCGGGCATCGACTGCGTGCTGGTGAAGAGCGGCTTCACAAAGCCGACAGACGTGTTAGCCGCATGGAGAACGATTGAGACCATAAGAGAGTTGCCGGCGCTGCTGCAACAGATGTAGCCCGCCGAAATCATAAGGGGCAGGCGTAAGCCTGCCCCTCGTAATATCGCAACACGCGACTTCGCGCGAAACGTCTACTTCACCTTCTTCTGCCTCGCCTCGCCCTTCATCGGCAGCGACCAGATCTTGATGAAGCCTTCGGCGGCGGTGTGGTCGAACTTGTCCTCGGGCGTGTAGGTCGCGAGGTTCTTCTCGTAGAGGGCGAAGTTGGACTTTCGCCCCGTGACCACGGCCTGCCCCTTGTAGAGGCGGACGCGGACCGCGCCGGTCGTGACCTGGTGGACCTTGTCGAAGAATGCGTCGATGGCTTCACGCAGGCCCGTGAACCACTGGCCGTCGTAGATGAGGCGCGAGTAGCGCTCGCTCAGAATGTGCTTGAAGTGGATGATGTCGCGCGTCCACACGAGGGCCTCGAGAGCGCGGAGCGCGCCGTGGAGGATGACCGCGGCGGGGGCTTCGTAGACCTCGCGGCTCTTGATGCCGACGAGTCGGTTCTCAACCTGGTCGATCCGGCCGACGCCGTGCTTGCCGCCGATCTTGTTCAAGGCAAGAATGATATTCATCATCGACATCCGCTTGCCGTTGAGTGATACGGGCTTGCCCTTGTCGAATCCGATCTCGACCTCGAGGGCCTTGTTGGGGGCCTTCATGGGGCTCACCGTCCAGAGGTAAGCGTCCTCGGGCGGTGCGGCCCAGGGGTCTTCGAGAGCGCCGCACTCGATAGAGATGCCCCAGAGGTTGTGATCGTAGGAGTAGGGCTTCTTCTTCGAGACTTCGATGGGGATGCGATTTTTCTTCGCGTACTCGATCTCCTCGTCGCGGCTCTTCATCGACCACGTGCGAAGAGGGGCGATCACTTTGAGGTCCGGCGCGAGCGCCGCGACGGAGGCCTCGATGCGGACCTGGTCGTTGCCCTTGCCGGTGCAGCCGTGAGAGATGTACTGGCACTTTTCCTTGCGGGCGACTTTGACGAGCTCGGCGGTGATCAAGGGGCGCCCGAGCGCGGTTGCCAGAGGATACCCCTCCTCATAAATCGCCCCGGCCTTGAGGGCGCGCAGCACGTACTCATTCACGAACGTCTCGCGGACGTCGCTCACGTGCGCGGCGATTGCGCCGATCTTCTTGGCGCGCTTGGCCACCGGCGCGAGGAACTCGCCCTGGCCGAGGTCGGCCGAATAAGTCACGACGTCGATACCCTTCTCGGCCTTGAACCAGTGCACCGCGACCGAAGTATCCAAGCCCCCCGAATACGCAAGAACGACCTTTGCCATCGCTTCCATCCTTTCAAACGGTTGGACCGTGGAGTTTGTGAGAGGGTAAATCTAAGCGCACGAGGGGCATGTGTCAATATGCGCCTAAGAACGCGCGTGTGCGAAAGGCCGGAAGAATGCAGGCAAAGCAACAGGAATCACGTTAGGTGGTGCTCGTTTGTGGCGAATAACGCGGCACAACGGGTGTATTCAGGTGCAGAAGGCTGCGTGCTACTTGGGAGTGGCTTGTTTTTCCCTTGCAGCACGCGTTTGCGGGCGCTACATTAGCCCTTGGCGAGGGGGTTTTGAGGGGATTCGCTGTCTTCACGGGACTTGCAGCCGATTCAGGGAGGGGCGCATGCTGATATTTGCGGCCATTGCGGTTGCGGCGTTCATCATCGCCGCGGGATCGTTCTTATTCGGTCACGACATCGACCATGACGTGGATCATGACGTCGGGCACGACGCCGGGGCCGGCGAAGGCACCATAAGCATCTTCTCGACCAAGGTGATTGCCACGATGCTGATGGGGTTCGGCGCGGCCGGCGCGATCGCGAGATACTACGGCCTGGGATATCCGGCGTCGTCGGCAATTGGCGTGGGATTCGGGGTCGTGCTGGCGGCTATTGCTCGGTCACGGCTGGCATGATGTATTTGAGGGGTTTTTCTGCCGATAAGGGTGGAGGTAACCGAGGCAGGGAGACCCGATTATGAAGAAGAAGTATGTTGTGACGTTGACGCAAGAGGAACGAGG
>Ga0315282_10002393_pt1 | contig 34650 bp, 33 predicted proteins | sample YL17G07_20_MG_FD_203693 | JGI IMG/M metagenome (GOLD analysis project Ga0315282, IMG submission 203693) | Sediment microbial communities from Yellowstone Lake, YNP, Wyoming, USA - YL17G07_20 | ecosystem: Environmental > Aquatic > Freshwater > Lake > Sediment | place: USA: Wyoming | collected...
TAGCAGACTGTTGAAAACTCTCTGATTGACTGAGGCTCAAAGACTCTAGGAAAAAATTTTTCCCGAGTCATATTTACCCCTATTTAATAGTAAACTAAGAAAAGATTTATAGGTTAACTTGTATATGAACTTAACTACGACATCTTATCTAGAAGTTATTATACAACTTAATATTACTGAATTGTCTAATTCTTATTATGATTTATCAAGAAACAATAAAACTAAAGATAAAGTCTCAAGACTTTTTTGATATAACAGACAAAATAGAATCTATTATTAAAAGATCTGAAATTCAAAATGGCATTTGCACTGTTTTTGCTGTTGGCTCAACTTCTGGTGTTTTAATAAATGAAAACGAGCCTATGCTAATTCAAGATTTAAAGGATTCTTTAGAAAAAGTTGCTTCTGAAGAAACTTTGTATCATCATGCAGAAAATGCTTATTCTCATATAAGAGCAGCCCTCGTTGGTGGCAGTCAAACTGTTCCAGTAAAAGATGGAGATATTATTCTAGGAACTTGGCAAAGCATAATGATAGCAAATTTTGATACTGATGATAGGGAAAGAGAAGTTGTTGTAACCGTTGTTGGAGAATAATGTTTTATCAGGTTATTTTCATATAACCTGTGGAATTCTTATAACTTTAATAGAAATATAATTCTGTGAAAATATGCCAAATATTTATATAGAAGCTTATGGATGCTCTGCCTCCCAAGCAGAAGCAGAAATGATAGCCGGCTTGCTAAAGCAAGCAAAATTTAATATTGTCAAAAATGAAAGAGAAGCTGATTTAATAATCATAGTAACTTGTTATGTAAAATCTCCAAGCGAGCAAAAAATACTTTTTAGAATAAAACAACTTTCTAAGAAAAAATTAATAATAGCTGGCTGTATGCCAGAAGGCATTTACCAAAAGTTAACGGTTGTTGCTCCAGAGGCTAGTTTAGTAAGCACTCATCATGTAAAAGAGATTGTTCAAGCTGTTGAAAAAACTCTTCAAGGAAGAAAAGTAGAATATTTAGGAAAATCAGACGAAATAAAACTATGCTTGCCTAGAATAAGAAAAAATCCTTTAATAAATATAGTTCCTATTTCTAGCGGTTGTAATTCTAATTGTACTTATTGCTGCGTCAAACTTGCTAAAGGAAAGTTGTTCTCTTATCCAAAGGAATTGATAATAAAGGAAATAGAATCTTCACTGAAAGAAGGTTGCAAGGAAATATGGTTGACTGCCCAAGATACTGCCTCTTATGGATTTGATAGAGGAGAAAAATTACCAGAATTATTAAAAGATGTATCAAAAATTCCTCAAGATTTTTTTGTTAGAGTAGGAATGATGAACGTAAAGAATGTTATTCCTATTGTTTCTGAATTGGTAGAAGCCTTCAACAATGAAAAAATCTACAAGTTCGTTCATCTCCCACTTCAAAGTGGCTCAAACAAAGTACTTGCCTCAATGAACCGTGGCTATACAGTCTCTCAGTTTGAGAAAATAATTGATTTGTTTAAACCTCTTAAATGCCAAAATTGGACTGATATAATAGTAGGTTATCCGACTGAAGGAGAGGAGGATTTTTTAAAAACCTTAGATATCATTAAAAAAATAAAACCTGACTGGGTTAATGTCTCAAAATTTGGAGCAAGACCAGGAACAGAAGCTGCTATGCTAAAGTCGTTACCTTCTAAAGTTGTAAAAGAAAGAAGCCAGAATATTTCTGAATTGGTTAGAAAGATTTCTTTGGAGAAAAACAAAGAATGGATTGGTTGGGAAGGAGAAGTTCTAATTACTGAAAAAGGAAAGGAGAACGGACAATGGATTGGAAGGAATTTTGCCTACAAGCCTGTTTTGATAAGCAGCAAAGATAATCTTTTAGGCAAAATAGCAAATGTCAAGATAAGCGAGTCTGTTCATTCACATCTCATAGGAACCATATAAATTAATGGCAGGATTATCTGTGAATATCTCTAGGCAAAATCTTTATATTCAAGAAAAATCCTATTCTTTAAAGTGAAATCTATGAACTTTAAATTGTATATAATTGGCGGAATAATTTACGTGATTCTAGCGATAATCCTAGGTATGATAGGTGGAATGTTCGCAGCATATGCAATACTAATTGCAGCATTGATAGCGGGTATTTACGTTGGTATGAAAGCAACAACACCAATGAAAGGTGCAATAGATGGAATAATTGCAGGAATTATTGGAGGTATTATAGCAGGTATAGTAACAAATTGGATACCAATGGCAATGACAACTGGTACAATTTTAGATTCTGTTATAACTATCTTTGGTGGAATGATAACTGCTAACAGCCCTATAGCAATTGGAGTAAATATTGCATGGTTCGTAGCAGCAGGCATTATCCTAGGTGCAATCGGTGGTTTCATAGGAAAGAAAATTAAGAAATAGAAATCATTGAAATTAAAGACAACTGATTTATTAGCTTTTGTTATATTTTTTTCTATTATTTAACTGTAACGCTTTTTGCTAGATTTCTGGGACGATCAGGATCGCATCCTCTTAGAACGGCTAGTTGGTAAGCAAGAATTTGAATAGGTATTATTTGGCAAATTGAGTTTGCTTCCTCAGCCTCTCTTACTCTTATGAAAATATCAAAAATCTCATTATTCTTAGGACCAACGCCTATTATATAGCCACCTCTAACCTTTAACTCTGCTGCGTTGCTTATTATTTCCTTCTCAGTCTGCTCAGAGCTAAAGACTATGCATGGTATTCCTTTCTCAATCAAAGCAATGGTCCCATGTTTTAGTTCTCCGCCAGCAAAACCTTCAGCATGGATATAAGAAACCTCCTTGATTTTCAAGGCAGCCTCTAAGGCAGTAGGATATTGTAACCCTCTTCCTATCAAATAGATATGATTCGAATCCTTGATTTTCTCTGCTAGTTCTTTTATGTACTTTCTTGTGTTGTCTGAAGTTAGGTAATAAACATAATTTACCAGGTCTTTTAGCTTTTTCTTTCCGACTTCATATTTTCCAGCAACAGCATAAGCCAATAATGTCAGCAGTGTTAGCTGTGAGGTATAAGTCTTAGTTGAGAGAACGCATATCTCTGGCCCTGAATTCATCATTAAGGCCTTGTCAGACTCTCTTGTTAATGAAGAACCCATAACATTTACTATCGATATTATCTTTGCTCCCTTTTCCTTGGCAGCTCTAACAGCTTCTAGAACATCTGCAGTCTCTCCTGATTGTGAAACTGCTATTACCAAACTTTCAGGAATCAGAAAATCCTTGTAATTTGAAAATTCAGAGGCCAGCGCTACGTTGACATGCATTTTTGCTAATGATGAAAACTTGTAAGCTGCTGACAGACAAGCATGATACGAAGAACCGCAACCAACAAGATATATCCCTCTTGCTTTTTTCATAAGCTCTGCAACCTCTTTTATTGATATTTCATCTTGTGCTATCGCCTTGTTTATTGTTTCAGTCTGTTCTGTTATTTCCTTGAGCATGTAATGATTGAAATTTCCTTTCTTTACTTGCTCCAGATCCCACTCTATTATGTTTATCGGTCTTTCTACGAAGGAATTTTCCTTGAGATTGAAAATTTTTATATCATCATCTATGTTTACCAAATCTTTTTCTGCAAGGTAAACCACTTTTTTCGTATACTCCAAGAATGCAGGAATGTCTGAAGCAACAAAATACTCATTTTCCCCGACTCCTACCACTAAGGGCGAGTCCTTTCTTGCAGCCACCAGTCTATTCTCCTCGTTATTGAGAGCAATGATCGCATAACTTCCTTCAAGCTTGCTTAACGCAAGTTTGGTTGCTTCGAAAAAATCTTTTTCTCTCATAAAGTATTCAATCAAGTTTGGTATAACCTCTGTGTCAGTCTGGCTGTAAAAATCAAATCCATTAAAAATCAAGAAATCTCTTAGTTCTTGATAGTTCTCGATTATACCGTTATGAACAACAGCTATCTTTCCATTGTTTGATAGATGAGGATGAGCATTTTCCTTGGTAACAGCACCAGTTGTTGCCCATCTAGTATGACCACAGCCTATTCTACCTTTCAACTCGTTTAAGTTGAAGTTTATCTCGTTTATTTTTCCTACGTTCTTTTGTAAACTAAAACCAGAGCCTAAAGTAATTATGCCAGCAGAATCATAACCTCTATACTCTAGCTTCTTCAATCCTTCTAGGATAATAGGTGAAGCTTGCCTATTTCCCCTGTAACCAATTATACCGCACATAAAAACACTAAGCTAAATTTAATCTAAATTCCTTTCCATAATCTCTATAACCAAGTTTTTCCCACAGTGAGTGAGCTCTCACGTTTTCATATCTGCTGGTGGCGATTGACTTGTAGCAGTTTGCCTGTTTTGCAGCATCTAAAACTAAATTTGCTAAAGTGATTCCTATACCTCTATTTCTTGAAGACGCATTCACAAAAAGATCTTCAACATATCCTACAGGTCTTGGATGAGAGTTTAATAAAGGATAAAAATATATCCATCCAACTTCTACTTTTCCATCTAGCATAAAAAATTTTCTTCCTATGATAGGAACATCAGAACATTTTATTTCCATAGAACTAAATAATGAATACAGTAAGATATAAATATTATTAAAAATATTATAATAGTACTAAAAAATATTTAATAGTGGTTAAATGACATGGGTAGTTGAACAAAAAAATGGTAAAACCTTTAGCTTAATCACGAAATTCCTAGAACCAAAACAACTTAAGGTTGCGCTATCGCCTTTAGCTTGGAAAATCCTTAAAGCACTGGCAGAAAAGCCAAGCTACCCCAAAGAAATCGGCAATAAATTAAAAATACATGAGCAAAAAGTCTATTATCACATAAGAAACTTGGAAAAGTTTGGATTAATAGAAAAATTAAAAGAAGAGAGGAAGCAGGGAGCAGTGGCAAAGTTTTATACTCTAACTGACTATGCCTTTACTGTCTTGTTAAAACCATTGGAAGAATCTCAAAAGGTTTTCCAATTAAAAAAAGAATATAAAAATTTCTTAGAACCTTTAATATCAAATGGAAAATTAAATGCACTAATAATTTTAGGAAGTCCAGAGCCGCATGGAATAGCCAAAGCTAGGGCAAAGGACGGACTGTTTGCAACTGATTTGGGTTTGTTTCTAGGAACATTTCTTAATTATACGCCAGAAGTTTCTACAAAGCTTGATACTGAAGTAAGAGAAGAAGATTTGAAAAATAACTTGATACTGATAGGCGGCCCTGGCGTAAACGCTATAACAGCTAAGGTGAATTCCAAACTTCCGATATTATTCGAGAGAATAAAGGATAAGGAAAATTTTTACTCTGGATTCCATTCTAGCATCTCTGGAAAAAATTACCCTGAAGAAGAATGCGGAATAATAGTTAAAACAAAAAACCCGTTTGACAAAACTAAAGATATGCTTGTGATTGCTGGGAGAAGGATATCTGGAACTCGAGCAGCAATATTAGCTTTTTTACAAAATTTTGATGAGATTTGCAATGGAAATTCATATGATTCAAAAATATTTGCAAAGGTTGTGGAAGGAATTGATAAGGATAATGACGGAGTAATAGATTCTGTTGAGTTTTTAGAATAGCTTATTTCTTTGATAAATTTTTTAATAATTTATCAGCCATTTTCTCAATTTCGTTTTCTATATTTGGGTTTAAATTATTTTCAAAAATATCATTATAATTTCCTTTAAGCTCGCTTCTTGAAACAAAAGTAGCAGTAGCAACAACTTTTATTCCTAGAGTTTCACAAAAATTTTTAGCAATATTACGAACATTTTCTTTAATAAATGGCAAATCTGTTCCAACTGAGATTACTATGGCTTTTTTAGATGTCAAATTTGTTTGTGCTGTATAAAATATACTGCATTTGTCTATAAAGTTCTTAAACAATCCTGGCGGCATAGCAAAGTAATTTGGTGATACAAAAACGTAACCATCGACTTCTAGCATCTTTTTCATAATTTTCGCCATATCATCCTTATGATGACATTTCAAATTATGATTACAATATTCAATGCAACCGTTACATCTTTGGATATTCTTTTCTCTTAATAGGATGATTTCATTCTCTATTTTATTTTTCTTGAAAATCTTTTTTAACCTATTGAGGATTGCTTCAGAGTTTCCTCTTCTTGGACTTCCACAAATGCTTAATATTTTCATTTTCTATCATTTTCTAATTCTTCTTTCAATAATTTAAAAACTGTTTTTCCATCTACGGCACCACGTACATTCGACATAACTTCTCCCATTAATGCAGAAATTTTCTTCTCTTTAACAAGATGAGGATATTTTTCAAAAATCTTTCTTATTATTTTCCTTAATTCCTCTTCGCTCAAAGCTTCCAAGCCGCTTTTTTCTATGGCTTCGCTAGCAGAAACTTTTTCTTTACAGACAATCTCTAAAACATTCGGAATAGCTTCTTTTGAAATCAATTTTCTATTAATCGAGGAAAATAAGTCTGCAAAATGCTTTTCTGTTAAGAATTCAGTATCAAACCCCTTGCGTCTCAAGTCCTTTAAAATAGAAATAAAAGTGTTTGCAACAATAACAGGATCATATTTTTTAGAAAAGTCTTCAAACAAATCTAAATATTCGCTTCTCAAGACCTGTTCTATCATTTCTTTTGGTAAGACCTTTGAAAGTTTTTTTGCTTTTTCTTCCCAAGTCTCAGGCACTTTTACTTTTGAAAGAAAATCTTTTGTTATAACCACAGTCTCGAGATCAGTTTCAGGATAAAGCCTTTCACCACCAGGCAAAGGTCTTGTAAATTCTGTTGTTCCATCCTCGTTTGCTACTCTAGTCTCCTCTTTTGGTTTTTCTCCCCTTTCTATCAATTCTTGCTGCCTTCTTATCTCATTCTCAATTATCTGAGAAATCATATCAAGGTTTTGTACGCCTTTTATTTCAACTCTAGCTCCTTTAGCAATAGAAACATTAATGTCCTGTCTAGTCACACCAAGCCCTCTCTGACTTTTTCCTGTCGATCTGATTATCATTCCTAATTTCTCAGCAACCTCTCTCGCATGCTCAGGATTTTTAATATCAGGAGCTGTTCCAATTTCTATTAAAGGAATTCCTAACCTGTCCAATCGATATGTGATATCACTCCCTTCATCACTAACAATTCCACATGATTCCTCTTCCAAACAAATATTAGTTATTCTAACTTTTCCTAAAGAAGTTTCTAGTGAGCCGTTAAGTCCTGCAACAGCTGTTCTTTGGAACCCGCAAGTGTTTGAGCCATCAATAACAGTCTTTCTCATGATATGAATTTCATCTGGAATCTCTGCTTTTAACAACAAAGCAACTTGCAAAACAACTTCCAAAGCTTCTTTATTTATTGAGTTTGGCGGTTCTTCATCTATCTCTTTTAAACAAGTTTCATCTTGATAGTACTGATAAAGAAAATTTCTATCTCTTAAGTATTCATATATCGCAGCAACGTCCACTTGTCCAAGTTCTCCTGCCACTGCCCTTAGTTTTCTTTTTATTATTTCAGTTGGTTTGACTTCAGAGAATCTTGGTTTGCAATCACAGAATAGTTTTGTTTTAGTGTTTAAACGATTATGAATCTCAATTCCACACCTGAAACCGATTTTTTGATAATCATTCATTTTTTAACCTCAAAAACATCTTTTTCATCATAAGGAGGCATTGTTATGCATAAAACTTTAACGTTTCTATCTGTATTATTTTTATAACCATGAACTTTATTTAATTCCCAAATTAAAATATCACCTTCTCTAAACTTTTTTGAAATAGAATTCAATTCACCCTCCAAAACAATTTCTACTTCTTTAGTTTTTTTATGAAAATGAGATTTAATTTCTTTTCCAGGATATATAACAAGTACTGATAAGCCTACTTTCTCTGTTCCTTCGAGAACTTCTATATGCCCAAAAGGAGCATCAAACTTTTTCATTTTTTCACCTTAAACATCTTGCCATGACCAGGAATGATATAATCTGCAATTTCTAGAACTTTTTTGCGGGAAGCAACCAGCTTTTGAAGGTTCATATGTTCTGGATCATTGTCTGGTTTATTGATATTTACTTCTTGTTTTTCATTTTCAAGCCACCAGAAGACATCCCCTGCAACAACATAAGTTCCTTGTTGTGTAGGCACAACAAGCGAACAATGTTCTTCCATATGTCCTGGTGTGCGAATTACCTTCAAGTCAGTACCAGGAATCACTCCACCATGTTTAGCGATAGTACCATCATAATAAACGTAAAGCTCATCAATCACCTTTGCATTTTCAAATAAGCCTGCAAGAAGTACATGGTCAGGATGGTCATGTGTCAAAAAAACATAATCAATGTCCTTTGTTTCGAGATTTTCTTTTTTAAGAGAATTAAGCAATTTGCTTCTATTGAAACCTGGATCGACAATAATGTTCTTACCGTTTGACTTCACAAGCGTAACAGTAGAGTTCGAAGTCCAACCGTCCTTAGTCTCCTTTGCATAACCTTCGATTAAAACTTTAACTTCAGCCATATCACCACTTCTCAAAACTCATAATCTCATTTAGTTTTTTTCTTCCTCTTGGTTTGGGTTCCTCATCAGGATAACCCATAACAATGACATAGGGAATTATAACATTTTCTGGTATACTGAGAATCTTCTTTATTTTTTCCTTATCAACCCATGCAACAAAACAAGTCCCTAGGCCAAGTTCTGTTGCTCTTAAAACAAGGAATGCACTTGCAAGTGACAAATTTATTAAGGACATTTCTTTTTCATGCTTTTTTATTGAATCAGAAGAGTATGCTTCTTTTTCTGCACAGCACACTATGACAACAGGTGCCTCGTATATCCATTTTTGGACAAAAACACCCTGCTCTCTAAATCTGAGCAAGTTCTTCTTGTTTTTAACAACCACAAAATGCCAAGGCTGTAGATTGTGACCCGAGGGCGCCCTCCTAGCGGCATCGATCACTTCTTTAATTATCTTATTAGGGATTTCTTTTTTCTTGAATTTTCTTATTGATTTTCTTTTTGCTATCGCTTTTTTGACATCCATTTAATCACAGATTTAATTTTTCTTTGGCTAATAACATGCCGACTATGGTATAAGATGTTGTCCTTTCCTTTCCGGATAAAAACAATCTATATGCTTTTTTAAAAGGTATTTTAACAACACCAATAACTTCATTAATGTCTCTTTTCTTAGTTGATCTGAACAAATCTCTAGCAAGATATATATGAACGCTATGTCTCATTTTCACTCCTCCAAGAATAGTGATAAGTTTATCAAGTTTTCTTGCGTCCATTCCTATTTCCTCTCTAATTTCTTCTCTTGCCTGCTGTAGTGAGGTTTTACCATGTTTTATAATGCCCCCTGGAATGGTAAGCAATTTCTTTTCCCACGCCGGTCTCCATTCTTTTGTTAGGTATATATTATTTTTATTATCTATTGCCACAACAACAGATGTGTCTCCTTTCCATTCTATAAAATTTTCCTTAAAAATATTTTTATTTGGTAACATTACTTTGGCTAAAATAACCTTGAAATCGCCGTTAAATACCACTTTTTTAGAAATTAATTTTGGAAACTTCATGCATTACACCAAGAAAGTTTCTATTTCACTTCTCTCAGTAATTTCTCCAGCCATATTAGTTAGCATCATTTTTCTGATTTCTTCCAAGTCTTTTGTATGTCCAAGAATCCATCCTAATTTTACATATGCTGCTTCAGGAAGCATATCTTCAGCAGGAATTGCTTTTGCTTCATGATAAAGAATTCTTAGGTTTGTATAAACATCAGGATTAATCCTTCCATAAATTGTCTGCGGAGCTATGACAACGGGAATTCCATCTTTTATCAATTTTTTAATTGCAGGTATCCAAGATTTCTCTGCAGACGTAGGAACGTGACCCATTCCTGTTCCTTCAATAACAAATCCTTTGTAGCCTTTCTTAGCTAGGAATTCTAAAATTTCTGGCTCGCTTCCTGGATAAGCCTTTAGCAAAGCAACCTTAGGCTCAAATTTTGTATCAGCCACAACTCTTTCATCACTTCTTTTCTTGTAATTATTGTTTAAGACATCAATTTTTCCATCCAGCCAGATTTTTGCTAGAGGCATTTCATTAATGCTTCTAAATGCGTCTCTTCTTGTGGTATGAAGCTTGCGCACTTTTGTCCCTCTTATAAAATGGCAATATTGATCGTCTGTAGAACCATGCATACATGTTCCAACCTCAGCTATATTTGAAATAGCAGCATAAGCTGAACAAATCAAATTCATGAAAGCATCGCTGCTTCCCCTATCAGAAGATCTTTGAGAGCCTGTTAAAACAACTGGCCTGTACAAATTCTTAAGCATAAAAGATAAAGCAGCAGAAGTATAGTGCAAAGTATCAGTCCCGTGAGTTATTATTACGCCTTCATTCTTGTTCAATTCCCTGGCTGTTAGTTCTGCTAGAGTCTGCCAATCTTTATAATCTAAGTCTTCAGACATTTTTTTGAAAGGAATTTTAATGTCTTCTATAAAAACGATATTTTTTAGTTCTGGAACGTTTGTTAAAAGTTCTTCTGGCTTTTCCAATGCATAGACACCGCCTGTTCTATAATCAACTCTAGAAATTATGGTTCCGCCTGTCATTATCAAGGCTACCTTCGGTTTTTTCGTATCAAACTTTAATTCTTTTAATTTTTCTTTTTCCATTTCAAATTTTAATTCTTCCTTTATTTCTTTTGGCTCAGCTTTCTTGGATTTTTCAACCTTTACTCCCTTTTCATGCCTTATTCCAATGTTATATCCTGAGTCTAACTTTAGAACTATGCAGTTTAAATCACCTAGTTCTGTCCTAGGCATTAATAAACCTTCATAGGTTTTTTTATTCTTTGTAATAGAAATTCTGTCTCCTATTTTAATCTTTTTCAAAGACTTCTGGATTTGTTTAGAATAATTGTCAAGCATAATAAGAATTATTTAGTTTCAATATTTAAATGGAGCGTTTTTTTTCAAGGCAACGATAAAATTGTTCCATACTCTGCTTTAAATCCTTGGCTTTTTGAAGGATAGATTCGCCTTTGGGGGTAAGATGATATAAATTGCCATTAAGAGTTAATGAACCAGATTCCACTAGCGCATCCGTATAAAGTTTAAGCATAACAAAGCTAAGATTACATTGATACATAATATTAGTCTTTTTTCTACCAGCTGAGACTGAATCTAAAATTTCTCTAACGATATCAACATTACTTCTTTTACCCATTCTTCATATTAAGATAGAAAGAAATTTAAATTTAAACTTCCCTGACTTTAACATTTGTTGTGGTATCCTCTTTTTCTAAAAGTTTCTTGAACTTGCACTTCGGGCAGTTCAACCATCTAACAAATCTTCCGTCTATTATTATGGCTTCCTCTCCACATCTTGGGCATCTCGTCGTGTCGCTTTTCTTTTTGCTTTCTATTTGCTTTAAGGCCATTTAATCAAACCTTCCTCTCTTTATGTCAACGTGAATGTCTTCATGGATTTCTGGGAATTTTTTAGAAAGCTCATCCATATCTAAAATCATTTGAGGCTTGTTAACAAAGCATATTTGCTCCCCTTCTATTTGTTTTTCAAGCTTTCCTTCTATGCTGTATTTCTTTGCACTTGTTAGTGTCAATTTGCAGAATGGATATTTTAATCTAAAAAGTTTGTCTAACGTGACATCGTCCAGTTTTCCAACCAAGACAGAGTCGTTCAAGTCAATTGCAACAATTTTTCTAAGGAATTTTCTAGCCCTTTCCTTGGACTTTTCTATTTGAGAATACCATGATTCTGGCAAGGTGTTTTCAACCATAATAATAATTTACTTAGAAACTATAAATGTTTATCCTATATGAATTTCTAAAACATCCTTGTCCTTAAGCTTGTGGTCCAAACCAACTTTCTCTCCCCCGTATTTGGCAGAATCGCCCCAAATTCTTGCAAATCTGAAATATTTTACAAAATCCTTGTGCAATCTTTTAGCCGCATCTCTAACAGTAGAATCCTTTTTCATTACCATTGGTTTTGATTCTGGCTTTTTTCTAGGTTCTTTGCAATAGACCCTTATCAGTCCTAAAGAAAGCCATATCTTATCCTTAATTTCCTCCAGACTATCGTCTCTATTTATTTCAACAAAAGACTTTTTTAGTCGAAAGTTTGATAGAATGTTTTTCAATTCATTAAGCTCTTCCCTGCTTTTATAAAGTAAAACAATGGAGTCTGCATTTTGTGCTATGCTCATGAATGATGAGTGAAAGTTTGAAGGAATTTCTATTAGTTGGATTTTTACACCCTCATAGTCGCAGGTTCCTATTTCTGGTTTAGTGGTTGTAAATGGATGATTAGAAATTTTTGGCTTGGCATTGGTTAGTTTTGATAGCAAAGTTGACTTTCCAGACTGCGTCAGTCCTAGTATACAAACTTGTGCATCTCCCTCTTTTTGGATTGTTATTATTTTTCTAGCAGATTTAGCTTCTATTTGCTTTTTTAGCTTTGCAAGCCTTTGCTTTAACTGAGCTCTTAAAACTTCAGCTCCCTTATGCCCTGGAGCAGTACTTATCATCTCTTCCAAGGCAACAATCTTTTCTTCTCTTGTCTTTGCATTTAAATATTTTTGCTGTGCCTTTGCATACTCGACTGTAACATTTGTAGGCATAATAAGAATTTAATTTTGAAATTTAATAATATTCTGTTCTATATTCTCCGCCCTTGGGCTCGAAATAAACTTCCTCTTTTTTCGGCTCCTCCTTAGGAATTTGCTTTTTAACAACCTTTCGCTTTTTCCTTCGTCCTTTAATTTTAATAATTGTTACAGTAATGATTATGATAACAACTGCTATGGCAAAATCCCATATTAAAAAGCTATAGTCAGGTAATTTTTGATAAAGACTATTTATAGTTGTTTCAAGTTCCGTAGCCTTAGCAGAAGCTTCCTCAAATTTTGCTTTAGCGCCTGCATAATTCTCTACTTTGTATTCCCTTATCGTTTCGTTTAAAGCATCTCTTGTCTCGTTTAAAAGTTTTAATGCATCCGTCGTGTTGATCCACATCTTGTTCAAGTAAGTAAGGTTATTCTCTAATGAAGCTAATTCTGCATATTTTTCTGAGGCTCGAGATGAGAGGTCTCCTACAACATCTAGACTTACGTCCACTTCAGTATCTCCTACTTGGCTATAAAAACTAATCTTTCCAGAGTATGTTCCTTCCGTCAATGAACCAGTATTTATTCTTATTTTCATCTCAGCTTTATCTCCTGCTCCCAAAGATGAAGGTCCAGATACTGTCGCATCCAAACCAGAAACATTTGTAATTATGTTTGTTGCATTGACCTGAGCCGTGTTTTCAATTTCAACAATGCTCTCTAGTGTTCTTCCTGGAACTGTAGTTATTGATACCGTAGACGGTGTGACAAACAAACTAGGCTGTAAGAGAGTGATGTTTGTTGAGAAGTTTAGATACAATATCGAGCTTCTGTTGTTAGAGTCTTTAAAGCTTATTTTAACAGTCGAAACACCGCTTGGATATCCTCTTGGTATTACATAGGAAAAGTTGTAATTGCTATTTCCTTTTACAGTAGAATTTCCAATAGAAATTCTACTTCCGTCAGGCTCTGTGATATCAGCCGAGACGTTAATATCTAAGCTGTTAGAGTATGCATTAGTTGTCCCGACTGTTAGAATCAAGTTTTCAAAAACATTAAAAACATTTTTATTCAAGTAAGCAAAAGGATTCCACGCGATAACATCTATAGATTTGTTGTATTCTCCTTTATTTGTTTTTACTTTTATAATCCAAGTTCCATTATAAGAGCTTGTTCCTAGGCTGTAATTTTTGTTCCAGTGATTAGTTGATATCAAGCCCATTGGCAACTGACTTACCTCATTTGTACCATCAGGTCTTATAATCGTTAAGTTTACCTGGTTTAAAGTTTCATTTGAGAAGAAGTCAACACTTATTGCATCACCTGGTTTGTAAGTATTCTTGTCGGTTGCCAGAGTTTCTTTTGTTATTGTTTTTAAATTCCCTCCAACTCCATTTCCTGAAGCAGTCACCTCAAGCAACAAGCTATTCGTATCAGGCATGTTATCTACAGTGCCATTGCAAATATCATTTGCACAATTTAGATTTCCGCTAATTAAAACGCTATAATTAGAAGGATTAAGAATTCTGTAGGATGCTTGAGTTGCTCCTTGAATGTTTGCACTTACAACATAGTTTGAATTTGGCTTGAAATTCCCAGAAGTTATGTTAACCATCAAGTTACCAACATTTATCGGCAAAGTAAAATATCCTCTTAATGATTTAGAATAAGCATTGATATTCAAACTGTATTGCCTTAGCTCAGCAAGCCTTAAGACAGCTTTCCATAAACCATCATAACTCATAGTTCCTGCTGAACCATCTACAGTATAGTTAACTGTCCCTGTGATTGGTTTTCCATTTTGTGTTATGTTTGCAACAACCAAGATATTTTGGTTTACTGTTGCAACACTTGGCAAGGCAAAAGCATTTACTGACCAGCTAGTGTCATTTAGCAAGTTTAGGATAGTTCTATCAAATATGTTCCAAGTATCATTCGAGAAGCTAGAAGGTTCGTCTAATCCCCAAAAAACGCCATTGCTACTCGTATAAAGAGCAGGATAAAAATCTATGGAAGAATTTGGAGGAACGCACTCAGCAGTTATCCATCCGCCGTTTGAAACACTATAAATTTTAGCGATTTTAGGTGAAGGATAAATCGTTAAGTTTTCATCAACATCAAAACCTTCTGTTATAAATCCAGACTGGGCTATCTTAAATGTTTTTGTAGAGCATTTATTATCTGAGAAATTAGAACTTACCAACTTTAAATAAAAAGCACAACCTTCTATATCAGGAGTACTTTTCCAAGTGTTTACAAAAGCAGCAAAAACAGGCTTGTTCTTTGCACTAACATTACCACAAAAAGCATTTCTGAATTTGCTTATTTTAGCCATGTCCACGCTGTCGCTTCCTAGAAATATTAGATCAGCAGCATCAGCATACTCATTCCATGTGCTCGAGTTGTCTTTAACGTGCAGTTCATTTATAACCTTTACGTCGTATCCTAAGCTTGCTAAGCGGTTACAGTATAAAGAATCTGCTGCCTGTAAGGCAGAGCAGGGCGTGTCAGTGGAAGAATTTGTAACATAAAGTATTGTTTTTGCTTCAGCTAATTGGCTAAGCAAAACGAATATTATTAAAAAAACTAGCCTTTTCATAATATCATTATTTTATACTATTTAGTTATAATACTTTTATGGATTTGAGTAGAAAAATATTTGCTATTGTTTTAGTTTATGGTATTTTCTTAGCTTTGCTGGTCATATTTTTAAACAAGGTTATTGCGTTTGATGAAAGTCTTTTCTTTGCAATATTTAGTCTTTCTAATCCGTATCTAGAAGTATTTTTTAATATTATAACTTATATCGGGTCATCTATTTTTTGGATTCTTCTAATAGTTTTGTTTTGGTTTAAAAACAAGAAAAAGCTATCTATACATTTGCTTTTTGCATTTATTTTAGATGCAATTTCTTTAATAATCTTCAAATGGGTTTTTCTCAGACCAAGACCTTTTAAAACTTTTCAACTAGGTTTTGATATTTTTGATATCAGTCCAAGCTTTCCTTCAGGCCATAGTCAGCAAGTATTTTCAGGAATGTTTATTTTATCTCATTATTACAAAAAATACGAAGCCTTGTTTTATGTCCTAGCTATCTTAGTATCCTTAAGCAGAATCTTCTTAGGTTTACACTATCCTTTAGATGTTTTAATCGGCTCTATAAATGGTATTATAGTTGGTATGATAGCTCTTAAAATTCCAACTAAAAAGTTTCTTTAGTTCTCAAAAACCAATTCGGCCTTTAGATTATAGAAGTTAGAAATTATTTGAGAGAAAATTTCAGGCGTTATTAAAACATTATTCCTTTGGATTGCTGGAATCTTTATCCTGTACACTTCCTGATCTTCCTTGTAAAGAGTGTTTATTCCGCTCACTGGTGCAGGCGAAACAAGCTCCTCTACAAAACCCTTAAAGGTTGAAGCTTCCTCTAGAATCCTTATTGATTTCTTAAAGTCCCTTGCAATTTTCTTAACCACAACCCCTTCTCTTCCTACAAGCTTTGCAGCGTCTCCTATGCCGGTTATTATTATTAAAGTTCCACAGTCGACCACTTTCAGAATTTTTATATCCCTTATACTCCTCATTCTTTCACTTAATTCATAAAGGTATCTTGAGACCTCTACATCTTTATTACTAATCTTTCCGCTGTTTAGTTTTTCCTGGCAACCACTGCACAAGATATTAGATTTTAAGCACACTTCGCATATTGGGGTTTGCATAAGGATTATATTATTAAAAGTTGAATATAAGCTTTATATGATAGAGATAGGAATTGCTGGTGCGATTTTGCTTTTGGTAGCTTGGCTATTTGAAACTTATGAAAGTATTAAAAACCATAAGGCACTGGTAGACTTAAAATTCGCGTTAATTTACATAGCCAGCACAATTTTATTGACGGTATATGCTTATCAAAGAAATGACTATGTATTTTTTTGGGTTAACCTCGGGCTTATAATTTTGGTTTTATTTGATTTTTTATACAATTCATAAAATAAGGAGATAGCATGGAAATTGCGATATGTGGTAAAACCAATGTAGGCAAATCAAGTTTTTTCAAGGCAGCAACAATGATAGACGTTGAAATATCTAACAGAATTTTTTGCACAATCAAACCTAACGTTGGAATATCTTATGTGACTGCTCCTTGTCCTTGCAACGAATTAAAAGTAAAATGCAATCCTATAAATTCACAGTGTATAAATGGAATAAGACTTGTACCTGTAAAACTTTGGGATGTTGCTGGTTTAATTCCAGGAGCACATGAAGGCCGTGGTCTTGGATTAGAGTTCCTAAACGATATAATTCAAGCAGATATGCTTATTCATATTGTAGACGCTTCTGGAACAACTGATTCAGAAGGCCAACCAACTGAAGGTTATGATCCTTCTAATGATGTAAAATTTTTAGAAGAGGAAATTGACTTTTGGTTTGCTGATGTTATTAAAAGGCATGTTGAAAAAATAAAGGACGAGAAAAAGGCTGAAGGAATTCTAGCAGGTCTAGGCATAAAGGACAAGCATGTTAAGGAAGTGATGGAAAAAATCGGTTTAAGTAATATAAAAGAATTTGCAAGAGAGTTAAGAAAGCTTTCTAAACCAATGTTAATAGCTGCCAACAAAATTGATTTGCCAAGGTCCGAAGAAAATCTTAAGAAAATGAAAAAAGAATTTCCACACTTGACAATAATACCGTGTTCTGCCGAAGCTGAAATTACTCTAAGGACAGCTGCAAAAGCAGGTTTTATAGATTATATTGCTGGAGGTAGTTTTACTATTAAGAAAGAATTAAACGAAAAACAAAAGAAGGCATTGGAATTAATAAAAACAAATATTCTAGACAAGTACGGCTCAACTGGTGTGGAAGATTGCTTGAACAAGGCTGTTTTTGATTTTATGAAATACATCGCTGTCTATCCTGTCGAGAATGAACACAAGCTTTCTGACAAGAAAGGAAATATTTTGCCAGATGTTTTCTTAATGCCTCCCAATTCTACTGCCTTGGATTTGGCCTTTAAAGTTCACACAGATATTGGAGAAAAGTTTATTGGAGCAATAGACGCTAGAACTGGGAGAAAAGTTGGCGGAGATCATATTCTAAAGCATAATGACATAATAAAGATTCTAACTCGTTAAACAATTCACTATTTATATTTTACCGGAACTGCAATGGAAGAAGTTACTTGCCTTACTTTAGAAAGTATCATGAAATAAACTATTATAGAATCTGGTTGGTAAACTGCTCTAAAACCAGCATTTTTGATGTTATTCATAAACTCCTTTGGACTATCTATTCCTAAATTCTTTAGGACTTTGCTAACATTTAATATTTCAACTCCAATAACTCTTCCTTCGGTAGAAATATCAATAACAAAATATCCTATATCTATACTTCCTTTGATTTTAGCTTTTCTATAAACAAATAACGAGTCGTTTTCCGAATCGTAATCAAAATAGGTTTCTTTCATTTTATTCCCTCTTAAATTCTACAGGTTTAATCCACTTTCTATACCTAATTAATATCGTGACCATATTTATAACTTTATTAATAGATATTACGACAATAAAGCTTTTACTTCTGCTCAACTCAAAAACAAGCTTATACTTCTTTTCTCCAACATATTTAGCTTCTTGCTCTACAACATCTATAAGATTCTCTGGATTCAATAATTGTTTTACAACCGTTTCTTTTGTGATTTCTCTTTGAGCGCATCTTATCATAGCATGCTCTTTCAAGATAATTTGGGCTTCTGTATAAGACTTTAATTTCCTTTTCATTTCTTCTATATCCATTTCAATAATGCAAAATAATTTTAGTATAAGATTTCCTTACCACTGCCGGTAGTAAGTTTTTATAATTTGAATTTCAAGTAAATCACATGAAAATCTTAGTAATAGCTGTTGCTGCTTTGCTATTTGCTTCCTTAGTTTTGGCTCTTCCACCAAACAAAACAGAAAACAAAACACAGGAAAGAGGCAAAAGATTGGACGAAGCAATAAAGCATGTGCCAGAATTTGTTGCTGAAAAATTAAACTATATGAAAGAATTGTTTTCTAGTGGAATAAAAGGAATTGGGCAATCTCTAAGTGATTGGATACATTCTTTCTTTAGACCTGTGGTTAAAAACAATCAAACAGAAAATAAAACAAAATAATTAAAAAGAAAAAGGAAGTTATCTAAAGTAATCCTGATTTGTTGAATACCATTGACCATTTGTACATTTTACTCTGTATATAGGATAGAATGAGCTCATTGAATTGACAGCCCAGTTATTATTATCATTAGAATCCGAATAGTAATAAACTGTTTTCCTCCCAAAATTGTAGCTGTAACTATTATATCCATAAGTTCCTTGAGCGCATTTGCAGAACTTTTTCGCTTGATCACTGTTTCTTAGAAGATATTGATAACTTGCACTCCAACACTTTGTTGTTGCACAATCTTGGTCATTGACACTGTTACAAGTAGGTCCGCAACATCCGTCAGCTATACCACAAGCTGGCCAAATATTATCACATTTATCTGTGTTTTCATTACAGCTATCGCTTGTGCAAGCTTTTCCATCGTCACAAGAACGAGCTGGTCCTCCACAAACTCCTGCTGTACATGTATCTGGATTGGTGCAGAATAAACCATCATTACAAGTAGTTCCACCTGGTTTTGGCTGAGCTACACAAGCTTTAAGATTTTCATCACAAACTCCATTGTTACACTGATCACTTGAACAAACAATTGCAGTTCCTGCCTGACATACACCACTTACACATTTTTCTGCACCATTACAATATAATCCATCGCTACATTGAGTATCGGATGAACAAGGTGATTTAACAGCTAAGTATGCATTGTAAGCATCAACTCTTCCCCAACCATAATATTTATCCCATCCAGCACTTCCTAAATCTTTGGCTGTTGAATAAAGTATGCTTTTGATTTGACTATCTGTTAAGCTTGGATTCTCCTGTTTCATTAAAGCTATTACTGCTGAAACATGCGGGGTTGCCATTGAAGTTCCACTCCAAGACGCATAAGTATTGCCTGGTAAGCTTGAGTAAATACTTACTCCCGGTGCAACTATTTTTAATGCACTGCCTGAACCAGACCAAGATGGTCTTACATCATTTTTGTCAACTGCTCCTACTGATATTGCTCCACTCGCACAAGCAGGACTGCTAACTATTCCTCCAGTATTGCCCGCTGCTACTACAACTGTCACACCATTGCTGACTGCCCAATTAACTTTTGAAGCCAAGTAATCGCTATCACAATTAGCTCTAGAAGTTCCACCGCCACCTAAGCTTATGCTCATTATGCTTCCAGTTTCAGTTTGATGATTAACTACGTAATCAATTGCAGCTGCTATGTCGCTTGTATAACAAGAACCACCTGCATCGCAAACTTTTGCCATCCATACACTTGCTCCAGGTGCAACACCTTTTGCACTCATTACAACACCATTTGCAGTTATTATTCCTGAGACATGAGTCCCATGTCCATGATCATCATAATAACTAGTTGTGTATGAAACAAAGCTTTTTCCTCCTGCTATGCTATCTGATAATTCTTGATGGGTATAATCTACACCAGTATCTAAAACTGCAACTGTTACTCCAGTACCAGTATAACCTAAATCCCAAACTTTGTCTGCTCCTATCTGGCTGTCAGCTGATAAATCCATTATGTGAAGAACTACATCAGGTTCTGAGTTTGGTATTTTAACATCCTCTGGACAGTCTAATGATGTTGCATCTTTTAATTCATGAGTTATTTTGCATCCCTGTAATCTGAAAAACGTTCTATCTATTATAGAATTTGTACGAGCTATAACTCTGTTGTGTTTGATATCTGAGATTTTCATATCTGTTATTGCCAATACCATTGAACTTAGCAGAACTGCCGTCAATATAGAAAATAAAATGACTTTTTTCATTTTTACACCAAAGGATATTTGATTAGATGAAATTTAAGCTTTTGCTTCCGATGAAACCTTTTTGAACTTGGTTCAGTTTTGGCTCAATAAACATATTTGACATGCTAATAATGCTTAGCCAGTTTGGAAAGACCTGCAAGATATGATTCTAAGATTTAATTTATGACTTTTAGTTTTTCCCTTTATTATTAGAAAAATCAGAATTTAAGGGTTATTTTTTCATTCTTTCATCAACAAGTTTACATAAATCATTAAAAATGTATCTTAAAAGTGATTCTGCCTGTGCTGTATTTAATATTAAAAATGGGATATCAGATTCTTTGACTCTTTTAGGTTTTATTGGTTCTTCATAAAATTTTATAGTTAGTTCAGTTATTTTCTTAGGAGTGTTGGTCACTAAAATTACTGGGTTGTATCTTGAACGAGAAAAGAGAATATCGGCCATTGCTATAATACCTTCATCTTCATTTAATTTATTAACGGATTCATTTTCAATTCTAAGAATCATATTTTTTAGAATTTCAAGTGTTTCCCATCTTCTAGCTACAGGTTTTTCAAGTTCAAATTTTTCTACAAACTTATCAAAAATTTTTTGAGATGTAATAGCTACATATTGTTCTTCTGGAAGTTCTGCTTGTCTTTCTATGATAAATCTTGCTACAAAGGTAGCAGATTTCCAGTTCAAATAGCTATCTACAGCATTATCAACACCAAATACAGGATAATTTCTAAACGCATCATTGAAAAAAGTATGACAAAGAACTAGAATAGGTTCTCCTCTACTTTTTGTTTGCTCCTCTGGCATAAAATCACATAATAACTGAACATAATTGCTAACAAAATTTAATTCATTCTTTACTTATCTTGAAAAGAAATTCAAGAGGATCTCCCTCTATCTTTTCAATTTTAAATTGTGGTAATGATCCTATTTTAGTTTTAATAACAACCAAATCTTCTTCATTCAAATTCTGTTCAATAGCTAAATCTCTTGCCCTACCCTGCAAACTTTTAACTTTTCTGATTCTTACATCAGAAAATTCATCTACTGCCATAGCTTTCACCTTTCACCTATTTTCTTATTAGTAATTCTACCTCTTAAACATAACTCTATTATTTCCTTTCGCAGCAAACCTTTTAAGCCTTTCCATTCTCCTTGACCACAATCTTTTTTGCATAGCTTACATTTCCTATTAGGCATAAGAATAGAGAATTAAATGTATAAGTATAAACTTAATTTACCACTAGAGGTGGTGAATTTAAGGATTGCTCTAAATATTTTTATATCTTGAAGAAATGTTACTGGAATTTTCATTTTAATATCACTGATTAAAGAATTAACATTGTACCCTTTTTATGTATAAACTCTATTGAAATAACAGACGGATTTAAACCTTTATCTTCTAATTTCTTCATAAGAATTTCAATTTTAGGTGCATTATCTATTACTTTTCCGTCTTTTAAAGCTACAAACTTATCTGGGAATTCCTCTCTTAATTCACTATAATTTTCTTTTAAAAATTCTTCATCTTTCTTCATTTCTTTTAATAATTGTAATTCATCTGGTTGATTCATTTCGATTTCACCTTATTTAATTATTAAATACAACGCATTTATTAGTATAATTTGACCGTATTTAAATATTTGTTTTATAATGAGCGGTTAATTTAGTTGCCTTTCATTTTTGTCTAAGACTTTAATTATTGTGCTTAAATCTAGAAATTATTTCTTTGATTTTCTTTTTCTGAACAGAACTATTAAAATTATTGCAATGATTATTCCTGCAGCAATTGCTGTTGCCCAATCCATTGTTGTTAATCCTAGGAAAAGTCCTGTTATAGCTGGTGGAGTTGTAACTATACAATCTCTTGATTCAATTGGTTTATCAACAGTGGTTCCACAATTTTTTAAATCTGTACATGTTCTAGTTTGCTGGTTATTAATACAATCAGACCAGTCTGCACAAGACCAATCTTCTATACAAGGAGTTTGTGGAGTTTGAACCACACAGCTTTGAGTTTCATTAGGTTTATTTTTAATTGTATTACATTTGTTTAAATCTGTACATGTTCTAGTTTGCAATCCATTTACACAACCTGACCAATCTGTACAAGTCCAATTTTCCTTGCATGTTATAAAAGTGCCTCCACCTCCGCCACCACCAGATGGTAACGGTCCGCTGCATCCACCGCAGTCTATCGAGCAGGTCGCGCAGGTCTCACCGTTGTCACAAATATGATCACCGCAGTATTGCTGACATACACCATTGGCATCACAATACATCTGATTCGGCGGTTGGCAAGCACAATCATTTGGTGAGTTAGAACAGTTTTCACCAATGCCACAAGAACCATCACCTATTGTCTGGCAAAAGCCATTAACACAATGACCTGAAGAACAAGCTATATCATATTCGCAAGTAGAACCATCTGAAAGAGTTGCTGCCGTAAGATCTAGACGAATAGACGGATGATCTACGCAAAGTACAGCTAGTTCATTAACCCATATTCCTGCTATTTTGAACTTGACATAGTCCCCTACAGCAAAAACTTCAATAGTATAATTTTCAGGTTCACTTGCCTCATCAGCTGTCGCTAAGTAACCTTCTGTGCTATTCAAATAAGCAGTGACATAAGTACCATTAACATAGTTATCACCTAGCTTTGCTGTTCCATGTATTGCACAAGGAAAGGCGGTATCAGCAAAAACTGAAAAAGAAAAAATAATAGAGAAAGTTAAAAAGCTTAATATTAAACTTTTGTTATTCATTTAATCACTGACTACAATAAAATAATAAAGAGAAAGGTTTATAAACCTTTCATTCTGGAGCCTATGGACAATTCAACTCAAGTCTATCCTCGTTGTTCATATGTATGTAATATGGCAAACTCTTACTATCATTGAAATATTGTAAAGTTGAAATACCTGGATATAATGGATCAAACCATAGCCATTTTGTGCCATCAAAGTACCATACCATATCAAAGTTGGCATTTTCTCCATTGTACAAAGAGTTCAACACATCTTGAACTGGATATGGACTATCATGGTATATGTCGTCTAGTATCAACTGTGGTAGCCAGAATGTATTCCATCCTGTTCCCCAATAGCCTCCTGAATTATTTGGTCCTTTCTGCGGAATCGTTAAACAGAACTGTGACTCTGTGTTTATAGCGAATACTACTGTCTTTGAATGTTCCATCACATTTCCTACCATGTCTTCACATTTAATATGGTAAACATATAATCCATCTTCTAAGGTTCCTAAGTCAGCTGAATGACCTGTTGTCCCTAAGCCAGTCATGTTAGTCATAGCTGAGTAATCATCTTCTGTTCCATACTTGCAGATAGATGGTTCATTAGTTGTTGCGATTAAAGTAACACTATTATAATTGATAACACCGCTTGGACTTGTTGTCAATAATTCTGGTGGTGTAAAGTCTGTGTTGGTTTCTTCACCTTTAATAATTGTTTTACTGACTGGGTGACCAGCTTTATCTGAAACATAAATTGTAAGACTGTTAGCACTTCCAATAACTAAACAACTTCCAGTTTTTGCGTCTGGATTCCAAGAGCATATGTTTATTGCTCCGCTGTAAGTTGGCGTCAACAAACCTGAACTTTGAGTTCCATCATCTATCGAGTAATCAAACCACCAACCTATTGGACCCCAACTAGTTTGTGAGTTTTCGGTTATGATTGGCGATATTGTGTCAACGAATACATCAAAGAAGCTTGATGTTGTCTGCCAACCAGCTTTATCATATGCTATTACTTGGTATTCATGTAAACCTTCAGATGAAACTCCGGTATATGGAGACGATGCACCAGTGTGTGTTGTTCCGTCTATAACTATATCAAATCTATCAGGGTTAGCATCATTTCCACCAGTCCAAACTACATTATAATTTCCATTAGTATCGTATGGTAGATTCTCGATTCCAGTTCCGCTAATTGATATTGGACTTGGTTTTGTCTTATCAACAATTATCACAACCTCGTTAGATGAATCACTTTCATGCCCTGCCTTATCTACAGCTCTGACATGAGCATGCCAACCTCCATCCCAAAGATCGCTAACAGTGAATGTTGTTCCAAAAACCTTTGTATGTATCAATCCTGGGCTCGATACATCTATCCAGTAATAATCTATACCAGAACCTGTATCTTCTGAGTTTGTCCAATGCCATGTGACAGTTCCATCAGTATCATATCCATTTCCCTCAGGATTGTTTACATAAAGAACTGGTGCTGTTGGTGGTTTGTTGTCTATTATGAATGGTACGCTGGCTGAGTAAACTGTATGTCCTACATTATCAGTCGCTCCAGCCTCGACTTCATACAATCCATCAGGCAATGAAGTGCTGTCAAAATCGCAATACCATATGGCATTCCAGAATATCGCATTGCAACTCCAACCAATAGACATGTTTTTATTATTTACCATAGCTATTTCTACGCTTTGTACGCCGCTAACATAATCAGTTGCTATAGCCTTCAAGTTCATTGATCCTTGTACTATATCGTTCTTTGTTGGGTCCAAAACGTAGACACCTTCAGGTGCTCCATTGTCAACAATAACTATTCTCTCGGCTCTGCCTTCATTTCCTGCTAGGTCCGAGACTTTTGCAATCAATTCATATGCCATTCCATCTGTTGCAGTTGCTGTATCCCATGAGTATGAGCATGTTCCCGCTACGCAAGTTGGAGTTACCCAACTATTTCCATTGTCAAATGATAATCCTGCAGTTGATGGGTCTATGTTAGAATCACTTATTGTAAATTGAACATTAACAGTATCTTTTACAAAACTGTTTGCATCTGGTGCTATAAATGCTACAACCGGTTTTGTTGTATCAACATTTACGTTTACAGTATCGCTTCCCAAGTTTCCTGCATTGTCAGCAATTTCAACTTTTAGTGGCTGAGTTCCTTGTGGGAAGTCTTTGTCTTGTGGTATGAATATTGTTCCAGAACATTTTCTTCCTACGTTGTTGTAAGGAACTGTTCCTAATGAGACTCCACCTATTGTGATGTAGCAAGGAGTTCCACTAGTTATAGTCGATGTTATACTACCGTCTTCTGAATCAATAACATCTGCACTAAATGAAACTTGTTCTCCACCAAATAATTTTCCTTTAATTGGTTGAGTTATTGTAACTATCGGTGCATGATTGTCTATTCCAATCTTTGGCAAGTTCCAAGTTGTTATTATGTCTTGCAAAGCATCTCTAACACATTCACTCTCACATAAATCAAAGACATCGCAACCACATCTCTCGTTAATAGCTCTTCCTATTTCATCAATACTGTCTGCCATATTTCCAAGATTATCAGAAACGCCTACAACAAGTATCTTTACTCCATCGCCTAATCCGCTTTCAACCGGGATTGTTGCATAACCTTCGCATTGTTTTGTTTGTGAATTATACAAAAGTGTACCATTTGTTATTAGGGATGCATTTTCAAGCATAATCTTTGAAATCTTCTTATCTCTTATGTCATCTATTGTTCTTTCCACGTCAACCAAATATGCGTAGCACTGTTTTCCATCAGTTATTCCAACGGAACAGTTGGTTCCAAGTCCGTTGCAGTCGTTTGGATTGCCACATGATATTCCTACGCCTACAACATCGCAAGTATTCTCTCTTTGCTCGCATGAGCTGTTTACATTATTCAAATCTTCTGCTTGTGAAACAATAGGTATGTCTTCTCCATCCGAGTACCAGCCATCAACTGGTTTCAAAATTAAAACATGTGGTGGTGTGTTATCAACCTTATGATATTGAACATGTTCTTGCTCTACATTTCCCAAGGCATCTACAGCATGCCATGTTATCTTGTGTAAACATTCGTTGTTCAAATAAATAGTTTTGTTAAGATTACAGTTAGAGTCTGTATGTACATGACCTGTATTAGAATCTATTGTTGTATCAACGGTCCCGTCGCAGTTTGAATCCCATTCATCTTTATAATATAAAGTTGCTGGGCCTGAAGCACATGTTACATTCTTATCAACTGTTACTAAAGTTATTGGAGTTTGAGAAGTTACCCAATAACTATTATTCCAGTTAGGTTGACCAACAGTCTTTGTTGTGACTGGAGGTGTAGTATCGACTCTATCGTATTCAACATGAGTTGTTTCAGTATTACCAAGTTCGTCTACGCAGTACCATTCTAATTTGTGTTGCGAATCTTCATCATATTGTATTGAACCATTGTAAACTGTCCAATTTTGGTGAAGAACGTCATCAACAAAGTAACGATAGTATATTGTTACGTTATCAACAGGATGTGGCTGTTGGTCTGTGCAGTTTAATTTTATCTTTGTGCTTTGAGTGACGTAATAATCACAGTCTGTTTGGTTTGCACATCTTAAATCACTATTATTGCAAGGTATTGCAGTTCCTTGGAAGCTCTTTGTTGAAACAGGTGGCTTTGTATCAACAATGTCAAGCTCTGTATGAGTTTGTTCCTTATTACCTAAAGCATCTACACAATACCAACTTAATCTATGATATGAATCTTTTGGATACGTAAATGAAACAAAGTTTGAGTTATTTACCCAAGTTCCGTTCGTCCATGATTCAGTGTTGTTCTTCCAATCTATCTTGTAATAGATTTTTACATTGTCGACTGGGTGTGGGTTTTGGTCCGTGCATGTCAAGTTTATTTGCGTTTGTTGAGTCACATAGTAGCAGCCGTCTGTAAACGTTCCTAATCCAAAGCTGCTACAACTAGCAGTAACATTTTTCTTTGGACTGCCTATAGCCTTGCTTGAAATAGGAGCAGCGTTCTCAACGTATACACACTGCCTCTTTATGATTTCAGTTTTGTTAACATTGTCTACGCTGTAGAATTCTATCAAGTGGCAGGATTGATTGCTTATTGTAAATGGAGATGAGTATATCAAAAAGCTACCTGAACCTACAGCACTGCCGCAGGCAGTTTGGCTTGCACAGTTACCATCAGCAACCTGAGTGACTCTGTAATATGTCTTGTTAACTCCAGATGCATGTACTGAAGTTCCATCGGTTGCAGTCAAAGTAATAGGTGTTGAAGAGTTTATCCATTCAGCTAAGCCATTTGTATAATAAGGTGCTCCATAAGTCTTGTTTGTTACAGGTGCTGTCTTATCAACATAATCAATCTCAAACTTGTGAGTCTCTTCGTTTCCTAAAGTATCGTTGCAGAAGTATTCCAATTCGTGCTTTGATTCTTCTGGGAAACTGAACTTTCCTGTGTATCTTGTCCAAGAATTCCACGTCCCATCATTTACTTTGTATCTATAATAAATATCAGTATGATCAACAGGATGTGGCTGTTGGTCTGTGCAGTTTAATTCTATTTCTGTAACACCATCTATGTAAGTTTTGTTTTGAGTTGCATTATAAAATTGAGGACCGATTATATCCTTTGTCGTGTTTGGCGCTTGCGTATCAACAATATCGTATTCAACATGAGTTGTTTCAGTATTTCCTAATTCGTCTATACAATACCATTCAAGTATGTGAGCTGAATCTGGTGTCTTTGTTATGGTTACAAAGCTGTTGTTAACTTCTATAAATCCTGGTATTGTTGTATCAACAAGATAATTTCTATAATAAATCCTTACATGGTCAACTGGATGTGGCATTTGATCTGTACAAGATATGTTTATTGGAGTTTGTTGAGTTATGAAATAGCAACCATCTGTTGAATTAGGCAAAGCTGGATAGTATAATGATTGTTCTGTTGCATTGCATGGATGTTGAGGATTGCCTAATATCTTAGTTGAGACAGGTGGTTTGGTATCAACAATGTCAAGTTCTACATGTGATGTTTCTTTCTGGTTAAGTGCATCAACACAGTACCATGTCAGCTTGTGGTATGAATCCTCATGACCTACAAGTTCGCTGTATGAGAACATCACATCGCTCCCTGATGCACCGGTTCTTAATAACGTCCAGCTGTCGTTCCAATTCTGCTTCCACTCTATAGTGTAGTATAGCATCTCATATTTTGATGGGTGAGGATTCTGGTCAGTGCAATTCAACTTTACTTGAGTATCTTCTGTTATGTACCAACAGTCGTTGATTCCATACAGTGACTTCTCGGTTGAGTTGCATTCATGTTGGGGTTGACCGAGTGTTTTGTTTGAAATAGGTGGTTTGTTTTCAACGTATACACACTGCCTCTTCGTTGTTTCAGTCTTGTTAACGTTATCTACGCTGTAGTATTCTATCAAATGACAGGACTCGTTGGCTATTGTGAACGGATTAACATATGACATAAAGTTACCTGAACCTTGAGCGTTTTGACAATCATATTGATATAAGCAAAAGACATCGTCGACCAAGCTTATTCTGTATTTTGTCTCCTTTATTCCTGACTTGTGAAGTCCCGTATCATTAACAGTCAAAGTTATCAGTGTTGAAGAGTTTATCCACTCCTTACCTCCGCTAGTCCAGTATGGTGTGCCATAAGTCTTTGTTGTTGTTGGTGGTGTTTTGTCAACTAAAAACTTCTCAATATCAACATTCTCATTTCCTAATGCATCTCTACATCTTATAGTTAAATTATGAGTTGATTCCTCTGGGAAACTTATGTTGAATGGAGGTGTTAATTCAGTTTGACCAGTTTCTTGCTTTCCTCCTTCCATTACATCGTAATCCCAGTCGCATGTCGCATGATCTGATGGGTGTGGTGTTGGATCGGTTGATTCAATGTGTATAATTGTTACACCATCTATAAAGCAAGTGTCTGTAGGACTTTGTGGGGGACATGTCCCATAACTAGGACCAATTATTGTTTTTGATATGTTTGGTTTTTGATTGTCAACTATATCTAACTCATAGTGGTGAGTCTCTCCCCATCCACAAGCATCTACAGCCCAGTATTCTATCAAGTGATAAGAATCATTACTTAATGTTATAATTACACTCTGATTCTCTCCGCTCACATCTTGTTGACTGATTGTCCAATTATCTCCAGGATTAGCCTTGTACCAAACAATCCAGTGTATTCTAACCTTATCTGCAAATTCATGGTCTGGTGTATCCTGATCTTTAGCACTAAGAACTATCTGAGTTCCACCTTTAACATAATTGCACCCATTTGTAAGATTTACTCCTTGTGGAAGTTCTTGCTGCTCATTATTATAACATTGCTCAATCTCACCTTGATAAGGAATCAAAGTCTTGTTTGTAATTGGTGGTTTCGTGTCCCTTATAAAGGAAACATTTATACATTCTGAAATTTTACCCCAGTTTTCAGCAGTATCCTTTCCTCTCAACTTTATATAATGTGTTCCATCTGATAAGTTGTTTGTATTGACAAAAGCACCTATGATAGCACATTTCCAAGAGTCTGCTCTTGTAAAGTTATACAATGTATTCATCCAATAGCCAGTCCAAGGCGTTGGAATTGGAGGTATTATTGGATCTATGAAATATTCTCCACCTTGCATTTTTGATTCTTGATCACAAACTGTTGCATTTAACCATGAATTGTTTCCACAAATGAGATATTCATCTGGATATAATTCTTTATCCAAATAAATATCATAAGGGCAATCTGGTGGAAGTACATCAGTTTCAAAGTAAACGCATGCACAATTTCCCCAATTGTTTGCATTATCTTGTCCTTTTACGCAAGCCCAGTTAACACCATCACTACGATAAATAATATTTCTTTTCAAAAGATTTTCAAGCAATTTATCTAAATCAAAACTTCCATCGTCTGCAGGATATATTGTTCCTTTTACTGGAGCTTCTGGATCACAGGAACCTGTTCCACCTGGACCTACAAAATATTCAGCTGTCTTTATTACAGTACAGTTATCTTCTGTAGTGGCTGTTAAATTGAAAATTCCATTGTTAAAGGAAGGATTAACAGCTAAATTATACGTGGTTGGACCTATTGTATCTTTTGGTCCTAAATTAGGATCACAATAATTCTTGCAACCCATCTCTGCATGTGAAAGCCCACAACCATCTGCTGTACATGTTTGAGAACCATAATAACATATACCGTTTGTTACATTTCCTGGAGTTGGACAATATTGGCTGCTTGCATAATTGCATGCACATACAGTCGGGGTTGTATTACAATTTCCATTATAATAACAATAATCGTTTTCTAATTTAGGTTGGCATTCTGTTCCAAAACCATCACATTCGGCATTACAATTTCTAACACTATTTTGTGGTGGTATTTGTGGACCCCCATCTGTTAAATTGGAATCTGCACAAGTATGTGAAGGTGTTTGAGTTCCTATTGTGCAGCCACTCGTTTCATTACATTGACTTGTAAATGCTTGTGCATAATCAAAAGTAGATAAGAAATCATCTGGACTGTTATCACATCTAGCTATTTCAAGTAAATTGTTTGCAGAACAGTTTCTTTCACCCCCACCAACACATTGACCAGATTCACAATGATCATTTACAGTGCAGAATAATCCATCATCACAAGATGTTCCAGTTAATGGAGTATGAACACATTGCCCATTAGAACATGTATCAGAAGTGCATGGATTACCATCGTCACAACTTTGGTTTTGTGTTATAATAAAAGTACAACTACCAGATGAACAAGAATAATTTCTATATTCCCTATCATTTCCATTACAATACCAATCATCTTTAGAATCACAATTCTCTTGTGAGTATGTACAAGTACAACCAGAAGTACAATTTCCATTATAGTTTCTTATGTTGCCAGAACAGTATGGTTGACAATCTGAATTATCTTCACATTGTGCTCCACAAAAAACAGTTGGTTTAAACTCGCACCAATAATTATTACAACTTCCAGCATTCACACATCTATCGTTTCCACCACTCCATTGATACTCACTACAAGAAGGACACCAATCGCAATTTTGATTATTTTCACAAGCTGTTAAGTTAATATAAGCAGAACATTGTATAAAAGTATTATTAAATTCACAATAAACAGCATCGCTCTTTCCAATAACTATTCCAGTTACCGTTCCTGTTCCAGCTATTCCAACAGGTGTATTATTCTTTTTACAACTAGCATTAACAAACCCATATCCACCTTTCGAAGTTTCTGTTACATTAACTGTTGCATTTGTACCTGTGATGTTTATGTTAAAAACAATGAACCCTATGCCACCGTCTCCGTCTGTTTGTCCTAATGGTGGATTTGAAGTTCCTCCTGTTACATTTGTAAAGAAAGTCCAGTTACTTGCGGGATTACCATCAACAAACTTTCTAACGCTTATTGTTCCGCCACAAAGAGTGTTTGCCAAAGTAGCCAATGTCTGTGCTAGTCCAGAGAAGTTTGTTTGATAATAAGCATAAGCACTTGATATTGCTATTAAGTTAGAAGCATTTAATTGATCTCCAATTCCTAAAGTGACTATTCTTATACCTGAAAGTTTTATTTGATTTGCTATTTTTACAGCTTCAGCAACTGCAACGTCTTCTGAAACAGTTTGACCAGTAGAACCATTTCTATTTGGATTTCCATCTGAAGCAAAAACATACAAATCAGGTTTATCTAATCTGTTTGGAGACTTGCTATATGCCTTAACCAAAGCATCTTGCCAGTTTGTATAACCATCGCTTGCAGTAGAATTTATAGCATTCTTTATAGCAGTTGCATTGCTACTATAATTCAAAATGACAGTAGCAACTGTATCAAAATCAACAACAGCTATCTGTGTTGGAGTATTCGGTAAGAATGCGTCAACAAATCCTCTGAATGCAGTTTTCATTTGATTTAATTCAGTACTATTGATACTTGATGAGCTATCAATTATAAGAACCATGTCTATTCCACAAGAATTTGTAAGGTTTTGATTAATTGCATAACATTTGCTTGGTGTACCAGAACAAGTCCAATTTGTTTCTACTTGACATGCAGAATATGAACATCCATCTCCGCTAGCAGTATTTCCATCATCACACTGTTCGCTTCCTTCAATTATGCCATTTCCGCAAGTCCAAGCTGTCCCCGTACATCCGCACGTATTTGTATTGCAGGTTTGCCCAAGTGGGCAATCACCATCTGCATCGCATGTCGCACCACATTGTCCTTGCACACATTGATAAGTAAAGGAATCCAAAACACAACCGCAAGTTGCATTACAGTTTCCTAAATTATCTCTTGTACCTGATTTATTGCCTGAACACTGTGAAGTTGATTGACTACAATAAGAATTATCACTTGTACTAGGTAATTCACATTGTTCTCCAAGGTTTATTACATTGTTTCCACAGAGAGATGTGACATTTATACCATTTATTAAAGTATATGTAGAGCTTTGTCCGAAAGAGCATGAATCATCTCTATAGGCTCTAAAACTAACATTATAAACTCCAGACGTTGAAGGTGCATTTATTGTGAAACTCTCATTATAATTTCCAACACTATCGTGATCAGGGTGGTCTTCACAAGTCCAACTTCCACTTCCTATTCTATATTCTGTTGACCTCCAACGAGCATCACTACCAGTTCCGGTAGTTGTAACATTTATAGTAACGTTAATCGGAGAACTTGGTGAAACTATTACAGAAGTTGAACCATTAAGTTTTACCCAATTTATTGTCCTAGTATCAGTAAAAGTTGTTTGATTAAAATTAACACCATCAGAAACACTAACTGTATACGTTCCTTCAACACCATTCAATATGTAAGCATAATTTGAAAAAGAACCAGTCTCGTCTGTTACTGGCAATTCACCACATTTTCCAACAACAGGACAAACATCAACACCATCAGGTCTTGTAATAGAAATTGACAAGGAAGTGTTTGTATTAAAGCCACTTCCAGAAATCAAAACAGTTTCTCCAGGATCATAATCTGCTTTATCAGTCCAAACAAGAGTGCTGCCGCTTTCAGAAGCGATAGAGGGTAGAACAAATGTCACCACGAAAATTGCTATTAATATTATCGACAAAATTGCTATAGGTATTTTTGCCTTACCTAAAAGACCTTTATTCAAAGTATACACCCCCTATTTTTTGCTTTCTATGGATAGAAAACATATTTCCTAATAGTGAGGGAAGATATTTATTGTTATTCTCAATTACAAGAGGTTTACGTGTGTAATTGATAAATTCTATGAATCAAATTGCATATTAATTACAAAAATGATACAAAATTTGAGCAAGATGGTTGATAACGTTGATGAAAAAGAAGGTATAGATGTTACAAAATTACCAATACTCGCCTAATTTTGGCTTACCTAAAAGATTTCTTACCCTTTCGCTCCTGAAATGAGCAATTGCATAAAGAATTATAAACAGCAAAAAGATTTAACATTACAATTCTGATAAATTCATAAATTACACCTTCCAAATATAGAAACCACCAAACTTATACTTATATATAAGAATGGTTAATTATTTATTATGATACTGCCTATAGATAAAAAACTAAAAAAGAGGACGCACAAAAGCATAGCACTAGCTCAAGATATCTTGATTATAGAAATTTACAATAGCTTTTCTAATGCTATTGTTCATAGCGGAACTGCATTATGGCGATGTTACGGAAGTAATAGGTTTTCTGAAGACATTGATGTTTATCTTCCATTAAATGCAAAAGAAGCAAATTTGGAAAATTTTATAAACACTCTGAAGAGAAGAGATTTTGTTGTTAATAAATTTAAAAAAACAAGCAATTCCATATTTGCTAAATTTTCTTATTTAAATGTTGTTGTTAGGTTTGAAGCTGTCTTTAAAAATATTAAAGATTTTATAACAAAAAACTTTGAGATGAGTGACGGTACTTCTATCATAGTAAACACATTACAACCTGAAGAAATTATTAAAGAAAAGGTCTCTGCTTATATTAAAAGAAAAAAAATTAGAGATTTATACGACATTTTTTTCCTTCTGAAGTTCGTAGAAGATAAAGAAAAAATAAAAAATATGTTGATAAAATTTTTAAAAGAATTTATAAATCCCGTAGACGAAAATGAATTAAAAGTTCTGATAATTTCTGGAGCTGTTCCAAAAGTTAAGGACATGATAGAGGCGGTTAGAAAATGGGTAAAATAATACACTTACATAAATTAAGAGAATTTTTAAAAAGTACTCCAATATTTAGAGCAAAGGATGCAGAGCTAATTGTAAAAAATAA
>Ga0315282_10002394_pt1 | contig 34645 bp, 28 predicted proteins | sample YL17G07_20_MG_FD_203693 | JGI IMG/M metagenome (GOLD analysis project Ga0315282, IMG submission 203693) | Sediment microbial communities from Yellowstone Lake, YNP, Wyoming, USA - YL17G07_20 | ecosystem: Environmental > Aquatic > Freshwater > Lake > Sediment | place: USA: Wyoming | collected...
GCTGTGTCTAAGGCTGTATCTCGTGCCACGATAGCTACCCTCCCTTGCTCGACGCCCAAGCGTCGTATCGCTCAGCAGGGGAGGGTATCACTTTCCGGCCATCCCAACAATCTTGGCGCACTCCGTCCCCTTGTTCCCCTTGTTGGTGTTTCGGCGGCCCTGGCAGAACGAGCCACACGCGTGCGCGTGTGGCTCATGGCCGAGCACCGGCAGACGCCCAGGTGCCTGTACCTCACTCCATCGCCAGTATCTTCTCGATGTCGGCCAGGTCCTGCGGGGTCAGCTCCCAGCCCATGGCGCTCACGTTCTCTTCGACCTGGCTGGCGCGCTTGGCGCCCACGATGGCGGCAGTGATGCCGGGCTGCTGGATGACCCAGCGCACGGCCAGTTGGCCGACTGTCTTGTTGTGCTGTTTGGCCACCTCGGCCAGCGCCGCGACGATGCGCTGGTTGCGCCGGAAGGTCTCGCCCTTGAACATGCCGTCGTGGCGGCGCACGTCGTCGTCGGGGAAGGTAGGCTCCTCCTGGAACTTGCCGGTCAGCAGCCCACGGGCCATGGGACCGTAGCAGACCACGCCGATGTTGTGCTCGCGGCAGAAGGGCAGAATCTCCTTGTCCGTGTCCCGCTGGAGCATATTGTAGGGCGGCTGGAGGCTGTGCAGCGGGCCGTGCTTGAGGCACTCAGTCATCTGCTCCACGCTGAAGTTGGAGACGCCGATGGCCCGGATCTTGCCGGCTGTGTATAGCTCCAGCAGCGCGCTCATGGTCTCCGCAAAGAGCGTGTCGGTGTCGGGCCAATGGACATGGTAAAGGTCAATGTAGTCGCGCTGCAAGTGTTGCAGGCTCTCCTCGCACCCCTCCAGTATGCCGGCCCGGGTGCTGTCGCGCGTCACATTGCCATCCGGGTGCCGTTTCAGCCCGCACTTGGTGGCGACGATGACCTCGGTGCTATGCTTGCCGAGGGCCTTGGCCACGAGCTCTTCTGAGTGGCCCCAGCCATACGCCGGAGCGGTGTCGAACCAGTTAATGCCCAGTTCGTAGGCCCGGCAGATGGCTCCGATGGACTCCTCGTCTTCCACCGGCCCCCACCAGCCGCCGCCGATGGCCCAGGCTCCGAAGCCGACCGTGGTGATCTCGAGGTCCGAGGTGCCTAGCCGTCTGGTCTCCATGGTCAGTCCTCCTGATTCCCGCCGCCAGCGTTGGTCGGCAGCGCCTGCTGGAAGGCGTAGTTCGACGCAGCAATCCCGATTCCTTGCTCGGAGGCGTGGCTTCGAGCCAGCTAACCCCGGGGTGTCTGACGCCCCCCCGCGCGAGGGAGGCCTTCGGCCAAGGGCGGCGAAGGCTGTTGGTCGAGCAGGACGCGGGCTGTTCCCACGGAGGCGATCATGGCGGAGCAACCACTGCGCGGGCTGCTGATCGGCTGCGGCTACTTCGGCGCTATCCAGCTCGACGGCTGGCAGCGAGTCAAGGGCGCGCGGATCGTGGCCGTGTGCGACCTCGCGCTCGACAAGGCGCAGGCCCTCGCCGAGCAGTTCGGCATCGAGAACGCCTACGGCCTCCCGCAGCAGGCCCTGGCGGCGCGGAAGTACGACTTCGTGGACATTGCCACGCGGCCCGACTCGCACGTTGAGCTGACCAAGGCCGCCGCCGACGTGGGGGCAGCGGTGCTGTGCCAGAAGCCCCTGGCCATGACCTGGGAAGGATCGGTGGCCGTCGTGCAGGCGGCGCGGGAGCGGGGCGTGCGCTTCCTGGCCAACGAGAACTGGCGCTGGCGGCCCTGGTATCGGGAGATGAGGCGGCTGCTGGACGCCGGGCTGCTTGGCCAGCCACACAGCCTGTGGGCGCACCGGCGCGTGGCGGACGCTATGACTCACCCACCCTTCGCGAAGCAGCCGTACTTCACCCAGATGGAGAGGTTCCTGCTCATCGAGTCGGTGATTCACCTGATTGACACCGCCCGCTTCCTGCTGGGCGATATCGAGGCCATCTTCTGCGAGGCGCGACGAGTCAGTGGCAAGACCATGGCCGAGGATGCCGTGGCCGTGATCCTGCGCTTCGCCAGCGGCGCAGGAGGGGTGATTGACACCAACCGCTGCGCCGAGCAGGATGCTGAGGGACCGGCGTGGGAGAACCTCGCCGTGGAGGGCGCGGCAGGCTATCTGCGGCTGTATCCCAGCGGCAGCATCTGGCACAAGCCGCTCTTCCAGCCGGCGCGCGAGCACCCGTATGCCTGGCCGCAGGTCGGCTACGCGGGCGACTCCTGCCGCGCCACGCAGCAGCATTTCGTGGACTGCCTGCGCAGCGGCCAGCCCTTCGAGCAGGAGCCGGAGGAGTACCTCAGCCAAACCGTCCGGGCCGTGTTCGCGGGCTACGAGTCGGCAGAAGCGGGAAGAATGGTCGAGCTCTAGCGGCCCAGAGTTGCGGGGCCGGACCGCTTCCGAGCGCAGATGTGACGCGACCAAAGGCACGAGTTTGTTAATCGTTCCAGGGCGGCTTATACCTCTCTATCCAGACACTTTCTACCTTTCCAGCGTTTTCGGCGTCCGAACATTGCGCCCAATGGAAATACTTGGTGCGCGGGTGGTCGTGGTTCGTCCAGTGTTCCAGCAGGCGCGCTCTTAGCCGCCCAGCGCCCGCCGAACCGACGTAGCCGATACTTGCGACGGTCGTGTCTGTCCGCAGGGTGTATACGCCGCAGGTTTCTGGGGCCTCGTTGATGTTGGCCTCGGACCAAACGAGCACATTGGACTGCTCGATGATTGACATGATGTCCCTCCCTCTGCAAGATGAGTTGGGTTTCGCCTCCTCACCAATGAATCCCTGCGCGCTTACTTGGAGTGGGCTCTAAAGGGAAGGTTGGTGAAGGAGAATCCGGGTCTCCATGCGAAGTGTAGGTGCAAGCCCGATCGGGCTGCACTGAGGTAGTGGCGATGCGAAGCGAGAAGGTATATCTGCGGCACCTCTTGGATGCGCTGGCTGTTTGCAGCGAATACCGTCCGAAACTAGGGCACAGGGCGGAGGACGGCTACACGCTAGAGGCCTTCCGGGAACTGTATGGGTCCGATCCGTTCTACTCGTGGCTTGGCTTGGATTCGCCGTCTGTGTACGCCGCGCTCCGGGCGAGCGGGGGGATCACGTCTTTGTATCGACAGATCGGGATAGGATGCGAGCGTCTGTTCCGTGCCATCATTCAGGATCAACTGCAACTCTCAGAGGAGGAGAGTTCTTGGTCTTACACGGTTCGGGAAGGAAACAGGACGCGAGAACTCAAGCTTGATGCCAGAATCCGTGTGGCCGCGATAAGCGACGAAGAGAAGCGGGAGACCGTACTGCTCTGGATAGCGCGAGCTTGCGACTTCTTGGGGCTGGCCACAGAACAGGCAGATAATCTGGGCGGCATGGTCTTTGAGGTGCGACAGGGCTACAAAAGCAAGGACTCTAAGCGGCAGAATGCGGACATCCAGAACGCCACGAACGCATTCGCGCACAGTTACATGATGGTTATCCCCGTGTTCTCCATGCAGATCGACGAGGATCTACTCGATCGTTACCGCGCCCACAAAATGCTGGTTCTGACCGGAACGCTGCGAGACGACGATATTGCGTCAACCTACGCATTCTCGCGAAGCGTGTTGGGCTACGATCTTGCCGGGTTCTTCCAACGCAACGCAGATCACCTGCGCGCGGAGATACGCGAGATACTGGGGAGACTGGTGCAATGACGGCGCGGACAGTCGGTATGCGTGCAGAACTCACCTTCAGGGCGAATGTTGGGCAAGGCCGCCATGGTTGGCTGAGGCTGACGCCCGCTTATTCTGTGGGCCTCGTCGAGCGCCTGGTTGAGGAAAACGGCGACGGACCAATACTAGACCCCTTTGCAGGCACAGGCACCACGATCATCGCGGCAAAGCACCGAGGCGTCGAGTCCGAAGGCGTGGACATCAACCCGTTCCTCGTGTGGCTTGGCGAGACTAAGGCTCGGGTCTACAGCAAGGACGATGTTGAGAGGGCCCTCGATCTGGGGCGTTGGGCCAGTGCGCGACTGGGAGAGCAGGTCGCATCGAGGCCGCCATGGACTCCACCCTTGGCAGATATCCGAAAGTGGTGGCCCCCTGATGTTCTGAACGCATTGGGTCACCTGCACGCCGACCTCGGCCTCATGAACGATACAGAATCGCAACCCCAACGGCTCTTGGCAGTGGCGTTTTGTAACGTCATGATCTCCTCTGCGAACGTCTCGTTTGGGCACCAATCAATGTCCTTCAAGGAACCTCACGGCATGCTCTTCGCTGCAGCCGACTGGTTGCGCCACACATTCGACGCCGCCTTAGAGCAGGTGGTTGGGGACGCGGTGGGTTGGCAGGAAGGCGCGCGCCATCGGTTTACCTTGGGGGATTCCAGACACCTGGAGCAGGTGGTCTCAAACGGGCCTTTTGCTCGTGTCATCACGAGTCCCCCGTATCCGAACCGGATGAGCTATATTAGGGAGCTTCGCCCATATATGTACTGGCTGTGTTATCTCAGGCGGGCGCGCGATGCCGGCGAGTTGGACTGGAGAGCGATCGGGGGTACGTGGGGGTGTGCTACCTCGAACGTTGCGAAGTGGGAGTCACAGGACATATCAGCGGTCGACCGGGTATTCGACCGCAAGCTCTTCCGAGAGATAAGTGCGCGGAGCCCAGTCCTTGGCAGGTATGTCCTGAAGTACTTCTGCGATGCTGAACAACACGTACGTGCCCTAAGGCGCGTGCTCGCACCAGGGGCCAGGGTGGACTATATTGTCGGCAACTCGAAGTACTACGACACGCTTGTACAGACACAGGACTTGTATGCTCGCCTTTTCCGGCAGAACGCCTTTCATGATGTTGGAACCGTTGTCCTCCGGAAGCGATCCTCCAAGAAGGAATTGCTAGAGTATCAGGTGCGGGCCTTCGCGGGGTAATCTCTGCTTGCCCGCGCAAGGAGCAGCCCGGGTGGCTCGTGGCCCTCTAGCCAGCTAGCGGAAGCGGGTGACTTCACTCAGCTTGTGCTTGCCGAGGCTAACGACCATCGGCGCATGACGAAGGGAGCACGGACAGCATGGCCAAGAAGCTGAAAGGGGCCGCCCTTCGACGTAGCTCAGGACGGCCCCGGGCACAAGGCGCGGGCGGTCCCGAGCGCTGCCGAGGGGCCGCCATCGTGGCGCAATCGGGCGGGCCCACGGCAGTCATCAACTCTAGCCTGGCCGGCGTCGTCCAGGAGTCGCTCAAGCACGACGAGATCACGCGCATCCTGGGCGCCAAGAACGGCATCATGGGCGTGCTCAGCGACGAGCTATACGATCTGGGCAAAGAGGACCCAGCGAGCATCGAGGGCCTGAGAAGGACGCCGGCCGCCGCCCTGGGCACCTGCCGCTATAAGCTGAAGGAGGACGACTACCAGAAGATCCTGGACCTGTTCGCCAGGCACAACGTTCGGTACTTCTTCTACGCGGGCGGGAACGACAGCCAGGATACCTGCCACAAGGTGGCCATGCTGGCGCAGCGCGAGGACTACGACGTGCGCTGCATCGGCATCCCCAAGACGGTGGACAACGACCTGGCCAAGACCGACCACTGCCCCGGCTACGGGAGCGTGGCGCGGGCGATCGCCATCATGACCATGGACGCCGGGCGGGACAACGAGGCCATCTACACCTCCGACACCGTCAAGGTGATGGAGACCATGGGCCGCAACACCGGCTGGATCGCAGCGGCGGCCGGCTTCCCGCACGAGACGGAGGAGGATGCGCCGCACCTGGTCTACGTGCCCGAGCGGCCGTTCGTGTGGGACAAGTTCCTGGGCGAGGTACAGAATGTGCTCGACAGGCTGGGGCGGTGCACCATCGCGGTCTCCGAGGGCCTGCGGGAGGCCGATGGGCAGTACATCACGGCGCGCACGTCGGAGAGCAGCAAGTTCTTCGCCGACGACTTCGGGCACGTGCAGCTCGGCGGTGTCGGCGACATGGTCTGCAAGGCCATCGAGCACAACCTCAACGTCAAGGCCCGTTTCAACAAGCCCGGCACCAGCCAGCGGGCCAGCGTGGTCATGCAGTCCAAGACCGACGCCAAGGAGGCCTACCTGGTAGGCAAGATGGCGGTGAAGAATGCCCTCAAGGGGCAGCACGACAAGATGGTGACGCTGGTGCGGGAGTCCAACGACCCCTACAAGTGCGTCACCGGCCTGGTGCCGTGCGCAGAGGTGGCGCTGGCCGAGAAGAGGATGCCCGCCGAGTACATCAATGCGGAGGGCAATCACATCACCGAGGCCTTCAAGGATTACCTGCGGCCGCTCCTGGGCGACCCGTTGCCGCACTACGTGCGGCTGAGGAAGCTGCCGGCCTGAAGACCCGAATCGCCGCGGGACGCGGCTCCTACAAACGGCCTGGAATGGAGCGCCCGCCTCAGGTCGAGGCGGGCGCGATGCCTTCAGACCCGCGTGCGGTTGGCGAGGCTAGAACCACTTGCTCAGATCATCCATCTTCTCGCCGCGGCGCTCCTGGAGGTAGGCCACGGCGTTCTCGGCGTTGGCGTCCTTGTGCACGACGTAGGCGACGGCGGCGGCCACGGCCCGCGGGTCGTCGGGGCCGGGGAAGGTGATGTTGCGGCCGCACAGCGCGCCCCGCACGTTGGGCCCCGCCCTCATGCCGGCGGCGAACTCCTGAAGGGTGGGCACCGGCGTCCCCTTGCTCTCGCCACCCAGCATCAAGATAGGCAAGGTGACGGCGCGGGCCACCTGGTCATAGCCCTCGCAATAGGGCATCTTCAGCCAGGTGCCCAGCGAGGTGCCGCCCACGGCGGCGGCCACGCCAGCGATCTTGATCAGCTCCCCCGCCGTGCGCTTGACCGCATACTTGCCGTCCTTGTACTCGACCGGCAGCGGCTCGATGAAGATGGGGATACCCAGCTCGGCGCACTCGTTGACCGCCTGCGACGTGTAGTAGATGGTGTTGCCGGAATCGGGGTTGGTCAGGTCGAGCCGGAACATGACCTTGGCGGCGTCCATGTTGAGCTGGCTGATGCTCTCGGCGGTGAAGCTGGTGTACTTGTCGTCCAGCTCGAACGCGGCGCCGGCCAGCCCGCCGCGGTTCATGGAGCCCATCAGTATCTTGCCGTCCAGGAAGCTGTCGCCGCCGGCCCGCTGCACCAGCATGTCGGCGATGAGCAGGTCCTCGAGGATGTCGGGGGTGCCCATGATGCCGTCCACGTCGTCAGCAGTCACCACGCGCAGCACCCGGCCCAGGTACTGCTGGCGGTTGCCCATGATCAGCGGGGCGTCCTCGCTGCGGGTGATGCTGCGGCCGGGATGGTCGGCGGCCAGGATGACCAGCCGGCCGTCCCTGGTCAGCGCCTGGCGGCGTTTGCGCGCGGCGGCGTGCTCGTAGACGGCCTCCGGCTCCGACACCCGCACGTCGCTAATGGCGGCGAAGCAGTCCTCGGTGAAGAATTGGGTCACGTCGAACCGATAGCTGCCGACGTCGTATCCCACGGCAGTCTCCTCCCTTGATGTCTGCGGCTGGCGGCCCTTTGCTGTCAGGTAGGGGTTAGCGGGCATTATAGCACAGGCCACCGGGCGGGACAACCGGCAGCGGCGCGCCATCACCTCGTGAAGCTCACCGCAATGGGCGTGGTGAGCCGCTGGTAGTCGCGCTGGGCGAAGGTGGCGTCCTGCTGCGGGCCGTGGATGACATAGGCCAGGCGCGCGGGCTTGCTGGCCGGTGGACCGAAGCCGATTCCACCCCAGGAGCCGGCATCCCAATAGGTAAGCCCACGGAACTCGCTCAGCGCAATGCAGGAATGAGCCCAAGCGTCGGAGTAGCAGGCATACCACTTCGGGCTCGGGTTCTTCCCGCTCACGTTCTCCGCGTCGCCCTGGCCGTCAACCTTGGCGGTGTTGCCCAGGTCATCGGCGAACGTGCAGGGCTGCGTGTAGTAGGCGCGGCAGTAAAGCGAGAGCGGCTTGTCGGAGTCCGCCTCCACCACGAAGTAGTCGCGGTACAGCTCGTAGCGCTTGGTCACGTGGTAGCCGCCGCGCAGGTTCTTGACCACGCGGACGACCACGCGCACGGGCCCCTTGGCCAACACGTCGAAGCTCTCCACCTCCCCCACCTCGTCCACCCAGCCGGTCTCCTGGCTGGACACGCCCAATGAGCTGAGGAAGCTCTTCCGGGAGGCTCCCTGGGCCAGGCTCCACAGCCCCGAGATGACGCCGTCGCGGAAGGTCAAGCGGTAGTACTGGCTCTCGAACGTCTGCGTCTTGTCGTCCCAGTTCAGGTCGCCCATGGGCGCGGGGGCCAGCTTGGAGCCCGGGGGGAGCGCGTAGAAGCTCAGCTCGAGGCCTGCCTCCACATTCGGCCATGGCTTCGTCGGCTCGGGCGGCAGGAGGAAAGCCAGGACGCCGCGCGTGCCCTCAGTGGGCTCGAACTGGCAGGGCAGCATCAGCGCGCCTTCGCCGAACGGGACCGTCTCGCCGGCGAGGACGGGTAGTTCGGATGCCCGGAACACACACCGGATGGTCTGCGGGTCAATGCCTTGGGCTGCGAAGACGTCGGCTGCGTCTATCGTCACGGAGACGGGGACGGGCCCCTCGGGCAGTCCATCGCGGGCGATCTTCGCTCTGCATGGCAGCGGCCAGGACCGGAAATCCGGCCACAGGGCGAGCGGACGGCCGGCCACGTTGTCGTTGGCCAGCAGCTCCTCGCGGCCCTGAGAGTCGCGGACCTCGATGGTCAGCCTATACGTGCCAGCCCATTGGCTGGTGAGCAACTGCGACACCGGCTGCAAGCGCTTCTCGTCGGGCGCGAGCTTCTGGCGATACTCGACCAGCGCCACAGGACCCTCGGCGGTCTGAGCGGCAACGGTGACCTGTGCCTCAGCCGAGACCAGCCCGTGGTTCGCGACGGCGATGTTCCCCCGCAACTCCTGGCGGCCGCCTGGGGCCAGGTCGGCGGTAAGCTCAGTCTCGCCAGCGAGGACGGCCAGGTCGGGCAGCCGCACGGCTTTCCCGCTCAGCAGTTGGTAGCCGCCGGCGGCTGCGGGGAGTACCAGCTCCTGCGCCGTCTTCTCCAGCTTGGCTTCCTGCACGCGCTGGCCCTGGTCGTCGAGTGCGTAGAGCCGCGACGACTTCAGGTCCCAGGCCTTGGCGAACTGCTGCGGGCGCAAGACGATGGGCTCGGCAGGCGTCCCGGCAACGTGGACAATCAGCCGGCCCTCGCCGTCGGACTCGAGTGTGACCGGGACGGCCGTCTGCAACAGGCCGAAGTCGTGCTGCGCGCCGCCGGGATCGCAGAAGGCATACTCAGGCGAGCGAATGTGGGTGACCGCGCGCTCACCATCGAGGGCCTTGTACTGAACGAAGTCCTTGCCGACCGCCAGGAATCCGTTGGTGGGCAGGCGCAAGGGCTTTCCTGCGTGTTTGACCTCGTAGGGCTGCTGGCCGAAGTTGACGGTGACGGTGAGGCCGCTTTGCCAGGTGGTGCGCTGGACGGCGTGGTCGTCGGTGACGAACTCGTGGCTGAGCATCTCGTCGTAGAAGAGCCGCTCGTGCAGCTTGCAGGTGTTGCGATAGCTCTGGAGCAGGCGCTGGCGCAGCGCCGGGTCGTCCCAGCGGAAGCTGTAGGGCTGGCTGACCCAGTAGAGCGGGATGGTGCCGTAGAGGATGTTGAAGGCGTCCTGCTTGTCGGCCAGGTCGGGGGCGGCGTTGTAGAGGTGGCCAGTGCTGTCGCCCCAGTACCAGGTGGAGACCACGCAATCGTGGAAGCACAGCTCCCACAGCGGGGCGCGGTTATAGTGTCCGATGCCATACTTGAGGTAGTCGGCGCCGATCTCCTCGCGCTTCTGGGGTATGTTGACGCCCACGTGACCAGCGGGCCAGGAGTAGAAGCCGCCGCTCTGCATGCCCTCCCAGTAGTCGTAGTAGGGCACGCCGTACCAGCGGCCGTGCTCGCCGCCCAGCACCAGGCCCAGGCTCTTCACGTACTGGGCCAGAGCCTCGTTGGCCTGGCGGAACTCGGTGCGCGTGAGGGGATGCTGCGGGCTGTAGCACTCCAGCAGGCCCGAGGCGGTGGTCACGTCCAGGAAGCGCGCGTTGTAGGGGTACTTCTTGAGCAGCGGCGGAATCTCTAACTGCGCCGCCTCTTTGGCTAGCGCGGGGCACATCTTCATGAAGGTGGTCTTCTTGTCCCAGGTGACCCAGCCCTGAACGGGATTGCCCTGGGGGTCGTAGATGGCCGACTGCGGCAGCGGCGCGCGGTTGGACTCACCCAGGGGGCCCTCCTGGATGTCCACGTAGTTGTCATACTCGCCCACCAGGTAGCCCAGGTCCACCATCGCCTGCATGTCCTGCGGCGACCAGCGGCCGTTGATGAGGGCATGCCTGATGCCGGCAGCTTTGGCCTCCCGGCAGAACTCCAGTCCGGGCACGCCCCAGAAGTCCGGGGCGCCGGCCAGGCGCTCAAGCTGCGGCACCTGCTGCTGCTTCTCGCGCAGCGTCTTGAAGAAGCCCTGCTCTTTGGCGTACGCGCGGTAGCGCTTGCAGATGGCCACGTGCCCGCCCTGGTCCACGAAGGACCACAGGAAGCGCCGGGGATAGCGGAACTGCCCCTTGGAGTCCTCCCAGTAGAGCGCGGGGGCCAACAGCTTCCTGTCGCCCACCTGGACCTGCCGGAGCTGGACGCGGGCGTTGTCAGGCGTCTCGGCCAGCAGCAGGTAGCCCTTCTTCAGGTCAGTCAGGCCCACCCAGGGCATGTCCAGGGTGCCGTGGGTGGTCCACCAGCGGTCCTGGAAGGCCATGTCGTCGGTGGCGACCAGCAGGCCATCCTGATAGCGTGCGGCGATGACGAAGCCCTTCTCGGCGTCCAGCACCAGCGGGTCAAAGACGGTGAACGCGGGCGCCGCCTGGCTGCGGTCGGCTAGGTCCACCTCCACGGCCACGTCCGCCGCGCCGTCGGGGAGCCGCAGCGTGACATTGCAGGCCACCTCGCGGCCATCCGTCGCCCGGCCCATAGCCTCGAACGTGATGCCGTCGCCAGCCATGCGAACTGAGCGAATGGCCGCTGGGCCCTGCGCCGGCGGTGGGGGGACGTCGCCTTTGGCATCGGCCAGCGCGGCCTGGGCGAACGTCGTGGGATCCGAGTGGACCCAGGTCCGTGGGTAGTAAAGCTGGCCCTCGCGCACCTTCTGGCGGTCGGCGTCATTTAGGCCGAAGGCAAGGCGGAAACGTGCGCCTGCTTTGGCCTCGCCGCCGAGGCCGATCTCGCCCCAAGGCAAAACGGCCTCGAAGACGTAGCCGCCTGCTTGGGGCCTGACAGCCACCTTGGCGCCGGGAACGCGCCCCTTGCCCATGAGCAGAGCGCCGGGGCGCTGCGGGTCGAGGATGAGCGCAATCTGGCTGCTGTTGACCCACAGCTCGGCCGAATCGCCCTGCCACCATTCGGTGTCTGCCAGGGTGGCGAACTGGGCCTTGTCATCCCTGACCTGCGCGGCCACATAAAGCGCCTGCGGCGTCCAGCGCAGCCAGACCAGGGCGCTGAGGTCGGCAGCATCGTCAACCTCTTTGGCGTCGGCGGTCATGTCGGGCCTCAAGCGGATTGAGGGCTCTGTGGTCGCAGTATCGAGCTGGCCATCCGGCGTGGGCAGCGCAGTGGCTTGGGGAATGACAACGGTCTCGGTCGCGCCGGGGCCAGTGGCCGGGCGCCATAGGTAGCCGTTGCGCTTGTCCAGGACCTGGAGCGTTCCGGTCGCCTCGTCGAGCTGCACGCGCAGGGCGGCGTTTTCGAGCCGCCAAGCGCCTTGAGTGCGCTCCACAAGGGTCTTCGCGTGACTGGGAGCGACAGCCAGCACAGCAAGCAGACCTAGCAGCCTCATGGGATCATCACCTCGCGGCAAGGGCAAGTCGGCCACGGGCGACTGCGCTGGCAAGTCTTTCCTCCTGGCCCGGTGCGCACCTCCGCAGGCCGAGCCCTTGAGTGGGCGCTGATGGTAGAGGTAAGGCAGCCGTAGGCGTCCAAGTAGGATGCGCAAGGAGGCCGGTTGATGGGCATCGAGGTTCGCGGGGCCCGCGCCGAGGAGATGGAAGAGGTGCTCGACATGATCCCGGTGGTCATGGGCGCCCCGCGCGAGTACTTCGACGCCCATTACCGCTTCGACCCGTGCGGCAAACCGGAGCACTCGCGCCTCGTGCGCGTCGGCGGGCAGATCGTCAGCCACATCCGTCTCTACGACAGGTGGATTCGCGTCGGCGCGACGGCGGTGCACGTTGGGTGCGTGGGGGATGTGTGCACGCTGCCGGAGCATCGCCAGCGCGGCTACGCGCGGGCGCTGCTGAAGGATGCGCTGCGGTACTGGGACCAACACGACTATGACATCTCCATGATCCTGTCTGGCGTCGGCGTCTACGAGAGAGTCGGCTGGGTCACTTTCCCAGAGGTCCGCTACTCCGCCACCGTCCCCGCCCAGGGCAGCGCCGCCCAGGACCCGTCCTATCCCACCAGGCGGTTTGCCCGCGACGAGGACCTGGCACAGGTGCAGGGCATCTATGAGGCCTACAACCGCCGCCGCGCGCACACCACCGTGCGCTCGCACGAGTATTGGGCCAAGCACTTCTACTGGACACCCCGCGAGATCGAGGAAGCGTTCTATGTGGCCGAGCGCGACGGTCGTATTGTCGCTTACTGCCGCTGCGGGCACGGCGGGCAGGAGCTGACGCTGCTGGAGCTGTGCTACCTGCCCGAGGAGCGGGGCGCGGCCGCGAGCCTGGTGGAGGCGCTGGCCCGTTACGCGCACAAGCGGGGCTACGAGCGCCTGGCAGGCTATCTCCCAGACGACAGCGCGGCGCTTCCTTTACTGCGGCAATGGCCGGACTTCCGGGCGGAGGAGACCCGCGTCATGCTGTTCCAGCTCGTGAACCTGCCACGACTGCTGCGCCGGCTGGCGGGCGAGCTGTCAGAGCGGGCCCGAGGCGTGCAGCGCGTCGAACTGACCATCAAGGTCTCGCGACACGCCTGCGGGCTGCGGGTGGGGCCGGGCAAGGTCGAGGTCGTGGCGCCGACAGGGCCCACGCTGGAGGTGGCAGAGGCGGATCTCTTCCGCCTGCTTCTCGGACAGGCGCGACCGGATGAACTCGGATCGTGCGCGGCGCTGGACGAGCGCACCCAGGAGCTGCTGGGCCTCCTGTTCCCGCCGACGCATCCGGTCTACTGGCGGACGGATGGGGTGTAGGACGACGCAAGCCAACACAAGTCGGCAGCGGGAGCTGCCTCCCACATACCTGGCTTCGCTGGGGGCGCAAGCGGGTGAGCGGGAGTCGTGATACCCTCCGGACCCGTAAGGATGTAGGAGCCAGCTCTGCTGGCGAGTTGTGGTGGGCAGGGCAGCTTGCCCGTCTTCCGCCTGAAGAGGGGGGCAGGGCTGCCGGGCAGGCCGGCCTCCGCCTGCCGCAGAAGGCCTAGGCGCATGGCTGAGATGCCCGAAGCAAGCCGACCGGCCCAGCCTCGCGTGGCCCTGGCCACCCTGGGCTGCAAGCTGAACCAGTACGAGACCGAGGCTATCCGCGAGCAATTCCTGCGCGCGGGATACCGGGTGGTGTCCTTCGACGAGGCGGCGGACGTGTACGTGGTCAACACCTGCACGGTCACCTCGCACAGCGACCACGACTCGCGGCGGCTGGCGCGGCAGGCGAAGCGCCGCTGCCCGCAGGCCCTCGTAGTGGTCACTGGGTGCTACGCCCAGACGGACGCGGAGGCGCTGGCGAGTATCCCGGCGGTTGACTTGGTGGTTGGCAACGCGGAGAAGGCGCGCCTGGTGGAGTTGGCGGCCCAGCAAGCCCAGGGGGTGTACGTCTCCGACATCAGGCAGCACCGGCGCTTCGCCGAGCCATGCGTGGACGGCTTCGGCGAGCACACGCGCGCCTTCGTCAAGGTTCAGGACGGCTGCGACAGCGCCTGCACCTACTGCATCGTGCCCCAGGCCCGCGGCCCCAGCCGCAGCCGGCCGCCTGACGACGTGGTTGAGCAAGTGCGGCGCCTGGTGGATGCCGGGTATAAGGAGGTCATCCTGGTCGGCATCCACCTGGGTGCTTATGGCCAGGACCTTGATGACAACATCCGCCTCGCCGACCTGGTTCAGCGGATCGTCGAGGCGCCGGGCCTGGGGCGGGCGCGGCTGAGCTCGATCGAGCCCTGCGAGGTGGACGAGCGACTCATTGAACTGGCGCGGGACTCAGCGAAAGTCTGTCGGCATTTCCACATCCCGCTCCAGAGCGGCGACGATGAAGTGCTGCGGCGCATGGGCCGACCGTATACATCGGCCACGTACGCCGAACTCGTCGAGGGCATTGCGGGCGAAATCCCCGGCTGCGGCATTGGCGCCGACGTGATGGTGGGCTTCCCAGGCGAAACTGAGGAGGCCTTCGCGCGGACGCAACGGCTGGTGGAAAGCCTGCCGCTGACGTACCTGCACGTGTTCAGCTACTCGCCGCGCCGGGGCACACCGGCGGCGCAGATGGCCCCGCAGGTGCAGGAAGAGACCAAGAAGCGGCGCTGCCACGAGCTGCGCGACCTGTCGCAACGCAAGCTGGCGACGTTCTGCCAGAGCCTGGTGGGGCAGACGTTGGAGATCCTGATCGAAGATCGGCCCGCTGAGGAAGCGCTGCTGACCGGCTTGTCGGACAACTACGTGCGGGCGCACTTCGAAGGCCCGCCGGGCCTCGCCGGTCAGGTCGTGCCTGTGGCGGCGACCAGGAGCCTCGGCGGCGGAGTGACCGGCCGCCTGGGGCGAAAAGCCTTGACGGCTGCTGAAGGTTCCGGCGAGCGGAGAACGCAATGATCCGCAGATGCCCGACGAGATCGAGTGGCCTGTGCTCGAATACCTCCTGTCGGGCGTGTGCGCTGGCGATGCCCCCAAGGGCAAACACGAAGGCAAACTGACCCTCACAAGCTCCAATCTGCCCGACTACCAGCTTACCATTCCACTGGTCGTTGAGGTGCAATAGCGCCGCAGCCGCCTGGCACACCGGCCGCAGGCTGTCCCGGGCTCCCGCAGGGATCATCCCAAGCTGGGACGCCCGACCGCGTTGCGACCCCTGAAGAAGGCTTCCTGCGCAAAAAATGTCTGGCGCTGGGGAGGAAAGGCAGCCGAGGTGAAGGAAAGGCGCGGCCACGAGGCGTTCCAGCGAGCTGCCCGAGGAGGTGCGCGTCGTGGCCGATTTGAAGAAGTCCGACCTCATTGATCAGGTCGCGGCGGCGGCAGGCCTGACCAAGCGTCAGGCGGGAGAGGCGGTAGAGGCTGTGCTGAGCGGGATCACCAAGGCGCTGGCCGAAGGGAACAAGGTAGCGGTAGCTGGGTTCGGCACGTTTGTAGCGCGCCAGCGCGCGGCCCGCACGGGTCGCAACCCGCAGACCAAGGCGCCCATCCAAATCCCGGCGACGCGGGTACCCGTCTTCCGGGCTGGTAAAGCCTTGAAAGATGCGGTACAATAGGTGGCGCACGGTGAACTGCCGTGCGAAGACGCCTGCCTGTAGCAGGGAGGCGTTAGTCAGGCGTCGGGGCGTGGCGCAGTTTGGTTAGCGCGCCAGACTGGGGGTCTGGAGGCCGCCGGTTCAAGTCCGGCCGCCCCGACCAGTTTGACTGCGGCCCCGCGGATGAGGCCTCCGCCAGGGGTGAGTATCTGGAGCCGTGGTCATGGAGGCTCGTGCTGAGCTTGCGGTAGCGGCATGAGCGCCGTGAGCGCGGCGTTTTGTTTCCCGGGGCAGCCTGCCCGGCGAGGAGAGGTCAGGTTGGCCGGTTCCCTGAGCAAAGAAGAGATCGCCGCCGCCTTCGACAAGTACGCGCGCCACGTGAGCCCCTCCTGGGTCACGCTGGCCAAGTTCATGGGCTTCGAGGCGGTGGAGGAGCGGGCCGAGGGCGCGCTGGTGTATGACACCGAGGGCCGGGAGTACCTTGACTGCCTGGGCGGGCCCGGGGTGTTCATCGCCGGACATCGCCACCCGAAGATCATCGCCGCAGTCAAGGACCAACTGGACCGCATGCCCCTGTCCAGCCGCCTACTGCTCAACCGCTGGCAGGCGGAGGCGGCAGCGCGCCTGGCGGAGGTGACGCCGGGCGACCTGGAATGCACGTTCTTCGGCAACAGCGGCGCGGAGGCGGTCGAGGGCGCACTGAAGATCGCCCGCATGCACACCGGCCGGCCGCAGTTCGTCAGCACCATAGGCGGCTTCCACGGCAAGACGTTCGGGGCGCTGAGCGCCTCGGGCCGGGAGGTGTACCGCGTGCCCTTCCAGCCGCTGCTGCCCGGATTCACCCACGTGCCCTTCGGCGACGCCGAGGCCATGCGGGCCGCGGTTGGCCGGCAGACGGCGGCGGTGATTCTGGAGCCAATCCAGAGCGAGGCGGGCATCATCATCCCGCCGACGGGGTACCTGCGCCAGGTGCGAGCAATCTGCGATGAGGCAGGGGCGCTGCTCATCCTCGACGAGATTCAGACCGGGCTGGGGCGCACGGGGCGGATGTTTGCCTGCCAGGAAGAGCAGGTGGTGCCCGACATCATGGCGCTGGGCAAGGCGCTGGGCGGCGGCGTCATGCCGATTGGCGCTTTCATCGCGACTCCGCCCATCTGGGAGTGCTTCCGGGAGAACCCCCTGATCCACAGCTCCACGTTTGGGGGCAACCCGCTGGCCTGCCGCGCGGGGCTGGCGGCGCTGGACGTGATCGAGCGGGAGAACCTGCCCGCGCTGGCGGCCGAGCGCGGCGCGCAGCTCATGGCGGGGCTCAGGCCGACCGTCGAGGCCCACCCCGATCTGATCGTCGAGCTGCGGGGGCGGGGGCTGTTGATCGGCGTGGAGTTCAGGGACTCGGATGTGGGCGGCCTGGTGATCGCCGGCCTGGCGACCCAGCGCATCCTGGGGGCCTATACGCTGAACAACCCCAAGGTGCTGCGCTTCGAGCCGCCGGCGGTTATCACTGCGGCGCAGGTGGAGCGAGTCTGCCAGGCCTTCGCGCAGGCGGTGCAGCAGGCGGCGGAGATGGTGCGGGGGCTCGGGTGATGGCCACTCCGGGTGAGCGTCGAAGGCTGCCCAGCGCAAGCGTGCTCATCGCCGCAGCGGCTGCAAGTGCGCTGTTGCTGGTCTTCGGCGGCGGCTGTAGGAGCCACAAACCAACCAAGGCCGGATCCCCCAAGCCGGCCAAGCGGCTCCTCGCCTATCGTCGCGTGCCCATTCTGTGCTATCACCAGCTAGCCGACAAGCCGGGGCTGTATGTGGAAACGCCGGCGCGCTTCGAGCAGCAGATGGCGTTCCTGGCACAGCAGGGCTACCAGGCCATCCGCGTGGCCGACCTGGTCGCCTACCTGAACGGCGAGCGCGATCTGCCGCCCAAGCCGGTCATCATCACTTTCGACGATGGGCGGCGGTCGGTCTACACCGAGGCGCGCCCCATTCTCCACAAGCACGGTTTCACCGCTAGCCTGTTCCTGATCGTCGCCAGCGTCGGCGGCAAGGACTTCCTGACCTGGGAGCAAGTGCGCGAGCTCCATGCGGCCGGCTACGAGATCGGCTCGCACACCCTCACCCATGCGATGTTGACGAGGCGCCGCCAGGGAGAGAGCGAGGGCCAGTGGCGGCCACGGATCAGCGAGGAGCTGGTCAAGTCGAAGGCGCGGATCGAGAAGGAGATCGGGGACCAGGTGATCGCCCTGGCCTACCCGAACGGGCTATACGACGACTTCGCAGTGGTGAACTCGGTGCAGAAGGCAGGCTACCAGGCGGCGCTGACGATTGACCGCGGCCCGGCAGACCAGCGCAGCGACCCGCTGCTGCTGCCCCGGCAGCAGGTGATCGGTGTCAACAGCATGGAGCGGTTCCGGCAGCAGGTGGCGGCGCTGCCCTTGCACGTGGACAGCGTGTTCCCGGGGCCGGGACACCGGGTGCCGCCAGGCGGGAATCTGTTCACTGCCCAGCTCCGGGACCAGGACGTGCCGACCGCCGCGCTGGGCGTGGACATTGACGGCCAGCGCCAGACGGTGGAGCTGGGCGCGGACAGGCAGGTGGAGTTCCGGCCCCGTCGCCTGAGCGCCGGCGGTCACAACCTGCGGATGAGCGCTAAGGTCCCCAGCGGGCTGCGCGACCGTTCCTGGGTGTTCCTCGTCGAGGGTGACTGAGTTGCCAGAAAACGAACAGGCCAGCAGGCCGACCACCTCGCCCGGCGTCCCGGAGTCTGACACTGAGCCGCGCGCGTTCGGCGGGCTGAGCCGGAACGTCGTGGTGCTGAGCGTGGTCAGCTTCCTCACCGACATGCACAGCGAGATGCTGCTGCCGCTGCTGCCGGGCTTCTACGAGCGCGTCCTGCACCTGAACAAGACGGCTATCGGCATCATCGAGGGGATTGCCGAGGCCAACGCCAGCCTGCTGAAGATGGTCTCCGGCTGGTGGTCAGACGCCGTGGGGCGCCGCAAGCCTTTCGTGGTGGCCGGCTACACGCTCTCGGCGGCCTCCAAGCCGTTCCTGGCCTTTGCCACTTCAGGTCTGCACGCGATTGCCGTGCGCTTTGCTGATCGCACCGGCAAGGGGCTGCGCACCTCCCCACGAGACGCTCTCATCGCCGATTCCTCCACCCAGGCCCAGCGGGGCAAGGCCTATGGCTTTCACCGGATGACGGACACCGGCGGGGCGATTATGGGCACGCTGCTGGCCTACGGCATGTTCCGCTTGCTGGCCCAGGACTACCGTAAGGTCTTCCTGTGGGCCACCATTCCGGGCGTGATTGCCATTGCCGTGCTGGTGGCGGGGGTGCGCGAAGTGGCGCCGCGAAAGCGGACGGAGCGCAAGGCTCCGAGCCTGAGAGGGCTGACGCGGCCCTTCAAAGTCCTCCTGTGCGCGCACACGCTGTTCTCGCTGGGCAACTTCAGCTACGCGTTCTTCCTGCTCAGGGCTCAGGAGCTGGGCGTGGCTCCGGCACTGGCGCCCCTCATCTACTTGGCCTACAACATCGTCTATGCAGCCTGCGCCTACCCGGTGGGCAGCCTTTCGGACCGGACGGGCGGCCGCGTGGGGTTGGTGGTGGCCTATGGGACGTATGCGGCTACCTGCGCGGGGTTGGCCGTCAGTCACCATTCGGTGTACGCCTGGCTGCTATTCGCCCTCTACGGCGTGCACAGCGCGGTGGTGGAAACGGTGGCCAGGTCGGTGGCTTCGCAATCGGTAGAGCCAGAACGCCGAGGTGCCGGGTTGGGCCTGTTTCACATGCTTCTGGGTCTGGCCGCGTTTCCGGCCAGCCTGTTCGCAGGCCTGCTGGGGGACCGAGTGAGTCCGGTAACGCCGTTCGTTCTCGGCGCGGCGCTGGCGTTGGCCGCCGCTGGAGTCGTCTGGGTGGGGCTGCCGGCCAGGCTTAAGGCGTCGTAGGCAGCGGCTCGGCGGTGCCAATGCGCACAACGGGGCGCACATCGAAGTCGCCAGCCAGGGAGCGCAGCAGCATCTGGAACCCCTCGGCGCTGGTGATGGGCTGGGCCTCTTTCTCCCAGGCGGCCACCAGACGCCATACTACCGGCTGACCCTTCTGCCCCTGGATGAGCAGCAAGTGGTTAAGCTCGTCCTCCGCCGGCTGCACCGACGCGCTGGCGGGATAGGCTACCCCCAGGCCCAGGTTGTCGTTGTTGTCCGACTGTCGGCCCCAGGTGCCCATCCATCCCACGCCGCGCAGCAGTTGGACGTCTGCCGCGCTGGCCTTGACAAGGCCGGCGGCGGCCACGAAATCACCCAAGCCGTCCACCCACACCTGCTGCTCAGTCCAGGGATGATGGGCCCAGGTGGTGAAGCGGGCGAGGGCGTCGCAGTGCTGCGCATCCAGGCGCCAGTTAGCGTAGTCTATCTCCACAATGGCGCGCACCGGCCCCCGCGCAATGGTGCGGCAGGAACGGACGCAGGTCACCGGCTTGATGATGTGGCCCTCGCGCCACAGGGCGAAGCCGCCCACGCCCAGCGATTGGCCGACAGTGAGCACGTCCATGCCCGCGCCGCTCCAGCGATGGAAGTCGTGGGCGGGGTCAGCGAACACGGACAGCGACAGACGAGGGCGGATCTTGCCGAACACGTCAAGGGCGTTGCGGTGGTCGAAGTACACGCGGTAGGCCACCAGGTCGGATTCCCAGCCAGCGCCCTCGTAGCGTTGCGAGAAGAGGGCGAAGGTGTGGGGCGTGTAGTCCAGCGGCAGGTTGCCGCTCACCCGGTAATACAGCAGCAGCTCTTTGGTCTGCTGCGGCGCCAAGTCCACTTCGAAGGCGATCTCGTCGGCCTGGCCATCGCCGTTCAGGTCGTCGGCCTGGCGGGGGATGTCATTGCCGGCATACTCGCGTGCGTCATCGGGCGCGGCGACGGGGTCCACCAGTACGAAGGCGTCGGGGTTGAAGTCGGGGCAGGAGGCCTTCACCTGCGCCACGCCCACGGTGACCGGCTGCGCCTGCCGCTCGTGCACTGAGGGGTTGGTGACAGTGAACTTGGCGCGGCGCTCGTATAGCCAGCCGTTCTGGTACCAGTCGGCGGGCAAGCCCTCGATCTTGGGCAGCGGCTGGCCCCAGCCCAGCGCCAGCGCCATCAGGACCAGCGCGATGCCCAGCACCACGGCGGCAAGCCCTCTCATAGCAGCATCAACCCTAGCGGAGGTTTCTCAAGGCCCAGGCTGGTACTGCCCTGCCGTGGCCGGGTCCACGCCCAGCATGCCCAGCCAGCCCGCGTCCACCGCAGTCAGCGGGCGACGGTCGTGGCGTACCAAGCCACCTCGCCTGTCGTAGCCATCCCAGGTCATCATGGTGCCGCCCTGCATGAACCTGGATATGTAGTCCAGCCGCACGTGGACCCGCGCGACGTTGCTGTCCAGCTCCATATCGGTAAGGTCCTCGAGCTTGTCGCTGAAGCCTGTGTACTGGGCGGGCTGGAACCAGAACTCGTAGAAGTCCTGCGGGACGGGACCGGGGCCGGTCCTGGGCGCGGGCATAGGGGCTTGCGCTGGCGGCCCGGGCGCGGCTGGCTGCGGCGCCGGGGCCTGCTGCGGCGTCTTGGTGGCCTCCTGTGGCGTTGGCTGCGGGCCGGGCTCGGGCGTATTGGTCGCCTGCTCCGCCGGCGGCTGAGCCGGAGTGCCTGGCTGCGCGGGCTGAGGAGCACCGGGCACGTACACCTGCGGCACCGGCACGGGCGCGGTCTCTGGGGCGGCCTGGCCGCTCCCGGTCGGCCGCGCTGCCATGTTCTCGTCGGGCCGGGGGCGCGTGCGCATAAGGAAGAAGAGGATGATGATGATGGCTATCAGGCCCAGGAGGGCAGGGATGACCGCCCAGTCTCGCCGCCGCTTCTTGGCTGGGGCACGGGCGGCTGGCGCCTGGACCTCCTGGGCGAGGATGGGCTGCTCCTCTGCCGGCGGCGTGGGCTGCGCCGTCGGCACGGCCTCGGTCGCCGGCGGCGCAGCTTGCAGCAACGGCTTGCCGCACTGGCGGCAGAACCCATCCTGCGCAGCCGCTTCTGTTCCGCAGCTTGGGCAGTACAAGGCTACCGCTTCCTTCTCGGGCGCGGCGGCGGTTTCGGCCCGCAGCCCCGCTTGTGCTTATACCCAGAATGCCGTCTGGTGGTATCCCAGCTGGCACACGCCCTGGAGTATTCGCCGCTGCCCCAGGTTCTACCTGGCGCAGGCTCAGCGAAAGGTGGCCCGCAGCCACTGCTGCTGGAAGCCGGCCATGTCCGTGCCCAGCACTCGGCCGAAGGCCTGATCGAAGCCGGCGCCCCGGCGCAGCTCGGTGAGGATGGCCAGGAGCCCCTCGCGACCAACTGTGGACAGCAGGTATCCCGCCAGGGAACGCGACTGGGCGTAGGCTCCAGCCGCCAGTTCGGTGGGGAGGGCATTCCAGGGCCCGCTGAGGTCGGCGATAGGGACCAGGCGGCCCTGCTGGTGCAAGCGGCGCAGCTCCTCCTGCCAAGGGCCGGGCATGTCCTCGACCATGGCGGCCACGCCCTCGTCGAGCCACACGGGGACTGCGGCGCCGCCGACGAACTGCTTGATGGCCTCGTGGGCGTACTCGTGAGCAATGCTGCGCTCCACTCCAGGCCGACTGTAGGTGAGGATGCCGTCCACGCCCGACACTCCGCCTGACCACAGGGGGAAGCCGGTCTCTCCGCGCTGTCGGCGGAACTCGTTGAAGTCCTGGCGGCTGGCGAACACGCTTACCTCCACCTGCTTCATCGGGATGCCGAAGCTCTCCGTCATCTGGCGATGAAGAGTTTCCAGACTGGCCAGGATTTCGCTCACCAGCGGCTCGTCGGGCGTGAGCCTCAGCAGAAACGGTTCGGAGGCGAGCACGTTCGCGGGCTTCAGCCGCACCAGGTCGGCGCGGGCGTCGGCGACTGGCGCGGCTGCGGAGTCTGGGATGTTGAGGCGTCCTGCCGCGGGCGGCTGCGTCGTCGCCGCCCGCTTGACTGCGGCGAGCAGACGGCGCACGGCAGCTTCACGGACGGGCGTGGGAGAAAGGGCGGCAGCCTTCTGCCATTCCGCGAGCGCCAGGTCGGTCAGGCCGGCCGCCTCTAGCCGCTGGGCGAACTGCTCGTGGAGCTGGGCGTTGGCGAAGTCTGCCTCGAGCTGATCCAGCAAACGCCGAAGCTCCAGCTCTTCCTCAGCGAGGTCGGACGCCGGCATCCACACCGGGGGCAACGCGGCGAACCTGCCCTCTTCGACCTGTGTGAGTAGATGCAGCGTACCGGCCTGGCGGCGCGCGTGGATGTTCGCAGCAATGTCGGCAGCAGACTTCACGTGCTCAGCCAGGCCGGTGGGAGCCGGTGCAGGGACGCGGCCGCGCCAACCGAGCGAGCGCACCGCCCGCCAGCTTCCGGCATGCAACGACAGCACCAGCTCCACGATGGCGGGGCCGGCGGTGCCGGAGGCGTCGGCCAGCACGCGGCGCAGGTCGGCTGGCACACTAGGAACCGGCCAGCTCTCTGCGCTGAAGCGCCACGAGCCGCGCTCGCGTCGCAGCAGATGGTCGGAGACCTCTTCGCGAATGAGACGCGGTTCGTCGGCGGCACCGGCAAGGCGTCCGCTGAGCTGTTGGGAGAAGCGCAGCAGCGCAACGTCGCCCGACACCCCTGCCAACCTGACTTCGCTGTCGGCTTGCAGCGCGTCGAAGCGCGCGAACGTCTCCTGCCAATCGCTGACCAGTTCCTGCGCGAGCCGCGCGTCTTTGGCCAGGTACAACGAGGCCAGCGCGTCTGTGTTCTTCGCTGCCAAAGCTGCATCATACGCTTGCAGCAGTGCGGCGAACTCGGCGGGATCTGTGCGCGCGACCTCCTCTGCCGCCAACGTGACAGTGAAGCACAACAGCATGAAGGCCAGCGCAAGCGATCGGTGCGTGTTGGTCATGTTGTCGCTGAGGGGAGGTTGCGCGGCGCAAGGCTCGCGCAGTCACTCCACCTGATCGGCAAAGCTTACGCGCCTGCCAATCATATCACGAGCCGCGAGAGTGCGCTACTGAGTGCGAACTGGAGAGGCAAAAAAAAGTGCGCAAAAAAACCGCCAAAGTATTGCACAATCTTGTTTATGTATGTTATACTATCGGCGTCGGACCTTTGACAACCTGTGACTAGCAGGATCCAGAGCAGGATGCGGAGGAGCTTCATCCCGGGATGGACGCCCTGGCGTTGGCTCCGGGCCCAGGGTGAGGGTAGGTGATCAGCGCCGCCAGAGCGTTTTGCATCTCAGCCTGCACAGGCAGGAGGTGAGAAGACGTGCCGAAGAAGAAAGCAGCGAAGAAGGCTCCGAAGAAGAAGGCGGGAAAGAAGAAGTAAGACGTCGGTGAGTGGTCACAGCTTCTGAGTCTGTAAGTCGTAAGGCGCGGTCCACCTGGGCCGCGCAGTTTTTTTCTGGCACAGGTGTTGCGCCCGCGGTCACGGTGCGCTCAGGGCGCCTGCGCAGGCGCGCGGATTTCTACCATTGCGTTCCCTGGCCAGGATTCCGGCGTTTGTGCCTGGAAGTAGCAAGCAGCATCCCATGCGAGAGGGGCAGCTCCGATGACGTCGCGCGAGATCGTGCAGCGGGCCCTTCGGCTCCAGAAGCCGCCTCGGCTGCCGCTGCGCTTCGGCATCTTCGGGCACGATGACTGCGGGGGGCTGCCGATCAAGGCCCCGGACGGATGGACGCCGCCCTGCGAGGACGCCGACGAGTGGGGGTGTGTGTGGGCCAAGACGGAGATCCCCAACATGGGCCAGGTCAAGGGGCACCCGCTGGAGGACCTGTCGCGGTTGGATGCGCACCCCATGCCGGACTACAACGACGACAGCCGCTACGAGGAGGTGCCGGGGGCGCTGGCCCAGTTGGAGGCAGAGGGCAAGTACATCATGGTGGGCATCTTCATGGTGCTCTTCGAGCGCATGCACACGCTGCACGGCTTCGAGAACACGCTGTGCGACCTGCTTACCGACCGGCCGGCGGCGGCGGCGCTGGCGGATCGCATCCTGGACGTGCACCTGACCCTGGTGGCGAACATCGGCCGGCGCTTCCCGGGACGCGTGCACGGCTTCGGCATGACGGATGACTGGGGCACGCAGCAAGCGGCCTTCATCAGCCTGGACCTGTGGCGCGACTTCTTCCTGCCGCGCTACCAGCGGCTGTTCGCTGCCATGCACGCCATCGGCTGCGACGTGTGGGTGCACTCCTGCGGCAAGGTGAACGAGATCATCGAGGGCTACATCGAGGCCGGCGTCAACGCGGTCAACCTACAGCAGCCCAGGGCCCTGGGCATCGAGGAGATCGGGCGGCGCTACCGGGGGCGCATCGTGCTGGAGAGCCTGGCCGACATCCAGCACACACTGCCCACGGGCGACCGGGACAAGATTCGGGCCGATGCGCGCGACCTGATGTCGCACTGGGCGCTGCCCAGCGGCGGCTTCGTGTTCAGCGACTACGGCGATGGGGCGGCCATCGGGGTGCACGACCTGGAGACCAAGGTCTTCATGTACCGGTGCTTCAGCGAGGAGTCGGAGCGGCTGTACGGGGAGCCGCTGCCCGAGCCGAAGCTGCCGGTCTAGCTGCCGCCTCCCGGCGGCGCCGACCCACGCCCGTACTCCATGCGCGCGTCGCGGTCGGTTGCGCCCCGACCGAACGGGGAGATCTCCCGCAGGCGCTTGACGACCTGGGGCACATGCTCGATGGCGTAATCCACTTCCGCCTCGGTGGTATAGCGGCTGAGGCTGAAGCGAATGGAGCCGTGGGCGGCGCTGAAGGGCACGCCCATCGCGCGCAGCACGTGAGAGGGCTCCAGCGACCCGGAGGTGCAGGCCGAGCCCGAGGAAGCGCAGATGCCCAGGCGGCTGAGCATGAGCAGAATGGCCTCGCCCTCCACGTACTCGAAGCTGATGCTGAGGGTGTTGGGCAGGCGCTGCTCGAGATGGCCGTTGACGCGGGCGTCCGGCGCGCGGGCCAGCAGCTCTCGCTGGAGCTTGTCCCGCAGCTCCTTGACGCGGGTGCGCTCCTCTTCGATGGTCTGCCTGGCCAGCTCGCAGGCCTTGCCCAAGCCGATGATGGAGGCCACGTTCTCGGTGCCGCCGCGCCGCTCCCGCTCCTGGTGGCCGCCGATGAGCAGGGGACGGATGCGCGTGCCCCGGCGAATGTAGAGCACCCCCACGCCCTTGGCAGCGTGCAGCTTGTGGCCCGACAGGGAGAGCAGGTCTATGGCGCCGTGGCGCAAGTCGAGGGGCACCTTGCCCACCACCTGCACCGCGTCGGTGTGGAAGACGACGCCCTTCTCGTGCGCGATCTCCGCCAGTCTCTCCACGGGGAACATGACCCCGGTCTCGTTGTTGGCCCACATGATGGAGGCGAGCGCCGTGCCCTCGTGCACAGACGCCCCGAACTCGTCCTCGTTCAGCAGGCCGTCCGAATCCACCGGCAGCTCCGTGACGTCATGGCCCCGGCGGCCCAGGTATTGGCAGAGGCTGCGCACGGCCGGATGCTCCACGCGGGTGGTGACCAGGTGCCGCTTCTCCGGGTAGGACTCGAGCGTGCCGCGCAGGGCGTGGTTGTCGCTCTCGGTGCCGCAACTGGTGAAGACGATCTCGGTGGGGTCCGCGCCCAGCAGCGCGGCTACGCGCTCGCGGGCCTCATTCAGCTTCTTGGCCACCTGCCCGCCGAAGTCGTGCATGCTGGAGGGGTTGCCGTACTTCTCGCTAAAGTAGGGCAGCATCTCCTCCAGCACTTCCGGGGCCACCTTGGTGGTGGCGTTGTTGTCCAGGTAGACGACCTCGCCTGCCGCGCTCATGCTTCCACCTCCTCCACGACCAGGCTGTCGCTGACCAGCTCGTGCAGCTTGGCCTCGATAACCGACTTCACGGTGAGCTTGCTGGCCGGGCAGTCAGCGCAGGCGCCCCGCAGGGCCACCTGCACCCGGTCGCCATCCACGTCTATCAGCTCCACATCGCCGCCGTCGGCCCGCAGGGCAGGCGCGATCTCTTTCTCCAGGGCCTCCTGTATCATGGCGATCTTCTGAATGTTGGTGAGCCTCGGGCGAGGCGCCGCCGCCTCTTCGCCCTTCTCCCGCAGCTCGCCCCAGACTTCGGCAATGATGTCCTCGATCTGCGGGTGGCAGGACATGCACCCGCCGCCGGCCTTGGTGTAGTTGGTGACCTCCTGCACCGTGCGCAGGCGGTTCTCCTTGACGATGCGCCGGATCTTGGTGTCAGTGACGCCGAAGCAGCGGCAGACGATGCGGCCCTCCTCTAGGTCCTCTTCCGACGCGCGTTCGCCCCGGTAGAGGGCGATGGCCTTCTCGAGGGCCTCGTGGCCCATGACCGAACAGTGGATCTTCTCCTCGGGCAGGCCGCCCAGGTACTCGGCAATGTCGCGGTGGGTGATCCTGGCCGCCTCGTCCAGCGTCTTGCCGATGATCATCTCCGTCAAGGCCGAGGCGGAGGCGATGGCGCTGCCGCAGCCGAAGGTCTGGAACTTGGCGTCCACGATCCTCTGGTGCTCGTCGAGCTTGAGCATCAGCCGCAGGGCATCGCCACAGGTGAGGGAGCCGACCTGTACCTCCACATCCGGGTTCTCTATCTCGCCCACGTTACGCGGGTTGTAGAAGTGATCCTTGAGCTTCTCGCTGTACTCCCACATATCTGGCCCCCCTCGTGCTGGTTGGCCCTATCTGTCCTTTTCCCCTGCTGGCGCTGGCGTCCTGTTGCCATGCCAGGCTATTGGGTGTCGGAGTGTGCAGTTGTGGCCTTGCTCACGACAGCCATGCAGAGGCCTGCCGCCGGCGATCCCGGCCCCTCTGGGGCCAACGAGGTGCGGGTCGCTAATCGCCGCGGACCACCTCGAGCCCTTGGCGCGCGATCCGGTACGCCAGGACCTGCGCCCCACCAGCCTCCAGGGCCTGGGAGACGGCCTGCTCCCGGCCGGTGCCGGCCAGGGTGATCATGCAGCCCCCGCCGCCGGCGCCGCAGGCTTTGCTGGCCAGAGCGCCGGCCTCGCTGGCCGTCCTCATGAGCTTCTCGATCTGCTCGGTGCTCACGCCCTGGGCCAGTTGCTTGCGGTTCTCCCACTCCTCGGCCAGGGCGGCGCCGAGCGCCTCGAAGTCCTGTGCCTCGATGGCGTCGCGCACGCGAAAGGCCGTGTCCTTGATGCGCCGCAGGCTCCGGCGGGTATTGCCCTCGTCGTCCACGTAGGCCCGGAACATGCTCCAGTTGGTGGCCCCCGAGAACCGGGGCTCGCCTGTGAAGGAGAGAATGAGCCGCCGCTCCAACTTCTGCCGGAAGGCCTCGTTCATGCCGATCTGCTCGACGCGGTCGCCCTCCACCTCGAAGTAGATGGCGTTGATGCCGCCATATAGCGCCGCGTAGTAGTCCTGCTTGCCCACCGGCACGCCTACGTTCTGGCACTCCAGGTTGGCGCCGTAGCTGATGAGCTGCGTGTCGCTGATGTGCGCGTGGTTGAGCTGCCGCAGCGCGCCGGAGAGGGCGATGAGCAGCGAGGAGGAGGCACCCAGCCCGGACCCACACGGCACGTCGTTGTGCGTGGTGACGCTCAGGCCCTGCCGGGGTTGGTAGAACCTGATGATGCGGGCCACCAGGTCCAAGGGCCCGCCCAACTCCAGCTCCTGCGGGGTGGGAGCCGATTGCTCCGCCCCGGTGTCCTGCGAGCGGATGTGTATCGCTGCGTCCTCCCGCGTCTCCAGGCGCACATGGCTGCCCAGGCTGATGCCCATATTGACCGTCAAGCCGCCCTGCTCCCACAGGTAGAGCGGGAAGAGGTCCAACGTGCCACCGGCCAGGTCAATGCGGAAGGGGGTGCGGGCCTCGATAGTCATGCGCGGGATTCCTCTGGCAGGAAACTGCTCGTCCTGGACGGAAGCTTGCCCCGACCTGCTCGTGCGCGCATTATACGGCGGAGGGGCTCTTTGTCAAGGCGCGCTGGCGGCCGATCTGCCGGCCCCGCTGACGGCGAAACAGGTGTGAACGGCGTTGCCGCAAGCACCGACAGACCGTGTAGCTCTGGGCGTTGACCTAGGTGGGACGACGATCACCTGCGCGGTGGTGAGCGCAGCCGCTGAGGTCGTTGCCGTCCAGCAGGCGCCCACGCCCACACAGCAAGGCGCCGAGGCTGTTGTGACGGCAGCGCTAGGGGCAGCGCAACAGGCCGCACTGGCTGCGGGGCAGCCCCAGCGCGTGGCGGCCGTCGGCATCGGCGTACCCGGATGCGTTGACTTCGACCAGGGCGAGCTGCGCAGCGACCCGGGCAACATCCCCGGCCTGATGGGCCAGCCGCTGCGCCAACGGTTCGAGGAGCAGTTCGGCGTCCCGGTCACCCTGGAGAACGACGTCAACGCTGCCTGCTACGGCGAGTGGCGCTTCGGCGCGGGGCGCGGTGCCCATGTCCTGGCGTGCGTTACCTTGGGCACCGGCGTCGGCGGCGCAATCATGGTTGACGGCCGACTGCATCGTGGCGCCGGGTACTATGCGGGCGAGGTGGGCCACATCATAATCCAGGCTGGCGGGCCACAATGCTTCTGCGGCGGCGAGGGCTGCTTCGAGGCGCTGGTAGGCAGGGAGGGCATTCTGCGCCTGGTGCGCCGGGCGGCCGCTGAGCATCCCGACAGCCTGCTGGCGGCCCAGGCGCCCTCCGTGCGCGGCCTGTTCGCGGCGGCCGAGCGGGGGGACGAGGCTGCCCTGCACGTGGTGGAGCAGGTCGCCCGCTACATAGCCCTGGGCCTGGGCAGCCTCGTGCACATAGTGGACCCCGACCGCCTGCTCGTTGGCGGCGGCACCGCTCAGGCCGGCGAGACCCTGTTCGGGCCGCTGCGCAAGCATCTGGAGTCCGAGCGTCTGCGGCGCCCCTGGTGCCATACGGAGGTCGTGCCCACGGCCCTGGGGCCGCACTCGGGAGTGGTAGGGGCGGCCATCCTGGCCCTGGATTCGCTCGCCTAGCTTGAGGGTCGCCACGGCGACCCGGGAGGAGGGGGCACAGCAATATGTTCCTGAGGAACCTGCGCGAGATCCCAGCCGAAGCGGTCGAAGAGGGAGCCAGCGGGACCCAGATTCGCTGGGCTATCGGCGAGAACGTGGGCGCGCCCAACTTCCACATGCGCGTGTTTACGCTCGCGCCTGGCGGAAGCACTCCGCTGCACGAGCATGTCTGGGAGCACGAGGTGTTCATCCTGCGGGGCGAGGGCGTTGTGGTCGAGGACACAGACGAGAGGGCTTTCGGGCCGGAGGATGTTGTCTACATCCAGCCCGGCGAGAGGCACCAGTTCCGCAACACCGGCGGCGCGGACCTGGAGTTCATCTGCGTGATTCCCGCCGCAGGGAGGTGCGGCGTCAAGTAGCGATGCGAACACGGCAGCGGACAACCGTAACCGGGGGGGCCGTTGGCCTGGGGGCAGTCCTGTTCCTGGTGCTGACAGTGGCGGCGCCTGTCGGCACGCAGGAGCAGCCGCTGACCGACTCGTTCACGTTCGCGGTGTTCGGCGACAACCGGCCCGGTTCGGCGACAGCCCCGCAGCCCAAGGTGTTCCGCAAGATCGCCTACGAGATCGGCGAGCTCCAGCCCGACTTCGTGGTCGGGCTGGGCGATTACATCCTCGGGTCCAACAACGAGGCCACGGTGAGGCGCCAATGGGCGGGGTTCTTCAACGCCATGGTGCCCATGCGCGCCAAGAAGAACGTGCCCTTCGTGCCGGTGGTGGGCAACCACGACGTCAGCGGCAGCCTGGCCAATGAGGTGGTCTTCAGCCAGTACCTACACTACCTGTTCTACTCCTTCGACTGGGGCAAGTGCCACTTCGTGACGCTCGATAGCGAAGTGGTGGGCCAGGACGGGCGCATCATGGGGCATCAGCTTGACTGGCTGAAGAGCGACCTGGCCGCCAACCGGCAGGCCCCGCTCACCTTCGTCTTCGTGCACCGGCCGCTGTACCCGGTCAGCGTACACAAGGGCCAGTCGCTGGACATCCGCCCGGAGGAGCGCGATGCCCTGCACCGGCTGTTCCTGGACAACGCCGTGGACTGCGTCTTCGCCGGCCACGAGCACCTGTTCAACCTCTCTCAGCACGACGGCCTGACCTACATCATCTCGGGCGGGGCAGGCGCGCCGCTCTACTCCGCGCCGGAGCAGGGCGACTTCTACCACTACCTGGTCGTCAAGGTCCAGAACGGGAAGTACCGGATCGAGGTGCGGCGACCGAAGCAGCCGTACTGAGGCGGGTGCCTGGTACTGCTTCGGCGTCACGTTGTCCTGCCCCAGCAGCCGTGCCATCCCAGAGGAGGTGCTCTCAGGGTTCGGCCTCCGGTTGAAGCCTGGAGATACCCAACCTCTGTTCCGTCATCCGGATGCACTGCTCATCGCTGTCGCACAGTAGCGCCCGACGCCTTAGCTTCTGGCAGACGACTCCGGTAGTGCCCGAGCCGCACATGGGATCGAGGACTAGATCGCCCTCCCTGGTGGTCATCAGGACGAGGGGCTCGAAGACCTTTGCCGGCTTCTGGGCCGGATGGCCGGTCTGTTCCTCCCTCCCCACAAAGCCTACCAAGAGCGGAGCCTCGATGACGCTGGGGGGGCCGGGCATATACCTGAGCTTGCCGCGTTCCTGGAGCTGTAGCTGCGCGCCGTTCAGGAAGTGCTCGGGATACAGCCTGGCTCCCGCCTTGGCGATATGCAGGCAGGCCAGTTGACTGGAACGCCATCCGCGGATTACGGAGGGGCAGTTCTTGTAGTACCACGTCAGCCAAGCCACCAGCTCGAGCCCCTTGGGAAGGGAAGGCAACACTCGGCAGACTATCTCTGGGAACCCCCAGACGAAGATGTGCTCGGACACACGGGCCGTTTCCTCGAGCAACGAGACGAGCCAGTCGTCGTAGCCCTCAGCAACCCCTCCCACTCCTCTGTTGTACCAAGGGTCCAGAATCGTGGTGGTGACGGGGACATCCAGGGCTGCCAAGGTGTCCAGCACGTCGGCCGGAGGTAGGACTGTTGCGGGTGCTTTGCCCAACTCCAACCTCAGGGTGGTCCCTATTGCTGCTGCCTTCGGCATCGGATCGCGCCTCCAGTGTGCCCGCTTTGGTCACTTATCCCCAAAGTACGCCTTCAGGAACTCATACACCTTCCTCTTCTCTTGCTCAGAGGCTGCTTGCACGATGGCGTAGACATTCAGCCAGCCGGTGGTGTGGTCCCAGTAGTTCTTCTTCACTACTTGGTGGCGGCCGCACAGCGCCTGCCATTCGTCGGGGTTGCCGGGATCAACCCCAGCCGCCGCGGCATGCGGAGTCCTGTGGTCTGGCGTGAGTCTGACAGTCCCGCCACCAACAGGGTCAACGTCACCGTCCCTCAGCCCGCACACGACGCCTCCTTCCTGCCACTCGCACCTGTACCCCGCCCTTGCCAACACGGCCTCCCACGTGGATGGGCTGATCCTGACCCGCCTGGCTGCGCCGGGCCTCTTCTCCGGCGTCGGCATGAGATACTCGCTGACTTTCAGGTCCTTGCGGTTCCGCCAGGATAGGATAGTATACCCAGAATCGGTGCGCAGCTCAGACAGACGCTGGTGCCAGTTCTCCGGCACGCGCCCCGTCGTTGGGTCCTTTGCGGCCTCCATTATCTGCTCCCTCGTGGCGACCTTCCCGACGTTATCCAAGAAGAAGGCCTCGATTCTCGCCTTTACTGTCTTCTCGCGGTAGGGGCCTTTGATCTTCGCCGATCGTCTGGGAGGCTTGCTCTTCTTCCTGGGACCTCGCATGATCGCGCATCTCCTTTGCGGAAGGGGTTGGCCCTGGTCCTACGACTAACCGGCTGCCAGTCGGCGGGGCCGAAGCCCACCAACCCATCACGCGTCGGAAAGGGCTTGACAGCCTCCTTACGTCCGCAGCCGGGCCAGGGCGGCTTGCACCTTCTGGTCGTCGGGGGCCAACTCAACGGCCCTGTTCAGGGCAGCGATGGCCTCCTCGCGGAGGCCCAGCTTGGCCAGACAGGCCGCGTAGCGCAGGTGCGCGTCAATGAAGCCCGGGTCTAGCGCGATCACGGCCTCGAAGGCAGCGGCAGCACGCTCGAACTGCTGTTGGTAGAAGCAGGCCAAGCCCAGGTTGTAGTGGGCGTCGGCGTCCTGCGGCTTCTCGCCGGCGCGCTTGGCGTACTCGGCCAGCATGTCCCCCACCGTGGCGGTTCCGCCCACTGCCTTCTGGAGTGCCGTGCCGCACTCTCGGCAGAACTTGTCCCCCTCGCCGCATTCGGCCTCACACGTTGGGCATCTCATCAGCCTGCCTCGTTCCTGCCTGCGGGTCCCAGGCGACGGTAATCGCCGCTGCGCTGGGTGAAGCCGATCCGGTCCAGGTGTTCCAGCAGCGGGACCACGTACTTGCGCGTGGAGCCGGTCCAGTCGCGGAACTCGCTGACCGTGAACGACTCCTGGCGGGCCAAGTGCTCGCGGATGAGGTCCTGCGCCCGTCTGATGGTGGCCGCGTGGTAGATGGAGTCGCCCACGGGAATCAGGAGGCCCTGGGCCAGGGCAGCAGCCAGCAGGTCTGGCGCGCCGGGCGTCTTGACAGCCGATAGCAGCCCCTCGCGGGTGAGCGGCGCAAAGCCCGCCTCCAGCGCGCGGGAGGTGAGGCTGCCCAGGGCCCGCTGCTGTTGCTCGGAGAGCCGCACGGCATGGTCGGCCAGGCGCACGCCAGTGCTGTCAGCCGCGATCTGGCCGGCAGCCACCAAGTCACCCAGGGCAGCGTCCAGAAGCACGGAGTCAACCCCGGCCAGGGCGCTTTGCAGCCGGTTTTTGGGCATGGCCGGTTGCAGGGGGTGTTCCTGATGATACTGCGTCAGGGCGCTGCGCATGTCGCTCAGCAGCGTCTCGTAGTGGGCGCGACCTATGCAGGCCTCGCCACCGGGCACTAAGTGCACCTGCCGCTCGGCGGCCAGTTCGCGCATGGCGGCGGCCACGGCGGGCTGCTCCAGTTGCAGGGAGCGCGCCAGGTCCTGGAGTGGCACCAAGGCCACGCCGGCTGCGTCCACGGCTCTGGCCACCAACTCGCCGGGCGTGGCCGCCTGCACGCCGCGCAGTGCTGCGGCGACCTGCGGGTCGTAGCGCCGATGGCGGCGCGGGTTGGGATCGAGGACCACGCCGCCACCGATGGTGAGCATGGGTGAATAGCGCCGGATCACAAACCGCTCGCCCCTCGACGCCGCCGTCGGGCGCTCCAGGCGGAGCTGCACCAGGGCCGACTCGCCCGGCGCGATCGCATCTGCTGCCAGGACGTAGGCGCGGGCCATGATCTCGGCTGTGCCCACGTGCACTCGCACCCGGTCGCGGTTTTCCAGCGCAATGCCTGGGCCCGGGAGCATGCTCAGCTCGACATCCAGCATAGACGTGGGCTGCATGGAGCCGGGCGCGGCCAGGACGACGCCGCGCTCCAGCTTCTCGGACTCCAGTCGGGACAGGTTGAGCGCCACCCGCTGCGCGGCGTAGGCCACCTCCACCTTTGCGCCGTGGACCTCGAGCGCCCGAAGGCGGGCGGTGCCGCCCACCGGCAGCATCTCCAGCGTGTCGTCGGCGTGCAAGGCGCCCCGCACCAGCGTGCCGGTGACCACCGTGCCGAAGCCCCGCATGGTGAACACGCGGTCCACGTTCAGCCGCGCCGGGCCTCGGGTGTCCCGACTGGGGACTTCCCGGGCGACATGCGCAATGGCCTCTTTCAGGTCCTCCAGCCCCTCGCCGGTGACCGACGAGACGAAGACCATCGGCGCCTGGGCGAAGATGGTGCCCGCCAGCGCCTCCCGCACCTCCTCGCCCACCATCTCGCGCCACTCGGGCTCCACCAGATCAACCTTGCTGATGACGACCAAGCCCTTCTCCACGCCCAGCATGGTGACGATGTCCACGTGCTCGCGGGTTTGGGGCATGACGCCCTCGTCGGCGGCCACCACCAACATGACCAGGTCCATGCCGGTGGCGCCGGCCAGCATGTTCTTGATGAAGCGCTCGTGGCCGGGCACGTCCACGATGCTGGCGCGCCCGCCGCCGGGCAGATCGAAGTAGGCAAAGCCCAGGTCAATCGAGAGCCCGCGCTCCTGCTCCTCGCGGAGCCGATCGGTGTTGATGCCCGTCAGCCGCTCGATGAGCGCCGTCTTGCCGTGGTCAAC
>Ga0315282_10002395_pt1 | contig 34640 bp, 39 predicted proteins | sample YL17G07_20_MG_FD_203693 | JGI IMG/M metagenome (GOLD analysis project Ga0315282, IMG submission 203693) | Sediment microbial communities from Yellowstone Lake, YNP, Wyoming, USA - YL17G07_20 | ecosystem: Environmental > Aquatic > Freshwater > Lake > Sediment | place: USA: Wyoming | collected...
TTTTAAGCCAAGTGCGGAAACAGACACTTCGAAGAAACCGATAAAGAAAAAGTATTTTAGCGAACTTGTCAGCGACGTATCCTTAGCTGACAAATATTGGCGGTGTGTCGCAGAAATGATAAACGAACTACATGTTCTTACTTCGGGCAAGACCGAGCTGCCGAATTTCCTTAAGGGATCAAGATATACGTCAAGAGTATGGGCAGAATTCAGATTCACAATATGAAAAAATCTAACAATCAAATCAACTCGGACGCAAATTCCGCTGGCACTCCATTTGCGCCGGTTATTTGAGGCGTTGGGACACAATAAGGCAATAACGGGACCAATGAAGGCATTGGTGAGTTTTAGTCCTTCTTACTATGAATACCCCGCAAGCATTTGCAGGGGATACTGGGGACGGTACGCTTTAGACATAGATTTACCCACCGAGGCTCAGAAACGGCGAAGTGAGTGGTTGGATAATGTCCGGAGATTGTCAAACACGCCCTTCCACAATCACGTTTTTTCCCGATATAGTGATGCCGCAGACTATTCGTTGTTATTAGACCTTTTGCAGAGGCACGGCGTTTTCCTTGAGAAGTTCTTTCATCGCGCATTGCGTCACAGGGTCCTGGGAGAAATGGCCGCCGACCCCAAAGAGCTTGGGAATCTGAAGATACTGATGGAATCGGCATGGGGCCACGAAACCACATTTGGCAAAAAAGCCACGGAGGACGTTTTTTTCGTAATGGATCACATATTTGAGCAATATCTCTTTCGTGCATTAAACGACCTCGATTCCTACGGCATACTGGTCGGGTGGTACAGTCGTCACGCTCCGCCTCGGCAGTGCGCAATTTGCGGATCATCTTATCGGCTTATTGATCTCCCGGACTGGATATACGCAGGGTCAGGCGGCGTATCTGTGTGCTGTATGCGATGCCCCATTGTTGAACACCCAACAAAGAACGCTCTCCTACCTCACCTCCGCGAGTTTGTACGTGCATGCGGGTTCATCCCGGCTGCCAACGCCAACCCTCTCAATTATTCATTCACATGCCGGCTCTCGCCGGAACAATGGGCTCCGGTATTCACGGCCTACGGCAAAATGGGAGGCGTAGATCACGTCAAGGCCAAATGGACCTCGTGGTTTAAAGCGTTGGCCTCCAGTGGTGTCCTTCCTGACGGCGTCATGTTCACGCCTCGCGGTATCCGCTGCTTAGCCAAAGATGGCCATGAGTGCCATTCTCTGGACGAGCAACAAATAGATGACTGGCTGACGGCCCATAACCTGCTGCACCATATAGAACCGGTCTACCCTTCCCATCCTCTCCTTAATCCAAAGGGAAGACGACGCTCCGACTGGCTCGTAGGCGACATCTATATCGAATACTTTGGTCTCACAGGAGAAAAGGAGTATGATAAAAAAACAGATGAGAAGATAATGCTTGCTAAACAACTTGGGATTACAATGCTACCCATCTATCCATCAGATATGATTTCGCTTGATGAAAAATTGCAGTGGTTATTGAGGTCGGCACAATGATTGAAGGTCCCAACAAGGGGATGCATCCAATCGCCCCCAAAGCGGGCTCTGGCTTAACCCCGGCGTTAGCCCTTTCAGGAGGCCACATGGTAGACCAGGGTAGGAAGCACCGCGTCATAGGAATTCGTCACGTTCTGCGTCAGCTCAAAAATGCTGGCCTCATTGAAGAAGACAGCCTCTATGCAGATGAGGCGGTTGCTGACGTGCGAGGCGAGGTACTTTCACGTGCCGTTATTTGGTACAAAATCGGCGCGAGGCGCGGCGCCTTGGAGATTATAGAGGCATTTTTGGACGGTAACTTCAAAGTACGTAGGAAGGCGGACGGCTCTCGGGAAATCGTCGCAAAGGTTGATATCGTCCAATGGGAGAAAAGGCTGAAGGTGACGATCGGTAGGCATAAGCATTCTGTGAAGAAGAAGACTTACCGTCTCACCACGGAGGAACTGGGGTTTGAATGATGGGCTAACTCGGCGTTCAAGCGGAGGCTCCGCTTCGCGCCGCTTAGCTCTGCGTTCGCGTAAAGAATCGTTTATTTAAAGGTGGGAGAAATCGGTGCCAAGGCTTACGTTTATTAAATCAGGGAGATATCCCGTGAATAAGAGCCATCTGGTATACGCGATCATGGTCGGGGTCTTTTTTACATCGTTTCCGGCCGAGGCTTTCAAGCCCTCACCGGAGGGGTCATTTATCGAGCGAAAGCTCGCGAGCCGCTCCCAAAGTACCTGGGAGAGAATTCTTTCGTACTTCGCGCTGGAGGGCATTCACAAGTTCGGGGAACCTGTGCACGAAGAAATCACGAATCGGATTCTCGGTTGCGAGGGCGACGCCGACATCTGCGGGGCTCCCGAATACGATCCCGATAACGCTTATTTTCTTGCCGGGGTGAGATGGAACGATGACCCCCCGTTTCGATTTGAACAAGGGCATGGCCGGTTCAGCGGCTGTGAACCGGGGGCGACAATTCGGTTGGTGACGTTTCCTCGCTGTTGGGCGAATGTGTTTAAGGATGGAGAAACCAGAGCCAGGGAGGGCGCTTCCTTTGACGCGAAGTCCTCCGCCCCCCTTCTTCTGCGGTCCCATTTCGGCGATATGCAGTTTCTGCATTCCATGGCTTGCAAGGATAAGGAACCCGCAGCCGTGACTCGCGAAAAGATCCTTGCGTGGGCCGAGTTCACCTGGCGGGTCGCCTCGGGCGAGTTTCCGCTCTCGATGCCGGTGAAAGACGTTCCCATAAGGGGACTCTCGGACTTATTTGAAAACAAGGGCTGGTCCATTCTCGACCTGTTCAGCTTGGGAAATCCTCACGTCCGCAAGCCGGAGAGCATGTCCAAGCTGGCATTCGGGAGTCTGCTTCACCTGGTTGAGGATTCCTTCGCCAGGGGGCACACGGAACGAGCGGTGCCCGATCCCCGAGCTAAATGTGAGGGAACCATGAAAGAACACCCTGCCCCCGGGGAAATCAAAGAGTTCCACTTCTACGGCCAACAGGATCCCAAGAAGCATGAGGCGGAAGATACGCGGATTGCTTTTTCCACCCATTGGTCGGGTACCAAACCGAACGTGATAGAAGTGGGCCGTATGTTGTACCAGTACTACACGGAAGGTAAGAAATGGGAAAATGTTAAGCCATACATTGAATGCATCTTCGCACTCGACAGCGAAGTACGTCCAGCGGGTGCAGGTGAGAACTATGCCCGGTAAAACCGGAGAAAGCTTAGGTAGGACGAGAGCCCAGCCGCTCCAGATCTGTGAAGTCGATCGGACAAGCGCAACAATTTGGTTTTCTGAAGCTATATCGGCAAAAAAGGCTCTTAGGGACCTAAGACCCATTGTGAGTCGTGAATAAGCATTTCTGGGAGAGAGAGGAATGCTGAGAGCCAGCCGGTTTCGATCCACATTTTGCCTTTGAAGGACGGCCAAGAATGCTTTACATGATCGTTGAACACTTCACAGGGGTAGAGGGTCAGGCTTAGGTATTTAAGTATTGACTATCCGTTCCCTTGGGCCGCAGAACGAAAATATAGAAATAACGAAGTCTGAACCCATTTGTTGATGGGGGCTATTTTGACGCCCTCGGAGTTCCACGGTTGCATCAACCAGACTGATTTTAACTGAATCTTCCGAGCCGCTGTGGTACATGATCCGTATGCTTGGTGGTGTGGTAGGAGAGAGGCCTTGACGTCTCTCCCTATCCTGATTATCTTCCCAATTAAAGGAGATCGATAAATGAACACAATCGAAAAAATAATTGAGCATCTCAAAACGATGCCGGATTCGGAGCGTAATGAGGTTCTTGATTTTGTTGAATACTTAAGAACCTCTACCCGTCGCCGGAAACGAAGCGAGGAAGATTCGCAATGGGGCCGCTTCTCTGTGGAAGCTGCCATGCGGGGGATAGAGGAGGAACCAAGCCCATATGGCGTGGAGGACATTAAGGAGAAGCAGAATTGATGGGGGCAAATCTTTATTCTTGAGAAAGTCGATGTGATGTAAATAGAATTTTAGTTGGTTGGATAATTAAACGCCCGCCGCTGATCCGCAGCCCCGTTAGCTTGTAAGATGACATTTTCCTTAATAATGAGGTATAGTTCCAAGAGGAGGTGACACCGTGAAACTCAAAATTATCCTTGAACCAAGCGAAGAAGGCGGGTATACCGCGCTTGTCCCTTCGTTGCCGGGTTGCATCAGCGAAGGGGACAGCAAGGAGGAAGCACTGAAAAATATCCGGGAAGCCATTGAGCTATATTTAGAGCCTGTTGAAGATGATCAAATCTATGCCCCGAATGCTGAAATGGTTGAGATGGCCGTATGACCAAAGTTCCTAGCCTTCCATATGATCAGATCATCAGAGCCTTACAGAGGGACGGATGGGTCGTGGTAAGACATAAGGGAAGCCATGTCCGCCTCCAAAAACGAACTTCCACGGAAGCTCTGAAATTAACCGTCCCGGCCCGCCGTCCGATTAAACGTTCCACCCTTTCCCATATATTGAAACAAGCGAAATTAACGGTTGAAGAGTTTAATAAGTTACTATGAACAAGCCAACAAACCAATTCAGGGGATGCGGTAACCCGCCCCTTGATTTTGGCGGTGTGCCAGGCATGGCACAAAACTGATGGGGTAAAAGTCCCATGCCAGGTGTGAGCTTATCCTGAGTTAATCGAAAGGCGGGGCCGACAAGGTCAGATGAACTTGCATTTCCTACAGTTTCAAGCTACTATTTTCGAGCATGAGAACAGGCATCGTCGGTAGGGACTGGCCCGATGCAGTACAACTTCGATTGGGATGGAGAAAAGGCCCGCACCAACCGGGCCAAGCACGGCGTCAGCTTCGAAGAGGCGGCTACCGTGTTCCGCGATTCGCGGATGTTGACCATCTACGTTGGGAAGCACAGTGATTCTTAAGACAGATGGGTCACTCTTGGCATATCTGCCACAGGCCGACTGCTGGTCGTATGCCATAGCTTCGGGGTAGAGTCCGAGGAATCGGCGACCATCCGAATCTTCTCAAGCCGGAAGGCAATCAAACACGAAAGGCAACAATATGGGGAATGACAGATGAAGAAGGAATACGATTTCTCAAGGGGTGAGCGGGGCAGGTTCTACCCCCCTAAGCTGAAGCTGAACCTCCCGGTTTACCTCGACGAGGAAGTTCTCACCTTCGTCCAAAGAATCGCAAGGAAGCGAAAGACTGACCTTTCGTCAGTGGTCAACCAGTTGCTGCGTAGCGACATGAAGTTGGCGGAAACTATCAAGTAGGTGCTTTTGGCGAACAAGCGAGTGGAGGAGACCTCGCAAGCCTGGCGGCTCACCGGCAATGTTACATGCGCGCGCCGACACCTGTGAGAGGAACATGCAAAAGGCTGTACAAGGGATAACGGAGCAGACACTGGATTCCTGGGAGGATTTCCCCGAGTACATACCGCGGCCCACCACTCAAACTGCCCGTAAATGGAATTAGGCACAAATAATTGAGTATTGCTATCTGCAAGGATTGGGATTATGGCCATAACATGGCTTGGTCAATGCGAGTTCATTTATCAGGTGCTTTTTATCATGTGATTGCTCGAGAAAATCGGGGACAGACGGTTTTCCGGGAAGATCAGGATAGGCTGCCAAATTTGCTTAAATGGGCTCCGGGAAGGGGAGGGAGATATGGGTCGTTATGATGACGATGAGCGGGAGAAGCTGAGCTGGAGCGAGATCGACAAGATGCGCGACCGCAGCCGGCATGTGAGCAGCGGGCCGAAGAGTATGAAGGAACGCAGCCTGCGGTCAGACTGGGCCAAGAAGCAGCATTTGCGGGAGGCGGAAAAATTTTTTCAAGGAAAGAAGGGTACGGCGGCCTACAAGGCCGCCCACAATGCTTTACATGAGAAATATGGAACTCCGGACTTTCAGGAGGCTGCGGAGAAATTCCTCCAGGAATTCGGGTTGCCCGAGGACTGGGGCACCCTACTTTTGCTTCTGGACCTTCGGGAGCCGAAGCGGTTGAAAGAAGTTCTGGGCGGAATGAAAGGCCTGTATGAGAAACGCAGCTTGATAGAACAGAGAGGGTTCAAGGGCAAGGTGAAAGTATTGTCCATGACCACGGCCGACAGAAGTCTGCGGCAGAGTTGCCAAGAAATTCTCGACGGTCTGTGATGGAGACGCAGAATGGATTTTCCCTCCCCCGGAAAAGATAAAGAATGCAAATGATGGGCATTAGAATAGAATCGTGAGCAAGGAGAATCGATTATGGGATATGAAACGATCCTCGTAAAGAAAGAAGGAAGGGTAGCCACCATAACCTTGAACCGGCCGGAGGCCATGAATTATCTGGACCCGATCATGGCCGAGGAAATCAGGGAAGCGCTGGCGGATTTTGAGAAGGATGAGGGGGTACGGGCTGTAGTCCTCACCGGGGCGGGCAGGGCCTTTAGCGCCGGGGGAGATGTGAAGTTCATGAAGCAGGACCATCCGATTCATGAGCTGGTGCTGCGCATGGACCTAATTACCGGGTTCATCAAGGCCATGCTCGACCTGCCCAAGCCGATCATCGCTTCGGTTAACGGCCCGGCAGTGGGCGCGGGATGCAACATGGTCCTGGCCTCAGATTATATTTTAGCCTCGGATAAGGCCGCTTTTGCCCAGGTGTTCACCCGCATCGGGCTGATTCCGGACTGCGGCGGGGTGTATCTTCTGCCCCGCCGGGTGGGCCTGACTAAGGCGAAAGAGCTGATCTTTTCCGGGAGGATGATCGATGCCCGGGAGGCAGAGCAAATCAACCTGGTGAACCGCGTGGTCCCGGCCGCAGCCCTGGAAGAGGAGACCCGGAAAATCGCCGAGGAGATGGCCGCGGGAGCCACGATGGCCATCGGAATCGCCAAACGGCTGCTCAACCAGAGCTACGAGTCCGACTTTCAAACGCTCCTGCGGGCCGAAAACAGCAATCAGGTTTTATTGCGCAAGGCCGAGGACCATCAGGAGGGCGTGCAGGCCTTTTTCGATAAGAGAAGGCCCGAGTTCAAAGGAAAGTAAAAATGAAAGTCATCTTTCACGAGCGGTTTTATGAAGTTTACGCCTGCGACCCCGCGGCGGCAGGGGGAAGGATGGAGGCGATTGTCGGGACTTTGGGGAAGGATTTCCAGTTCGTCGAGCCGGCCCCGGCATCGGAAAAAGATTTAGCCCTTGTCCATACCCGCGAGCATATCGGGCATATCAAACGCAGCCAGCAGGTCTACGAGGTCGGTGCGCTCTCCGCCGGGGGAGAGCGATCATGGCCGCCGATATGGCCTGGCAGGACGAGCCTGCCTTCGGACTCATCCGTCCCCCGGGGCATCACGCCAGCCCGGATTCCTGCTGGGGCTTCTGCTACTTCAACAACGTCGCCATCGCGGTAAAAAAACTGATGAAAGAAGGCAAGGTTAAGAAGGCGATGATCTTGGATTTTGACCTGCATTTTGGAGACGGAACGGAGAACGCATTTAGGGGGATCCGGGAAGCTGAATACTACCACCCCGAAGGTTCGGACGCCCATGAATTCGTCGGCAATGTGGAAAAGCGCCTGGAACGGGCCGGGGATTTGGACATCCTGGCCGTGTCAGCTGGATTTGACCGCCATTTGGAGGATTGGGGTGGGCTTTTATCCACAGAGAATTACAGGACAATCGGGTCTCTACTCAAAACCCATTCACTCAGAATCTGCCGGGGCAGGCGCTTTGCCGTCCTCGAGGGGGGATACAACCATTCCGTATTGGGGGAAAATGTCCGGGCCTTCATAGAGGGAATGACAGATTAAAAGATAAAAGGGGAAAGGGGTAAAAGGCGAAAGGGCGAAAAAATTCAAGGGGGATCGCCCTGTTGTATCAAGTATTGTCGGACCCGGGCTAAGGCCATCTTGGTCATGCGGCTTTCGATAAAGCGCATGGCAGAGGGCCAGCGCTGCTCCAGGCAGTCCGTTCTTAGGGGATGGGCCAGGGCAATATAGACCAGGTGATCCTGGTCTTTTTCTTTTTCCTGCCTACCGGTTATCCCCAGTCCCAGGTCAGCCCCGGAAAGGTGGCGCACCCCTTGGGCCAGGGTTTTGGCCGCCTCCATGCTGACCAGGCCCTTGGATTTAAAAACCTCTTCGGGCGCATGTAAGACCCGCTGCGCCATCTCCGGGCTGACAACGGTCAGGCCTAATCGGAAAAAGTTAGCATTCCCTTCCAGCGTTTTTAGCGTCTGGATGACCGAGCTGCCGAAAGAAGTCTCGGCCACAGAAAGGGTTAAGTTTGCCCGGGACAGGAGGGAGCTCAAAATGCCTTCAAAGGTCTCCTCATCCGCCCCGAAGATGAAATCTTTCAAGCGCTGGCGAATTTTCTCTTCTAACGCTGCGTTTAAGGCGTCTGCCCGGGCTTTTTCCGCGGCTTTGGCCGTAAGCCGGACGTGGATCTCGCCAATCTGGGTATGGGCCAGGAGGCCGATCGTCGGGTTCGTGCCCTCCTCGATCAGGTCCTTTAAGGTTTCGTCAACCACGCTCTCCCCGACCCCGAAGAGTTTAAGGATGCGGGAAACGATCACTTCGTGGATCCCCAACCTTTTCCGAAGATAGGGAAGGACTCTGTATTCAAGGAAATAACGCATTTCGTGGGGCACTCCGGGAACGGAGATAATCGCCTTGCCGTCCTGCTCGACGATAAAGCCCGGGGCTGTGCCCACGGGGTTTTCGATGGGTATCGCCCCTTCCGGAATATAGGCTTGCTTTCGGTTATTGGGGCTCATGGCCCGGCCGAGACGGGAAAAAAATTGGCGATTTGATCATAGAGAGACTGCTGGAAAACCAAAGGACGGCCGGTGACATCGGCCACCGCTTCGCGGGTCACATCGTCAAGGGTTGGGCCGAGGCCGCCGGTCGTGATGATAAAATCCGATCTGTGTAGAGCCGTTCGCAGGGTGCCTTTCAATCGCTCCAGGTTGTCTCCTACGGTGGCTTTAAAATGGAGGTCCAGTCCTACTGTGGTCAGCTGCTGGGCAATGTGGGCAGAATTGGTGTCCACAATCTGTCCCAGCAACAATTCTGTGCCGATGGCGATGATTTCTGCTTTCATATTCCCTTCCCAACTCAGTACCGACTTGCCTCCATAGGCGTCACAACATTATTGGCTTCCCATTCGCATCGAATGAACGACCTGCTCCAGGGCCCGGTCTATATCCGGATAACGGAACTGAAATCCTCGGTTAAGAAGCTTCTTCGGCATAACCCTCTGCCCCCTTAGCAGGACCGACCCGAATTCTCCCAGATAAAGTCTCAGCAGGAAACCCGGTGCGGTCAGAAAAGACGGGCGGCGCATTGCTTTCCCGAGAGATCTGGCCATCTCCTTGTTTCGCACCGGATTCGGAGAAGTGAAGTTAACCGGCCCGGAAGTCTCAGGATGCTCGACGAGAAATGCAAAAGCCCGGACAAGGTCCTCGACATGAATCCAGGAAAACCATTGCCTGCCATTCCCCATCGGTCCGCCGAGATACTTTTTGAAAAGGGGAATCATCTGACTCAAGGCCCCGCCTTTTTCCCCCAGGACAATCCCGAAGCGGGTGAGAGCGACGCGGCAACCCTTTTCTCGGGCCTTCGAGGCTTCATTTTCCCAGTCCTGGGCCAGGCGGGCTAAAAAATCATTCCCCGGGGGAGATTCTTCTGTGAGCATTTCATCTTCGTGGAAACCGTAATACCCCACCGCCGAGGTACTGAAAAAAGTCTTAACCCTTCCACCTTCTACTGCTTCGACTAAGTTCCGGGTGGTGAAGATTCGACTCTCCCAAATCGATTTCTTCGCATCCTCGGTCCAGCGGGTGAAAATAGACGCTCCAGCCAGGTTGATCACGATATCGTGTTCTTTAACGGCCGATTGCCAGTCGCCCTTCTTAGTGGGATCGCCTTCCACCGTGGAGGCGCCCGGGGGTAATCCCCCTGTCCCTCTCTCTGACCGGGTCAGAATCGTGATTTTATGCCCCTCCTCGCTTAGAGTCCGGGTAAGATTTTTCCCCACAAAACCGCTCCCCCCGGTAATGAAAACCTTCATTGGACTGCGCCCCCTTTCAAACTCTTCAAAATCTCTGGGAAAATATTAATCTTAAACCTTTTGACGTGTTCTTCCTAAATTCGAGAATAACGAAAAGTTTTCCAGAAATTACATATTTATTTTAAGACCATCGGGGAATATTGGCAACCCATATGAATTTCAGCCGGCAGAAGATTTTCCTCAACCATGCGACAAGCATTTTATCCCCCCTTTCTTGCCTTCGCCAATGTTTCTCCCGTCCTGGCCACGATAACATGGCTTTTTTCCTGCCCATCCGTCTGGGCCACGTTACAGGGGCGAGGACCAAGACTGGCGGTGGGCTTTTTGCCCTTGCGAATTTTTTCCGAAATGGCGATAATCAGGTTTATTGAGTAGAACTTTGATGTTATTAGGGGCTTTCCCCCCTTTTTGAATCCTTTCCCAGCAGTCAAACATCTTAAAAAATAAGGGAGAAAAATAATGTCTGCAGCTTACCTTGATCATGTGGCGGGGATGCCTCTTCACCCTAAGGCATATGAGGCCATGGTTCCTTACTTCGGGGAGCTCTATGGCAATCCATCCAGTATTCATGACGGCGGGGAGAAAGCCCGGGAGGCGATCGAAGAAGCCCGGGCCAGGGTTTCTAAGCTCATCGGCTGCCAGGAAGAAGAACTCTATTTCACATCCTGCGGCACAGAGTCGAATAACCTCGCCCTTAAAGGCATCGCCTGGGCGCACCAAAGCAGGGGAAAGGAAATCATCATTTCCGGCGTCGAGCATTTTTCTATCATGCACACGGCCAATGCCCTGGAGCGCGCCGGGTTCCACATTACCCGTCTGCCGGTGGACCAGTACGGTATGGTAGACCCCGGGGCTGTGGACAAGGCCATCACCCCCCAAACCATCCTTGTTTCCATCATGCACGCCAACCCGGAGGTGGGAACGATCGAGCCGATTGCGGAGATCAGTAAAATCACCCGGGCGAAAAATGTTTTACTCCACACGGATGCGGTAGACTCTGTGGGAGCCATTCCCGTGGACGTAAACAAATTGGGGGTAGATCTTTTAAGTCTATCGGCAACCCAATTCTACGGCCCCAAAGGGGCGGCAGCTTTATATCTGCGGAAAGGGGTGCGGATTTTTCCTCTGCTGGATGGGGGAATCCAGGAGCGGGGCTTGAGGGCCGGGACAGAGAACGTCCCGGCCATTGTCGGGATGGGGGTGGCTGCCGAATTGGCTCGAGAAGAGCTTCCGCAGCGCATGAGTCATTTGAAGCGGCTGCAGGAAAGGTTGACAGAAGAGTTGCCCAAACGGATCCCCTATCTGCGATTCCTCGGGCATCCGACACAGCGGCTTCCGGGTCATGTCAGCGTGGCCGTGGAATTTATTGAGGGGGAAGCGATGCTCCTCTTCATGGATATGGAAGGAATCCAGATCTCCAGCGGCTCGGCCTGTATCTCGCGTTCCCTGAAAGTCTCCCATGTTATGCTGGCCATGGGGGTGGATGCAGCCACGGCCCAGGGGTCCCTTCTTTTTACCTTCGGCATGCAGAATACCGAAGGGGACATAAGTCGAGTTCTGGAGGCCCTTCCTCCCGTGGTTGAACGGTTGCGTAATATGTCGCCTGTCTACCGGAAAGCAATGGCCCGGAAATAGCGGCCGTTTTCGGTGGAGCCAGCCGGGGTCGTTGACCGGCGAATGGTCGATGGTTAGCAAAAAATGAAGGTGTCTGCTATAATAGATATAGTGATTTGAATCTTGCAAAGGAGCAAAAAAATGTACAGTGAAAAGGTCATGGAGCACTTCAAAAATCCTCGAAATGTGGGGGTCATCGAAGATGCGGATGGGGTGGGGGAGGTAGGCAACCCCGTATGCGGGGATATGATGACTTTCTACATCAAAGTGAAAAACAATATAATTGACGATGTCAAGTTCCAGACCTTCGGGTGCGGGGCAGCCATTGCCGTCTCCAGCATGGTGAGTGAGATGGCCAAGGGAAAAACCGTGGCGGAAGCGGCCAAGATAACCAACAAGATGGTAGCCGAAGCTCTGGAAGGCCTTCCAACGCAAAAGATGCACTGCTCCAACCTGGGAGCGGATGCCCTGCGAAAGGCTATCCAGGATTATCAGGCCAAAAAATCGGGAGTCGCTGCCAAGCCCGAGGCGAAAAAATGTTATTGTCCGGTTTGCGACATAGAGAACCCCATGGAGGCAGACTTCTGCACGGGTTGCGGCAAGGAATTGCCCCACGAACACGGGAAAGAACTTTGAATTTTTAATTTCTTGAAGAGGTCCTTTTGTAAGGAGGGAACGGATGGACAAGCAGGAGGTTTTGAGGGCTCTCGACCGCATCCTCGACCCGGACCTGAGGGATCGGAGTATTGTAGAAATGGGGTTTGTGCGGGAGGAAGATGTCGAAGTTGACGAAGAGGAGATTCGGGTTTCATACACAGTTGGGGGTCCCCTCTGTCCTTACAGTGCCGCAGTAGGGATCATCATTCACCATGAATTGAGGGAGAAATTCAAGAAGAGAGTCAGAGTACGAATGAAAGAAGAACATTACCAGCAGATAATCGTTAATCAGATTCTGAACGATGAATCCCAGTTCGAAGAGTGGTTTGAAAAAATCAAAGCCCACAATCTCTTGGCAATCTGCCTGCGAGCCTAAAGGTCCCTTTTCTTAGGCTTGAGAATTCATGAAAGAATTGACGCCCGAAGGCAGAGCGTCAGAAGGGGTTCCACCCCGCTCCTTTTCCCGCTTTTCACGGCTCCCATCCTAATCATCTTTCACCCCGCCCTTTTCTGGAAAACTCCCGGGGAAAAACCCTTCGATCCATACCCTGCCCCTGTCTTCCCTGAGGGACACCATGAGCTTCGGAGAACTGACGTCGGGCGCTATCCCCCTCCGCGTCATTCAGGAGGATGGCATGATCGTATCCGTTTCTCCGGGCGGGCCTTTCGGTCTCAAAATTGCGACACAGTCACCCGATTGGCGAGAGCGATGGATGAGGGGTAGGACCGGCGAAGGTGCGCTGTGGAAAAACAACCAGGGAACGGAAGGAGAGAAAAACTACTATGACGAAGCCCTTTTCAGGGCGCCGATCACTGCGGAAACGAAATCCTCCGGATCCGTCCCGGAGATCTCCACGCCGGGGCGGCGGTCGATTTCTCTGATCCTTCTTTGAATTTCTTCCGGATGGGCCGGGGCGTCTCGCAGGGCCGCTTCCATTTCTGCAAGGATGGTATGGGGTCGGGGGTGGAAGTCCCCGGTAAGGATGAGGTCGTAAATTCTGTTTTGGTGGACTAAGATAACCGCTCGAATCAAACCGGCCACGGCTTTGACCCGCTGCTCTCCCCTCTTGGCTTCCGGGGGGATTTTTTGGAATCGATAAGACTCGGAGTTGGCCAAAAACCAACTCTCCCGGGAATAGATCTCGCGGAACTCCTGCAGATACTGCTTCTCCTCTGGAGTCATCTCTCCGGAGATCAGCTCCACTTCCCCGAAAGAAAGTTGGACCGCTTTCTGGACAAAGTTTTCTAAGTCCAGTGGGGTGATCTGGCGGCCGGCCTCCCGCTCCAGATAGGTCAACCTTTCTTCCACTGTCTTCAGGGCTTTATCCTGGACCTTTTCAGGGGGCAAAAGAATGGCCTTAGAGGTAACCTCCACGTTCTGGGCTTTGACGTTGAGGACAACCCGGAAAACAAGGGTATCCTTATCGATCTTGCAGGACGAAGGCATGAGTTTTCTTCCCTCGACCTCCACGTCATTGAGGGGCCGGTACTTGGCCGGCAGGCCGAAGAGCTGCCTGGCTGCTTCGGCAAAGTCCCCCAGTATCTTAGGGAAGGCCTCTCCGATGCTGCGGGGAATCGAAGGATCGGAGGTCCGCAGGTAGTAGCAGACGAAAGCCGATCCTCTGGCCCCGTAGATCGTTCCCCCGGTGGTATTCCTCCTGCGCACCACGATCGCGTTCCGGTGGCAGAAGTCTAAGTCGATGGCCTTTTCCGGGTCATCCAGAACTCCCACGGTGAAACTATCCTCGGGAAATATATTGAGGATAACCGTGTCAGGAGAAATTCCCTCCATGACACCCCGCTCCAGAGCGGGGGAGGTACCGATGGAAAAATCTGCGTAGGTCTCGTTTAAAAGTAAGAAACGCCACTGTCGTTTCAATTCGATTATTCCTTTCAGCTTTCAAGTGAGAGGGTTAATGGGCTATAGCCTATCGCCCATTACCCATTGCCTTTTATTTCAAATCCATCCCCTCACCTTGTAATATATGATCCCTCCGTACTCGTGGATCAGTTGCTGGAAGAGATTTAGGCGGCCGAGAGGATCGTCTATATATTTCTCATACGGGTCTGCGGGAGCAGGATAGACCTTAAAGCCAACCTGCTCAAAGGCCATGAGGGAGCGTTTCATGTGGCTAAAGGAGGTAACCAGGAGAAGGCTCTTCCAGCGCAGAGGCTCAGCGATCTTCTTGATCTCCATTGCCTGCTCATGGGTGCGCTTGCTCCTTTTTTCGAGAATCATGTCCTCAGCGGGAATATTCAGCCGTCTGGCTTCCTGGGCCATGATCACTGCTTCTGCAACCCCGATTTCCTTGGGAATCCCGCCGGAAAAAAGGATTTTCTTCGCCCGGCCTTCAAAATATAGCTGAGCTCCCCGCGTAAGGCGCTGGCAGGACACGAAACCTAAATAGCGCCCTTTATCGATCCCGCCCGCAAGAACCACAATGACATCGGCATTGCGGATGTCTTCTTTTACCATCAGAGGCTTTAACATATAGCCTGTCACAGGAGTGCAGGTAATCAGCAGGATTACCAAAAAAGCCAGCCAGAGTATCAGGTTGAGGATTCCGATAATCCTTCGGCCCCAAGATTTATCTTTAGCCACATTTCTTCTCCTGTTGGCCGGGGAACGCTTTGAAAACGGGCTAATTATATGAAAGGTCCTGCATAAAGGCAAGAGCAAGTTTCCCCTTCGGAAAAGCGCTCAGCGCTCAGCTTTCAGCTGTCAGCCAAAAAAATCTGGCCTTTAGCTGAACTGCTGACTGCTGAAAACTCCCACCCCCAGTTTTCATCGGAAGTTCCGGGCCCAGGTGCATGTGCGCTTCACTCGGAATAACGAGGCGGTGATCCCTCCAAGGAGGGTGCAGGAATTTATTCGCCATGCGCATAGCGCTCTGCGCTTAGCGTATTTAAACACCGGCCGGTTATTCCTTCATTCATCGCCCATGCACCCGGGCCACGACGCGGCGGGAGCATTAGAACTGGGGGTGGGCCGACTTTCTCCTTGACAGGCAAGGGTTAATCTCTTATAAACACATAGGATCAGGACCGGGGAAATTATAAAAATGTTCGAGAGGAGGAATAACAATGGCAATTCTATATGAAAAAAGGGATAAGATTGCGATTATCACCATCAACCGGCCGGAGGCCATGAACGCCATCGACCCGGAAACCAGCGAGGAGTTAGGCAAGGCCTGGACGGACTTTCGGGATGACCCGGACCTGTGGGTGGGAATTCTCACGGGAGCGGGCGACAAGGCTTTTTCAGCCGGGGCAGACCTGAAGAAGATGATCCCTTACACGGCCAAATTATCGGCCTTTGAGCGGAGAGAGCGGGAAGAAAAATTTCCGGGCTTCGGGGGAATCACCCGGGGATTGAAGATCTGGAAGCCAATCATTGGGGCTATCAATGGGTTCTGTCTGGCTGGCGGATTGGAAATGGCCCTCTCTTGCGACCTGCGGGTGGCGGCGGAGCATGCCACCTTTGGCTTGATGGAGGTCCGCTGGGGCATTATTCCCGGGGCGGGCGGCACGCAGCGACTCCCGAGGATGGTCCCCCTGGCCAAGGCCATGGAGATGATCCTCATGGCCGAGAGGATCGACGCTCAGGAGGCCCTGCGCTTAGGGCTGGTGAACCGGGTGGTCCCGTTGCCGGAGGTCATGCCCACAGCCATGAAAATGGCTGAGTCCATGTTGGAGAAAGGGCCCCTGGCCGTACGGGCAGCCAAAGAAGCTATCCTTCGGGGTCTTTCCATGTCCTTAGAAGAAGGACTCTACCTGGAAGCTGCCCTCCAGTCTCATCTCCTCAAGACCGAGGATGCAGTGGAAGGGCCCAAGGCTTTTGCCGAAAAGCGCAAGCCGCAGTTTAAGGCCAAATAGATACACAACCATTCACCGCCAAGAACGCAGAGAGCGCCGGGGTGACAAGAAAGCATTCTCTGCGTTCTCAGCGCGCTCTGCGGTTAAAGATTATCAAAAATTTGCCTGTGGCCAGGAGGAAAGTCTTGCTGAAGCCCGATGATTTTTATCGTGCCTTGCGGGAAATTGAGATTCACGAGGTCGAGGATGTGGTGAAGAGAGCCATTGCCGAAGGATTCCCGGCCCCGGAAATCCTCAATGAGGGGTTGATTGCCGGGATGGCCATCGTCGGGCAGGAGTTCAAGGCCCGGGATCTCTGGGTTCCCGATGTCCTCCTGGCAGCCCGGAACATGCAGCGGGGAATCGACATCCTGAAGCCCCTGTTTTCGAAAGAGGGACGGGCGTCGAAAGGGAAGATCGTCCTGGGAACCGTCAAAGGGGACATTCACGACATCGGCAAGAACCTTGTGAGTATCATGATGGTCGGCTCCGGTCTGGAAGTCGTGGACCTGGGCATTGATGTTTCCGGGGAGAAATTCGTCTCCAGCATTGAGGAGCACCGACCGCAGATCATTGGCCTTTCCGCGCTCCTGACCACGACCATGCTGGAAATGCCCAAAGTGATTGAAGCGGTAAAAAGAAACTCCTCCAATGTGAAACCCTATGTGGTCATCGGGGGAGCACCGGTAACCGAGACGTTCGCCAAAGAGATCGGGGCGGACGGGTACGGGGCAGATGCTGTCTCCGGGGTGGAAGTGGCCATGGAACTGCTGGCAAGAAAAAAATAAGCAAAGCGCATAGGGAATAGCGCATAGCGGACCATGCGGGACGGGGGGCGTGGGGCGAGGGACAGGGGAATATAAAGATATGTCCTCCGTCCCGTGTCCCAGGGTTCACTTTGGGCTATGCGTCTCTTGGACTGAACCATTATATGTATTAGTGAAAGGCAGGGGGTTGATGGCGCAGAAAAATGCGCGAGAAATTTCTCCGAAACGGAGGTTTCTGTCCGGCCTTTTCGGGGGACGCAAGGGCGGGCGGCCCCCCGTGGGTAATCCCACTTCCATCGTCAGCTTCGAGCTGATGGAGAAAACCGGAATTTATTTCCCCCAGGCCCATCTGGAGGCGAAACAGATGGCTGAGCTGGCCGCGGCCGGCCACGAAATATTGGGCTTCGATTCCATCATGCCCGAATTCAGCGTCCAGCAGGAAGCTGCGGCCTTGGGGTGCGAGATGGATTGGGGCAGGCCGGATATGATGCCCGATGCCAAGACCCATCCCGTCCAGAGAATCGAAGACCTGGTCATTCCGGAAAATATTTTAGAGAAACCCTCCATGAAGGTGGTCCTGGAGGCCCTGAGTATTTTACGTTCCCAATGCGGCGAAGAAGTGGCAATCATCGGGAAAGTGATGGGCCCCTGGACCATTTCCTACCATCTTGCCGGGACCCAGAATTTTCTTCTCTGGGCGATTGCCGACCCGGACAAGGTGCGCCGCTACCTGGAGGCCGTAAAAGAAGTAACGGTCCTCTTTGCCAGAGCCCAGTTCCGGGCGGGAGCCGATGTAGTGGTTTTGGCCGACCACGCCACCGGTGATTTGGTCAGCCCAAAAACCTATGAAAAATTCCTCCTCCCTGTGCACAGGGAACTGGTGCAACGGATCGGCGGGCCGCTGATCCTGCATATCTGCGGCAACTGTGCCGACCGGCTGCAGCTTTTCGTGGAAGCCGGGTTCGACGGCTACCACTTCGAGTGGCAGGTGGATGCCAGGGAAGCAGTTCGGGTGGTGAGTCACGAGATGTCCCTGGTCGGAAACATCAACAACGCGACGACACTCCTGCGTGGCACGCCCGAGGAAGTCCGCCAGCAGGTGCGATACAGCATCGAAGCCGGCGTGGATATCATTGCCCCGGAATGCGCCGTTCCTCTTCAAACCCCCCTGCGAAACCTCCGGGCCATCGTGGAGGCGGCTGAGGCAGGGTATTGATTTTTTTATTTTTTTTCTTGACAGACGGCGATATTTTTGCTACGGATACCTGCATGACGGAAGAGCAAAAAATTGGCGACGCCGTGACATTCATTCCAACTTTCGACCCTTATCGCTTGAAGGGCGTTCTGGTTTTTTAAGACGGGGCGGGGCTTAGTTTTAATGGACCTCTCACCAACTAATTAAATCCAAATTTGTTTGCATAACCCCGGTCGGGCAGAGGGGGAATAATGATACGGGATAAGAAATTGTTTGGGCCTGCGAAAGGGGGTGGTGTTTCTTAAAATCAGGTTGGCATAACGGGAAAAACCTACAACTCAAGGAACCATTTTTTCTTCCGTGAATCCAAGAAGTTTCATTACTTTGGAAAGGAGGTTATGAAATGGCTGAGTTAAAGATCGATCCAGGGAAAATGCCGGATTGGGGCAGATCAGACCTTCCTGCCCCACCGCCATATAACCGGAAGAATCTCATCGCAGTCATCGGGCCTGGAACCATTGCGCTCTCTATGTCCATCGGGAGCGGTGAATGGTTGATGGGGCCGGCGGCAACGGTAATGTATGGGTCGGCTCTTCTGTGGATTACGACCGTCGCAGTCATCCTGCAAGTCGTTCTGAACATGGAGTACGCCCGCTATGTCATGTATACAGGGGAGACCGCTTTCTCCGGGTTCATGAGAACCAGTCCGGGCCCGAAGTTCTGGGGCTGGGCCTACACCATCATGGGGGCTCTCCAGGTTGGCTGGCCGGGATGGGCCGCAGCTTCAGCGGCCGCCATTTTCGCGGCTACTGCCGGGCACATTCCAGGCGCTCCGGATAGAGGAGCCATGCTGGCCTGGGGATACGTTAGCTTCGCGGGCTGCGTCCTTGTCTTGCTCTTCGGGGGAACGGTGGAACGGGGCCTGGAAAAGATCTCCACTTTCATCGTTCTATGGATCTTTTTCTTCCTGTTGGTTTTCAATCTCGTCTTCGTGTCTGCAGGAACCTGGTGGGAAGTGTTTAAAGGGCTATTCCAATTTGGCGTAATTCCCAAAGGGGCCGACTGGCTCCTGCTGGGAGGCTTTGCCGCCTATTCCGGGGCCGGGGGCATAGGCAACATCTTTACCTTGAGCTGGTTGCGTGATAAGGGTTATGGCATGGGGAGCATCGTGGGAGCCATTCCCAGCGCGGTGGCCGGAAGGGAAATTGCCCTCTCCAAGATCGGCTGCATTTTCGATCCCAAGAAAGAGAGCAACATGACGGCCTGGAAGTCTTGGTGGAAATATCTTAATTGGGACCAGGGGGGTGTCTTCGGGATCGGCTGCATCCTCGGCATGTACTTCTGCGTTTTGCTCGCTGTGGGCGTAATTCCTGCGGGGACAAAAATCTCCGGGATTGCAGCGGGGGCTTATCAAGCCGAATATATGATGAAGTTCTGGAAGCCTCTGTGGTTCCTTTCGCTTTTCACAGGCTTCTGGATTCTCTGGGGGACTCAGCTTTCTGTCATGGACGGCTATGTCCGGACAGTCACGGATGTTATCTGGTCCAGCACCCAAAAACCCCATAGCTGGAAGTACGGGCAAAGGCTCATCTATTACCTCTCTTTACTGATTTTCGCAGCCTGGGGATGCGTTGCCATTAACCTGGCAGCGCCCATGATGCTCATCATGATCGGGGCCAATATGGCCGGGTTTATCTTCGTTGTCTCGTCCATCCATATCCTGGTGGTAAACCATAAGTTCTTGCCGAAGGAACTCCGGCCGCCCCTTTGGAGGTCCATTTTGGTGATCGGCTGCGCCGTCTTTTATGCGTTCTTTGTGCTCGCATTGGTGGGAAAGCAGACCGGGTGGTGGTCGTTTGGATGAGATCCGGGACCTGCTGTTGAAATCACCCTCCTTTAAAAAAGGGGGGAAAGGGGGCTTCGGCCCCCTTTTTTATGCGGCAATCCACTTACGCTTCTGGGAGAGGAAATCCACCAATAGATAATGTCCCAGGTTATTGGGGGTGGTGTAGAAAGCCCTTCCCCGGTTGATCCTGGAGACCTGCTGAACAAACTGCAGCAGGTGGGCATCCTGCCCGAGCATGAAGATGTTCAGGTTGATGTTCCGCGAAGCGCATTTCCTGAACTCCAGAAGGGTCTTGGCCAGCGTCTTGGGATGGGGGGGGAACTGGAAAAAAACCTTGCCATTTTCAAGGTGGGCCGTGGGCTCACCATCGGAGACCATGATGATCTGTTTGTTGGGGGCGTGTTCCCGCTGGAGAAAAGAGTTGGCCAGGGTAAGACCTTCTTCCATGTTGGTGTACGGATTGTCCAGGTCCCAGTTGAGGCAGGGAAGGTCCTGGCTTTTTAGGGCCCGGGCGTAAGAAGAAAACCCCACTAAGTGAAGACGGTCCCGGGGAAACTGGGTCTGCACGAGCGTATGCAAAGCCATGGCCACTTTTTTGGCGGCAAAGAACTTTTCGTCACGGGCCATGGAACCGCTCATGTCCAGCATGAGGACGATGGCTGAACGGGACCGGTTTTCGGTCTGGTAGACCTCGAAATCATCGGGATGTAAATTCAGAAGGCGGCCTTTTTCTGGCCGATGGGAAAAAAGCGATTGGCGCCCGAGCGTGTTCATCAACGTTTGGCTCAGGTTGAGGTGGAAGGGGTCTCCGAATCGGTAGGGCCTGCTCTCTTCCAGGAGAAGGTTCTGGCCGTGGCCCCGGAAACGTGTTTCGTGGTTGCCCAGGGCATCGCGGCTTAGAGACGCGAAGATGTCCTGCAGCGCCCGTTGCCCGATTTTGCGCATGCCTTTTGCGGTGAGAGTGTATTTCCCCCCGAGCTTTTCTACATAGCCATTGACCTCCAGGAGGCGCGGGACCGCTTTGAGGTTATTCCAGAGCTGAAAGCTCTGTTCTCCTAAGAGCTCCTGAATCTCTTTGGCGTCGACCTTTTCAAGGTCCAGGCCCCAGGAGGCCCGGCGCAGCTCATGCTCAAGCTTTTCCAGGCGTTTGAGCTCCTCCATGGCCGAGGCATCCGAAGAAGACGCACAGTCCTGCAGCTTGCGCTTCAGACGGCGCACTTCTTCGAGGAAATCGTGGATTCCCTGGAGCCCCTCAGACTCCTCATTGGCCTGGATGCCCTGTTGTTTCAGTAAATCCAGGGATTTGCCGATGTCGTTCTCCCGGAGGAGGAGGTCAGAAAGGTGATCGAGGACCTCTTCGGCTCCAGCCCCTTTGGACGGGAGCGGTTCTTTGCCGTAAAAGTAACGATATCCGATCATGGGAATTATAATGTAATAGAGAATTCAGAAGGCAGGAGGCAGAATAAAAGCATCTTATCCGATTCTGACCCCTGAATTCTATTGCCTATCGAAAGTAAATTCCTATATAAATAAGTTACCATAATGAGAAGTCAGGAGCAAGGACTTTAAGGCCTCTATCAACCAGTGAGGAGGAGATTGTGGACTTCAGTTTCACCGATGAGCAGAAAGCCTTCAAGGAGCAGGTGTTGAAATTCTCCCAGAAAGAGCTGGCCCCTCTGGCCGAAGAGGCTGACTGGAAGGGGGAATTTTGCTGGGAGGCCTGGAGGAAGATGGGCGCTTTCGGCCTTCTTGGCCTGCCCTATCCAGAAGAATACGGCGGAAGCGGCGCCGATGTGGTCACGGCCTGTCTGGCCGGCGAGGCCGTTGCCCAGGGCGGGGCAGAAGGCGGGCTGTGCCTGGCCTGGGGAGCCCATACTTACCTTTGCGGGGATACCATCTTAAAACACGGGGATGAGGAGCAAAAAAGAAAGTATATCCCAAAGATCTCCTCTGGAGAATGGGTGGGGGCTTTTGGCCTGACCGAGCCGGGGGCCGGGTCGGACGCCGCCTCCATCCGGACCACGGCCACGAGAAAAGGGGATTATTATCTGCTCAACGGGACAAAGATGTTCATCACCAATGGCCCCATTGCGGACGTTTTAGTGGTCCTGGCCATAACGGATAAGGAGAAGAAGGCCGCCGGAATCTCCGCTTTCATCGTCGAAAAAGGAACCCCGGGGTATTCCGTGGGCCGGGAACTAAAAAAAATGGGAGTGAAAGCTTCTACCACGGGAGAGTTAGTCTTCGAAGACTGCCCGGTTCCGGCCCAGAACATTTTGCGGAAAGAGGGGGATGGATTTCTGATCGCCCTGGGGACCGTGGAATGGGACCGCAGCACTTTGATGGCCCCTTTTCTGGGGGGCCTGGGGTATGCCCTGGAAGCCTGCGTCAAGTACGCCAAGGAGCGTGTGCAGTTCGGCCGGCCGATTGCCTCCTTTCAGGCCATCCAGCACAAGCTGGCAGATATCAAGGTAACATTGGAAGCTGTGCGCCTGCTGATCTTCCGGGTGGCCTGGTTGAAGGACCAGGGCAAGTTCACCAACCCGGTGGAAGCGGCGGCGGCCAAGCTTTTCGTGGGAGAGTTCGGGATGAAGGCAGCCAGCGACGCCGTACAGATCCACGGCGGTTACGGCCTCATGCATGAATATCCCGTAGAACGAATCTTCCGGGACGCTAAGCTGGGGGCCATCGGTGGGGGAACATCCGAGATCATGCGCCTGATCATCGCCCGCTCAATTTTTGCGGCCGGAAAGCCGCTATGACAAGGGGGTCGAAGGACCAAGGGTTCAAGGGATCGAGGGGAACTGGTTGCTGAGCGCTGATGGCTGAATGCCACAGAGGGAAAAAGAAATGGATTATGAATTAACCGGGGAACAGAGAGAGTTCAGGAAGAGCTTCCGGGCCTTCTGCGATAAAGAGATCGCTCCACGGGCCCGGGAAGTCGATGCCAAGGCCACGTTCTCTTTTGAGAATCATCGACACCTGGCCGATACGGGTTTTTTCGGCATGCCCTTTCCCGAGAAATATGGGGGAAGGCAAGGTTCTCTCCTGACCTGCACCCTTGCCTGGGAAGAGTTGGCCAGGGCCTGCGCTTCTACGTTTCTGTCCTGCGGGGTCGGCTCTCTTCTTTCCGGTATGTCCCTCCATCTTTTTGGAACTGAGGACCAGAAACAAAATTATTTAGCCAAGTTGATCAAGGGCCAGAGGATTGGCGCCTTTGCCCTGAGCGAACCGCATTGCGGGTCGGATACAGCGGCTTTGAAGACGGCAGCGAGAAAAGAGGAAGGAAGGTACATCATCGACGGCGAAAAGGCCTTTGTTACCAATGGCCCCGTGGCGGATTTTGTGGTGGTCTTTGCCGTGACCGACCCCTCAGCAGCTCCCGGACAAAGAATGAGTGCTTTCATAGTTGAAAAAGACCTGGCCGGTTTTTCAGCGGGGCCTTCTCTGGAAAAACTGGGGGCTCGTGGCTGCCCTGTTTCGGACCTAACCCTGAAAGGATGCCTTGTTTCGGAAAATCAGCTGCTGGGAGCGGAAGGGGAGGGATTCCTGTGCGCTGAAAAGGCCTGGGGATTTGGCCGCCTGGGATTTGCGGCTTACAGCCTGGGGGTTGGGCAGGCCTGCCTGGAGGAATCAATCGGGTACGCCCGGAAGAGACAGGCCTTCGGCCGGCCCATTGCCCATTTCCAGGAAGTGAGTTTCAAGATAGCGGACATGCAGATGCTCGTGGATACCGGGCGCCTGCTGATGTATCGGGCAGCCTGGATGATGGACCGGGGGTTGGATGCGAGGGTTGATGTTTCCATCGCCAAGCTGTTCGCATCTGAAGCGGCTACCTGGTGTGCAGGGAATGCCGTTCAAATTCACGGCGGCCACGGGTTCATCAAAGGGTACGAAGTCGAGCGGCTCTACCGGGATGCCAAACTGGGCGAGATCGGCGGGGGAACTTCGGAGATGCAGCGCATGGGAATCGCTCGCAGCCTGCTGGGTGAGGGGTTTTAGCGGTGAATGCTTTTTCGCCTCCGAGTGCCCTGAAAAGAGGCCAACAGGCGAATAAGGGGGAGAGCGGTGAAATAAAAAAGCTTGACAGCCCTTTCCGGGTGAGCTATAAAAATAATAATAGGGAATTTTGATGATGAGAGAGCTTCTCTTGGGCCAATTGTTACTTTCGCTGAATATTTTTCTGGGCTTATTGGGCCTTTTGATTTTGCCCACTCCGCCCATCGCCTGAGGAGGTTCGGAAAAAAATTTAGGAGACTCAAAGGCCATGGGCGGACAGGACCCATGGCCTTTTTCTTTTTGGGCCATGGTGTAAAATTCATCGTGGCTTTTTTTTGAAATTCTGAACCTACCATTACCCCATGGGGAGGTCTATTAGGCCATCTAACATGAGGATACGAGGGGCCTCCCCGGTAGGTTTGGAAGAAAGGGGGATGGTTACCTTCGTTCGATGGATTTGAGGATGTTATTCTCGAATTCCAGGACTATCTTCTCCCGGCCTTCCCAAATCCATTCTTCGTACAGAATTTCTTTGTCTTTGTTCGTCCTCACCCTCTCCGGGGAGCCGACGGCTTCCCGGACCTGTTCCTTGCTCATCCCCGCAAAAACCTGCCCTGCGGCGATCTTCCGGCAGGTTTCGAGGTCCCAGTCAGGGTGTTTCTCCCAGACCTTTCCTGCAGGAGTCTTGATGAATTCGGCAAAATCTTTCTGGGCTTTGGCCTTCTCCTGTTCAATTCTGGATTGGGCATCCAGAGGGATGACCCGTGAACCCTTACCCTTTTCAAACTGGAGAGTGATCAATACAGAGGTGAGACCGACAAGAATGAAGGTCAAAAGGATCCAGAAGATTGGAGAGCGATTTTTCCAGAAGTGCAGGCCTTTCCTCCTGCCAAACCAGGAGGTTTTAACCATAAGGGGTTCCAATGCTGGAAGGCGAATTGAAGATTTCTGGATCTTCCCTCAGCCGATCGGCCCGGGCGATGACCTCCAAAGTGACCGGGGCGATCTGATACTCGGCGAGGTCCTTGAGAGGGACGAAACGCGCAGCCTGGGCATCCGAGCCCGGCCTCGGCTCCCCGTCTCGGCTCCGGCAGAGAAAATCCACCAGGACATAATGGTACGCCACCCGTCCCTCCGCGTCGTGGAAGATGCGCTCGAGCACTTTGACCAGCCCTAAAACTTCCACCTCCAAATGGGTCTCTTCACGAAGCTCCCGGATTGCCGCCTGCTCCAGCGTCTCCCCCAGGTGGACGGCTCCCCCGGGGATGGACCATTGACCGATATTCGGCTCCTTCCCGCGCTTGATCAGCAGGACCCGGTCTGCCCGGAAGATAATTCCCCCCACTCCGACGATCGGCCGTTCAGGATATTTGCGCTTCATAGCCGGGAGAAGACGGAGAAACGTTTGCTAAACTTGGGAATCACGGGGCGATATACTTGTATTGAGGATGCTTGACGGTCAGCACCGGACAGTGGGCGTTGTGCACGACTTTCTCGGCCACGCTTCCGATGAGCACGTGGGATAACCCGGTCCGCCCATGGGTGCCCATAACGATGAGGTCTACATCTTTCTCCTTGGCCACCCTGATGATCTCCAGGAAGGGGACACCCACCTCGATCATCTCTTCAACCTTTAGAACCCGCTTGATTTCCGAGGACAGGCAAAAATTGAATTGCTCTTTGACTTTCTTCTTGCGTTCTTCGATCACATCCTGCCGGAAACCCTTGGGAATCTGAACGACGGCCCCTTCCCCGATGATCTCCTCGACAATCTTGCCCTCTTCCTCTGGAATGACGTGAAGAAGAATCAGGTCCGCTTTCATGCATTGGGCAAGGTAGGCTGCCCATTCCAGGGCGAACCCGGAGAAATTGGAAAAATCCGTCGGCGCCAAAATTCTATTCAGTTTCATAGGCCCTCCTCCTCAATAGGATGCTGGGGTGAACTCCCAAGAACCAGGGGAAACATCACCCCGCTTTCTTTAAGAAAGTTACAATGGTCAAAGGGCGTTGTCAAGGAAGAAAGGCGCTCCCCTATGCTGCATATTTTCCAGGAAATTATTTACAACGCGGCAATCTTTCTCCATAATGATTGCTATGGGTCCCATAAAAATAGCCAGATCCTCAAAATTTAGCTTATTGAAACTCCGTCTGCTCTTAGGGCTAATTGCTTTGGGGCTTCCTCTTTTTTCCACAAGCCTCTTGGCCCAGGAGGCGAAAAAATCTCTCCTCCATCTGAACGTCAAAGGGAGGAAGATCATCGCGGAGGTAGTTCGAACGGATCAGGAAAAGGCGAAGGGGTTAATGTTCCGGGAACAGCTCGGAAGAGATGAAGGGATGCTCTTTGTGTATGGACAAGAAGAAATTCTTTCCTTCTGGATGAAGAATACGCGCCTTCCCCTTTCTATTGCCTTCATCGATAAGAGCGGGAAGATCGTGGACATCCAGGATATGGAACCCTTCAGCCTGCAGACCCACACTTCAATCCGCCCGGCGATGTATGCTTTGGAGATGAACCAGGGATGGTTTCAAAGAAACGGGATCGGGGTTGGAGAGGTAATCATATTCCCCGCACCCTTTAGAAAACAGGGGGAAGAAGGGGAAAAGGGGAAGGGACAAAAAAAATAACAACCTTCCTGCCTGTTTTTTTCGCCGCTTGGCCATTTCTCCTTACTTTTGCTTTTCTCCTTCTTTCCCCAGCTTTGGATTCTGAGGACAAGCGATCTGCCTACCGGCGCGCATCTCCTCCCCGCAAAAATTGCAATAATTGCAGAGCATAATCTCCTCCTCTTTCCCTGCCTGCACCTTCTTGGGCCAGTAAGGGTCGGCTAAGAGTTGCCGGCCGAGGGCAACGAGGTCTGCGCTCCCCTCCTGCAGAATCCTTTCTGCCACTGCCCGGGTTTGTACGCGGCCCACTGCAATAACCGGGATAGAAACCGAGGCCTTGATCTTGGCCGCCAGCGGGGCGTGAGTTCCTTCGGGGGCAGACACTCCCGGGCTGGAAAGTGGGTCCCCATGTCCCAAGCCAGCCGAGACATCGATCACGTCCAGCCAGTGGTTTTCCAGGGCTCTGGCAAAGCGGGCGCTCTCTTCGATCGAGGTCCCTCCGGGTACCCCATCTATGGCGCTGTGGCGATACATCAGGAGGAGGCCCGGGCCAACCGCCTCGCGCATGGCCACGATCAGCTCCATGGCGAAGAGCATGCGCTTCTCTACATTCCCCCCGTATTCATCGGTTCGCTGATTGGTCAGAGGGGAGAAGAATTGGTTGATAAAATAGCCATGGGCTCCATGAACCTCAACCCCATCGAACCCGGTTTCCTTACAACGCATGGCTGCCGTGGTGAATTTATCGATCACCATGCGGATTTCTTCCTTGGTGATTTCGCGGCATGCCCCGCGGGCCGATGGTGCTACGGTCTGCCCTTTCAGCTCATTGCCATGCCAGAGTTGGATAGCCACTTTTGCCCCCTGTTCGTGGACCGCCTCCACCAGGGTTCTCAGATCCCTGGACCAACGGGAATCGCTAAATCGATCCACGGGGGTCCCATGGACGATGACCAGTCCAGCCCCGCCCCTGGCGCGCTCGCTGAAATATTGCACTGCCTGGTCGTTCCTCAACCCGTAATTTGTAACGATGGGCGCAAAGACGATGCGGTTTTTGAGAGGTACCTGCCGAATAACCAGGGAATCAAAAAGTCCGGCCACTTTGCTCTCCTTTGGCAGAAGTAATTTGATACAGCCGTATTATAAAGAAAATAACTTTTCAGTTCCCCCATCCCCCCCTTGCTAAGGGGGCGAAGGGGTTTTCCCGTCCCCGGGGGTTTTGCGGGTGAGAATATTCCCATGACAGGGAAATGATCTTCAATGCATTTGTATTGGGCATTAAGTACTTATTAAAATTTAAAATCGCCCAGGAGTCAAGTTCGTTCTCGACCAAAAAAAGATTGACAGACCCGGTCAAAAAAATATATATACGCAGGCAGAAAGAGCTACAAAGAAAATCTGCCTTGGTCCCTATAATCGATCCCCATTGGCCATGAGGGAGCGATGAGATGAGCAATCATCGGGGGCCCAGAGCAACGAGTGAATGAGGTGAAAGAAATGATGAAAGGGGCTTTAGAGGGAATTCGTATTCTGGATTTAACGCAGATGCTTGCCGGTCCTTTCGGTTCCATGTTAATGGGGGACCTGGGGGCCGAGATCATCAAAGTGGAACAACCCGCTGGGGATGAAACCCGGACCACCCCTCCCTATTTCTACGGCAAGGATAGCGCGTATTTTTGGAGTATCAACCGGAACAAAAAGAGCGTGGTCATTGACCTTAAGAACCCGGAGGGTTTGAAGGTTTTCTATGAGCTCGTGGCCCAAGCGGATGTGGTCTATGATAACTATCGCCCCGGGGTCACCGAGAGGCTGAAAATCGATTACCCGAATTTGAAAAAGCACAACCCCAAGATTATCTGCTGTTCCGTGTCCACCTTCGGATATACTGGTCCCTACCGTAACCGGCCGGGGTATGACCTCATCGTTCAGGCGATAAGCGGAGGCATGAGCATCACCGGGGAGCCAGAAGGCAATCCGGTACGGGCCGGGATCCCAATCGGAGATTTGATGGGGGGAGCCCTGGCGGTCCATGCCATTCTGGCGGCCTACATTGCCCGGGAAAAGACCGGGAAAGGGCAAAGAATAGATGTCTCCCTCATGGACGGCCAGCTTTTCTTACTCACCTATATCGGCCAGTACTTTTTGCACTCGGGAAACATTCCCGGGCCCATCGGTGCCGGGCATCAATCTCTGGTCATCTATCAATCCTTGAAGACCAAAGATATTCGCATTGTTGCAGTGGCCCACCAGAACCACCACTTTGAGAGATTCTGCCAGGTGATCGGGAGGCCCGAATGGGCCAAAGACCCGCGCTTTGACTCGCGCGTCGGCCGCCTGGAGAACAAGGATACCCTTATCTCGATGATTGAAAGCGTTCTTCAGACCCGAAGCGGCTATGAATGGCTGGAAAAGCTCCACGAAGCCGGGGTACCGGCCGCCCCGATCAACACCATCGACCGCGTTCTCAGCGATCCCCAGGTACTTGCCCGGGAGATGATTGTCGAACTCGAAGGTCCGACCGGAGAAAGGGTGAAAACCATCGGGAACCCCTTGAAGATGGAGGAGACGCCGGTGAAGCAATTCGGCCGTCCTCCCCGGCTGGGGGAAAACACCCGGGAGGTACTTTCCACAATCCTTGGCTATCCCCCCCAGAAAATTGATTCTTTAGCTGAGGCAGGGGTTGTGATAGCAGAGTAGCTAACTCTTTCCCCTTTCCTTGGCAATCTGAAGGTAAGTATCGCGGGGGGTTTCCGGTGGCAGGTAGTGCTCTTTAAGTGCCTTCTGGCGCAAAGAGAGGGCCTTCGTCGGGCAGGTGGTTACGCAAAGTCCGCAGCCCAGGCAGCGCCGCAAGTCAATGACCGCCCGGTCGTCTTCCATGAAGATGGCTTCCATCTGACAGCGCTCCAGGCAAGTCTCGCAGCCGGCGCAAAGATTCTCATCCACCCGGGCATAGTAATTGGACTTTACCAGGTGGCTGGGGTGGCTGTGAAGTTTGATGGCTTTGAGCATCCCGCAGCAACAGGCGCAGCAGTTGCACATCCCCCCCGTTTTTTGAGCATTTGCCGGACTGGGTACAAGTCCGGATTCCTCGTTCCTCTGCAAAACGCTCCAGGCTTCTTCCCTGGTCACTCTCCGGGCGAGGCCATTTTCGATGTAAAATTCGCCCATGGCCCCAAAGACGAAGCAGGATTCCATGGGCTTATTGCAGGGATGGCCGAGAAGGCTGCTCTTCTTCCGGCAGAGGCAGTCCGCCAGGGCAATGGTCTTCTGGGACTCGACGATCTTGCGCAATTCATCATAGGGTTTGATTTCCATGGCTGCATCCAGGCTTTGCTGCACGGGCACAACCCGAAGCTGGGGCGTTTCCCCGCGGATCAATTCTGCAAACATCGCTTCCTGGGCGTACTGGTCGAAACATTCAATCAGCTCCCGGTCCAGGTTATTCAACTGGTATTCCAGGATGCCCACGATGAACATCATAGCCATGTAATGGTAGGCTCCCTCGACCTTCACCCGGAGGATGAGCCCCTTTTTGGACATGGTATAAAGCAGGCTGGAGAGCACTTCCGGGGTCCGGCCCAGTCGCCGGGCGATCTGGTCGGGGGTCTCTGGAACGAGCTTCAGCTGGCAGGCCATCTCCGCCTCTTCTTCAGTGAACAGTTTCTTAAGAATCCTCAGCTCGACCCCGCTCTCGGTTTTCGGATAACCTACGGGCAGGGAGTCCAGATGCTCTCGCAGCCCCTCGAAAATATTCCCGGCCATTGCTCTGCCTCCTTTTGACGTTACCCTTCCCCGATGGTCAGATCGCCCAGGCGCTTGAACGTATCGATGTCTTCCTCATGGTCCGAATAGCGCCACCGGACCTGCCGCACTTCGTCGAGCTTGCCCAGGAATACATCCAGGATCTGCGGATCGAAGAAAGACCCCCGGCCTTCTTCCAGGATTTGCAGAACCTTTTCGTCGGGAAAAGGGTCTTTATAAACCCGCTTTGAGCATAGGGCATCGAAAACATCGGCCAGAAGAGTAATCCTTCCTTCGATGGGAATCTTCTCCCCCTTAACGCCCCGGGGATATCCTGTCCCGTCAAATTTCTCGTGGTGGGTGATCGCCACGGTGCAGGATTCTTTTAGAACCTCAGCCCGGGATCCTTTGAGGATGTTGCCGCCGATGATCGTATGAAACTCCATGATGTGGCGCTCATCGGGGGTCAGGCGCCCGGGTTTTTGCAGAATACGGTCGGGGATGCCCAATTTCCCCACGTCGTGCATGAGGCTGGACCAGAGGATCCTCTCCACAGCCTCTTTCGGCCAGCCGAGACCTGAGGCAATGAGGGCGCTATAATAGCTCATGCGCTTAATATGGTTGGCCGTTTCCTTGTCCCGGTATTCGGCGGCAACCCCCAGGCGGAAGATCGTGTCCAGGTGGGCTTGTCGGAGGTTCTCATTGAGCTCGGCATTCTCAATGGCCACCGCGGCCTGGGAGGCGAGGGAGGAGACTAATCTTTCATAATCCGGAAGGAAGGGAACCACCTGCCCAGCGTTCAGGGCGTTAATCAGCTGCAGGATGCCCACGACCTCATCTCTTCGGTTCAGGATGGGAACAACCAGCATAGAGCGGGTGGCATAGCCGGCGCGCTCATCCCAGCTGGGATCATAGTGGTAGGAGGATTCCTGCGGGATCTCTCTCACATCCGGTATGTTGAGAACCTCTTTTGTCAAAGCAGCGTAGCCGGCAACGGACCCCCTGGAAATGGGCAACTCGAAGGACTGATACATCCGGCGCACCCGCTCTTCTCCCCAGCGGTCGGTTAAGCTCTGACACTGGCTTACCTTGAAGAATAGCTTTTTATCTTTGGCCAGATAGAGCGTCCCGGCATCCGCACGGGTGAGGTGGCGGGCCTCGCGCAAAATGAGGTCCAGGAGCTTCTCCAGGTCGTGTATGCTGGAGAGTGCGATCCCCAGATTCAGAAGTTGCTCAAACGCTTCGATAATGGCCGAATGGTCCACGTTCCTGACAGTTCCTTTCGTTCCAAACGCCTCCATCCTACGTTCCCGTAGTTGCCCTGTCAAGGAGAAACAGAATTTAGCCCACCCCCGATTTTTAATTAAAAGGGACGACAAGTTTTGGCCCGGCAAGGAATCGACCCGGCCGCCAGGGCGTAACCCATCCGGTGCGAAATGGAGGAATCTTTGAAATTCCAACGTTTTTATTTGACACACTATGGGAATCATCATATAAACTTCTATTATCAACTTAAACGGCGAGGAGCTCATGGTTACAGCGAGGGAAAAAACGAAGAAATCCCTGCGAGTTCTGGTGGTCAGCGCCCACCCCGATGACGTGGACTTTGGCTGCGGGGGAACTCTCGCTCGATGGGCCAAGGAGGGGGCGGAGATCGTTTACGCCATCTGTACCAGCGGGGAAAAGGGTACGGATGATCCCTGCCTGACAAACTTGGCTTTAGCCCGGACGAGGGAGAGGGAACAACGGGCCGCCGCGCAGGTGATCGGGGCCAGGGAGGTCGTCTTCCTGCGCAAACCCGACGGCGAGCTGCAATATACCCTGGAATTCCGGGGGGAATTGGTGCGGGTGATCCGCCAATATCGGCCGGATATCCTCTTCACCCACGACCCGGCCAATCGAGCCTTTGACAACCAGTACCTCTTCCATGCGGACCACCGCGTGGCCGGAGAACTAACTTTCGACGCCGCCTATCCCGCAGCCCTCAACCGGAATTTTTTCCCGGGTCATCTGGCGGAAGGGCTGACCACGCATGCGGTCTCAGAGATGTATTTCTTTGCCACCGCCCAACCGGACACATGGGTGGACATCGAACCAACCCTGGAGCTGAAGATCAAGGCCCTTCGCTGCCACAAAAGCCAGATCAAAGACCCGAAAGTCATGGAAGAACTTGTCCGCGCATGGTTCGGCGCCTGGGGTCGGGAGAAAGGCCTGGCCTATGCCGAACGCTTCCGGCGCTTGAAAATCTTCCATGATCCGGGCCAGCGCCTTCGACAGCTTAAAGGATCTTTGCGGTAATTCCTCTTGGTAAATTGCCCGGGTAAGCATTTCATGGACTGGGGGAGTTTTTCAGAGAAGTTTCTCCTGTATATCGTCCCGCGATTCTATTCCCTGGTGCTTCGCCTTCTCGCCCTGACCATCCGTAAAGAAGTTTTTTCCCCGGACCTGCCCCAGAAATTTTGGGATCGGGGACAATATATAATCGCCGCTTTCTGGCATCAAAGGCTTCTGATGATGCCCTTTCTTCCCCGGCAGGGCAGAGTGGGCATGCTGATCAGCCAGCACCGGGACGGTGAATTCATCGCCCGGGCCGTGAAGCTCTTCGGGATCGATTCTATCCGCGGCTCCACAACCCGGGGAGGATTTTCGGCCCTGCGGGGGATGGTCCGATTCTTCCAAACGGGTGCAAATATCGCGATCACCCCGGATGGTCCCCAGGGACCAAAGCACACTGTCCAGATCGGGGTTGTGGAGCTGGCCCGCCATACGGGTGCTCCCATCCTTCCTGTGACCTACAGCGCGTCGAGAAAAAAGATGTTTGCGAGCTGGGACAACTTTATTCTTCCTCTGCCGTTTTGCCGGGTGGCCTATATTTGGGGGGAGCCGCTTTTCGTCCCCATGGATATCGACAAAGAGGGATTGGAAGAAAAGCGCCTGCTTTTGCAGGAACGTTTGCGGCAGATCACCGGGGAAGCCGACCGAATCTTTCAGAAAAATTCTTGAGGAGTCCGGATCCTTTTGTCCTTTTTATCCGCCCTCTTTAAAAAATTCCAGCGCGATAACGCCTTATTCTTAGCCCGGGGCTTGGCCTTCGATGTCGTGGTCTGCCTGATCCCGGCCGTCTTCCTTCTCTTCATTCTGTTTGGCTTTCTCTTTGAATCTCCCGGCGAGACCATTCGCTACATGACTCCCTACCTGAAGCCCGTAGTCCCCTTTTCCAGCCAGCAAGTATTGCTCAACCTCTTTTCGGTCATCAAAGCAAAAAAAGTCCTGGGCTTTGTGGGCATCATCGGCTTGATCTGGACGCTGAGCCGGGTTTTTGGCTCCATTCGCACGGTCCTGGATACGGTCTTCCAGGTCAAAAACGGACGGGGAATCCTCGGGGGGAAGCTTTTCGACCTGAAAATGATGTTCCTTAGCAGCCTTTTTTTCCTGGCCACAGTTTTGGTTACTTCCCTTTTTTCGCTCTTGAAAAGCATCGGCCCGAATATCCTGAAAGTCAAATTCTTTTACCTGGGATTTCGCGGGGAACTGCTCAGTCTCCTGTTAGCCTTCTTTTTTACCTTCTGCATGTTTTTCTTGCTCTATAAATTTATCCCTTACCGCCGGATTCGGACAAATACGGCCCTCTATGCCGCCCTTGGAGCCAGCATTCTCTGGGAATTTGCCAAGCAGGGTTTTCGCTTCTACCTCCTGAATATGGCGGATCTGAGTAAGGTCTATGGCTCCTTCGCCCTTCTTTTCGCTCTGGTTTTCTGGGTCTATTACTCCTGTATTGTCTTCATTATCGGCGCGGAGATCGGTTGGGCTTGGGATGGAAGAAAAAGGAGGGGAATGGGTTGATGGAAAGGTCGTTGGTGACCGGGAAGCCTGCCGGAATTCCGGCCATCAAATTCTCTGGAAATCCCCCAAAATATATTGATTATTTTTTAGACTCTGATAGACTCTCTTCTCATCGGGGGGTCTCCATCCGGAAGACCTTTTTCTTTCCGTAAATTTTTGAATTTGCAGCCATCCTGCTGTTTTCTCAAAAGCCCGAGAGCCAGTGGAATGCATTCGGGCGTTGCTTTTTTCAATATTAAACTCCAGTTCCCTCACCCCGCCCTCTCCCCCATTTGCAGGCGAGAAGGGAAAGGTGAGGGGGATTCACTTGAAATGTAAGTGAATGAAAAAGATAGGAGAAAATTATGGAAATCAAGATTTATACCACCCCTACTTGACCCCATTGTCACAGGGCGAAGGAGTTTCTTTCGCAGAAGGGGGTAAGCTACCAGGAGTTCGATGTAAGCCAAGAC
>Ga0315282_10002396_pt1 | contig 34634 bp, 24 predicted proteins | sample YL17G07_20_MG_FD_203693 | JGI IMG/M metagenome (GOLD analysis project Ga0315282, IMG submission 203693) | Sediment microbial communities from Yellowstone Lake, YNP, Wyoming, USA - YL17G07_20 | ecosystem: Environmental > Aquatic > Freshwater > Lake > Sediment | place: USA: Wyoming | collected...
TTGTATGCGAAAACTTTTGATTATTTTGAATACAATGATTAGGAATAAAACTTTATGGACTCCAAAAATATCTATAAAAAATTCCTAAAATCCAACACAGCCGCTCCCTATAATTGGGTGGAGATGCGTGTTTGAGGTGAAAAATGTTCCCGATTCTTGATTCCAGATTCTCGTAACTCGATGTGAGAAAAGGAGTAGAAAAATTTTGCGAGTTTGGGATTTTTTTGAAGAGGTATCCTCGGAAATGATTGACGGATACTCGACACTGGATTCTCGATACTCGTAGAAAAAATAATTTAATCGCGGATGGCGCGGATTACACAGAAAAGAGGTTGCGGGGCGCGGAGAGGGAACAGCGGATAGACAGGCGGCAACGTAAAATAAGGACTTACGGCAAATCACACCACTGAGTGGCATGCGTTTTCAGGGTAAAATGCAGGTGTCGGTGTGCGTGCAGCGGATAGAAAAAACGAAGATTTTGGGATTTTTTTTATTACTCCCGCGAGTTTGATTGAAATTCAATCAAAAGCATAGCTCGCAAATGATTGAAAAACAGGGAAGAAGGTTCAAGGGTCTGGAAAAAAACTAAAAAAACCCAAAAAAGAGGGAACAGGTTGATAGTTTAGCGCATCTTAATAAACGGACGGCAGGATTTTTGTAAAAAAGGCGTTTACGGGGCTGAAAAACCGGGGTTTTTTGCGGTCCGGCACCCGCTAATCAGCCTTGTTAAGCCTATCCTGAAAAAAATATTAAAATTTTTCAAAAAAAGTGTAACAAAAGCGGTACTTCAGGACACTTATTATCAGCAGGCGAAAAAACAGCCTTAGAAATGAAGTTTAGGTTCGTACCGTAATAATTCATAACAATAAATTCTGAAAGGATGAGAAAATGAAGACGCCGATCAAAGCAATAATCTTAATAATCTGGGTTTTGGCCACAAGTGCAGGCGGGGTTGAAAGATATGTTCCCACGCCGGAATATCCCACAATCCAGTCGGCTATAAATGCCGCTAACGCGGGCGACAGCGTTGTAATCGCGCCCGGCAGATACAGCGGTGCGGGCAACTGTAATATCGGATTTAGAAACAGGGCAATTACCGTCCGCAGTATAGACCCCAACGACCCTAATGTTGCAGCAGCAACGATTATTGATGGTGGAAATTCGAATGTAATGGCCTTTTATATTCACTCGCAATATTCGATTATTACCATAGCCGGACTTACCATAACTAACTTTGATACCCGCCCCTATGGCTGGGGTGGCGCAATTTATTGCCAAGACAGCTATCCGACTATCAAGAACTGCATTATAACCAGTAACCTCTCAGAATACGGTGGTGCAATATACAGTGATTTCAGCAGCCCGGTTATTATCAACTGTACGATAAGTGATAATACGGCGACGGGAAAGGGCGGAGGTATCTATTGTGAAGGGGCATATTACTGCTATTGCGAGCCCGAAATAAGCTGGCCTTATTGTGTTTGTGAAGGGCCAAAGATTATAAATTGTGTGATTAAAGACAATTCGGCCTCATCCGGCGGTGCGATAGGAATTAATCGCGGCTTTTCCGTCAGCAAGTTACTCATCGCCAACTGCACTATAACCGGCAATTACGCTTCGGAGGTTGGCGGGGGAATCTGGCAATACGGAGGCTATTGTTTGACAGTTACCGACAGCATAATAACCGGCAATACAGCGGCAGGCAGCGATGGCGGAGGGATTTACCACACTTCCGACGGTTGCAGCGGATTGGCTGTGACAAATTGCACGTTAAGCGGAAATCTGGCGTTCGTCTGGGGCGGCGGAATTTTTGCCTACTGTCCGGCGGGAAACGACGTTGCCATAACTAACAGTATTTTGTGGGGCAATAAGGTGGCAGATATTCGCGAGACAGCCCTGTCCGCTCAAATTGTCCTCTTGCCTGATAGTCCTGCAAAGGTTGCTTTCAGTTGTATACAGGATGATGACCCGAATGACCTTAGTATTCCGTTCGGGGGTGCCTTAAACAATAATATTGACGATAATCCGATGTTCGTGCGCGAACCTAATGACGGCGGCGACGGCTGGGGGCAGGGAGGAAACGACGACTTCGGCGACCTACACCTGCGAAAAGGCTCGCCTTGTATTGATACCGGCTGCTGCCCAAGTCTGCCATACGGCTCCAACAGGACGGACATAGACGGGCAGGCGAGGATAATGAACGGTCGAATCGATATTGGGGCGGATGAATTTTATGCTCCGCTTATAGTTGTAACCGTGCCTGCGGGCGGCGAGGTCTGGACTGCCGGCAGCAGTCACCGGATTGAGTGGGAGGCTTACGGCGCCGGCAATCTCGATATTTTGTTCAGCGAGGACAACGGCTCAATCTGGCAGACCATACAGAGCAGCGTCGCCAATACGGGCAGCTATTTCTGGCATCTGCCGGACAAGGTAAATTCTGATAAGTGTATTATTTCGATAATACCGAGCATCCCCGATGCCAATACTACCTGTTTGCAAAGCGGTATTTTCGAGATTTGTCCTTATCCCAAGCGCCCTGATGTTCCGCCGGGATTGAAACCTTCTAACAGATTGCCGTGGCGTCTGGAGCGGCAGGAATCTGGGCCACAACTTGGCTGTGTGAAGTGGCAATTTGTAACCGGTGGTGCGGTAACGGCGCCAGCGGCTGTCGGCTTTGGCAATAAAATCTATATCTCCTGCCAGGACGGCAAACTATACGCACTTAACGGCGGCAACGGCTCTATGCTGTGGAGTTATGACACCAATACGCCTTTGGTTGCGGCAGCGGCAGCAGGGTATCACGGTATGGCATACGCCGCCGGCGAGAATGGGAAATTATACGCTGTAGATGACGGGGGAAATCTAAAATGGACGCACAGCACGGCTGGGTTTATATATTCATCACCGGTCGTGTCGCCGGACGGCAAGATTTATGTATGCTCACAGGACGGGGTCTTTTATGCTCTTGCGGGGAACGGTGGTGAGTTGTGGAGTTTAAAGACCGGCGGCTTCGGCAGAATGAAAGGTTCAATCCTTGCGACTCCGGTAATAGCGAAGGATTCAACGGTATATATCGGCAGCCTGTATGACCCGAACCTTTATGCACTGAATCCTCAGGATGGGGCCGTAAAATGGAATTGCAGTTTTAGGTTGCGGGGCTGGCCGTTTACATCGCCTGCTCTTGCTTCGGACGGCACCATATACCAAACACTGGTATATGATTCCAATCTTTATGCGATAGAGCCTAATGTCGGGTCTGTTATATGGTCAACCAACCTTGCGGTCCTGACCGACCCGTGCTCGGAGTGGTATGACCCCAATTACAAAGCCAAATATAACCGGGCAAACTGCTTATCCAAGCCTGCTGTCGGGCCTGGCGGCACGATTTACGTAAGTTTTGACGACCCGTATCTTCGGGCGGTCGACCCCGATGGGACAATCAAGTGGGTAGTGCGGCTGGGTATGACGGGCGGGTTTACCCTTACGGCGGGAAGCAACGGCCTGGTCTACGCTGCCAGCGACGATAATTTCCTTTATGTGGTCAGCCCCGAGGGCGAAGAAATCTCCAGGTTCGAAGGGGATGGCTGGCTGAGCTACCCGCTGATAACATCCGAGGGCACGATAATAGTCAGCGATTCGAATAATACCGTATGGGCGATTGCGGACTGCAACTGTCAGGGGCGGGGTTCTGTTCTTCACAGGCCCGAAGACCTTGACGGAGACAGAATTGTCGATTTCAGGGATTTTGCGGTACTTGCGGCCGACTGGCTCAGCCGACCGGATGAGGGAATTTATCAAAAGAAACCTCATCGCAAAGGCGATGTGAATATGGACTTATATGTCGGCCCTGATGACCTTGCGGCGATGGCGAATAAATGGTTAGGCACAAATTAAAATCGTATTGAAGGGAAAATACTTATGGAACGGCGAACGACTTTTACTAAAAGAGATGTTCTGGTGTTTTTGGGGTGCGTGACATTCCTGCTTGCCAATCTCGGTGCCATCGGCGCCGGCGGGCGCAGGCTGGCCAAAGAGATGCTCTGCCTTTCAAACCTCAAGGAATGGGGCACCTGCTTCTCGCTGTATGCCAGCGACTACAATGGCTATTTTGGCCCAAGCGCATCATCGGAGCATGACAAGTGGTTCAACTGGCTGCGGCCATACTATTCTCCCGGAGAAACTTTATGGAATGCAGGAAAACCGGTAAAAATGAACAGGCTGTTGTTATGTCCTGCGGCATCCTCGAAATTCTGGAGTGACCAGACTAACGGCAACTTTCCCCAAACGCAAAGTACATTTATAGCCTGGGGAGTGTTCAAGCCAACCGCACAGAACACTTGGCAGGTTTGGGGGGCCTGTGGAAGTTATGGTGCAAATGCCTGGGCGGCCAGTATCCCCAATGTTGGAATGGACCGAGACAAATACTGGCAGACCATCAATGTAGATGGCGGAGAAAATATACCGCTGCTTGCGGACTGCACTACTTGGGGGGGCAGACCTTTGTCTGACAGCATAGCGACTCTTAATCCGCCGGAGTGGGATGGTCACTGGTACGATGGTTCATTACCACCCTACGGCACCGCAATCTCGATAGCCCGCTTTGCTCTCAACAGGCATACAGAAGGCTCAAATTGTCTATTTTTCGACTTGTCTGCCAGAAAAGTCGGTCTGAAAGAAAACTGGACGCTGAAATGGGAACAAAAATTCAACACAAGCAATCGCTGGACAAAGGCGGGCGGGGTTGAGCCGAATGATTGGCCTGAGTGGATGAGAGATTTTAAGGAATACTAAAAAAGCGGTCTTTTGTTTTTCGCTTCGGAGAGGATTTTTTGTGCTTTTTGGCAGTCTTTGGCGATTTGGGCGATAAGCTGCGATTCGGTGTCGAATTTTTGCTGGGGACGGAGGCGGGCGATAAAATCCATAGCGAGCCATTTGTCATACAAAGAGCCGACATCTTTTATAAGCAGGTGAGCCTCTATCAGGCGGGTATGCCGGGCAGATTAAGCTTTCAACGGGTCAAGAGTTCAAGGGGTAAAAAAGTTTTGAGCCGATTAAGAGGGGGATTTTTTAAGTTTTAAGCGATATCAAAATAGGCATAATGCTTATTGCTTAACGGCAAGGACAGGGTAAAACAATATCAGACAGCAAAAGTTCAGGGGAAACAATGTAAGAAAAATACGGGAAGTCACAGAGGACATAAAAAAGGGAAATCTCATCAGGGAGTTTCCAAATTAAAGCGGTGATTAGAAACAGTTTTTACCCGGAAGAAAGGAGGTGGGGGCGGACAAATTTGGCAATGTTTGTTTGCTGGTATATGCCTGGAGGAGTATGCAGCAGTTGTGGCACTGGAAAGCGAAATGGATTCGAAGAAGGCTTTTCGGCTGCCGGAAGATGTTTAAGAGTAATTGTAATAAGTAAAGGAGATAGTTATGAAAAACTTAAGAAAGCCAGTTTTGATTGCGATGGTTTTAGCGATGGGATTAGTGTTCTGCCCATCGGCGTGGAGTGCCATTGACCCCAATTGTTTTCACGGAATTTCTTTGCAGAAGAACGCGACGAGCCCCGTATTAGTCGGGACCCCATATCAGGCTGCCTATTTTATCGGTAACTTCGAACCGGCCCAAGACACTTTGCATGTGACAAGCCTGATAGATACAGTTCATGCCTCCGGGGGCGATGTCAGCTCAACAAACATACTCTCGACGCTAACCTGGCACTTTACGAACGGGGCCCACTTTATCGGGACCAATCACCTCGAACTGCCGCCCAACGGCACTGCTACATCCGACCCATTTTCTTTTTACACCACTACGGCGAATGATTTCTTCCTCGCCAACCACATTCTGAAGGATGACGTTGGGATACTTTGGCATGACAACTGTGATTCCGTTACCCACACGTGTACGAACTGCAATACCGACCCCAACCAGGTAGCCTCGGCCCCCGGCCAGGCGACTGTGACCGCACCACTGCCGTGTATCCAGGTCGATAAGAGCGTAAAGTGCAACGTTTCGACGCCGGGCAGCGTGGTTACTTATCATATTACTATCCACAACTGCGGCCCTGACACCCTTACAAAGACGTCAGTTACCGACACCCTGCTGGGCAATCTTACTTCACTGGCGTGTACTACGCTTGACCCCAATACATCGTGTTCTTTCGATGTCGACTATACCGTCAAGCAGGGTGACCCCAACAACCTGGTGAACAAGGTTACGGTTGTTTATCATGACCAGTTCAGTCAAACGGTCGATGCCAATGATTCGGTTAGCGTGATAATAGTACACCCGAACTTCACGGCAGCCAAGAACTGCCTGACCGAACCTATCCCGGAGAATGGGCCAGCGAGCTTCAGTGTGGTGATTCACAACACAGGCGATATAGCTCTTGATTTCACGACCTCTGAACCAACTGTGCCTGAGCCATTCCAGCTTGCGGCGGGGGCCACCAAGACCTTCGATGTAAACGTGCCGTTCGACGGCAACGACATTACCAATACGATAACGGTGGACGCAAATCTGCCCAATGAGCTGTGCCTGCAACTGGCCAATCCTATTGAGAAGAAGGCCAGCGACACCTGCCATGCCGCTCCACAGATTAAGGTTACAAAGACACCGGACTGCAACGTTTCGATGGTTGGCAAGGTAGTTACCTATACGATTACTATAAAAAACACAGGCGTAGACCCGCTGACAAAGGTGGATGTCAACGACAGCATACTCGGGGACCTTAATTCGCAGGCGAGCGGCTGCACGCCCCTTGCGGCAGGTCAGTCGTGCTCTTTCACGGTCACTCACACCATTACGGCAAATGACCCCAACCCGCTGGTCAATAAGGTCACCGCAGTTTATCAGAACGCATTCGGGGAGCAGACATCATCTTTTGCTACGGCGAGCGTGACGATAATTCACCCGAGCTTTACGGTTACCAAGACCTGCACGAGTGAACCTATTCCGGCAGGCGGGCCGGCAACATTCGATGTAACGGTCCACAACACCGGCGATGTTCCGCTGTCTTTCAAAACCAACGAGCCAAATCAGTCAAGTCTGGCTGAGCCGTTCACAGTTGCCGCAGGTGCCACCCAAAACCTCACTATAAGCATACCAACCAGCGGCACCCTAGATGTTTTGAATAGTATAACGGTAACCGCATCTTTGGTCGGTGAGCCGCCGTGCATACAGTTCGATACTAATAACCAGAAGACGGCCAGCGACGTCTGCCATGCCCCTCAAGGTGGAATAACACGCACCTGGGGCTTCTGGGCGCAGCATTGCGACTTTACATCACGTGTTTTCAAGTGCTGCGGCAGTTCCATTGACCTCGGCTGGGTCAAGATAACCAGCACCAGCCAGCTTTTCGGAGTTTTCAGGAGTCACGATGACAAGAAGGGTTGCCCGGCACAAAGTGCTCTATGCAAGGCAAGGATTCAGGCCTCCGTTCAGGCATTGGCCGCGATACTTAATGGCTGCATGAAGAACGGCGCTCCATTACCAATTGATGAAGCTACAATTGCGGCTACTCTCAAGGGATGCGACATCAAAGCTATCAACGATCTGGAAGCTTTTCTTGATGCCTTCAATAATAGCAATGACACTGGTACTGCTCTTGATTGCAATGGGAAGGCGCAAGACAAAGCCGATGGCGGTTGTGCCAAGAGATTAGGAAACTGCAGCGCATTAGGTACGCTTTGCAACAAGACCTGTCCCTGATGCTGCAACACTGCGCAGATAAAGGATAATGCACTGAATTTCATCATGAACTGCAGCCAAGTGAGAATGTGAACGGATTCAGCAGTAACAAGCGAGGGCGCCTGCGAAAGGCGCCCTCTTTTTTTGAGGCACTGTTTTTAAGCGAGGTCAGGCTTTATTTTTGGCGTGCGAACAGGATTTTTCGGGCTTTTTCGCAGTCCTTGGCGATTTGGGCGGAAAGGAGGGATTCGGCTTCAAATTTTTTCTGGTCGCGGAGACGGGCGATAAAATCCATAGCGAGCCATTTGCCATACAAATCGCCGACATCTTTTATAAGCAGGTGAGCCTCTATCAGGCGGGGACGGTCATTGCCGAAGGTGCGGGTTCGGCCCAAACTAAAGACTGCGGGGATTTTGTCGCCGGCGGAGCAGATTTTTTTTTCGGTGTCGGCGATTTGCACAAAGCCGGCATAAACGCCATCAGCGGGGACAAGCTGGCGTGGCGGGCGCATATTGGCGGTTGGGAAGCCGAGTTTTGCTCCTTTTCCCCGGCCTTTGATAATCCGGCCGATGAGGCGGTAGGGTCTGCCTAATTCGATTGCAGCATCGGAAACATTTCCTTCGAGCAGCAATTTGCGAATGACGGTGCTTGAGACCTCGACTGTTTGGCCGGTGAGTTTTGCGTGTTTGGAGGGGACGATGATTACGTCGATGTTTTTTTCGGCGAGGATTTTTTGAAGAGTGCGGACGGAGCCGGTGCGTCCAGAGCCGAAATTAAAGTCATCGCCTTCGATGACGATGGCAGGCCGAATTATTTTGATGATAAAGCGTTCTATGAAATCGGCCGGCGAAAGTTTCAGAAGGCTGGGCGTGCTTTTTAGAACAATGAGGCAATCGGTACCAAGTTCGGCGAGGATGTGGTGTTTGAGGGCGAGCGGAGTGAGGGTGGCGGGGGCCTTTTCGGGAGATAGAACGGCGAGGGGGTGGGGGTCAAAGGTCATTACCACCAGTTTGGTTTTTTTCCGGTCGGCGGTTTGTCTGGCGGTTGTCAAGATTTCCTGATGGCCGATATGGACGCCGTCAAAGTTGCCGATGGTCAGGACACAATCGCAGGTGTCAAATTCCGATATTTTTTTCACAACTCTCATATATAAGCGTATAGCGTATAGCGGATAGCGTATAGTTTCAATAATATCTTGGCTAAAACTTGTCTTCAAAAAAATTTGCAACAAAGTTGCAATTTTAAGTAGGAGGCGGTAAAATACGCCGATATGCGAAACAAATTCGTGATAATTCTGACTGAATTGAGAAGCCACGCACCGTTTACGCTGTTCGGGGCGCTGACGGGTATTATTTTGATGATACTGTTCAGGAATCTGCCAGAGCAGGTAAATCATAAACTATTCTACGTATTTCACCCTGCGCACGTTGTGCTGAGCGCGATTGTAACGACAGCGATGTTCAAGCTGCACAGCAAGAGGACAAAAGCGGCAATAGTTGTGCTGGTTGGTTTTGTCGGGTCGCTGGGGACGGCGACGGTAAGCGATTCGCTGATTCCATACGTGGGCGAACTGCTGCTGGGTATGCGAATCGACGTTCACGGGGCGCACCAGTCCTTTGCGGAGCGGGCACATATCGGTTTTATCGAGGGCTGGCAGGTAGTGATTCCTGCGGCGATATTAGGCATAATAATTGCGTATTTTCGGCCTCATACGAAATTTCCGCACGCGGGACATATATTGGTAAGCACGTGGGCGTCATCGTTTCATATGCTTATGGCGCTGGGGGGGCAGTTCACGGTATTGAAGATGGCGGGCAGTTTCGTATTTCTGTTCCTGGCGGTGTGGCTGCCCTGCTGTTTCAGCGATATTATTTTTCCGCTGCTGTTTATCAAATCCGATGTCGAGCCGCTGTGTTTGTGCGACTATCATAAGCCTAAGGGGTATTCGAAAAGTGAAGCAAAGGGTTGAGCAAAAATCAGAGTCGATGCTGGCCTCTGCGAGCCTGTATAAAACGGCCCCCAGAGTGGCGGTGCTGGATACTTTGCTGAATGCGGGCAGGCCACTGACGCAGGGCCAGATTGTGCAAAGGCTGGGCAAGGGGCGGTTCGATAAGGTAACGATTTACCGAACGCTGGAGAGTTTCTGCGAGGCGGGATTAGTGCATAAGGTTTTTTTGCAGGACAGGTGCGGGTATTTCGAGCCGGCGCAGAACTGCACCGAGAAACAATGCCATCCACATTTTACCTGTACAAGCTGCGGCGGGACGAGTTGTATGACGGATATATCGCTGCCGATGGCGAAAAGCCCGTATAAGGGTTTTATAATCAGACACCAGCGAGTGCAACTCGAAGGGTTGTGTCCAAAGTGCGGCCCGAAATAGTTCCATAGACAAAACATATCGTCTCTACTAAAATAGCAGTATGCAGTTTTACCCGTTAAAGTTTAGGCCGATTTATAAGCAGAGAATATGGGGCGGGCAAAGGCTTAGAGAATTTTTTAACAAAGACATACCTGTTTTTGAAAAAATCGGAGAAAGCTGGGAACTGGCGGATTTGCCGGAAGACAAGTCGATAATCGCAAACGGGGAGCTTGCGGGCAAAACCATCAGCCAGGTGATTGCGAAATATCCCGAACAGATAACGGGCAGCAGAAATTTTTTGGGCCGATTTCCGCTGCTGATTAAATTTATCGATGCGGAGGATGTTTTGAGCATTCAGGTGCACCCGGACGAGCAGACCTGCCTGCATACAGGCAAGGGGGAGGCCAAGAGCGAATGCTGGTATATCGTGTATGCCGAGCCAGGCGCGGTAATCTATAAGGGGCTGGAAAAAGGCGTAACGAAGGGGCAGTTTGCGGAGGCGATAAGGAAAGGCGGCGTAGCCGAACTGGTGAGAAAAGTGCCGGTGGAGGCGGGTCAGTGTTATTTTCTGCCTGCGGGAACGGTTCATTCGATGGGGCCAGGTGTTTTGACAGTCGAGATTCAGACGCCATCGGACACGACTTACCGGATTTTCGACTGGAAGAGGCTCGATGAGAGTAATAAGCCGAGAGAGCTGCATACCGAGGAATCGCTGGAGAGCATTTGTTTTGATATGCCGGAGGATGGTCTGCCGGTGACGACCCCGATAAATCGGGGTCGGCTGGTGGACAGCAGGTATTTCAAGGTAGATAAAGACCATCAGGAGAAAGACTGTGAGAAGCTTTTTTCGGCGGGCAAAATGAAAACGCTGGTAATTCTTTCGGGTTCAGGAAATATTATCGACGGCAGTGAGGTTTCCGTTGATTTTAGGGCGGGGGACACGATACTTATCCCCGCTGCTTGTGAGGGAGCGATGTTGTTTGCAGAGGATACGCAATATTTAACAGTAACTGTGTGAGGCAGCCGATATAAGCTCAATATGACAGAGGCGGTTAAGAAAAAGAAAAATACGGCTTTATTATTCCTGCCGGCGTTCGCGGTGCTTGTGGTTGTAACGCTTATTGCGAATTACAGGTCGCAGGTAGTGCTGAAGCTTCGGGGGCCTGATGCGGGAGTGGAGAGATTATCTATGATTGACAACCGGCTGATAGCGATTTCACGGGAAAATGAGACTTACGTATGGGACTGGAACAACTTGAAGGGCTGGCCGCAGGTCGGTCGCGTAGGCGCACAAAAGACGGCAGCTTTTTGCGGCGACCGCTTGCTGTGGGTGCCCGCCGGCAACGACAATGTTCTTATAGTAAGCAACTTAAAGGGCGATGAAGAATTGAAAAGGCTGCCTCTGGAAGAAGTTAAAAGGGTCAAATTGCTGGAGACAAGCGCAAACGGCAGATATGCTGCGGCTGCGATTGAGCTTTACGGCGCGGGTCGTATACGGCTGGCGGCGATAGACCCGAATTTGACCGCTGTTTCGGAGGTCGTTACTGAGACTATGGAAGACAAATCCAAAATAAACAGCGTGAGTATATCGAATGACGGCAATTTTATGGCGGCTGCCGGCGCTAGAGACGGTGGGTGGATTTTCGTGGCGGAGACAGGGGGCAAAAAGATACTTTGGGAACAAAGCGTGAAGAGTTCCGTAGAACTTAACAAGGTTATTTTTTCGCCGGACGGCCGATGGGTTTATGCCTCGGAGCCGGGCAGGTATATATATGTGTTTGAGACAGCCACCGGAAAGGCGGTCAGGCAGTTTGTGATGGATAAATACGAAGCGCCGGCAAATAACCCGCAGACAATAATGGTGATTGCGGCAAGTCCTGACGGTCGCTTTTTTGCGGCCACCACTGAGCCGGTTGCAACTGCCTGGGTATGGGACGTCAGGACGGGACAAGTAATCACTAAATGTCACGGAGAAAAAATAATTTCAGGATTATCATTTTCGCCGGATTCGTCATTACTGGTGATGAGCATTCTCGTCAGAAGCGGCGTATATATGTGGAAGATACCGCAGAGGCCGTGAATGGATGAAAAGAGAGCAGTTATAATTGGAGCGGGGCCGGCGGGGCTGACGGCGGCTTATGAACTGCTTGAGAAAACCGACATCAGGCCGATAGTTCTCGAAATGACCGGCGACATTGGCGGGATTTCCAAAACGGTAAATTACAAAGGCAACAGAATGGACATTGGGGGACACCGATTTTTTTCCAAATCCGACAGGGTGATGCAGTTCTGGCTCAATATCCTTCCTATGCAAACTGCCCCGGCAAAAGACGATATTATTCTTGACAGGAAACCGCCTCTTTCTGTGAAAACCGCCCAGGCCGACCCGGAAAAAACCGACAAGGTTTTTCTTTTTCGCCAGAGGATATCGAGGATATTTTTCCTGCGCAGGTTTTTCGATTACCCGATAACCTTGAAATGGCAGACCATCGCAAACCTGGGGGTTCTGCGGACAATTAAAATCGGATTAAGCTACGCCAGGGCGAGACTTTTCCCGATAAAACGGGAAAACAGCCTCGAAGATTTCATAATAAACAGGTTCGGAAAGGAACTGTATCAGACATTTTTTAAGGATTATACGCAGAAGGTGTGGGGTGTCCCCTGCTCTGCGATAAAACCTGAGTGGGGGGCGCAGAGGATAAAGGGATTGTCTATCAGCAGGGCGATTGCCCACGCCGCCAGGAATCTTTTTTCAAAAGATGCGTCAATCGGGCAGAAAAAGACCGAAACCACACTTATCGGCCAATTCATATACCCCAAATTCGGTCCCGGGCAATTATGGGAGGAGGTTGCCAGAATCATCGAGTCAAAAGGCGGAAGGGTATACCTACGGCATAAGGTCAAAGGGATTAAACATCAGGGCAGCAGGATTGTCGAAGTTCTGGCAGAAGATTCAAGCACCGGCGAAGTTAAAAAATTCAGTGCGGATTACTGTTTTTCGTCGATGCCGGTCAAAGACCTGATTTCGGCATTCGACGAGGGCGTGCCGCAGGAGGTGTGCCAAATTGCCGACGGGCTGATTTATCGAGATTTTATTACGGTGGGACTACTTTTGAAAAAATTGAAGATTAAGAATGAAACGAAGATAAGGACAATCAATAATATTGTGCCGGACAACTGGATATATATACAGGAAAGGGACGTGCGGCTGGGCAGGCTCCAGATATTCAACAACTGGAGCCCGTATATGGCAAAGAACGGGGACACCGTCTGGATAGGGCTGGAATATTTCGGCAACGAGGGCGATGAGCTTTGGAGCAAAACGGACGAGCAGTTTATGAAATTTGCCATCGATGAGCTGGCCAAAATCAGCGTAATCGAAAAAGGGGACGTTCTCGACAGCACAATAATCAGGATGCCGAAGACCTACCCGGCATATTTCGGCAGTTATGACAGGTTCGACATAATCAGAAATTATCTCGATAAGTTTGAAAATTTATTTCTTATCGGCAGAAACGGTATGCACAAGTATAACAACCAGGACCACTCGATGCTGACCGCAATGGCGGCGGTGGAAAACATAATAGACAGCGTAAAAACAAAAGATAATATATGGGCTGTAAATGCCGAACAGGAATACCACGAGGAAAAATAGTTTGAGGATAATCCCCGAAACTGCCAAAGGCGCATTTTGGCTGTCGTTTTGCGTGTTCTTTATTGGCACGATGTTTATAATTCTGGTCATTATACCCGTAAAGAAAATACCATATACCTTCGGCAAGACCCACGATGGTTATATTCAGCTTGCGGACAATTTAAGGCAGGGCAACGGGTACGTTTTTGAAAAAGGCGGGCCGGCGGTTTTTCACCGTCCGCCGTTTTATCCGCTTTTGCTGGTGCCTGTAACATTTTTTCCGGAATATTTGCGGCGTCCGGTTCTGGTGCTGATACAAAGCCTGATGGTCGGCTGTATTGGTGGATTAATATTTCAGATTGCCAAGTATCTTTTTGGCCGTCCGGCTGCTGTTATAGCGGTTTTTATCTTTATATTAAATCCCTGGGTATATTTTAATGTCAAAAATCCTATGACTACGATAACACAGGGACTGCTATATACCCTGTTTGTTGCCTTGGCGGGCCGTGAATTTCTTATTATGCTTGGGCGATACGATGCAGCGGTAAGCACGACGAGGCTTTGGCTGCGGCGGCTGGCCATAGGGGCTGCGGGTGCGGCACTGGCTTTGACGCACGGCACTATGCTCGCAGTTACTATGGTTTCACTGCTGGTATTCTTTGTTATTGCGGTCGCGAGGCGGAACGGCAGAGCCGTTATAACTTCAATAACAGCCGCAGTGGCTATGGCCATCCTGATTGCGCCCTGGACATACAGGAACTGGGTGGTATTTGGCCGGTTCATACCCATTGCGGGCGGAGGAGGCATGGCATATTTTAACGGAAGCACCCACTGGAAGGGTGTAATGCCACAGCCGCAACGCGAAGGGGAGAGTTACATCGATGCGAGCCTGCGGGTGGCGGGCATTGAAGGAACGGAGGAGACGCTTACGCACTGGAAGGGTTTCAAGGACATAAAACTCGAAGACAAAATGAATGCGAAAATGACGGAGGATTTGCGTGAGCATCCGGGGGCCTTTGCGAAGAAGGTGCTGCTTAATGCGGTGGAGTATTATTTTCCCGCACTTACGTATCCTTTTCTGGCAACGGACTTTTACAGAGGAGTTCGCACTCACAAGCTGGCAATAACAATATATCATTTGGCGTTTTGGGTATTGGCGCTGATGGGCAGCCGGCCAAATAAAAAAGAAAACGTATCGTGGGTTGAGCCGGGGCTGATGCTGGCGGCGGTGGCGCTGTATGCGATATGGTTTTTTCCCTTTGCTACGTTTATCGGGCATTGCCTGTATGCCTTTGGGACCATACCGTTTCTCACCATTCTGGCAGCGAGAGGATTGACGAATATCAGAATATGATTAAAGAAGCCATCTCAAATTTATCTGAACGAATAATCCCTGACGGCGGTAAAGGCGTGTTTTGGCTGTCGTTTGCGGTGTGTTTTTCGGTGTGCCTGTTTATAATTCTTGTTATTGCCCCTTTGACGGGCGTCAGCAAAGAATTCGGCGCCGGCCACGATGGGTACATTCAGCTTGCAGAAAATCTGGGCAGGGGTAACGGTTATGTTTTTGAGAAAGGCGGGCCTGCGGTTTTTCACCGTCCGCCGTTTTATCCGTTTTTACTTGTCCCGATAACCTTTTTGCCGGCCGCCTGGCAGCGTCCCGCCCTGATATTTATACAAAGCATAATGGCCGGCTGTATCGCAGTATTGATATTCAGGATTGCCAAATATTTCTTCGGCCTTCTGACCGCTCAGGCTGCCGTCTTTATTTTTTTGCTGAACCCGTGGGTTTACTGGAACGCCAAAAATCCGATGACCGTGGTGCTACAGGGATTGCTGTATACGCTGTTTGCAGTTTTGGCAGGCCGCGAGATTCTCATCGCCATCAACCGCTATAATGCGCCGACAAGTAAGTTCAGCCGTTTTCTTATAGGGATTACAGCGGCGGCACTGGCCTTGACGCACGCAACGATGCTTGCTGTTACTTTAGCCTCGCTACTGATACTTCTTATTATCGCAATCGCACGCCGCAATAATCAGGTCATTAAAAGCTCAATAGCGGCGGCAATAACTATGGTCATCCTGATTGCGCCGTGGACATACAGAAACTGGGTTGTATTTGACCGATTTATACCCATTGCGGGCGGCGGAGGCCTGGCATATTTTAACGGCAATGTCCACTGGAAGGGCATTATGTCTCAGCATAAAGGCGAAAGTTATATCGACGCCGGTCTGCGGGCAGCAGGCATTGAAGGCACTGAAGCGACTGTTACCCATTGGAAGGGACTGAAAGATATAGCGCTCGAAGATAAGATAAATGCGAAAATGAAGGAGGATTTGCGTCAGCATCCCAGGGCTTTTTTGAAAAAACTATTGCTGAATGCGGTTGAGTATTATTTCCCGATGTTTACCTACCCATATCTGGCGGTGAAGCACCTTTCTGCCGAAAACCTCGCTGTAACAATATTCAACGCCGTTTTATGGATATTGGCACTTATGGGCATAAGGCGGTGCAAAAAGGACAAAATGTTATTGCCGGCAGGGCTGATACTAACGGCTATTTTTCTTTATGCAATATGGTTTTTTTCTTTTGCCACTTTTATTGGCCATTCACTTTATACTTTTGGGACAATGCCGTTTCTTTCCATCCTCGCAGCAAAAGGTCTGACGACGGCGGGAAACATTTGATAAATTCAGGAATTGTTCACACCATTTTTTCGAATTGCTCCGCGCAGTCCCTCCATTTTTAGATAGCCTTTTTTCCATACAACGATTGCGGAAATCACAACGACAAAAACATATACGACAGCGGCGTATCTGGTTCTTATCCGGCTCATTGCCAGGCCTATCAGGGCGTAAAGACCGGCCAATACGTAACAGATTTCAACCGTTCGTTTAAGCGATATTCCCCTGTCAATCATCTGGTCGTAGATATGGCCGCGGTCGGAAGCGAATAAAGGCCGGTGATTAATCAGTCTCCTGACAAGTGCAACAGCGGTGTCGAGAATAGGCAGCCCGAAGACGACCACCGAAGCCATCCACCATCTTGGAATTTTTTCGCCGAACAAAATCATAAGTGCAGCCACTATAAACCCAAGTAGCATACTTCCGGCATCGCCCATAAATATTTTGGCGGGATGACGATTGAAAGGCAAAAAGCCGCACACGCCCCCGACAAGGGCCAGGCACACTATAAGACGCACGGGGTCGCCTACCTCGCTGAAGTCCCAGGTTTTCAAATGTATCGCCAGTATCAGCATAGCGACTGTAATTATTGCCGTTACACCGGCGCACAGTCCGTCGAGACCATCCAGCAGGTTGAGAGAATTTGTCGCCCCGAGAACGAATATAATTACAATTGGAATACCGAGGATTGTTTCAATGCCTTGCGGCATTGGTAAGCCGAATGGCATAGCAAAGTAGTGTAGACACGGTCTGACACCCACCTGAATCAAGGCGATAGCTGCTGTAATCTGCCCTAATATTTTTTGCCAGGGTTTGAGGTTGAAGATGTCATCCACAACGCCGACAAAGCAGGCGATAGCCGCCCCTGCCAATATGCCGAAGAGCCATTTGAGCGACGAACTGAAATAGGGCTGGTCCCGCATTAAATAAATGCCGGCTAACGCACCGACCACCAATCCGATGAGTATGCCGACGCCGCCGAGATAGGCGATAGGCTCTTTATGTGTCTTGACGAGATTGTCAGGCTGGTCGGTGAATCCGTATTTGACAGCGATTTTTTTGCACAGCCATGTGGCCCCCAGAGCGGAAACAAAGGAAAAAATCGGCACTGACCAGAACCGCAATATCCAGTCCGTATCTCTGTATGGGCCTATAAAGCCATTAAGCATATTTTCCACCTTACGAGCCGTTGAGCCAAACTTCGGCATCATAACGGAGCATAATCAAATTATTTTTAAAGCCGTCAAACTTAATACGTGGTTTTTTGCCTGTAAGCTCTTCCAAAATCCATTTTGGGAAGTTGGCGCCAGCTTTTATCGCCAGCGGCACGCCGCCGCCGAAGCGGGGATTTATGTCGGAGAAGACGATTTTACCGTTGGACCGAAGGAAACACTGGATGGTTATGACGCCCGGGCCGGCTTTGAGAGCCTTTGCAAGCTCGGCGGCACGATTCATAATCGCTTTATTTTTTATCACCTGTCCCTTGCTGACCTCGCCGGCCCTTACTTCGATGCGTTTTCTCGGAACAACGCAGCGGACATTCATATCAAGGTCGATATAGACATCGCAGGTATATTCGACGCCTTCGACAAATTCCTGAATGATGCAGTTCGGCGTCCGCCTGCTGAAGACCAGCAACTCCTGCCTGTTGTTGACGACCGTAACCCCTCTGCTTGCCGAGCCGTCCCAGGGCTTGAGCAGCGCCGGCCAGCCGAGATTCTTTTTCGCAAGAGCCGAGCGAACAGTCATTGTTTCGGGGGTGTCAAAACCGTTCTTTTTCATAAAATGATACGCTTCTCTTTTATCGTGACAGATATGAATTATGTCAGGCTCTGAGACAAGCATATAACAGCCGAGAGCAGCGAAATTTTCCTTGTTTTCCGCCAGCATCAGCAGGTTGGTGTCTATGGTTGGAACGAGCAGTTTAATCTTGTTTTTGTCCACAATTTTCAGAAGGTCGGGAATATAACCCTTGTCCTTGATAGACCTGACAACCAGTTTATTGTCACAAAATTGAAAAGCGGGCGACAGCTCGTTGGCGTCTGTGCCGAAGAATTGTGTTGGTAGTTTTAACAGCTTTGCCGCCCTGCGAAAGCTATTGAGCAGTGAAACCCGCCTGCCGACTGAGGTAAATAAAATATTAAACCTCCCGGCGCCCGGTTGATACATAGACACGATATTTCCTCCTGCAATCACAAAGCTATTTGGCCTTCGTTTTTAGCGTGAGTTTTCCTGTTACAACCACTGCTCAATATAGTAAACGGTTAATGGTTTATCGTCAATCTAAAACCGTTAATTCAGTGCCGGCAGCTAATTTCTTTGACTTTTTGACCGCACAAACCTAAACTGACTGCTTTAATCCGGCCCAATCTACCGGAGATTGGCGGATTATCGGTAACAAGGATATTGGTAAGGATGATACCTGTGGCGGAATTAGAGAAAAAAATCAGGAATAAGAAGGCTATTGTTGGGATTCTTGGTCTCGGATACGTCGGTCTGCCGCTGGCCAGGGAGTTTGCGTCGGCAGGCCTGAGGGTGGTCGGTTTCGATATTGACAAGAAAAAGGTCAAAGTTTTGAATTCCGGCCGGAGCATAATCAAGCACGTTCCGCACTCGCAAATCAGGCAAATGGTAAAAAGCGGCTTATTTAAGGCCACCGCCGATATGGCACTGCTGCGAACAGTCGATGCCATATTGATTTGCGTACCCACGCCGCTTACGGCAAATCGTGAGCCGGATATGCAGTTTATCATCAGCAGCACCGAAACGATTGCCAAATACCTTCGCAGAGGCCAATTAGTCGTTCTCGAAAGCACAACCTATCCCGGCACCACGCGGGAACTTGTCGCACCGATACTTGAACGTAAAGGTCTTAAGGCGGGCAGGGATTTTCATCTTGCGTTCTCGCCTGAACGTGAGGACCCGGGCAATAAAAACTTTTCAACCAGAACTATTCCCAAGATTGTGGGCGGCCTGACCGAAAAGTGCTGCGACATTGCCTCGGCCCTTTACAGTCTTGCCATAGTCAAAACGGTGCCGGTTTCCAGCCTCGAAACATCAGAGGCAGCGAAAATCCTCGAAAACGTCTACCGCTGCATAAACATCGCTATGGTCAATGAGCTGAAAATGGTTTTCGACAGGATGGGCATCGATATATGGGAGGTCATCAAGGCGGCAAGCACCAAGCCATTCGGCTTTAATCCATTTTACCCCGGCCCGGGTCTTGGCGGCCATTGCATACCTATCGACCCGTTCTACCTGACCTGGAAGGCCCGCCAGTATGGTATGGCAACTCGCTTCATTGAGCTGGCCGGCGAAATCAATACCAATATGCCGCACTACGTGGTCGAGAGAACAATTGGGGCCCTCAACGAACGCAAAAAAAGTCTGAAAGGCTCGAAAGTGCTTGTTCTCGGCCTGGCTTATAAAAAGGACGTAGACGACCTGCGGGAATCTCCCTCGATAGAACTGATTGAACTGCTGCGTAAAAAAGGCGCTTCTGTCGATTACAACGACCCATATATACCCAAAACGCCGAGGCAGCGTGAGCACGACCTGAAGATGGTCAGCAAAGAGCTTTCGGCCAGGATGTTGGCCGGCTACGATGTGGTTCTTATCTCTACCGACCATAGCGGCTATGACTACAACTGGATAGTTAAAAACGCAAAGCTTATCGTTGATACACGGAATGCCACTGTGAATGTTCGCTCCGGTCGCAGCAAAATCGTGAAGGCTTAGGGGACACTGATGCAAGTTCCATTTTTAGATTTAAAGGCACAATACGCCGGCATTAGGCAGGAGGTTTTGCAGGCGATAACCGATGTCTGCGAAACCCAGTTGTTTTGTCTTGGTCCCGCTGTGGCTGAGTTCGAAAAAAAAATCGCCGAATATTGCGGGTGCAAATATGCCATCGGCGTATCCAGCGGCTCAGATGCACTGATTGTCGCCCTGATGGCGCTCGACATAAAGCCCGGCGATGAAGTCATAACCACGCCTTTCACGTTTTTTGCGACAGCCGGCGCTATCGCAAGACTCGGCGCCAGGCCTGCCTTTGTTGATGTGCTGCCGGACTCTTACAATATCGACCCCGGCAAAATTAAGGAAAAAATCACAAAGAAAACGCGGGCAATAATTCCGGTGCATCTTTTCGGCCAGCTTGCACAAATGAAACCCATTATAGATATTGCCGGACGCCACAATCTTGCCGTTATTGAAGACGCCGCACAGGCAATCGGTGCGACGCAGAACGGTATCAAGGCCGGCAATTTTGGTCATTTAGGCTGCTTCTCATTTTACCCGACCAAAAACCTCGGCGGATTCGGCGACGGGGGCCTGGTGACGACTAACGACGATAAGCTTGCGGAAAAAATCAGGATTCTTCGCGACCACGGCCAAAATCCAAGATACTTTTACAAGACAATCGGCGGCAATTTCCGCCTCGACAGCATCCAGGCGGCAGCCCTTTCCGTCAAATTAAAATATCTCGAACAGTGGAACAAGAAACGAAGGCAAAACGCCGCACTTTATGATAAACTTCTGGCCGATTCGCCTGTCAAAACGCCCAAAATCGACTCAAACAATGTGTGTATTTATCACCAATATACCGTCACTGCACCCAAAAGGGACAATTTGCAGAAATACCTGGCTGAGAAGAAGGTCGGCACATCGATTTTTTACCCCAGGCCACTGCATTTGCAGGAATGCTTCAAATCGCTCGGCTACAAGGCCGGCGACCTGCCTGTGGCGGAGAAACTCGCTGTTGAAGTTTTATCGCTGCCGATTTATCCCGAACTTACTTCGGAGCAGATTGAGTATACAGCCAGAACTATACTTAAATTTTACGGTTCTGATTAGGGAGGCCGGGATTGCTTAAAGTATCTGAAAATCCGCCGATTAGCTGGCCGCCGGACAAATCCATCGGGGAGTTTACAGACCGGTGGTGGGTCGCACACACCAAAAGCAGAAACGAAAAGGCCCTCGCTCAGGACCTTATCGGCAAAAACATCAGCTATTTTCTGCCGATGAGCTGGCGTGCGCACCGCCGAAAAGGCAGGACCTTCCGCTCGCTTCTGCCTCTGTTCAGCGGGTATCTGTTTTTCTGCGGGCAGGAAAATCAGCGTATCGAGGTATTGCGGACAAATCGTGTCGCAAACCTGATTGAGGTAAAAGACCAGCGCAAGCTTGTCTCCGAGCTGCTTAAGATTGAGCAGGCGATTCGCGCAGGCGCATCTTTGCTGCCGCATAAGTACATAAAAGCCGGCCAGCTCTGCCGGGTGATTGCCGGCCCACTGGCCGATTTGCAGGGCATCATAGTAAAAACGCAAGGTTCTGCGAGGCTGGTTTTGCAGATAGATATGCTCGGGCAGGCGACCAGCGCCGAAATAGACGCCGATATGATAGAAATTCTTCCTGACCAGAAATAAAGGGGAAATTTTATGGTTACTTTAATTAAAATTCTGGCTGTAGCGATGATGCTTATTGCGGTTGTGTATCTTTCAAGACCCGGCTTTATGAGGGGCGTAATGGAGTTTTTCAGGCAGGGATGGCGAATTTATTTTGCGGCGGCGATAAGGCTTATCCTGGCTGTTATATTTTTGCTCGCTGCCAGCCAATGCCGTCACCCCCGCATAGTAGCTGCCTTCGGGATTATATTTCTCATATCGGCTGTGATTATATTTATAATCAGCGCCGGGAAAATAAGAGCGGTTCTCGACGGTCTTCTCAAACAGCCGCCTTTTGTTCTCCGCATCATCGCTCTTGTTCCTTTGGCCGTCGGCGCCCTTCTCCTTTACGCCGCATAAGCTTCAATTACGGCCTAAAGGAGGACAGCATTGCAAATCAGAATGTCCCTATTATGGTATTGTCTGCTGTGTCACGAGCCAGTTGTCCGCCAGAATGGCATAATCTCTGAAATTAACCTCATTATCGAGGTCAATATCGCCGGCGGGTATCACATCTCCATTCTTCAGGGCAGTTACATTAGTAATCTTGAGATATTGCGGCGGATTTGCGCTTGAATCCTGTCTGCCGCACAGTCTGAAATGCAGATGCAAATACCTCTTTCCTTCCAGCACATTAACCGACACAATATGAGTGTACGGCTCCCAATCCCAGCTAAGCGCACCATAGCAGTCGCCGCAGATTGTTTGGCCGCCGCGCTGAACACGCTTGAGTATCGGCGGCCCTCCCACATAATTGGTTGCGCAGGAATCTATCGTTGTGCGGTATTCGAACATCGTGTTGTCCTGGCCCGTAATGTCACCCTTGTGCATAAAAGATACCATCAAGTCTTTGTGGCTGTAGTCGCAGGCATCAATAGTTTGGCACAAAGCTCCATCGTTCCACATAGTGGTAGGTCCGTCAAGGTCAAGTCTTGCGCACGTTTTGGTCCCGGGGTCAGATTTATCTATACTAAGGACGTAATTCGCATCCTGTGAGGTTGAGGTGTTGTTCCACAGATACCAGTACTTCGGCCAGTTGACGCTGCACGGGTCGCTGCCGCCGTTAGGCTGATTAGACGGTATACTGCCCCACGGCCCCTGGTTTATACCCGAATTCTTCACCAGATTGGAAGACACCTTAAGCCAGTCATCGTGCAGCACATCAACGTCCTTATAATCGACTGTGCAGTCGTAATTGATATCGCCATCAATAGGCGGACAAGGCTCCGTTGCCAGAATCCTGACGTCATCGAAGTATATGAACCCTTGGCCTCCCAGCGGAGCTGCCCTGTTGCCGTCGCCAATTTCGATGGCGGTAACATTTGTTGTGACAGAGTTGCTGAAGTCGGAAAGGTTAAACCACACATCCTTCCATGTATACGAAGAAGGAAGTGGAGGAGAGGGAGGCTGAGGAGTCATAGTATTTATAGGTTGTTTGACCCTGGTAGACGATGTAGCGCCGTTGAATAGCGACACGTAAAGTGCCGGATTGTTGGGGCCGACCACATAGGAAACACGCACACTCGCTCCGCTGCCGCCGAAGGTATAGTCACGCGATGTGCCCTGGGCTCCGGGGACGCTTCTCTTGATTCCGGCATAATACGGGCTGGTTGCGTTGTCATACCAGAAGCACACTGTCTTGTCTGTGCCGCTTACGTTTTGATAGACCCAGCTATTATTCCCCGTGCCGGTGGCCTTCCAGGCGTTCTTCAAGGCAACGATGTTGACAAACGCCTGGAAATCGTCCGCATAGAAAATCGGGGATGAGGTGAACGTCCAGATGTCGCCTTTGGTCAGGGTCGGATAGCTTATGACCTCGTCTATTCTCCAGTAATACCTCTTATCCAGCAGAATGCCGTTTGGCGTATAAGTAGTGGTGCCAATCGCCTGCTCTTTCGCCACGAATGCGGGACCACTCCTGTCGGAACCGCTCACATCGACAAAATTGGTGCCAAAGTAAACATCGTGGCAAATATTGGATGTATCACCGGCCTTCCACGCAAGCGTGACCGGGATTCGGACGTTATACCGCCCATTATATGGGGCCGGGTCGGAGGCTTTTGCCGTTACGGTCGTAAATCTCCACAGGTCGCCGGTCGCTGTAAGGCTGTTGCTGTCGTTTTTTTCGTCAATGCGCCAGTAGTAAGTCTTGTTAAATACGAGAGTACCTGCTGAATAGGTCGTCGCCATTTGGTTGCCCTTAAATACAGGCGAAGCGGAATTAGTGCCGAAATAGACATCGTGCGAAGCCGCACCGGCACCAGCCGACCAGCTCAATATCGGAATTACAGGCTGGTTTATGTAGCCGTCATCCGGTGTCGGGTTCCAGGCCTTGTTGGGGTCGGCGCCTGCCAATGTGCAGACCTCCGCACGGGTCAGAACATCATTGTAAAAACCAACTTCATCGAGGGTCTCTGCGCCACCTTCGTTCAGTGCAGGAGAGCCGGCAAAGGGCTGGTTATTGAAAAACTGACCATTTACAGCCATACCCCTGAGGTTCTTGTAGCAGCCGGGGGTATAACCGGCAGCCATTAAACCTGAAGGCATATCAATACCGTTAACATAAACCTGATAATTTCCAGAGCCGATAGCAACATCGGTTTGCTTCCAAGTCAGGGCAAGATGATACCACTCGCCGACATTCAAGTGCTTTATGAACGTGTCCAGCTTGTTCTGGTCACCCAGACCCGCGCAGAGCTCGGTAGTAAGGTCCGGGTCGCTGGGTACATTGCACATCCAGAACTGCACCCTGTCGGCGGTACTGCCGTTTACCACGGTAGTTCCTTTCCAACCTGTAAAGTATCTGAATGCTGATGTTGCCAGCGGCGGCTGGGTTTCCAGCTTTGCCCACATAGCAACTGAACCGGCAGTGGCCGTCATTCCCGTTAGCGGAAACGTTACGCGGGCATCCATAATCGTGTTGCTTGTTCCCATTGTCAGGGCGGTGCCGAACTTTCCGCTCGCACCCCAGCTATAAGTATTAAATGTAGCTGAAAGCGTGCCGTTATTATCCCCGCCCTTTGAATCTACCGCCACCGTGCCGCCGGTCTCGTCCAAGTGCCACAACGCAACCAGATTGGTGTCGTTGGTATCGTGCCGCACAGCGGGCGGGGCTGCCTCGGTCGCCACAGGCAAAAACAAATATGCGGAAAAAATATATGATAACAACAAAGTCCTTTTGCACATTGGAATTCCTCCTGATAAAGCTGAAACCCTAAAAACACCCTTTAGTTATTCGCCACATTCTTTGTCGTTTTAAGCGAACCCACCGGCATACCCTCCGGATACAAATTTCATCCGCAACATACCCGGTAAAATCACATTTGTCCAGAAAAAATTCAAGTTTTTACGATATATTTCAATAAATTCATACCATAATCCTGCGTATTTTAAATCCGTATGCACAGCAAAATATGCCAGGCACAGGACTTAAACACACTTGGTATAATTGTCTAAACTTTTCGTCTCCGGCGGGCTAATATCATACTCCCAAGCCCGAATAATAAGATTGACCCCGGCTCCGGCACTGCTGAAACATAATCAACGGACAAGCTGCTAAAACTATATCCATCCTGCCAAAACTCAAGCCCGATTTGGTCGATTGCCGAACTGCTTGTGCCGGTAAGCAATACGCTGCCATCCCAGGAGACCGTTACGAAACCATTCTCTCTTTCAATTTCAATAAGGGCACTTCCGGCAAACGGCAGCGTGCCCATACCGGTACCATACATACTGCCTCCAATTGTTGCTCCTTTCTCACCTGTCTCTCCGGCCCACGCATCGTGATAGCTGGCATTAATTGCAGACTGACCGCCGCTATAAAGAGAAAGTGCAAGCGTCTGGATGTCGCTGTATTCATGCACCGAATCCCACGAAACAGCACAGCTTACGCTGAAGTTACCTGCTGCCGCAAAATTCTGCTTAATAAAAGCTTTGCGCCAACCCGAGCCTGACCCTGCAATGTTGGTAACCGTAAGATTAGTGCCGCTCTCCTGGTACGTCCAGCCGGTGGTATTTTCAAAGCTTACCTGCCAGGCACTGTCCAGAACCCCATCGTTGAAATGGTCATACACCCCGTAAGCCGGGTAAACGCCTCCAAAAAACACAAACACCGCCATCATAACAATAAATTTAGTCTCTCTCATCTTACCTCTCCTTCTCAAAAAACGATTAATACTATCTACATCTGCGCACCCACTGCGCAGAAATACTCCCATAGAAAGAAAAAGGAAATAGATTGTATGTTTTTGTATATGGGGAATACTTGCGTTAAAAGCACTGAAATGTCATACGTAAGCAGAATTTATACCGATTCCCACCCTCCCCTAAACACACACAAATAACCCTCTACTCCCATCCTTCTCTCTCTCTTCACGATTCATCATCCCTACCTAATCACTCAGTAGGTCTGATAATAATAATGATATTATCAGAAAATTCCTGTCGTTTCAAGTAAAAAATCCGATAATATCAGAAAATTTTGCAGATTACGAACAATATGCTTATTTGGGTAGTTTATACTGTTTGCAATTGACTTTGTGCGTGCAGGACGGCGGCGGCGTTACTCAAAACAAGCTGTTTGACCAGGCTGGCCGGCACCAGCGCGGCGCCCATATCGAGCACCCTTTCCTCAACCATCGAGGCAATGGCCCTGGCCGTCGGTCGGGGAACACCGTATTCGGTTATGAGGTCTTCGACTATTTTCGATTTGTTCCATCTGGTTTTTTCAGCGGCGGCAGAGCAAATCGCCTGTGCATCGGCGAGGTCGTGGACATCGGCTGAGACGACTTCAATCCGGGAGCGTCTGAGTTTGCGCATAAAATGATGCTTGCTCAGTGCGGCAGCAGGTTCTTCATAGCCGGTGGCAGACAAAACCGCCTCAATTATGGAAAATATCTCGCTGCCAGTCACAAAACGGGAATCGTGCTTTTGGTGGAGAAAATAGGTTACCGCCTCCGCAAGCTCCTGTGCGACGGTTATATCCGCCTGGGCGGCGGCACTCATCGCATTATTTATAGTGCCTACTATTTTTGTGTGGAGATACCGCTCGACGCTGCCGTCCGCTTTAATTACTTTAAGATTCATTTTCCATCCCCTTCCCAAAAATCCCTTTTATCCCTCGAAAAGTTTCGGCTGCCCTGTGCGCCTGTCCTCCTGTATGGTCTGGCTTACCTCTTCAATCAGCTGGTCGGCGTCTTTGAAGTCACGGTATACGCTCGCAAAGCGTATATACGCCACTTTATCAATATCGCGAAGGTGCTTCATCACACTTTCTCCGATAAACGCCGATGAAACCTCCTTGTCAAAATTCCGGAATACGTCCTCCTCGACCTTGTCGGTTATCTGCTGAATCTGCTCAGCCGAGACGGGTCTTTTGTAGCAGGCTTTCTGCAGACCGCCGGTAACCTTCTCCCTTTCGTAGGGGACACGCATATTGTCTTTTTTAATCACATAAAGCTTGAAACTCTCTCCTGCCTTTTCGTAAGTGGTAAAACGCCTTTTGCAAACAAGGCACTGACGGCGGCGCCTGATTACCCGGCCGCTTTCGCTCGAACGCGAATCAACGACCCTGTCACTGTCCTCTTTGCAAAATGGGCATCTCACAAATCAAATTTATCCCGATACAACAAGTATTCGGATGCTGAAATACTTCTCCTGCCGAATCAAATCATACTATATTTTGCTGGTGTGTTCATTCTAACCGCAATAAGTAGTATGTCAAAGATTTTTTAGAAATTTTGTGCAGGGTTCGGGTTCGGCGGCAGCCAACCGATGTTTTGCTGCTCTCAAGTTACTGCCGGATAAGCACTAACAGATATGATTTGAGCGGGTTTGAGGTGCGATTTTTTGGGAAAAAAACAAGGGCCTCTGCGTGCGGAGATGCGCAGAGGCCCCACTCGGAAAGAAACTTATATGGCCCCCCCATAAAGCTCTATAAAAAACCTTCGCATCATACAAAGGCTTATTTGCCATCCTGCCTCGTGGCTGTACTGCCTTACCCCCCACAGGCAGGATTGTTGAGTCAGGCTTGAATTTTTAATAACGAGCTACCCGGCTCGATAAGAGCCTAATCAGGTCAGCCCCCCTTTATTCGCCTGAGCATAATCAAAGTATAGTATAAAAATCACGAAGAGACAAACGAACGCGTTATGTTTTTTGATTTTTATAAAAGCCCTATAAAACTCTTGTAAAACGGTTTGAATTGTCGTTTAACGGTGCGAAAAATCAACGGCTGATTTTCAGCCCTTTGCTTTTGCGTACCAGTCGGGGTCTTTGGCCAGATTTTCTTTTGCCTCCTGCGTCATCATCTCAAAGGCAGGATGTGTGCTTTCCCAGGCCCGCTCGGTATAGGGGCTTTTGCGCATTTTTTCCACTTCTTTCGCCGCGTCATCGAAATAACTGCCGTAAATGTGCAGCGAGTCGCTTATATCTACATACCTGCCGACCATGACCGGCTGATTGATTTTCCGAGATATTTGGTCTGCAATTGTCCGCTGAAGGTCGGTAAGGGCGTAAACGTTCATAAACCAGGCTTTGTAGAGGTCTCTGCTGCGCCAGTGCGTGTTCATATTGAGCGAGAAGCCGCTGCTGTTTGCCACAAGCCTGCACCAAATCCTTTGCAGGCAGGGCGGGTCGTCGGTCTGCGGGTCGGCTGTCGGCATCCAGGTTATCGCCTGCGCCCTGCGGGTATGATTTACCGCCGACAAGCTGTCAATGATATACTGAATCTGATTTACCTTCCTGAATGGTTTGCGTGATTTGGCATTGCGTATCTCCTCCACCGGGCAATATGCGAACAGGCGCTCGTGATAGGTATACGTCCATTTTCCGGCGGCAGGGTCAATCCAGTGGTCGTGAATGCCGTTGACCACCTCCTGCCGATACGCCTCAAGCTCTGCGGGGCCGCCGGGAAAATTTTTGTGAATTCTCGGCTCGGAAAAAGGCTCGGTCACTGTAATTACGACCGTTGCGTCCTTGCTCGGCTTGTCGCCGGCCTTGTCATACTGTGTCCTGATTTCAAGGCCGTTGTCCCAGACCGCCAGCACGGCCTTTTCCCAGGCCTCCGGCAGGCATTGAGCCGTTATAGCAATTACAGGTATATCCATATCCTGCTCCTTAATCAAAAAGCCGAATCATAATACCACTTTTGATATTTTCCGAAAAGTAAATTTGCCCCCGCAAATTTTCCGAAGGAATTATTTTATCGGCTGATTGCCGTCGGCCTGCGAAGAGGCGGCTTTTTTCGCCTTTTCGAGTATATTGAGCATTTGAGGATTTTTGTAATCCGTGAGCTTACAGGCCCGTTCAGCCAGTCGAACGGCCTCAGCGCAGTTGTAGTCCCGCGAATTTTTGTCCATAATCAGCACACCGGCCAGATTGATTAGCGTGGATGGGCTGTTCGAATCAAACTCCAGTGATTTTCTTAAATGGATAATGGCCTCTTCCAGTTGTCCGGTTTTGGCCAGCGCCAACCCCAAATTGTAATGGGCGTTGGCGTGTTGCGGATTGATTTGCAGCGACCGGCGGAATTGCAAAATACCCTCATCAGGCCGACCGGCCTGACTTAGTGCAATTCCATAATTATTATGTATGATGTAATTGTTTTGGGTCACTTTGAGTGTGTGTTCAAACAGGGTAAAACTATTTTTCCAAAGCTTTACCTGCATTCGAGTACATATCAGCAGAATGGCAAGAGTTGTAATCGCCGCTGTCCTGAAAATAATCTTCCCGAAACGCCATCTGGCCGAAAGGTCGGCAAAACCCCAGGCAATCATAATGAAGACTCCAATTGAAGGCAGATAGGTATACCGGTCGGCCATCGCCTGATTTCCCACCTGAACAAGACCAATAACCGGCACAAGCGTCCCCAGATACCATAACCAGCCGACAAGCAAATATTTATATTTTGGCGATAACCAGATTACCCATATCGATATACCTGACAGTAATAATGCCGCTGAGGCGATTTGCCAGACAGATAAAGAACCGCTGTCGAGGGGATAAAATACTGCCAATTGATTCGGCCAAATCATTTTTCCGATATATTCCGCATAGGAGACCGTGGAATTTGCTGCGCGGATTTTCAAAGGTAACACGTTAACGCTGATTATATTACCGGCGGCCCGCATCACAAAGAAGGCGGTAATACTCGAAATAGCCGAAAGGATAAAAAGGGGAATTTTCTCAAAAATCAGGTGCTTGATGTTGCTTTTATTTTTCAGGCGTTCCAGAGGCCAGTAATCCAGTAATAATAGTACAAACGGCAATGTCACCAGCATTGACTTGGCCATAAGGCCAAGTGCAAACAGAAGCAGTGTCACCACATACCATTTTATGCTGTTGTATCTGATGTATCGCACATACGCAGCCATCGTAAGCAGCCAAAAAAGTGTGCTTAACACATCTTTGCGTTCAGCGACCCAGGCGACAGATTCGACGTGCAGCGGGTGCAATGCAAAAGCTGCAGCGACAAACGCGCTTTGCCATAGTGTGCCGGTCATATCCTTCAAAACCCGGAAAAACAGCAGAGTATTTGCTATGTGAAACAGTAGATTAACGAGGTGATGCCATTTAGGGTTCAGACCGAAAAGCTGGCAGTCGAGAATATGGCTTAACATAGTCAGCGGATGCCAATGACTTGTCTGGACTGCGGCAAAAGCCCATTTAATTCCTTCAAAGGTTATCCCCGTCCTGATGTGCTGGTTTTCTGTTACATACCGAGGGTCATCCAGGTTGATGAAATCGTTATGGCGCAGCGGCTCATAAGCGGCGATAGTAACCAGAATCAATGCAGCGCAGATAACGGTCGACAGCCATCCGGAAGATGATTTATGCAAAGCCGCCTTGTTGAGGCTTTCAATCCGCCTGTAACCGTATTGCTGCAAATTGTCCCGCATAGTCTGTTTCTTTATAAATTGTGCAGGCAGTTATGATAGCGGTGAATCGCTCTGCTGTAAACGCCTTTTTAGATGTGAAGAAAAAACCGCCGTCCCCGGTTAAATTGTAATTATGCCGTTCCTGCCCTGCGTTTCCTGAGCAGTGCCAGCCCGCCCAGACTCAACAGGCATACCGTAATCGGTTCAGGAACTTCATTTACTGCTGATACGCTCACACCTTCTGTGCCGACAGACTGGATGTGTAAGCCGATTCGCAAATCCGTCCCGGAGTTCAGCCCGTCTATTATATCGGAGAAATTATGTCCCTGCTCTATGTTAAAGACAATTTGAAGTTTTTCGTCCGGCCCTATACCCCATTTGGGCGACGGATTACAGGCGCCTGCCGACAGGTTCACGTTGGCCTCAAAAACAGGGTCGAGCAGGTGAGCCGCCGGCAGATTTGAAGGATGAACATCGCCGCTCTCAGCGCTTTCAAACTTTGTTCCGATTCTATTGTCTTCGTCTACTATGTAATTTGTGATATGGTCGAGCTCAAGCAGCCCTTCGGAGTCGAAATATATCTCCGTAATAACAGAGTTCGTTGTGCTGCTGTTCCTGAATTCAAAAACGGCTTGTCCCCCTAAATCAAAAACCTCCGCTGTAAAGGCCAGATTGGGGTTGTTTTCATAATCGGCGTTATTGAAGATATGAAAATCGTAAATGTAGGCGGCATTTAGTGTCGGGGCAAAAAAACTTAAAAATAAGCACGCCAAAACGATTGTTTTCCGGTTCATCATCCTTCTCCTTAGAATGTAAAGCCTTTACTTGCTCTGCGGTTTTATGCGCAGAAATTCGATTCCAAGGAGTTTTCTTCCCCGATTTATGATGTCGCTTTCCAGCCGTTAAAACATCCCGGCAGACCACGACCACATAAAAAAATTAAGGTGAGTTTTCTCTTCCCCCAAATTGAACAAACCAATCTTATAGCATTATCTCTGAAATGTCAAGCGATTTTTATTATTTTTTCTATATTTTTTTATGCGTGAAAAATCCGCCTGTTAGACGCTTGAAAAACGGCTTTTTCCGCCCGAAATCGGTGTTATCGCAGATAAGTTTAAATAAAAACTCGGAACTAAAAGCTTAAAACTTTTTACCTTTACCTTGCTGCTTGTAAATTTCCATCTGCTTTCGGATGCGGTCGGCCAGCGGCTTGTCGCCGGCATCGGCGGCCAGTTCCAAGGCGTCCTGTCCGATTATTACAGCCGCATTGAACTGGTCATCGGCAGCGTATGCCGCCGAAAGCGTAAAAAGGACTGTTGCGTCCTGATGTTTTGTCAGTTCAGCCGCTCGCTCGGCCATTCTGATAGCTTCGCCTGCATTGCGCACCTTCGGGTCGGGATGCGTGGCAAGTATCCAGGCTATGTCCTTCATAGGCGGCAGCCAGTCAGGTTTAAACCGCAGCGCCTGCCGATAATGGTTGACGGCCTCGTCTGCATCACCCTGCGTCTGATACGCCTTGGCGAGATTGTAGTGTATTTTTGCATCATCGGGTTCGGCTTTCAGGGCGCGACAGTAACAGACAATCGCCTCGTCTAACTTGCCCTGCGACACCAGCGCCATCCCAAGATTATAGTTTGTCTCGGCAGAATTAGGCTCGATTTCCAGTGCCTTGCGATAATGGGTTATCGCTTCGTCCAGCCTGCCCTGCGACGCCAGCGCTATTCCAAGATTGCTGTGTGCATTTGCGCGATTAGGGTTGATTCTGATTGACTCAAGATACCGGCTGATTGCCTCATCGTACCTGCCCAGTGACGACAAGGCATTGCCTAAATTATTGTAAGCCCCGGAGTCATTTTTGTCGTTGCGTATAATCTGCTCGAAATAAACAATCGCCTCCTCATATTTGCCCTGCGCCGCCAAAGTATTTGCGAGGTTGTTGAGTATCATATTGTTATTTCTGGTTACTGCCAGAGTATGCTCGAAAAGGGTGATGCTATTGCGCCAGTAGCCGACCTGAATATAGCTGGCTGCGGAACAGGCAATCAAAGCCGCACCGGCCAATACGCCAAGCACGATTTTTTTACGTCGCAATCCTGCAAAAACTTCCGGCACTCCCCAGGCGGCAATGATGAATAATCCCGTGTATGGGATGTATGTATACCGGTCGGCCATTGACTGGCTGCCCACCTGCACAAGGCCGATGACGGGGACTAACGTCCCCAGATACCAGAACCAGCCCACAGGCAGATACCTGTGCTTCGATGCCAGCCGGATTACCAGAATCGACACCAGCGCCAGCAGCAAAGCCGCAGCGGCTACCTGCCAGAGCAGCAGCTCATTTTTGTAGTATGGATAAAATACCGCCAGGCGGGTCGGCCAAATCATTTTACCGATGTATCTCAGATAAGAGACAACGGCGTTGGCTGACCGGACATCCAGCGGCAGCGCCTCGATATCCAGCATCGCACCTCCCTTTCGCTGCACAAGAAATGTGATTGTGCTTGAGACCGCCGATAATATAAAAAAAGGCGTTTTCTCGTATGCTGCATTTCGATTAAGTCGCTGCAACGGCCAATAGTCCAGCAGCAGCAGCACAAACGGCAGTGTAACCAGCATCGGCTTGGCCATAAGGCCCAGCGCAAACAAAAGCAGTGTCACCGTATACCAGATTACGCTGCGCTGTTTTATATACCGCACATACGCAGCCATCGTGAGCAGCCAGAACAGCGTGCTTAAAACATCTTTGCGTTCGGCAATCCAGGCCACTGACTCGACGTGCAGAGGATGCAGTGCGAATAAGCTGGCCACAAATGCGCTCTGCCAGACTGTGTCGGTTAAGTCTTTTAAGACCAAAAACAGCAGCAGAGTATTTGCTATATGAAGCAGCAGGCTGGTGAAATGATGTCCCGCAGGGTTCAGGCCGAACAGTTGGCAGTCGATGATGTGCGACAGCCAGGTCAATGGGTGCCAGTTGGCCGCAAATTTTGCCGTAAAAGCCCACTTGATACTCTCGCTGGTCAGCCCGGCTTTTACATACTGGTTGCTGAATGCGTACAGGGCATCATCATAGTCAACAAACTTGCTGTTGAGCAGCCTGTGAAAAACTGCAAACGCTGCCAGCACCAGCGCCAGACAAATGAAATAAGTCCGGTATGTGCTAAATATTCTGTTCATTCATTAAGTAAACAACTCTATTTATTATTACCGGCACTGTCAAGAACGAGAAAAGTTTCGGCTTATTTGACGCTTTTATTTTTAAGCAGCGTTTGAAGCGCCTTCGCTGCATCGGTGTGACCCGGCATTATTTTTATCGTCCGGCGATACTGCTCCGCCGCCTTATCGAGTTTGCCCTGCAATTGAAAGACCCTGCCGAGATTATAATGCGCCTCCGCATAATCAGGATTGAGCGCAAGAGCCAGCGAAAACTGTTTGACAGCCTCATCGAGCCTGCCCTGCGAGCCAAGCGATATGCCTAGGTTATTATATGCCTCGGCGTAATCTGGATTGATACGCTGTGCCTCCAGAAAGTGACTGAGAGCTTCATCGAATTTGCCCACGGTGCTGAGCGCTATACCCAAATCATTGTGTGCCTTGGCGTGGTCGTGGTCTAATTCCACTGCCCGGCGAAATTCGCCGATTGCTTCGTTGACCTTGCCGCGCAATTGAAGCACAACGCCGAGATTATTGTGTGCATCGGCATAATTGGGATTTAATCGCAGTGCCTGGCGATAGCAGCTTATCGCCTCGTCAAATTTACCTGCCGATTTCAGCACAAAACCCAGATTATTATGGCCTCGCGGATTGGCAGGAACTGCATTCACAACGCTTTGCCAGATTGATGTCCCGCTGCGGTAGTCTTTGTTTCGCTGCAATGTCAGCAGGCCAAGCACGATAATAACAGCCGCAACCAAAACAAGCCCGGCTCCTCTCGCAGAGCGGCGCTCCAGCAAAAT
>Ga0315282_10002397_pt1 | contig 34629 bp, 29 predicted proteins | sample YL17G07_20_MG_FD_203693 | JGI IMG/M metagenome (GOLD analysis project Ga0315282, IMG submission 203693) | Sediment microbial communities from Yellowstone Lake, YNP, Wyoming, USA - YL17G07_20 | ecosystem: Environmental > Aquatic > Freshwater > Lake > Sediment | place: USA: Wyoming | collected...
TGACTGCACTCAGTCCCACGCCGCCGCAGCCGAAGATAGCTACGCTTTGACCAGCTTTAACCCCTGCTGTGTTGATGATTGTGCCGATGCCAGTGGAGGTGCCACAGCCCAGCAGGCACGCTACTTCTAGCGGAGCGTCCTTTCTGATTTTCACTGCGGACCGTTCATGCACCACCACCTTCTCCGCGTAACAGGCGAGCCCAAAGAGATGATGGACCGCCTGATCGCCCTTATGCAGACGTATGCCGCCATAGGGCAGGGTGCCCATCATTTGAATTGGCAGGTTCTCTACGCACCATGTGGGCTGGCCTTTGTAACAATAATGGCATTTCCCGCAGTTAAATGTCACCATAGTGATAACGTGGTCGCCGGGCTGGAGCGTGGTTACACCGGGGCCCACCTTTTCCACTACGCCTGCTCCCTCGTGCCCCGGTACAAAGGGTAATGCCTGGGGCATTTCACCCTTCATAAAGTGGAGGTCCGAGTGGCACAGGCCGACGGCCTTGATTTTTACGAGCACTTCGTTTGCTTGTGGCTCATCAAGTTTGAGCTCCTCGATTTTCAGTGGCTTATTATTCTCGTATAGTACTGCTGCCTTCATTGTGATCTCCTCCTTTAGTATCGTATTTAAATCTCTACTATGCGCTTTCCAAGACCTTTTCCGCTTTGAGCTTCTCGATCTCCCCCGCCGACATCTTCAGCAACTCGCGGCATATCTCCTCTGTATGCTGTCCTAAGAGCGGGGCGGTACGGCTGGGGGCGGGGGGAGTCTCTGACATATGAAAAGGGATGTTGGGATAAAGCCGCTTTCCCACTACAGAGTGATCAAGTTCTATCAGGGCTTTGTCAAACGCGATTTGCGGGTCGCTCATGGTATCAGGTGCCCGCTGGACTACTCCAGCGGCGACACCGGCTCCCTGTAGCATATCCATAACTTCTTTGGCCTCACGGGTAGCTGTCCATTCCGCGATTCGTTTGTCAAGCTCGTCAGCATTTTTCAAGCGCCCCGGTATGTCGGCGAACTTAGGGTCTCTGGTCCATGCGAGATTGCCAAGTGCCTTGCCGAAATTGCGCCACTCCTCATTGGTGAAGACGCTGATAGCCACCCAGTTGTCAATTCCCTGGCAGGGGTAGCAACCGTGAGGTGCAGCATAGGGGCAACGGTTGCCCAGCGGTTGAGGCACCTGTTTATTCATCGTATACTCAAGGTACTTCTCACCCATAAGAGCGGCAGCCACCTCCGTCTGCGCCATATCGATGAACTGGCCCTTGCCAGTGCGGCGTTTGTAGTCGAGGGCGGCAAGTATTGCTATTACTACGAACTTGCTGGCCATAAAGTCGGGGAGTGGGGAGTTGGAGCCTGCGGGAAAGGGATCTTCTGGCTGTTTCCAGATGGAAAGCATGCCCGAGGCCGAGGCGAGCATCGGGCCGTAGGCAGGGTAGTCGGCGTGTGGTCCACCTCTGCCGAAGCCCTGGCTGCTGATATAGACAATGTCAGGCTTGAGCTTTCGTACGCTTTCATAATCGAAGCCCAGGCTCTTCACTACGCCGCCGCGGAAGTTCTCCGCCACCACATCGCTCATCTTGATCAGACGTCTTACAAGGTCTTTTCCCTTTTCAGTTCTAAGGTCCACGCCGAAGCTGCGCTTGTTGCGGTTGGTCTCGTTGAAACCGGGAACGTCATTCTTCTTTACTGAGAGGGTTCTGACGAAGTCCTGGTGTTCGCTCGATTCGATCTTGATGACGTTAGCCCCCAGTTCTCCAAGTATCTTGCCGGCGTCGGGGACGACCGCGCCGGTTCCCAGACTGATTACCATTACTCCTTCGAGTGCGCTGCGTGACATGTCCATAACCTCCTACAGAACCCCCGCATATCTGAGGGCCATCAGATCATCTTTGGTGAAATTCAGTTCCCCGCAATATATCTCCTCGTTGTGCTCGCCGAGGCATGGCGCCGCCCGCCGGACGGATGGCGGGGTTTCTGTCCATTTGTATGGCGAGCCCGGGTATTTCCCCTTGCCGGCTACTGGATGGTCCACCTCTATAAAAAACTTCCTCGCAGTGGCGTCGGCGCTGTTAACAAACGTGGGTATGTCGTAAATCGGGGCGATGGGGACCCCCTCGCGGAACCCGGCCTCCCATAGCTCTATTTGTGTGAACTTAGTGGTGAACTCCAGCATGATGGCATACAGATCCTCAGCGTTACCGACGCGGTAGATGAAATTCTCCCAGTCGGGCATGAGAAGGACCTCCGGGCTTCCCAACACCCGGACTAGCGCCTGCCAATTCCTGGGGGTTATCGCTATTACCCTGACAAAGCCGTCCTTGCAGGGGTACACAGGGTATATCTGTGCCCCCAGGCGACCCTCTGGCATTGGAAGCGGTGCGCCCGGGTTAAGGGAATAGGAGTAAATAGGCACCGACCAGGGATAGAGCCCGGTTCGGGCAGCCTCATGTACCGAAACGTCGATCTTTTGTCCCTTGCCTATGGCATCGCGACAATAGAGGGCGGCGAGTATCTCAATATCGGCAGCCACGGATGTGGCATCGTAGGCTGGCGTGCCCGGCAGCAGCGTGGGAACCTTGCCGGAATAGCCGCTGGTTATCATTACGCCGCTGAGGGCGAAATCGACGATATTGGAGCCCTTGTAGTTCCTGTAGGGGCCGTCCAGTCCAAACTCGGTGATGCCGGCTATGATGAGCTTGGGATTAATGTCCCTGAGCATATCGTAACCCAGTCCCAGGCTTTCCATATAGCCAGGCCCGAAGTTCTCCACAAGTACGTCGGCAGACTTGGCCAGCTTCTTGAGGATATCCTTGCCCTCATCTGATTCCAGGTTGAGCGTTATACCTCGTTTGTTTGCGTTGCGGTAGAGGAAGTAGAGGCTCTTCTCTGGATGCGGCTCATCATGGAGGAATGGGGGCATATTGCGTCCCTGGTCACCTTGAGGTGGCTCGATCTTGATTACATCTGCGCCGAGGTCTGCCAATAATCTTGTGCAGTAAGCGCCCTTGCTGTCGGTGAGGTCCAGGACACGATATCCGGTCAGGGCTCCCTCTCGTTCCTTTGCTACCATAGCAGCTCGTCCTCCTATCTAGCGCTGGTCCACCCAGCGTTGTGGTCCGAAATCGGCGGCCTCCTGCTCGCTCAACAGAATAGAGAAACCGTCGTCGCAGTAACGCAGGGTCGATTTGCGGTCCATATCCTGTACCGAGCGGATGGTGGCCTTGGTCATGATGAGCGCCGCCAGGCGCATGCCTCCAATCTTCCCAGCCATCTCCCTGGCCCTGTCCAGATACTGATCCGGTGGCCAGACCTGGTTGGCGAACCCGATGCGGTGGGCCTCCCTGCCATCGATGACATCCCCGGTGCAGCAGAGCTCGATAGCCTTGGAGACGCCCACACGCCACGCCATGTTAGCCGTCCCTCCGGCGCCGCCGATCCACCCCAGGTTCTTCACATGTATATCGCTGATCTGAGCCGTCTCCGAAGCGACAACGATGTCGCAGGCCAACGCAAGCTCGGTGGCCGCCTGCGGTACACACCCCATCAATGGCAGCGATGGATATCTTGGGGCTCCAGGTGATCTTCTCGAAGGTGGGGGTCATGGTAGGTTTGGGCTGCCTGAGGGCCCAGAAGTTCTTCACCCCTGAGGGTTTCGTTAGGGTTACATGGGCAGGGGCCTCTTCGGCAGACTCATCGAGGACCCCACCGCTGGTGAACCCCGCCATCTCTTTGAGGTCGGCCCCGGCACAGAAGCAGGGCCTGCCATCTGGCCGCGGCGTACCGGTAAAGATAAATGCCTTTATCTTATCGTCGTTATCGATCACGTCTACCACGTGGCTCAGCTCGGTCCACATCTTTACGTTCAGTGCATTTAACAACTTAGGCCGGTTAAGGGTGATAACGCAGAATCCGTCTTCCTTTTCGAATAGAATGGTCTCGTACTCCAAAAAAGAGTCCTCCTTCCTGTTCTAGCGTAGATGTCGTGTGCTCCTAGATCGATATCGACCGCCGCCTTTACCGAGGGGCACATCCACTGCGCCCCCCGGGCGTGGCAGGTGATCTCCGAGATGTTCTCGTTGGCGAAGGGCACCTTGAGCCTGCCGTACCCCGTGCCGACTATGTAGTCGATCTCCTCCAGCGACACCATGCCTAGAAAGCCCAAAGCTTAACCATCCATCGACTTGCGTGCCGTCCCCTCCGGCTTGATGGTCGATGGGATTATGGCATAGGACTCAAGCTCCCCATTCACCATTACACAGAATTGACGGTGTAAAGCCTATGTCGCATCCTCGATAATGTGTAAGTACCTTCTTTTTAGTTTCCTTATATACTATTTGTTCCCCAGCCCCATCGATGTGAAGAACTTTGAAAACTTGTCCTTGAGCTCATCCAGTGTGGTATACCTATCGTCAAACAGGTCCATCCCGATGTACAGGAATGGGACTCCCAGCTCGCGACACTTCTCACGCATCAGGCCCACATTGGCCGAGCCGTCCTTGTGCCCCATGTAGCCCGGATATACAACGGCATCTACCTTGTGGTCTATCACTATTCGCTCTATATCTTCCATAAAGTGGTCCGCCACACCGCGCGCCTGTCTGATCATCGGCACTTCAGCCAGAGCCCTCTTCGCTATGCCCTTAAACATGGAGTCCTCGCTTGAGGTGTCAATCTGAGTGTACGGCGAATAACCGAACATCTCCATGACAACTACCGCTCCCCACTCCTGCTCCAGCCATGGAAAGAGCCCAAGGGTTAATCCTAGAGACAAAACATCGAACCACAACAGCCTGATTCTCTCCTTTGGCACCGCACCCTTCTTCTGTTTTACCAGCGACTCAGCGTCTGCTATGACATCCTTGAGCCACTTAGTGCCTATGGGCATGCCGCAATGAACGGTCGTCGCTTCTCCAAACACCTCCAGCCCCATGCCTCCGCCATGGGGACAGGGCACGGCCCGCCTCAGTTCGTTGTACTCCTGCCACAGCGCAATTTGTTTATTTGACTCCTTGATGACCTCACGGAGCCGGTTGGTATTCAACTTGATCCCGGTGTGCTTCTCCAGGAATGCCACCATTTTCTTGAGTTCGTCGGCATAGTAATTATAACTTCGCTCATCCTCCCAGTAGGGCGGGTCAGCGCCGAACACCGGAATTTTGCTCCACTTTTCGTTTTTCGCCATCGTCTGATGCACCACGTTGATGCCATCGCAGGGGTGAATCATGGCAATGACCGCGGTGGGCGGGGGCACCAGGTCTTCCTCTACAATGTATGCCGCCAGCCTGATGATGGTGCACAGGTCCATCCCTCTGAACATCTTCCCGCTTGCGTCAATCATTTCGTGATAGCCGGGCATAATCGCACCGGTAAAAGCGGGGGTCAGGAAGGTGTTCCATGGGAGGTCCATGGCGGTGTATATCTCCGGGGCACAGCAGAAGTAGCTGGTGATGTGAGGTTCGCCCGATACATAACGCCTCAGTATTTCATTATGATGGTCAACGAAGGCCTTAGTGGGAACTAAGTGAAGGTTGGTCCCTGTGGAGGTCTTGGTAAACGTCTCCACCATCATGCCGAGCATATCACGCTCCACTATCAAACTCTGGCAACACTTGTCGGCCAACGATCTGCTGGTCATCGCTTACCTCCTATGCTTTCTATGAATGCCTGAACCCTGGTTCTCACCTGGCCGGCTGTGCCGGCCATGAGGTATTCCCTGTCCATATGTAGCACGGGAATATTCGCTTTCTGCAAGTCCTTTTCCAGCATGAAAAGCTCACCAGCCCACAGGTCGCAGAATACCATCCGCAGGCCGATAATCCCGTCTACCTTAAACTCCTTGATCATGTTCTGGATGTACTCCGCCCTCTGCGGGAAACCCAGGAACATCCGTGGGCAGGCAGGCTTTTCTTGAATGGCGTACCTGGCAAGGGCACCCAGCGGATCCTTGTCCTTCTCGTCCACCTCTACCCAGAATGACCTGCTGCCGTAGCACGCGGAGTCGGTGACCACCAGCCCCCCCAGATCCTCTATGACCTTGATAAACTTTGGGTCGTCCAGGATGCTGGTCACCAGCATCAACCTGAACTTGTAGTTCTTGATGCCTTCCGCACCCTTCAACTCATTCAGCAGCTCCTTCAGCATCTTGTTGAACTCCGCCCGCGGCATGGCGGTGCTGGCGATGACGACGGCCAGCGTATCGGCGCCGGTTATCGGCGGGTTGGCCTTCTTCCTGAGGTCGTAGAGCTGCCTCAGCAGACGCCGCGTCTCGTTGTGGGTCTTTATCGCCTTCCGCAGTTTATCGTCGGTGATGGTGACGCCCAGGTGCTTCTCCAGCGCCTCCTTGAATATCACCAGTTCTTCCCGCCACCATGCCACCTGCTTATCTTCGGTCAGCTTGGGAAGGCTCATCATATGCGCCAGTGGGGTGCCCACCTTGCGCCTCCAGTTATCATAGATGCGGCGGATGTGGTCACAGTTGTTAAGCCAGACAACAGCTTCGAGAAAATCGTAGTCTCCCTTGAGGCCCATGTTGAAAGCGTGGCGGCAGAAGCTGCAGTTGATGCTGCTGAGGTACGCATCCGCCAGCTCGGTGCTGGTGCTTCCGGTAGCCCTTACCCTCATGGGCGCTATGCCGGCAGCGGTGATGATCTCCTCCGGGGCATAGCAGCAGAAGTAGCCCGTCACCTTGCCCCCCCGATCCATCCACTTCTTAAGTTCAGGGTTAACGATGGTCTCGGCGGCTTCTTTGAACGTGTCCAGGGCTTTAGACTTTACCTTTGTTTCCAATTCCTTTCCCCCTTTCAAGGCGATCCTTTTCATGGCCGCCCCTCTAGTGCTTTAGGCTTTATCTTTTGTTTCTACTTCTTTTGCCCCCTTTCAAGGCGATCCTTTTCATGGCCGCCTCATTCAATTTCAATATGCAAGGAGAGATGCCTTCAGTCAATGTCAAAGCCCGACAATGCATATGCTGACTACCGGTGCGTAGGGCTCGTTCCCCATGTTGTGAGCCAGGCCCAGCTTGGGGTTCTTTATCTGGCGCTTGTCCGCCTTGCCCTGGAGTTGCTTGTACATCTCATATAACATCCTTATTCCCGAGGCCCCGACGGGATGTCCGAAACACTTTAATCCGCCATCAGGCTGCACCGGCAGCGCCCCTGTCAGCTCGAAGAAGCCGGCCTCAATGTCTTCCTTTACCTTGCCCCTCTTGCTGAACTGGAGGTCCTCCATGGTGACGGCCTCGGTGATGGAGAAGCAGTCGTGGACCTCTGCCATGCCTATTTCCTTTCGCGGTTCCTTGATCCCCGCCTCCTTGTAGGCAGCCACGCCGCCACGATAGGCCTCCTCGACATGGGTGTAATCGTACTCCGAGGTCATCCGGCCCGATGTGGGGCTGGCACATATCTGAAGGGCCTTTATATACACCGGATCGGGGCGAAACTTCTTAGCTATGTCGGCGCGGGTGAGGATAGCTGCAGCAGCGCCGTCGGAGACGCCGCAGCAATCGAACAGCCCCAGCGGCCAGGCTATGATGGGGGCGGTCAACACCTGCTCCATGGTTAGCTCCCGCCTGAAGTGGGCCTTGGGATTCAACGTGCCGTTATGGTGGCTCTTGATCGAAATCTTGGCCAGCATCTTCTTGCCCTCTTCAGGCGAGAAGCCGTAGCGGTTAAAGTAGTTGGTAGCCATCATGGCGAACATCCCGGGCGGGGTCGACTGATAGTGAGTGTTGGAGCGGTTTTCCATCCCCGGGAGTCCGCTGCCGCCCTCGTCCTTGAGCTTCTCGAATCCCACCGCGAGGCATATATCGCAGATGCCGGCAGCTATGGCATAGGCAGCGCCCCTCACCGCCTCGTGGCCCGAGCCGCAGGCGTTCTCCACCCTGGTAACTGGTTTGTACTGCAGTTTCAACGGCTCGCTGATGGCGCGCCCCCCCATTCCGCTGAAGAGGGTGCCCACCCACGCCGCCTGTATGTCTTTCGATGTGACGCCGGCATCCTTGTAGGCCTCGGTCACCGCGTCGATTATGAGCTCGCCGGGGCCCTTATCCCAGAGCTCACCGAACTTGGTGCAGCCCATGCCGACTATGGCAACTCTATCTTTAATGCTTCCTGTCATCTCATCCGTCTCCTTTAAAACCTCACCGGGCGGACTTTCCAGAAGTAGTTGGTCAGTCCCCTGTCAAGCTGCAGTTTTCTGAAGGTAAACTCGACGTTGGTTCCTACTTTGATCTCATCCGGATTCCTGTCGGTAAGGTCGAAGAAAGCCCTGCCGCCGCCCTCGAACTCCACCAGCACTACCGATGCAGGCGGGTCGACCACCGGCGCCAGCTGGTCGTGCGTGTAGCTGAACACGGTGCCCTTCTTACCCTGGAAGCAGTAGTCGTCGAAGTCGTCCTGCGACTGGCACTTGGCGCAGATCCTGATCGGCGGGGTGCTCATAGCACCGTTATCGTACTGCGGCTGTCCGCACTTTCTGCACTTGACGCCCCAGAGGCCGAGGAGGATCTTCCTGTCGCGCCAGGTGGCCGACATGCGTATGTGCTGCTTGTCCGGCCTTCTCGCGGCCTCCATGGGCACGATGTCGCGCCACTTCAGTATGCTTTCGTAGTTATCGTATGATTTCTTAACGAACAGGTGCTTTATCAAACCGCGGCGCTCGGGGAATTTCGTAATCGCGTCGGTGACCTTGAGTATCATGGCGTCCACGCCGTTGCCGTAGCCGGCATAGAGTATCACGTCGCCCGGCTTGGCCATCTCCAGACATGCCGAGAGCATCTGTGGGGCCATGGCGCTTCCCGTCATGCCCATGTTGAGGAACAGGCCCATCGGGTCCTGGAGCTGCTCCGGCTTGAAGCCGAGCTCGGTCGCTACCTTGCCGTGCCTTCTGGCGTCTCCCGGCGGATCGAAGACGGCCTTGGTGATATCTTCCTTCTTCATCCCGGCCTTGGCCAGTAAGGCCTTGATGGCTACGGGAACGAGCTTGGAATAGCCCTCGTCCATGACCATGCGCTCCTCCCAGAAGCGTATGAATATATCGTTCTCGCCGCGCCATGTGGCGACGAGATCGTCCGATGTGGAATATGTACACAGTATCTCAGCGACCACGTCCTTGTTACCCAGCAGGAACGCGGCTCCGCCGTCACCCAGCGATTGCTCTGTCATGCCGCCGGGGGCAGCGATGCGGCAGTCGGCTGCGGCCACAAGTATGCTGTCGGCCGAACCGGCCTTTATCGTGTCGTAGGCCATTACTAACGCTGTCGAGCCGCACCTGAGCGATGTGGTGAAATCCGCGGTGCGGATGTCGTCGCGCATGTTCAATGCTAATCTCATCGTTGCGGCGGATTGTTTTTCCTTGTAAGGTGCTGATGTAGTGGCAAAATAAAGGCCGTCCACCTTTTGCGCATCGAAGTCCTTTAAACAGTTTATCGACGCCTCGACGGCCATTGTTACGCTGTCCTCATCGTAATACGCCACCGACCTCTCGCCGGGGATGGCAAACCCTCCCCAGGCTTTAAGGAATTGCTGTCGGTCTAGCCGGTGCCAGGGTATGTAGGCACCGAAGGACTTAATACCTATCATCTGCATCTCCATTTAAATAATATGATTCCTAACCACCCTTTATTGCTTACACTTTACCTTAGCGGCTTGAAGTACTTGATATCTTTGACGCTGGCCACGCGCTCTTTCTTGACCTTGAATACTGCCTTAACCCTCATGCCGACCTTTAGTTTTGCGGGATCTACCTCCCCCAGCATATGGACAAAGCCGGTGTTAGCTCCATCTAGCTGAACTATCCCATATGCAATGGGGGGTTCCACTGGTTGGATAGGACTCGGCTGGTAGGCAACGGCATAGGTAAGCAAGGTTCCCTTGTTGCTCACCTTAACCAAGTCACTGAGCTTGCCAAAGCAATATTTACAGGTAGACCTAGGAGGAACGTAGACCTGGCTACAGATAGGGCATTTTATGCCGATGATTTTCTTGTTATCCCTAAGCTCAATAAGAAACTGGCTCCCCACTGTACCAGCAGAGTACTTGTTCGGGATATCTATCTTCCCATTGAAGACGAAGCGCTCCGATTCTTCAACCTTACCAGCCATCTATTAGCCTCCTATTGCTCAATTGTCCTGAAATACAGGATGTCTTCATCCAAACCATGACCACGCCCCTCCTCCTTCCAAACAGCTTGGACCCGCATCCCAACCTTTAATTTCCCCTTGTCTCGTTCTTCAAGGCGACTCACCACATACATGCCATCGTCCAGCAGGATAGTGGCGTAAGGATGCTCCTCTGCAACTCGCTCACCTTTGTGCGGATCCCAAAGAGGAAAGACCATATAGGTGTATTGCACCACCGTGCCTTTATCGCTCAGCTCTACCCATTTATCACCTGCCCTGACTTTACACCTACCACAGACCATCTCCGGAGGCCATAAAAATTCCCTGCACTTTGGGCACCGATTGGCCACCAGCTTCTTGTGGTCTCTCATCTCTTTATAGAGCTTGCTCAAATATTTACCCGCAGCCCACCGATAGGGTCGACCCATCGTATAAGATACATTAATGTATTCCTGAGAAGGCTGTTCTGCCATTTTTTCTCACCTCCTATAGAGATCTCCTGAGGAGCACCATCGCTGTCCAGTTGGGGCCACCTAGAGCGGTAGCAACGGCTGTCTTCACATCCCTGGTAACCTGGTGTTCGCCCGCATCCCCCCGAATCTGGAGAGCACATTCAGCAATACGGATTGTGGGGGTAGCCCCAATGGGATTGGTAGCTATCACGCCTCCGGATGGATTAACCGGAAACTCCCCCTCTATCCCTGTCATCCCCTTCTCGATCATTTTCCAGCCCTCGTTCTTCTCACAGAAGTGGAAAACCTCGCATAGGAACATCTCCTCCCAGTTAGAGGGCTCGTAGATCTCCGCCATATCGATATCCCTTCGCGGGTTGGTGATGCCATTCCTCTTATAAAGCTTGGTGGAAGCTATGTCCTCGCTGTAGGGCTCCCGACCGTCGAGGTCGCAAAAGGCACCGGCGCGAAAGGGTAGCTGGTGGACAGCAATGACATCTGCGATCCAGACTGGCTTTTTGGTTAGCTTCTTGGCTTTCTCCTCTGTGGCGACAATGAGGGCACAGGCACCGCAGGATTGAGGGCAAAAATCCAGAAGCCTTAAAGGCCACTCCAGATATGGAGATTTGAGGATATCTTCCACGCTCTTCAGACCAAGCTTCAGGTGAGCATATTGATTTCTACAAGCGCACCGGTCTGCCTTTAGCCGGACCATGGCAGCGTGCTCCTCCCGCGCACCAGACCACTTCATATATGACGATGCCTGCTTGGCGAACTCCCCGATAGCTCCTCTTGCTGCGCCCTTACCCCACGCCAGGGTAGTGGCAGCAGTGATAGCGGCGGTGGTATCCCCCGTGTCAAGCTTCTCAAAGCCGATGAGCATGGCGGTATTAAAGAGGCCCGCAGTAAGAAAATGGAAGGCCTCCTTAGCAGATGCGATGCCACTGGTACCCCCTGCGGCGATCTTGAAACCTGGCTTCATAAAGTTGCCCGACTCATCGGCCATCCAGTGGTCGGGAAGGTAGACCCCTTCGAAGGTCTCCATATTGCTCACGAACACCGCCTCAATATCCTTCATGTTCATCTGAGCATCGGCCAGAGCTGCCCTCACCGCCTCGTTGACCAGCTCAGGCTGGCTAACATCGGGCCGCTTGGCTTTATGATAAGTCTGACCGACACCTACTATAGCCACTCTATTGGCCATTTCTTACCTCCGGTTACTTATTACTCAAGACCATGACACACTGGTGCTGCCCACAAATACCTGTAACACCATGGGCCAGGGCTATGCTGGCTCCCGGCACCTGCCTCTTGCCCGCTTCACCCCGAAGCTGTAGCGCCACCTCAGCCACCCTTGCCATCCCAGCCACAACGGTTGGATTGCCGGAGAGCATCCCGCCTGAAGGGTTCACCGGAAGCTGGCCTCCCATTTGAGTTACCCCGGCATCGATGAGCTTGCCCGCTTCACCACGCCCGCAGAAGCCCAGTCCCTCCATCCACAGCAGCTCCTGGTAGGAGTACTCATCACAGATCTCGGCTACATCTATTTCTTTTACGGGGTTGGAAATGCCAGCCATTTCGTAGGCCCTCCGCGCAGCCGACACCAGCGCATCGCACTCAGCTAGATCCCTGTCTCCAAGGTAATGAGTCTCATAGCAGTTTGATATCCCTGTTATCCAGACCGGTCTCGCCGTGAGCTTCCTGGCCTTCTCTTCTCGAGCCAGGATCATAGCGCAGGCGCCGTCTGAGGTGGGCTTGGTGTCTAAGAGCCTTATGGGATCGACCAGCACCTTTGATCTGAGGACATCCTTCACCGTGATATCCATGGGCTCCTGGGCAACGGGGTTGTTCTTGGCGTTTCCGCGGTTCTTAACAGCTACCTTAGCAAACTGCTCAGCCGTTACCCCATACTTGTGCATATAGCGCCTGGCCTGCAAGGCAGCAGCGGTAAGGAAGTCGAAGCCTAAAGGCCTCATGAAGATAGGGTCGAAGGCACAATTTTCGATGATGCTCCTGTCACTCTGGGATTCCTTGCAGTGGGAAATAACCAGAACGATATCGTGAAAGCCTGAGAGAATCTGGCCAAACGCGCAGTAAATCGCATTGGTCGAATCCGCAGCTACCTTATCTTCAGTCCCTAAGTGTGAACCGTCATAGGAGATGATATTCAAGTTTGACATGGTCCTGCCATCCCAGAAATCCTGGGAGCAGGTGACAGAGGAATCAATGCCGGTGCCATCATCAGCGAAGGTGAGCCCCGTCTCCTGCAGGACCTTCTCTATCGCTTCATACGCCATCTCCCCCTCATTTACATCATTCCTGTTGGGGTGATATTTGGTCTGGGCTACGGCCACAATCGCCACTCTTTCAGCCATATATATCTCCTTCTAACTGTTCAAGCGAAATCCATATACGCCTAACTTCGATATAGTTACGACCTCTCGAGCGAGCTAATGTCCTCGCACGGGCAGAGCCACAGTCCCTGTCCCGCCGCAGTTGCGTCCCCCTGGAACAGTGAATTCATATTGCACATCCACCAGGTGCTGATTGCCTTCTGTGTATTTCTTAATCACCTTTCCGGTCTTTGTCATTGAGTCACCGGGGAAGCAGGGCGTCTGAATGCGGAATGATATCTCTTTAAGCTCTCCTTCAGGCCCTGTCCAGTCCGTCAAGTATTTGCCTACATATCCGCATATGGTCGCGTTGTTCAGGAATATATCCTTCACCCCCGCCATCTTGGCAAAGTCGCGGTCGTGATGCACCGGGGTGAAGTCCCTGCTGGCTATCGCTCCGGAAATGACCATGGTGCAGGTGATATTTGCAGTCTCCGTGGGAAGTTCCTGTCCTTCCTTTACATCATCCCAGCAAATAGATTTCACAGCCATATCTACCTCTCTATTAGTTCTAGCGTCTTAAGATCCAATTCGATACTTCAAAACGGTAAGATTCTGTATTCCAACCGTCTCCCCTTTCTGATTATTGAATATGAAGGTAGTTGTCACGAAGTGACCCGTTCCCAGTCCCGTCTTTTTCGCCGGTGATACGTCAGTAACCTTATACGTGAATGTTATGTGGTCCCCGGGAAATACAGGCTTAAGATATTTCTGGGATACATTGGTAATGAGTATGCCATAGAATCCAGCCCCATCGAGCTTTTCAAGGAACTTTTCAAATGGATGCTTCGGCCGTACCCCCGCAGGCCACAGCGGCGGCATGGTCCATGTCAGCAGCATCTGCGGCGGCGCTATGATACTACGATACCTGCTTTTTTTGGCATACTCTTCGTCTGTGTACAAAGGATTTCCATCCTGCATCGCTTCGCACCAGTGTCTGATCATCGGTTTGCACACATCATCGGCAGCCACCATCCTCGACCCCTCCTCCCCAACCATTGCCTTCAGCTCATCATATAATTCCGGACTCATTCGAGCGCTCCTTAACTTGCAAAAAAAATTTCTACTCAATCCTTAGTTAAAAGATTTGCCCCCTCGCCCGCTCGCGCGTGCAGCAGGATAGGTTTGCTCCCGGCTTATGCGGCGGGCAGACGCGGTGAGAGCAGGCTCAAGCGGCTCTCACCGCGATTACGCCATAAAGTAGTGCAACCACAATAGAATTCCGCAATAGCCTACAGCGGCATGCCCTTTGCGCGGGCGGCGGTCACACATTCCGGTGTGGGCCACCATTTCTTTATGCCGCAGTCATCAGCTACCACGTTGGCTGTCCCATACCCGGGACCAAATGTCACGAATCCGCCAGGATAGCTGCTGGCCCCGCCCAGGTACAGGTTCTTTATCGGTGTCCTGTGGTTGGGGCAGTCATCGTTGGGCCGCCAGTAGCCCATCTGAGTCGAGTCGTAGGCCCCCTGCTTTATGGAGCCCTCGACCATGTTGACGAACTTGTTCTCTATATCCGCCGGGGTGGTCATGTTCCACCACAATACCTTGTCCGGAGTGATATTCGGCGCATATTTCTGCAGCATCGCCAGCTGCTTCTCGGCCCGCGCCTCTTTGTTCTTCATGCGCAGCCAGTTATCCTTATTCCCCTTGAGCTTGTACGGGGCCATCTGAGAAATCAGGCCCGAGCACCTGTTAGGCGGCGCCTGGTAGGGGTCATGCACGCTGGGGAAGCAGCAGTTGAATCCTGCCGTGTCCGACAGTTCTCCTTTTTCCATGCCGTCCCAGTGCTTCTTCAGATTGGCGGTGCTCTCAAAGCCCAGGACATAGATGAAGGCTTTATTGATGTCCGGGTTGCTGGCCGCCGCCTTGAACTTCGGCGCCTCCTCCATGGCCATGTGCAGGTGGCACAGGCTCCAGTGGTCCCACGTCCACGCCTTGATCTTGTCGACGAATGTTTTCTGCAGATTCTTCTCCCCAACAAGATCGAGGAACGTCTGGTGCACATCGATGGTGCTGATCACGGCCTTGCTTGCCATGTACTTGGCCCCGCCCTCAAGCTCCACGCCCGTGGCCTTTCCGCCCTCAACGATTATCCGCTTGATCTGGGCGCTGGTTATTATCTCCCCGCCGTACTCAAGCATGTACTTGGTCAGGGCATTGGAGAGGCGGTGCGACCCGCCTTTGATGAGACGGTAGTTCGTCGCCCGGTTGAGCAGCAAAGGCACCATGTAGCTTGTACCTGAGGCGTCATAGGGGAGGCCCCAGTGACAGGCTACATAGAGCATCAAGGTTTTAACAACGTCGTTCTCGAAGAGCTCATTGATGATCTCCTCCGGCGTCTTCTCCGTAAGTTCGTTGATGTCTTTCCCTACCTCTGTCTTGTCCAGCTGCAGCACCTGCTCCAGGGGCGGCATTGCAGCACAGTACGTCGCCGGTGCGACAAAGTCATTCACAATGTTGTAAAACCGCTTGCTCATCTCGCGGTAGCTTTTGGCGTCCTTCTGCGAGAACTTGGCTATCGACTGGCAGGTCTTCTCCACATCCCTGTAGATGCACAGGCTGCTCTTGCCGTCGCTTAACGGCATGCACCACTCCAGCTCGGGGTGGATATACCGGATGTCATACCTCTTTTCGAGCTCGAAATCCTTGGTCGTGGGTGCATAATCCACCATAAAATGGTAGATCGCATGCGTGTTGTGGAAGTAGTCCGGCAGCGTTATCTCCTCCGTGGCCAGCCCGCCACCCAGCTCATATCTTTTCTCCAGCAGCAGTACCTTCTGTCCCGCCTTGCTCAAATAGCAGGCAGTTGTCAGCCCGTTAGGGCCTCCGCCGATAATTATTACATCGTATTTCTCTGCCATTTTCCCTCCTTGTTAGGTTACATTTGTATTACTAATATATAGAGGAGGAACTCCCCCTATGACGTCTACTTGATATCATCCCTCTTGAACGTGTCCCGAATCTTCTTTGAGCGGAGTCTCATCTGCTGAACAAGGGAGTCCGGTTCCTCTTTACCTTTCTCCTCCCACGGCTTGCCCAGACCCAGGTCTTTAGCGATGATTCTGTAGCAGTTGTAGGACTCAGTTCCGCCTATATTTGACCCCACCCACCAGGATCCACCTGTGCAATAGAGGTTCTTTATCGGTGTCCTGTGGTTGGCTAGCTCGGGGGTAGGCCTATTCTCATAAGATTGGTACGATGGGCGGTCGTCCCCTGACATAGCACCGTTGGGTACATAGTTCTTCATACGCAGGTTATCATAAGGGGTGTTAGGATCATAGCCGATGATGTTGTCCCAGTTCATGTTAGGAGCATGCTTCGACCATAGGTTAATAAGCTGCTCAGCATACCATTTCTTGAGCTTCAGCCACTCCTTCTCCGTGTGGTGAGTGGCAGGCGGTCCTACCTGCTCGTTATTGCAAACGTATTTCCCCTTGGGTGCGTAGGAAGGGTCAACCATACTATGGGACCAGACGGTGGGACAGAAGTCCTCTACAGGAGGCCATAGCCCCAGCTTCATGTAATAGGTCTCCCTGGCGACATGATCGGGGTCGGGAGTTTCGGCCAGCCCGAGCCAGAAAGTCTCATTGATATCGGGGTTAAACGCCGCCGCCGAGTATTTGGGCCTGTCGTGACAGGCGAAGCTGTACCACATTAGGCAGCCGAAAACTGCTTCAGTAAGCTCCACATGGCGCACCGTCTTCCCGTCCAGATGCTCCCTGCCTATCAAGTCGAAACAGAGCTGGCGCGGGTTCAAGGTGCTCAGCACCAGCTTCCTGGCCTTGATTTGGCTTCCATCTTTGAGGCGGATGCCTTTTGCAGTTCCATTCTCTATGATGACCTTATCCACCTCAGCGTGGGTGAAGAACTTGACTCCGCCGGACACCAGTATCTTGTGGGCGGCATGAGCGATCTGGTGAGTTCCCCCCCTGCAAAAACCCAGGCCCGGAAGCTGCAGAGCCCAACCTATAGTTTCGGCCCCAACCCCCGTCTGGCAAACATCAACCGCCCCCGAAAGAACAATTCTCGCAATGCAGTACTGTAGTTCCTTGCTTTCCCACATCTCCTTCATAGACCGCAGGTGGCTGGCTGACAGGTATAGCGAATCTGGTGTAAAACCGGCTGCCACAAGTTGTGGATATAAAGTCAGTTGCCTCTCCATTATCTGAGGCGCCGCGCGATCCTCCGCTGGCAGGAACAACCGATCTATCTGTACCCTCATGGCCTCATCGCCATTCCATAACTTCCAGAATCTAAGCCATTGCTCGGCATCCCTCTTTGAGAAGTTAGCAATCGACTTGGCGGTACGCTCCTGGGTAGGATCATGTTTCTCGCTGTAGATGGCGATACAAGTCTGGTCCTTTCTGAAGATAGCGCCATCGGCAACTAGATACTGGTCGTGCTGATCTCCATAGTCCCAGAACTCAGGGAAATCGCGATAGAAGGGCAAATGGTACCAGTTGAACATCATCGTGGCATGGGTATTACCACGAAAACCTGGTGCCGATGCCTCCTCGGTGGCCATGGAGCCACCAATCTCATGCCTCCTCTCAAAGATACCGACGCTCATACCACCGTACTTCATCAGATACATAGCAGTGAATAAAGCTGTGGTCCCCCCTCCCACTATTACCGCATCAAACGTTTCATCTGGCATTTTTACCTCCTTTTCAAATATTTGATATCTGCTATTTCCCTTCCCGTGATAGGTTACTCTTTCATTTACATACAGCGAAGGCGCTCTCTCTATTATGGCTTCTTTTTTGACTCAACTTGCAGCCTTTTCAAGAAGAGATTCACCTGTTCAACCAAGGAATCAGGCTCCTCTTTACCCGGATCCTGCCACGGCTTTGGCAGCCCCATATCCTTAGCGATGATTTTATAGCAGTTGTAGGCTTCGCTTGAACCCGAGGTGGGCATATGCCAGCCGGCCCCTGTGGCATAGAGGTTCTTTACCGGCGTCCTGTGGTTCGCCAGCTCGGGTATGGGCCTGTTCTCAAAAAACTGCCACGGGTCGTGATCGATAACGTTCATGTTGCCGTTGGGATGCCTGTTCAGCGTCCGCAAGGCGTCGTATGGGGAATTATAGTCGCAGCCGATGATGTTGTCCCAGTTCATGTTAGGAGCATGTTTCGACCATAGACCGATCAGGTCTTCAGCATACTTTTTCCTTATTTCCAGCCATTCACTCTCGGTATAAGCAGTGGCCGGAGGACCGATTTGCTCGTTACTGGCGACATGATATCCTGCAGGTGCGAAGGAGGGGTCAACCAGGCTGTGGCACCAGACGACGGGGCAGTAGTCCTCAATGGGAGGCGGCCACTTGCCCAGCCGTGACCAGAGGCACTCCCGGGCGACATGCTCGGGATCAGCATCCTCTGCCAGCCCCAGCCAGAAAGTCTCATTGATATCAGGGTTGAACGCTGCCGCTTCATACTTTGGCGCCTCGCGGATGGCGAAGCTGTACCACATCAGGCAGGCGAACGTAGAATTCAGGAGCTTCACGCGGCGCGCGACATCATAGGTAAAATGCTCTTTACCGATCAGGCCGAAGACGAGCTGCTCCGGGCTTAAGGTGCTAACCACTAGCTTTCTTGCCTTGATCTCGGAGCCATCGGCGAGGCGGATGCCCTTGGCGACACCATTCTCTATGATGACCTTATCCACACGGCAGTGGGTAAAGAACTTGCACCCGTCGCGGACCAGTATCTTATGGGCAGCGTGAGCTACCTGGTGGGTTCCCCCTCTGGCGAAACTTATATTAGGCAAACATGCGGACGAGCCGATCATTACGAACCCAAGCCCCGGTTGATTAACATCGAATGCCGATGAAAGATTGAATCTGACAGCACAGTACTGCAACTCCGGGCTTTCCCAGAATTCACGTGCTACACGCATATTACTGCCTGATAAGACCAGCCCATCTATGTTAAACCCGGCTTTTACAAACTCTGGATATACAGCTATACTCCTGCCGAGCACTTTGGGATCGGCACGATCCTCCGCGGGATTGAACAGCAGATCTATCTGCGTCCTCTGCATTGCATCCCCCATCCACACCTTCCGCAGTTTGAGCCACTTCTCGGCATCCCTTTCAGAGAAGCGGGCAATCTCCTTCGCTGTGCGCTCCTGGCTCATGTCATGCTTGTCACTGTAGATGGCCAGGCAGGTCTGATCATTTCTGAAGATGGCGCCGTCGCTGCAAAGGTGTTGGTCAAGCTGGGCTCCGTAGTCCCAGAACTCAGGGAAATCGCGCCAGAGCGGAGCGTAATACCAGGGCAACTGTATCACAGCGTGGGTGTTGCCGCGAAAACCCGGCGCAGCGATCTCCTCGGTGGCCAAGCCGCCGCCGAGTTCGTGCCTCTGCTCAAAGATGCCAACGCTCATGCCTGCATACCTTACCAGGTACATGGCCATGTAAAGGGCTTTGGACCCACCACCAATTATCACTGCATCAAACGCTTCATCTGGCATAATTGTCTCCTTTTGAAATGTTACATCAACTCAATATCGTGACAACCAGGATCGACTATCAGCTTGGGTTCGGTCAGTTTCTGAACCTCCGCCGGGGTCCATCCTGGAGCGACTTCTTTAAGCACCAACCCCTTTTTAGTTACTTCAATTACAGCTATGTCGGTAACAAGCAAGGCTACCTTTTCTACGGCTGTAATAGGATAGGTGCATTGTTTCACTACTCTGGGTTTGCCCTCTTTGGTGACATGGTTCATCGCGACTATTAGTCTCTTGGCCCCTACGGCCAAGTCCATGGCACCGCCGATTATGCCTATCTTTCTCTCCGGTACCATGTAGTTCGCCAGATCGCCTTTTTCTGAGACTTGAAAACCTCCCATGACGCTGATATCAATATGGCCACCACGGATCATGGTGAATGATTCAGCATGGTCGAAGCAGCTCATGCCAGGCGCGACTGTAACCGTCTGTCCTCCGGCGTTAACTAAATCGAGATCTCCCTCGCCCATGTTGGTGATTTCGCCGAAGCCCAGTACGCCATTCTCACTCTGGAAGATGACCTCTCTGCCAGCCGGTATGTAATTTGCTGCCAGAACAGGTATCCCGATGCCGAGGTTGACGTAATCGCCGTCCTGGAATTCCTTGGCTACGCGGAGGGCCATGGTCTCTCTGTCAAGTTTAAACTTCTCTGCCGTGACGTCCCTCCTTACGCGCTCTTCCTTTCCATGAATCTGATATTAGACTCCAGTGCTTCCTTGCTGATAGAAGCCGTGTCTTGCTCTACGTATTTCTCCGGCCTCTCGACAACTCGATCCACGTAGATGCCCGGGGTATGTATCTCGTCCGGCTTCAGTTCGCCTAGTTCCACGATCTTGTCGACCTCAGCAATAGTTACCTTGGCCGCTCCGGCCATTGTGGCATTGAAGGTGCGCGAGCTGTATCTGTATACCAGATTGCCCCAGCGATCGCCTTTGTGCGCCTTTATCAGGGCGAAGTCCGCCTTGAAGGGAAACTCTAGCAGATACTTCTTGCCGTCGATGGTTTTGACCTCTTTGCCCTCCTCGACAATGGTACCTACGCCTACCGGGGTGTAGATGCCGCCAAGGCCCGCTTTGGTCGCCCTGATACGTTCCGCCAGTGTGCCTTGCGGCAGCATCTCAAGCTCCACTTCCCCAGCCCTGAGCTTCTTTTCGAAGTTATTCTGATACACGGAGCTGACGGGAGCAGCGGCGATGGCCTTTCTTATGCAGTTATTGCGCACAAGCACATCCATGTCCTCGGGGAACTTGGCGCCCAGCAGCTTCCAGACATCCTTGCCGAAGCCGCAGGTGTTGGATATGGTAGTAAGGTTTTTCACTCCCTTGCGGGCTAAAGCTTCTAATAGGAGGCTGGGGGTACTAGTTACGGTGCCGAAGCCGCCTATCATTATGGTAGCCCCATCTGGTATATCGGCAACAGCTTTATCGAAGCTAGATACTATCTTGTTAACAGGCATTTGTTATCTCTATTACTTCTTCGCCAGCGGGCTTCTGAGCCCTGATTCTCTCGTCTTCTTCAGTGTCTCCAGCCATGTCTCGTACAGTGAAGCAGGTTCTTCCTTGCCTTTAAGCCTAGCGCTTTGGGCTTTGACAGAGCGAGTGTATGTCATCTTGTAGCAACATATCACGTATCCTGTCCTTTCGCTTTCAGATGTAGTACAGATCTACAAGGTCACAAGAGGTTATCATGATGGAACAGTAGATATTATAATAGGGGGTCTCCCACACAGTGCTGGACACAAAGAGGGATTAATCCCTAGACGGATGGAGAGTTTTCACGCCACCTAATCAGGCGACCAGGTGGCGACGCACTGCGATGGTGGCTGCCTCGGTGCGGCTGGTGACACCCAGCTTGCGGAGGATATTAGTGACGTGGAATCTCACAGTGAAAGGGCTTACCACCAGCTGCTCCGCTATTTGGGGGTTGCTCTGCCCCTCTGCGATTAGAGTGAGTACTCTGTGTTCACTCTCCGTCAGGTGGTATTCCTTCGCCATCGCCGAAGCCGCCGCATCTTCAGCCCATGCTCGTTCGTCCCGGGAGCGCCTGCCGATTTTGTGGATTACAATAATGATGCCCTTGACAGCGGGGTTGTGGAGAAGGTTGTTAGCGACCACATCGACCACACGCCACGTACCGTCCTTATGCCTCACACGCAACTGCGCATGGCTTCTACTAGTGTCACCTAGAGTCTGGATCATTTTGGTGAGCCTATGGGTTGCCCTGAACATATCTTCTGGGTGAATAACTCCAAGCGTATCCTTGTGAACAAATTCTCCCGATTCATAGCCGAGGATTCGTGCGGCGGACGGGTTCTCGTATATGACTTCTAACTCACTGCCTAGAACCACAATGCCGTCCGGAGAATTCTCGACAAGCGCTCGAAAGATGTCTTCCTGTCTCTCAGGCAGCTCCTTAAGCTGTATGCCCTGGGTTTCTGATGCTTCTAGCTCAGCAATTCGCTGCCGCAATGTTGCTAATTCGTGCGCAGGTGTCTCCTCCTCATGCCTAAGGGATCGCAACCTCTTTATCATTCCAGTATCTACATGTGCTAGTAAGTCAGACGGCATCTTTTTAGCAAGGCCAAATAGCTCATCCGTGTCCGCATTGTTTGCACCAAGTACCTTGGCCAAAGCCAAGATGATCTTTTGCCTCGGTGGGGGCATGACGCCAGTTTCAAGCTTACTCACGTATGCGAAGCTAATTGCTGTCTTTTGTGCCAGTTCTCTTTGGGTCATGCCTTTGGCTTTCCTCAGTTCCCTCAGTCGTTGCCCAAACGTCATCACAGTGCTCCCTAATGCCGTGCATTAATCCTAAGTTTTGTTGAGCTGATTGTCAACTGCCAGGTGCTTGCAATTACCCATCCCTGAAAACGCTGACTTTGTCAACAGTTAGCAGGTTTTGGTAGTGTATCATTTTGAATTTTGAAACCCTTGACTTATGCTTGAGCGCTATGGTATGTTAAATGCATGGCGAACAAGAGACAAAAGAAAGATCACGACTTCGCAGTTAATGCTTTCCGTGTAGTCCAAGAGGCTACCGGACAAACAGAGCCGAAGAAAGCCAAACCTTCATCCTCTGAGGGCAAGAATCCTAACGCTGTAGCCTTGGGTCGGTTAGGTGGATTAAAGGGCGGTAAGGCTAGAGGGGAGAAACTGACATCTGAGAGGCGAAGAGAGATAGCTTTAAAAGCTGCTAGGGCAAGATGGCAGAAGAAATAAATAACTAACATTGAATCTTTTTTATTTTTACCCCCCAAAAAAGATATTGACAAAAACTATTAGGAGGTATAGCATATCACAATGCTAGTTTGATTAATTTAAGTATTTTTGTTATATTTTAGATGAGAGGTAACGACGATGATTACAAAGATGAAGGAAAGTGAATTATCAAAATCTGTGGGAAATAGCGTTGATATTAAACGACATATTGAAACACAAAGAGAGAGCATTAAATACCTACAGACGCACTACTCGGAGTTGCTAGAACAATATAGGAACAAATGGATAGTTATTAGAAACAATGAAATCGTTGGGGTGGAAGATACTCCAAAACAATTAAGAAATCACTTTGAAAAAACAAAGGAAAGGGATGTCTTCCTATATTTTCTCGCAGACCCAGAGGACATGTTAATATTATAGCCCATGATTCGAGGCAGTCTACTTGAACCTGTGAATTCACAGGGACAACCAATTTCAGTGGCCATACCATATATGGTGGCCACTCTTAAAATTCCTAGACTAAATGCTTTAAGTAGTATAACTTTTTTACTAGATACAGGTGCCGATTTCACGTCTCTACAATTAAGGGATGTTTTTCAAATACTTGGTTTAAGTGGTCTAAAAAAGCTTAGAGGGAATCGGAATGCAATAGGGATAGGTGGCAGTGCACCATACTCTATAGAGCCTGCCGAGATTATTTTCTCTCATGAGGATAATACTATTGAGGGCTATACATTCAACCTCAGCATAGCAAAACCCATAACATCTTGGTGGTTACCACGCCAAATAAAATTACAAGCATTGCAACTACGTATCCCTTCAATCTTAGGGAGAGACATTTTGTGCCAATTCCGGTTGGTTATAGACTACCATTGTAAGGAAATCTTACTTGATCATCCACAGGTACCGATTAAGCCACCTTCCTAACAAGCCTACTACTATCAATGCCCAATACTTATACCTACTATTGGTTGTATTTACCAAACCTACGACTTTTCAAAATAACCTATCTACCTATTGACAATGCTTGAGCGGTGTAGTATAATTTAGTCAGTTAGGAGATTAAGGATAAGACTATGAACAAACTAAATCTAGAACGCCAAGCTGAAATCATAAGAGTTCTCTGTGAAGGCAACTCTATACGTAGCACCTCACGTATAACAGTAGTTGCTATTAATACAGTAGTGAAACTACTCAGAGACGTTGGTGCTGCGTGCTTAGAGTATCAAGATAAGACGATGCGTAACCTGCCTTGTAAGAATATTCAATGTGACGAGATATGGTCATTCTGTTATGCCAAGCAAAAGAATGTACCTGAGGATAAGCAAGGGCAATTCGGTTATGGTGACATATGGACTTGGACAGCCATAGATGCGGAAACAAAACTTGTTGCCTCTTGGCTTGTAGGTCTACGGGATGCTGATTATGCCATTGCGTTTATGAATGATCTCAAAAGTAGATTAGCCGGACGTGTCCAACTGACTACAGATGGCCACAAGGTATATTTAATAGCTGTAGAAAATGCTTTTGGCGCAAATGTAGACTATGCTATGCTAGTCAAACTCTATGGGCAAGAGACAGAACCAGATAAGCGTTATAGCCCAGCTAGCTGTATTGCTGCTGAAAAGCACACAGTCCGAGGAAATCCCGATGCTTCACAAGTTTCTACAAGCTATATAGAGCGCCAGAATCTTACCATGCGAATGAGTATGAGACGATTCACCCGTCTAACCAACGCCTTTTCAAAGAAGCTGGAGAATCACGAGTACGCTCTTGCTCTTTACTTCATGCATTACAACTTTGCTCGTACTCATAAGACATTATCAAACCCCTATCCTACAACTCCAGCAATGGCAGCAGGTGTGAGTGACCATGTATGGACGATTGAGGAGATTGTAAATCTAGCATAAACACAGAAGAGCCCGAATCTTTCGGGCTCTTCTGTAATCTACCTTCTCACAACAAATTCAAAGCAATCAATCAAACCTAACCACAGTTGGATTATATACTTTTTGTCTTAATTTGTCAATACCTAGGTTCAGTAAAATTTTTCTCTTTTACCTACTTCTTCTATGAGTTTCTCATATAATTCTATAGCATCACGAGTAAGTATTAGTACAGCATCATATGAATGTGGTAACTGCTGTGCTTTTAATTTCTTTTGTATAGCATCTACTAACTCTTTGTAATCTTCAGACAGATAAGTTGATAATTCATCTAAATCGTCAGCCATATGCATCGCAGTTGTTTGCGCATTACCATGAATTCTTCTAAATTGTTGTGCCTTATCTTGATTAATAGTTAATTTTATAGTTCCAAATAAGAAGTCAGCATTTCCAAAAGATTCTTCGCTTACATATGTAGCAAATTCGTCAGTAATTCGTTTAGCATGTATCAAGGTTCTCTTTGCTCTATACCAAACTGTACGAAAATCTTCTCTTGCTTGTCTCTCTAAAAATCCCGTTTGGCGACGCATTTCAAGATAACTTCCGCCAGCAAATACCAAACTTAGCAAGGCAAATGCAATAGCAAAAGGATCAGGGTCAACTAAATCACCTTGCTCAGATTGCTGTAATTGTTTTAAATCGTCTATATTCATGGTTGTTTATTTACCATATATGTCAATTTACCCACCCTCAAAAATTGCTTCCCCGTTTTCGATTTCAAACTGATACACTACCCAAAATTCAAAATGATACACTACCCAGGTTTTGGGTCTACACTCTTAAGTGTGAAAAGGGGGGGGCTAGTAGTTGAAAGCACCCGCCGACCTCTGTAACTTTGGAAAAAACTACAACTCAAAGCGAAGGAGGTGCAGCGAATGCCCCGACAAGTCGGGGTATCACGATTGCTCTGGCTTTACCTGAGCTGCGGGTGGTGAGGGAGGAAGAGACGGGGTGGGAGGTCAGGGTGGAGGTGGAGTATCGGAGGGGGAGTGGGGTGTGTCCCAGGTGTGGGCAGAGGACGCCCAAGGTGCACAGCGCCTCTGTCCAGACTAAGAGGGACAGGAGATTATGGGATAAGCCTGTGTACCTCTTGGTACGCAAACGCCGCTTTCGATGTTTGAGATGTGGCAAGGTGAGTTCACGGAGCCCGACCGTGTGTATGGGCCTCGACGGCGCAGCAGCGAGCGTTTGCGGCGTCAGTTAGGCCAAGAGGCTATCGATCAACCGATACGGCATATGGCTCGGAGGGAGGGAGTGGGAGAGACCCTGGTACGTCGCTGCGTCACCGAGGAGGCCAAGCGGTTGCTGGGAGGTCCTGGACAGCCCAGTCCCACTTGGATACTGGGCTTGGACGAGTTCTCGGTGAGGAAAGGCCAGGTGTATGACACTGCTGTTGTAGAGGTGGAGCGCAAACAGATCATTGGGGTGGTGACTGGTCACTGACAAAGCGAAAGTCAATTGCCCTCCTTGGTAGTTCTTAGCTGGGCAATCCTAGTCCATATCTTCCAGCGATAATATTTCTGGACATCTCACTGGTGCCACCGGCAAGACTCCAGGCCCTTGAGCTCAGATATATATGCCTCATCCTGCCCCCCAACTGCACCCACTTGGATTTCTCATCCAGTTGCCCATAGAGCCCAAGGATTTGCATCCCCAGATTACTCACCTTCTGAGCAACACTGGCGCCATGGATCTTATTCTGGCAACTCGGAAGCACAGTGAGCATGTTCTGGCTTATCATCCAGTTTATTCTTTCGCCCATGTTACGCCCTACTTCAATCTCAATAGCCATCTCAGCCAGTCTATTTCGAATGAGAGGATCCTTGGCTAAAGGCTGACCATTGACGTAGGTCTCCTTGCAATACTGCACCAACTGCTCAAAGTATCTCCTGGCATTGTGGAGGATGACGAGCCCGTAACTTCTCTCTATGGCGAAGGCATGCATACTTACATCCTTTCCCTTGTTCTTCTCCCCGAGAAGGTTCTCCTTGGGAACCCTGACATTGTCATAGAAGACCTCACAAAAGGCGCGAAGCCCGGTCATCTGCGTTATTTGGCGCATGGTAATCCCTGGGCTCTTGGGATCGATCACGAAAACGCTGATCCCCAGATGCTTCTTGGGGGCGTTAGGGTCAGTTCGAGCATAGACCACGCACCAGTCGGCACGGTGGATACCGCTATTCCAGGTTTTCTGTCCATTAAGGACATAGCAGTCCGCTTCCTCTACTGCCTTCAATTGAAGGGCGAACATGTCTGAGCCGACATTTGGCTCGCTCATCCCTATGGCGTATTTCACTTCTCCGCGGGTAATGGGAGGGATGAATTTATTCTTTTGCTCCTTAGTCCCGAACGCCAGAATCAGGTCGCCCTGCACTGCGGCGATGTCCATCCCCGGCACGCCATGGTAGATTAGCTCCTCCTTCAGGATCCAGTCCTTCGCTGGGTCTTCCTGACCTCCATATTCCTTGGGCCAGCTCAACCCTATCCAGCCTTTAGCCCCCAGCTTGCGCCATATTTCCATGGAAAGATGGTAAACCTCCTCCCTCTCCTCCTCTTCAGGTCCAGGGTCTACCCCCAGCCAATCAGGAGGTAACACTTCCTGAATGAAATCCCTTACCTCCTGCCGGAAGGCTTTCTCCTCATTACTTATAAGAAAGTCCATGATACTCCTTTCGCTAGCCTAGAGCCCTAGTTGTTGGGCCACAACCTCACGATGAAAATCGGCATCCCCGAAGAAAAGCTCCCCAGCCTTAGCCCTCCTGAAGTAAAGCTCCAAGTCGTGCTCCTTGGTGAAGCCGATTGCGCCGTGGATCTGGTGTGATCGGGTAGCCACCCTTCTATAAGCCTCGCTGATCCATCCTTTGGCAACAGAGATCTCATTGATGCAGGGGAGCCCCTCACTGAGCATCCATGCCGCTTTGTATAGACTGACCCGAGCGCTATCGACATCGATGGACATGTCAGCCAGATAATGTTGGATGATCTGGAAACTGCCAATGGGGCGGTCAAACTGTATCCTTTCCTTGGCGTAATTGACGGTCATCTCCATGACTTGCTGATTCCCACCTACCATTTCTGCGGACTTGGCAAGTGCTGCCCATTCCATAATCCTCTTTACCATTTTCCAACCTTGACCCAATTGACCCAGGATATTGCTCCGAGGTACTCTCACCTTTTCTAGGGTCAGCTCGCACTGCTTGTCCCCTGCAATGGTGCTAAGCAACACAGTGCTTATGCCGGGGCTCTTGGCATCTACGAGAAAGAGAGTGATTCCTTCTTCAGGATTGGCTGTTTCTGCTGTTCTGGTGACACAAATTATCCAGTCTGCAATGTGGGCGTCGGGAACGAAGAGTTTTATCCCGCTTATTAGATAGTCATCTCCTTTGGGTGTAGCCGAAGTCCGGATAGAGGCAGCGTCATACCTGGCGCTGGGTTCGGTAAGAGCTAGAGTGAGGATTGCCTCTCCTTTACATATCTTGGGCAGGAAATATTGCTTTTGCTCCTCTCTCCCCCACTCCAGGATGGGTAAACCGCCAAGGACTACGGTGGAGAGGAAGGGACCGGGAAGACAAGCGCGCCCCATCTCTTCTAGGAGCACTATCAGGTCGAGGAATCTGAATCCTCCCCCCTTATATTTCTCAGGGAAAGGAAGTCCTAGCCAGCCCAGCTCAGCCATCTCCTTCCAAAGCTCGGGGGGGTATCCTTTTTCATCCTCCTCCATCTCCCGAACCAAGGTTTTAGGGCATTTGTTAGCCAGGAAGTCACGAGCCGACTTCCAAAGCATTTCCTGTTCTTCGCTAAAAGCTAGATCCAATATAGTCCTCCTTTTTAGTGATTTATTTCTTAGGTTCTTTTGGCAGCCCCAACCGCATGATGGCTATAGCATTCCGAGCGACCTCAGTAGTGCGAGCGGCCATGGTATTACATACTGTAGTCAAACGGTCGAAGTACACCTTCCTGAAGGTCATCTCCAACGGCATACCCGCCTTCAACTGCCCCGGGTCGCGGTCGGTCAGATCAAACCGCCCACGACCATCACCTTCAAAAACTATACAGACGGAAGTGCCCGGGCTATCGATAACATCGGCAGCGGGTCGCCTTCTTGTCAGCGAAGCGATAACCCCCACACTGAAAGGCTTTATCGCTCCGCAACATGCCATATTCCTTTTGGTTACCGTCCTACGATGCAAACAGCGATGGTGCACGCTGGTGGCATAGACCCCTGGTTGTGGGTCAACCCAAGGTTGATGTTCTTTAGCTGACGCGGGCCAGCCTTACCCTGAAGCTGCTTGTACATCTCATAGATCATGCGCAGGCCAGTTGCCCCGACGGGATGGCCGAAACACTTCAACCCTCCGTCGGGCTGGACAGGTAATCCGCCATCCAGATCAAAGAAACCTGATTCGATATCCTCTTTCACTTTCCCGCGTGGACTGAACTGCAGGTCCTCCATGATAACCGCCTCTGTTATGGAGAAGCAGTCGTGAACCTCTGCCATGCTGATCTCCTTGCGCGGGTTCTTCACCCCTGCCTCAGCATAGGCCGCCAGACCGGCACGGTAAGTCTCCTCCACGTGCGTGAAGTCATACTCCTGCTTCACCGGACCCTCGGCGGGACCGACACACATCCGAATGGACTTGATGAATACCGGGTCTTTCCTGAACTTCTTGGCGTCTGCGGCACGGCACACGAGGGCAGCCGCCGCACCATCGGAGACTCCACAGCAATCGAACAGTCCCAGCGGCCAAGCTATGATCGGCGCATTCATCGCCTGCTCGACCGTTATTTCCTTATGGAAGTGGGCCTTGGGATTGAGATTGCCATTGTGATGGCTTTTCACTGAAAGTCGCGACAGCATTCGCTTGCCGGCATCCGGCGATATATTGTAGCGAGAGAAATACCGCGTTGCCAGCATGGCGAAGATTGCCGGGGCGGTGGTACTGATGCCTCCGGTGCCGGTCGTGCCACCAGGGGATACTGAGATCAGGCCGGCATAGCCCATGTCCTTCAGCTTCTCAGCCCCCACCGCCAGCGCGATATCGCACACGCCGCAGGCGACCGCGTAAGAGGCGTTACGGAGGGCATCGGTGCCGGTAGCGCACATGTTCTCCACCCTGGTTATGGGTTTATACTGCAGCCTGAGGCCAGCCAGCCCCAGCCCCGACATTCCGGACACCTCCTGCCAGTTGCCGACCCAAGCCGCATCGATATCCTTAGGTTCAATACCCGCATCCTCATATGCCTCATATGCCGCATCAACCATCAGGTCGCTGACACTCTTATTCCACAGCTCACCAAAGTTGGTGCAGCCCATGCCAATTATTGCTACTTTATCCTTTATACTCTCTGGCATTTCGTCATCCTCCTTTCTTAGCCTCTCACCGGCCTTGCTTTCCAGTAGTAATTATGGATTCCGCGGTCGAAAGACTGATGCCGCAGCACCATTTCAACGTCCAACCCCACCTTCACCTTTTCCGGTTCGCGGTCCGTCAGATCGAACCAGCCTCGGCCCCCGCCTTCAAAGTCAACAAATACCGGCGTGCCAGGCGGGTCGATGACATCCGCCAGCATGTCCAGCGAATACGTGAAAATCTTAGCCTTTTTGTCTGCAAAACGATAATCTTCAAAGTTATCCTTCGTCTGGCAGTAATAACACACCCTGATGGGCGTCATGCCGCCGATGCCGAAGGGCATCTGATACATGACGTGGCCGCATGTTAGACACTTCTTGCCGTAAAGTCCCATCACCTCCTTGCGGCTCCTCTTTAACGCAGTCAACGATGTGAAAGGTATCTCGGGCCTCCTTCCCCGCTCCACTGTGACCAGACCTCGCCAGCGCAGGTAGGTGTAATAAGGCAATGTCCGCTTCGAGTTGATTAAAGCTTGGACGCTGAGATGTGCCTTGGCCTTCTTCGCTATCGCGTCCGTGACCTGGAACAAGAAGGCATCCGCTCCATTGCCGTACTGAGCCAGCAGTATCTTATCGCCCGGCTTGGCCTCCTCCAGAGCAGCCACCAACATCAGCATGCCCATCGCCGCGCCGCAGGTACCGACGGTCATAAAGAAGGGCTCCTGTATCTGTCCCATGCCGAAGCCGGCACCGACAGCCACCTTTCCGTGTCGCCTCACATCCATAGGTGAGCTCATCACCAGTTTTGCTATGTCTTTAGCATTAACCTTGCACTTCTTCATTAGTCCTGTAATTGCTTTGGGAAGCTGTTCTGAGTAACCCTCATCCAGAAGATGACGATCCTCCCAAGCACGGACAAAGTGGTCGTTGTGCGCCCGCCACTCCCCGGCATACTCATCCGAAACGGAATAGCTGCCCAGAAGTTCTGCCACTACATTAGTGTCACCGATGAGAAGCGCAGCCGCAGCGTCGCCATACTGCGCCTCCCCCATGCCGGCCGGCGCCCCCTCTCGCGTTTCAGCAGCTGTAACCAGCATGTTCTTCACGCTTCCCGCCTTGACCGCATCTAATGCTGCAGACAGGGCTTCCGTCCCCGAGCGCAGCGAGTTGCAGAAATCAGCGGTGCGGATATCATCTCGCATGTCCAGAGCTGTGGCCACGATTGTAGAGTTCTGCTTCTCCTTGTAAGGGGCACAAGTGGTGGCCAGGTACAGCCCATCCACCTTCTTCGGGTCTAGGCCGGAAAGGCAATTGTTGCCAGCATCCCATGCCATCGTCACCGCATCTTCATCGTAGCTGGCTATCGCCTTCTCCCCGGGTATTGGGAAACCGCCCCAGGCCTTATAGAACTCCTCGCGGACCACCCGATGATAGGGGATGTAAGCGCCGAAAGAAGTTATCCCAACCATTTAATACACCTCCTTTAGTATAGTTTGTGGAGGCCAGCTAAAGCCCCCTATAATTAAAGTCGGCCTAGATATCACCTAGCCGACTGCATCTGCTTTACGGAGTTCCCTGATCCGGGCGTCATCATAGCCCATCTCGCGCAGGATCTCATCGGTGTACTGGCCAAAGCGCGCACTCCATTTCCGCACCTCAACCGGAGAGTCCGAGATCTTATGCATCGAGCCAACCTGCTTCATCCGACCGAGGGTGGGATGGTCCGTTTCAAGTATCATGCGACGGGCCTTCAGGTGGGGGTCGGATTCCAGCTCATCTATGTCATAGACTGGAGCAACACATGTGTCCTTCTGTCGCAGTAGCGCGAACCACTCATCCCGCGTCTTGGTAAGAAAGGTTTCGCGGAAATAGCGGAACATGTCATCCTTCTTCTCACCCTCATCGTACTGGTGGGGGATGAAATCCTCACAGCCAAGAAGCTGGCACAAGTTAGTAAAAAACCACGGCTCCAGTGCCCCGAGGCTGATGTACTTCCCGTCCTTTGTCTCATATACATTATACCAGGGGTACTTGCCGCTAAACATGCCTTGACCTCTGTGGGGGACGGCACCACTAAGCAGGTAGGGGTTTATCTCCAGGATGCTCAGCTCCACCACCGCATCAAGCATGGACATGTCCACAAACCGTCCTTTACCCGTCCGCTCACGGGAGAGCAATGCTGCCAGTATCCCGATGGCCGCGGACATTCCACCGGCAGCAAAGTCAGCGAGCACCGTTCCCGGGATAACCGGCGCCCCGCCGGCGGGACCGGTGAGCCCTAAAAGACCGCCCATGGCTATATAGTTGATGTCATGGCCCACCAGATCGCGGTAGGGCCCAGACTGCCCGTAGCCCGTCAGTGAGGCATACACTATTCGCGGGTTGATTTTCTTAACGGTTTCGTAGTCTGCCCCCAGGCGCTGCGCCACCCCCGGGCGAAAACCTTCCATGACCACATCGGCAGTCTTAACCAAGTCGTAGAAGACATCTCGACCCCCGGGCGATTTGAGGTCTATCCCTATTGTGCGGCAGTTCCGCAGGCCGGGTCGGATGCCATCGAAGAGCATTGTATATGGGGCGCCGCGGCGCTCGGGGTGGGCTTCATAGACCTCGATCACGTCTGCGCCGAGGTCGCCGAACGTAGTGGAGCAAAAAATGCCAGGGCCGAGCCAGGTGAAATCTACTATTCTTATCCCTTCAAGGGCCAGTGTCATTTTTCCACCATTTTAATACGAAGAAAGGGCCGGGGTGCAGCCCGGCCACTACAAGTATCTATTCGAGAATCATACTTATTTTTATCTGACGACGGAGTTCAGGTAGACCCACTGAAAATATATCATGCCACGATAGCCACTGTCAATTGTAGGCGTTTAGGATAGATCACTCAACCCACGAGCTACTATCATGGCAAGAAAGCCGCTATTTATGAAGCTTCGCCGCGAGTTCGGGAAGACCTAGACTGTTCAGCGTCTCTCGCGATGGTCGGCCGTCAGCATCAAGACCCCTAACGGGATAGAACTCCTTCAACATAAGGTTCAGGTTAGGCACCAGGCCTGCAGCCCCACCATCCTTGTTTGGCGTCAGTATCTGCCTCGGCAACCGGTCATCCGCCGCGGTTATGCCCATAAGGTTGTCTAAGCCTCTCTTGGTGATCCAGATCCGCTCGCCGCATTGCTCTATCTCTTTAAAGGTATAATCGAAGCCACTGGCCGCGCTCAACAATTCGGCCATGTCCTCCCCGTTAAGCACAAATATGATCATGTAGCAGAACACAGCAGCATTGAATATCTGGCCCAGGTCTTGGGCATGCTTGACAAATACGGCGGCACCTTCGTTTTTCTTGACATCGATTCCGAGGGGTAGCCCGATTTCTGGCCAGTTCAAGACAGTTGAGCCAATGGCATAGGAGGCATCATTGGTGTGGCACGCCCCGCGAACACCGGTGGCGTATCCCAGCCCTATCAGGTAGTTGGATCTGGGGTCATGCATCGGCACCTCCATCCCCTTGATCTCATTAGCATAATCAGATGCGTTACGACCGATCTTCTGCGCAGCGCGTTTTGACCCTTCGGCCAGCACGTTTCCAAAGCCCTCACGCCTGGCTATCTTCCCTATCATCTTCAGGACAGCGGCATGATCGCCCCATTTAAGCTCGATGCCATCGGTATCTTTGGAGGTGATGAGGCCGTGCTCGAAGCAGTCCATGGCGAAAGCGATCGTCGAGCCACAGGAGATGACGTCCAGGCCGAAATCGTTACACGTCTCGTTCATCTTTATTATAGCCGCCATGTCCCCAATCATGAGCAGGCTGCCCAGACTGGCAACACCTTCATACTCAGGTCCAGGGCCCTCCATACCTTTGTACGGCCCATCCGTGATGTGAACTACCCGCTTACATGCGACCATACAGCCATGGCATGCGTCATTGCCGATGAAGAACACTGGGCCACTGAGGACACCCCCATCGATCTTGGACGAGACCTCGGTGTTAATGCCGACGGTCCAGTTCTTGATTGGGAGGTCGCCGGTGAGGGCACTTATCCCGAGGGCCGCATTGGTGCCCTGGGCAGTCAGGACCTGGATAGCGATATGTTCCTTGGCCTTATTAAGCACTATCTTGCGCCTGGCATTGTACCTTTCAGGATCAGCAAGGGATACTTTGCCGCTTCCCTTAACAAATATAGCCTTGAGCTTCTTGGAGCCCATCACTGTCCCAAGGCCGCAGCGGGCGGCGAAGTTCTTCTTCTCACTGGACACGACGGCGAACCTGACCAGGTTTTCTCCAGCCACACCTATCGATACCAGCGTCCCCTTGTTCTTGTCGCCATGACGACCCTTGAGCAGATCGGTGACCTCATGGGTGTTCTTGCCCCACAGGTCAGAGGCATCCTTAATCTCCACCTTGTCGTCCTCAATAAGAATGTATACCGGCTTATTAGAGGCCCCTTCAACGACGATTCCATCCCAGCCGGCCGACCTTAGCTCACCTGCGAAGGTACCCCCACAGCAGGCCTCACCCCAGATATTTGTCAAGGGTGATTTGGCACATACGCAGAAGCGCGCCCCACCGGGGATATTTGTGCCGCTGGTAGGTCCCGTTAGAATAAATAGAGGATTATCTGGTGACAACGGA
>Ga0315282_10002398_pt1 | contig 34628 bp, 37 predicted proteins | sample YL17G07_20_MG_FD_203693 | JGI IMG/M metagenome (GOLD analysis project Ga0315282, IMG submission 203693) | Sediment microbial communities from Yellowstone Lake, YNP, Wyoming, USA - YL17G07_20 | ecosystem: Environmental > Aquatic > Freshwater > Lake > Sediment | place: USA: Wyoming | collected...
ATGCTTCTTAACTTGTTAAGAACAACTTCAACTCTTTCCAAATCTCTGCCCATGGCCTTTTTTCGATTAATTATAACTAAATCTTCCTTTAATGATCGGGTTGTCTCAACCGTTGTAATGGTTTGTAGAGCGTCTACGCAGACGGATATGCTGTCATGAAATGGAATCCTAAGCATTAAATCCCTTAGCCCGTGATACTTAATTAAGCCTTGAATCGGATGCGCAACCGCTGTTGCCTTCATATCCTTTAACTCTCAAATATGTTTTGGCGCCGGGGAAGGGATTCGAACCCCAATTTACCAGTAAAAATACGCCAATATATGCTTGGCGAGAGTTCGAATCTCTCCCGGGCTACTAGATGTTTGTGTGTGCGTGCAACAGTGCTAGACCCCTCTATTTGGAGCCAAATATTTTTGGTCGTGGCTGGTTTCTGATTTTTGATGTGCAGTTTGAACCGAGAGTTTGAAGCTATGCTACCATTATCAAACATAGTATCGCCAGTGCCTGTTCTCATGGCACGCTTGGCTATGGTCGTGTTCCTAACTCAACAGCGTATGTAATTGTTTGGTTGTTTCTTACTATTGTTACGTTGATTGTTTGCCCTGGTAAAGTGTACTCTTCTAGGTAAGTTGATAGGTCGTCCATGTTGGTGATTCTTATTTCATTGACCGCTATTATGATGTCGCCGCCTATGGTCACCAACTCTCCTGCAACCAAGACCTGCCGAGTTCCACCTCGTAGACCTGCATTGTCTGCTGGTCCTCCGCTTGCTACTTGGGTAATCAGCAAACCGTAAGTGACGTTGGTGTTCATTGCTTTTGCAGTTTCTTGAGTCATGTCTGCTCCAGAGACGCCTAGCCAAGGATGCTGATTATATGACCCCTTTGTGACTAGAGATTCGATTTCGCGTAGTATTGTGCTGGAAGGGATTGCAAAGCCTAGCCCTTGAGAATCGCTTACAATGGCTGTAGTTATGCCAATAACTTGACCTTGGTAATTCAGAAGTGGACCTCCAGAGTTGCCAGGATTTATAGGAGCGCTTGTTTGTATGATGTTTGCTATTGGGTATCCACCTGTCATTTCTTCTGTTATCGTTCTGCCAAGCGCGCTTACAATGCCTGTAGTCATCGACCCAGCGAGACCATAAGGGTTGCCGACGGCTATCACGGGGTCGCCTACCTCTAAGGTTGATGAACTGACGATTTCGATAGGCTTGTATTCGCTTTGTGAAGCACTTGTTGAAAGAACTGCAAGGTCTGCGTATGGGTCTGAGCCCAGTACTGTGGCTGCGTATCCGTCTCCGTTTATGAAGGTTGTGGTGATGTTGATTGCGTTATGGACTACATGGTAGTTTGTGATGATTATCATTTGTCCTGTGAAGTTGTAGACGAATCCTGACCCTTGGACTTGTGTGTAGTAGGGGCGCCCGAAGAAGTCGTATTGCACCATTATCCCTCGGATTACGACGATGGAGTCTTTAATCTGTTGGTATAGTTGGGAGAGTGAGGCATTTTCTCCTAGGAAATAAGTGACATAAGTGATGTTTTGTGTTGGTTGGAGACTCGAGATTTGTTCTTTGAGGGTTGACAATTGATTTTGCAGGTCATTAATTCTTCCTGAAATAGCTGAGTTACCCATCGAATAACCCAGTAGTCCCCCTGCAATCAGGCTAACTACACAAATTGTTATTATTAGAACTGTTGAGAAGCGTGTTGTTTTTGATTTTTGAGGAAGTTCCAATCATAATCCTTCTTAGGTTTTCATAATCTTTTTCTGCAAGAGGGACATCTTACGTCACTGGGTTGGATTTTGCTACCACAGTAGGGGCACATGAGCTTCTTCTTTACCTGATGAAGCCCTTGCCTTTCCTTCGTGATTTTTCCATCGTTGAGAAGGAGAATTCTTTCCGTGTGCGAAGCCATATGACTATCATGTGTTACCATTACAATTGTAGTTCCTTGGTTAATGTTTAATCTACCGAGTAATCTCACAATTTCATATTTGTTTTCTGTGTCCAAGTTTCCGGTAGGCTCGTCTGCCAAAACTATGGCAGGATCATTTGCCAACGCCCGTGCGATTGCGACTCTCTGCTGTTCCCCTGCGCTTAATCGGTTTGGTCTATGATCTTCTCTTCCCGATAATCCCACCATTTGGAGCAGTTCACGCGCCTTGATTTTTCTTTCAGCCTTTGGCTTTTTTGAACATTCCATGATAAGCTCTACGTTTTCTAAAGCACTCAGGTACGGCAAAAGGTTGAAAGTTTGAAAGACAAAGCCTATTTTATTCCGTCTTATTTCGCAGAGTTTTTTCTCATGCAAGCTCGCTACGTCTGTTTGGTCTAGTATAATCTTTCCGCTGGTAGGTTTGTCAAGACAGCCTAGCATGTTTAACAGCGTAGTCTTTCCAGACCCCGAAGAGCCCATTATGGCTATAAACTCGCCTTTGACCACTTGAAGGTTCAATTCGTGAAGAGCAGGAATCTTGCGTTTTCCCATTTCATAGGTTTTGGACAGTTTCTCAGTTTTCAAGATTATTTCACTCATATTTCAGTGCCTCTACTGGTCTTGTTCTGGATGCTCTCCACGCTGGGTACAGACTGCCTATAGCTCCAAGCAAAACGACCACGCCGAACATGAACATGGCGACTTGCAAGTCCGGAGTGGCTGTGATTGAACCTTGGTCTACAATTGGTATGGTGCCGCCGCCGATCGGAAGGACTCCCGATTCAGCGTAGGAGCTTATGTGAGGAAGAAGAAGCGAAGAAAGCACTGGTGTAGCTACGGTTCCAATCGCAATTCCCGCCAGTCCAGCTAGTATGCTAATGAAGACTCCTTCTAGTATGAACTGGCTCATGACGTTCCAGTTGCTGAAACCTATCGCCTTAAGGATACCAATTTCTTTTGTTCTTTCGCGTACAGCGTAGAACATTGTGAAGAGCACTATTAGACTTGTGGCTATAATTGCGAGGATTATCTCTTGCATGGCAGTCATTTGTGTTTGGTTGAGAGCTGACTGCGCGTTTTTCAGCGTCCTGTCAGAAATTCCTTGCATCTGGTTAAGTTGCTGAAGCCTTTGCTGATAACCGGTAACGACGAGATACGGATACGCTGCTTTTATTGTGGTAGTTATGTCTCCGACTAGTGAGGAGTCTTCTGCATAGACATCTACCGTGTTCACCTTTCCGGTTAGGTTCAATATCTCCTGTGCGTCTGTGAGACTCATGTATATGTTCCTTGGATCCATGCCAGTAAGTTCGTGTATGCCTACTACCGTGAAAGACTTTCCCTTGATATTCACCGTGTCCCCGAGTCCCGCATGGAAGTATTCTTTTAGTTCTTTGCCGATAACAACCGCTGAACTTTCACCTTTCTGCAGATTTCGCCCTTCAGTTATGTTGCCAGGTAGATAATTTATGAGCAGTGATGCGTTCAAATCGACGCCCTTAATCCTGTAGACTAGGCCGCCCTGCATCATCTGCCTGCCACCTTCAGTGGAAACCGACTGCATTTCTATATTGTCATATTGCAAAACTGGCACGATGTCTTTGACGCCTGTGATAGAAGCTATGTAGTTTAAGTCAGTCTCACTAAAGTAGTAGCTTGTCGCACCGGGGAATATTGCTGGATCCACATAAGGATACTCACATGTAATCAATTTCATGGTCTCGTTAATAGTTTGTTGCATGTCGGCTGTCAGTTTGCCGTAGTTTTCTGTGGTTTGCTGCATTGCGAGTTGATTAGCGGTGATGCCTGCTGGAATGGAGACCATTATTGCCATTGAGAAAGCAAGTGCTACGACGACTAGTAATGTTCGGGTTTTTCTTCTTGATATGTTTCTAACTGCTCTTGTTATTACGCCCAAAGGCTACAACTCTCCTGATAGTTACTATCTATGATAGTAGCTGCTTAAAAACGTTACTACCGATGATAGTAGCTGCTTAGCACCCTTCACAAGCAACTAATCAAAGCAAGCTCTTCCCGGCTACAAATAACATTTCAGAAAGACTAAAAAGCTACTATGAGCAATAGTATACAGTGAGAAGCTTTGTCCACAGAAAAAAAACCCACGATGTCACGATACAACATTGAAGGCAAGAAGCTGGAAGCTTTTTTCGGCCCATTGGAAGCGAGCATCATCGAGACCGTGTGGCGCTCCAAAAAACGACCGCTAACAGTCAGAGAAGTCTATGAAACCCTCAAAAAGAAAAAAAGCATCGCTTACACTACCGTAATGTCGACGATGGACAGACTATACGACAAAGGCTTGCTTGACAGACGCGTCGAGAAGGGAAAAGGCGGTGTATATTATGTTTACTGGCCGAAGCTTGAAGAACGAAATTTCAAGGAATCCGCTATCCGCGAAGTAATAAGCAGTCTTGTAGAAAACTTTGGCGATCTCGTCACAAGCTGCCTAGTCGAAAAGGCTGCAACGAATGACGAGGAACTGAGAGCTCTGAAAGAGCAATTAGAAACAATCATGAAGAAAAAGAAGAAGTGAACTGTAAATGGTGAGCTTCGACGATGTTCTCACGCAGTTCCTACAGCCTTACTTCAGCTACTCGCTAGTATTTCTTGCAATATCATTTGTCTGCATCAAAATCTTCTTGAGATTCAATTCCTATTTGGACAGGAGAACTCGTAGCATCTTCTGGCTAATTCCACTTTTTATCCCAGTTTTAGTACTGACCGTTTTCCGTCCCGGAACCATAATTTCTATGCTGCCACCTTTGCAGACTTCTCTCTCACCTCCTATTATACCGCCTATGGAGACTGCTTTTGAGAAAATGATTTCCCCGATAGAGGTTCCCTCCATCACTGGCATACTGTGTTTAGCCGGTTTGATTGCGGCAACTGTTTATTTCGCAGTGACGATGGTCTTCGGGCATAGAATAGCTGCAAGGGTTTTTCACGTAATCATGCTATCGCCAGAAGAGTACAGGGTCCTTCAAGAAAAAGTACATGAAATCTCACAGAAGATAGGTATTTCTACGCCAAAAGTTGGGTTGGTTGAAGATTTGAGACCTAACGCCTTTACGTTAGGCTACGGGCGGCGGACAGTACTCGTTTTTTCACTAGGCCTCTTGAACATGCTTGATCTTGAAGAGTTGGCTGCTGTTGTATCTCACGAATTAGCTCATGTCAAGGCAAATGATTGCTTCTTCAAAAGCCTATCATACTCATTAAGCATGATCTCGTTTTTCAATCCTCTTTCTTATTTTGCTGTCTCTGAATCCCAGAAAGAAAGAGAGTTGCTTGCAGATGAAAGAGGAGCGAAAGTGCTTGGGCAACCTCGCTTGATGGCAAATGTGCTTACAAAGATAGGAAGAGCGCTACAATCATTTCCAAAGGAGCATCTGGCAGTGCAGCTTTCATCCAACTTGTTTCTAGTATCACCTCTTGCCCGTAGACCTCAAATACTTGCGGCGCATCCGCAGATAGCCCACAGAGTTCATAACATTGATAGGCTCTCATTGAAGCCAACGCCAAAATCCACTCGTATTATCGCCGTTGTGGCAGTATCGTGTGTGTTGATTCTCGCTTCTGTCATAGCAGGTTATTCTATGATGAGCTTTCAGACTGCTTTTCTTCAGGAAAAAGAGATGTACATGTTTGTGTGCAGACGGTCAACAGAATTCAACACAAGTTTAGAGAACAGTTTCACTTTGCCAATGGAAACATGGTCTACCCCAACTTCTGCGATTGTGCCTTCACTTTCGCAGTTCAACGCAGACCTTTCACTTGGTGACGTGAACCCTGTTCTAAACGCGTCAGATGTAGCGCAGGGTGGGTTTGAGGGCATTCATGTAGTTGGACTGCCACCTGGTTGACAGTTTAAATGTTCAAGTGAAATCTGGAAGTACCAACATTTTAAGGCCAATTTTTGTACGATTTCACGCTCAAAACCAGCGAAAAATGACTGGAAACGCTGGCTAAAACAAACGTGTGGGGGATTTGAACCCACGAAATCTGAAAGCTGAAAGTCATAAGTGAGTCAGGTAGAAATGTCCCAATACCCAAACTGGTTCAAGTCCATCATGGAAACTCAGACGATAGCAGGAGGCTGACTTTTTCTAGTGTGCCATTTCACTATCGCTATGTTTGATATAGTCGCTATCAGCCCTACTACGAGTATTGGAATCCAGTTGGAGCTTATGAGTTCAAGATTTGCCAATATCTGGTATCGATATAAAATAAGCCATAAAATGGCTAAGAAGCCGCCCAGAATTACAAGGGGAATTTTCAAGAAGCTGACTTTTCTTAAGGGATTCAGTTGTGTTTTTCCGAAAGGCGCTTCTTGATCGCTTCGGTCAAGTTCTCCGCCAAGAAAGAGTGCCATAATTGAAAAGTACGCCACTAATTGTGGAACGCATTTGGATAGATTATCTAATAAAAGAGTGCCATTTGAGAAATATTGAGTCAGCAGCCAGACTATTGTGAGTCCGATGGCACCGCAAAGGAACCCACGATCCAGCAAATTACTGTTTAGTGCGGGTCCGTAGACTCTTCGCCACGGACTTCGTGGCTCAGGCAGGTCGGGTTCTGGGTACTCAATTGTCGCCCTAGGGTCTTCCTGATAGAAGTATACACGTTCTCTTGGATCTAAAGGCTGTGGCTCCATGTTAGCGTCGTACAAGCCACGCTTTACCAGCCTTGAGAGCGGCCAGAACCACTCGCATCCTCGATCTTTTGAAGTGGTAAACGAATCCAGTAACATATGAAGGAATATGCCGAGGGCCAAGAAGGGACTCACCATATAAAGCAATCCCATTACGAACACGTTGTGAAGTAGTGCCCGATGAAGTTGCTCATCTCGATACACACTGACTTTCACAAACCAGTATTCCCTATCTAGATCAGGTATGAGTGCACCCAAGCTTACCAACAAAGCGATTTCGGGGTGACCAAAGAAAACCAGCCCTATTGCAAAACCAAAGATGGCATGAGTGGGCAAGTCCATTTGAATCACCTCACTTACACACTCGACAATCAATCCTTTTTTATTTTTCGGGACTAACAAGTGTATGTGTTGAGGGCCATCGAATCGGTATAGAGTCTTTGCATAGCACATTTATGGCTATAATGACAATAATACCTCTAGGGGGAATGCACAATTTCAGAATCCATCGACAAACCACCAGAGGAAGTCATAAAAGACCTAGTCGAACTGCAAGCAGCACTCGACAATGACCTGCCACCCAAAATTCCCGACCGTAACCTGCTGATCGCCACATGGAACCTCCGCGCCTTCGGCAACCTGACCGAAAGCTGGAAAAGCAGGGAAAGCGACTCGCCGAAAAGAAACTGGCATGCACTTCGCTGCATAGCCGAAATAGTCTCCCGCTTCGACGTAATCGCAATCCAAGAGGTAAGAGACAACCTCAGATCACTCCGTCACATGCTCAAAATGCTCGGAGAAAACTGGAGCTTCCTCATGACAGACGTGACCAAAGGCCCTGAAGGCAACTTCGAACGCATGGCCTTCCTGTTCGACACCCGTAAAATCAAGCTTTCAGGACTCGCCTGCGAACTCGTGGTGCCAGAAGACCAGTTGAAGAGCATTAAGGCAGACGCCCTCAAGAAACAGTTTGCGCGCACACCCTACGCGGTGAGTTTCTTTTCAGCGGGCAAAACTTTCATCCTCGTCACGCTACACGTTATCTATGGACAGCCCAAGGAACGCATCCCAGAACTCAAAGCGATCGCTGAATGGCTCGCAGAATGGGCCAAAGAGATCAACGAATTGAACAACAACCATAACCTCATCACCCTAGGCGACTTCAACATCGACCGAGAAGGCGACGAACTATACAAAGCGTTCATTTCAACCGGCCTGGACGTTCCCAAGGACTTACTCGGTCTTCCAAGAACAATATTCAAAACCGACGGCCCGAAAAGCGTCACGTTCTACGACCAAATCGCATGGTTCAACAAAGACGGAGACATTCCAGCAATTTCCCTGAAGTACAGTCGTGGCGGCAACTTCGACTTCACCAAAACCGCCCTCAAATCACTCAGTCTGTCGACGAAAGAACTCTCCTACCGCATATCAGACCACTACCCATTATGGGTCGAATTCGACGTAAGAGATTAACAAAAACCAGACTCGGCAAAAAACTCAAGGTTCAGCTTCCTCAAAAAGAGAAAAACGGCTCAGCCTCTAAAGCTCTCAGCTCAGACCGTGGAAGTGGAATCTTTCACGCAAACCAGTTTTCATTCACAGAATGACAGGGACTGAAAAATCCTCAGGACGCACAAAATTCCAACTGAGCTACCAAAGGCCCAATCCAGCTTGATTTCTCCCAAAGGACTAAAATTTTGGTTCAAATTAGTAAAATGACGCCGGGGAAGGGATTTCAACACCAATTTACCAGTAAAAGTATGCTCTATTTATGTGTGGCGAGAGTTTGACCTTCCCCCTTTCTTCATTGAAATCTTTTCCACGAGCTGCTTTTCCTAGCTCTATGGAGTCTCGAGACCGACGGTGCGCATCTGCTCAAAGCGATTTTTCTACCTCTAGAAAAAGACCTTCCAAGAATCCAGCAAACAGAGCATCCTCATAATTCTCGTATCTGATAGCTTTCTCCTTTTCTTTCCTCGAGATTTCCGCCAACGTCCTCCAAAAGACTTTAGCGATTTCTTCTCCATTTGTCAATGTTTCTCACCTCCACCTCTACTTTGATCCTCCACCCAAGCCAATCTTGATGTCGAGTTTTGGATGTTTGAAAGAAAGGTAAAGAGCGCTAAGAGAAGTCGATTTTGCTGATCGGGGGTTTGTTGAGTTGATGGTAGGTTTGCAAGTTTTCCAATGTCTTGCACTGATTTGTAGATTGAGTCAAAACATAGAATAATCTCTTCCACTGTTCTGCTGACCGAAACATAACCCGAACCTTTTGCATAACCATTGAGAATTGATGCTGCTTTGGGAGTCAGGTAAACTGAGTAGGGTATTCGCTTTTCTTCAGCGGGTTGTGATTGAGACATAGTTCTCTCACATTATTCACAATGTATAAAAGCATTATTTAAGCATTATCCTCCACGCTTGATGAACACTGTAACGTGCTTATGTATCAAGTTTGACCATCCACAGAATATCTCTACGTGAGAAGACTTCAAGCCACCATGTTGAACTAAACCAATTTTTGGCGCCGGGAGGGGATTTCAACACCAATTTACTAGCAAACATGTATTATTAAAAGATTGATAGGATATAGGCTGTATCATGTGGGATAATCGTAATGAATACGGTGCTTTATTATTCCAACGCCCACTATTCTTCAGTCGTAGTTAGTTCAAATTCAATGCCTTCAGTGCTTTGAATTACTTTTCCTACTTTTCCTTTGATTTCAACCCATTTAGGAAGTTTCTCTGAAACTATTCTCATTACAGTTCCACAGCGGCAGATAGACCCAGTTTCAGTGATGTTAGTAATGGTGTCAGCTCGAATGTTTTCTGCTGATCTCCAGCCTTTAACCTCAACATTGTCTCCAGATTTGATCTTAAGCGCGGATGGTGGCGCATAACAACTTACGTTATATTTCTTCACCATACTGTCAGCCTCAACTTAACCACTGTGTCGTATACGCAGCGAGAACAGTCACTATACCAAGGAACCACAACGTGAAATCACGCACATACATTATATCTCTACGTTCATTTTGGTATTTCGTTAAACTAGTTATGGAAAGGACTGCACGTAGCCATACAATGACTCGTACAATCGACATTACCGCTGTTGCTACCCAAGATCCTATTGTTATCTGAACGACGAGACGCGTAACTGATGCCCATTTCTCTGGCATGCTCAGCTTCAGAATATCTAAAACGGAAGGAAGAAAATATGCTGTCCCTCCTATCAAAAACAAAGCCGCAAATAAAAGTACCCACCCAAGTCTACCAAATAACACAGGTTGATCAGGCATAAATTATCAAAGTCAAGTTTTGGGAAATTGCTTTTAACACTTTCGCATTTCTTAGCACACATGTAATGCATTTGTCGGACATGACTTTGACACCCGAATGGAATTTCAGCACCAACTTACTAGTAAAATGCCATTCTTATTAGTCAGTACGCTTGGCGAGAGTTTATCTCTCATGAGCTACCAAATCTGACCCGTTTTTGTATTCTGTTTTTGATCGAACGGCTCAGATGCTCTCTTGCGCTGCGCCCTACCACAAGACTCAATTAGGAAAACATAAGCCTCAAGGGGACTTCAAGACCTACCTACTGACAACACCACCCTTATGACTAACGCCTCGAAAGCTTTAAGTATCGCCTATGCTAAAGTGTAATTTCTGTAACTTATTACAGAATACACGACGGGGAAACCGGTATGCTATTGGACGCTGCGATATTCATAATCGATGTGTTGGCTATATTTGGTCTTTTGTCTGTTACGATCCGCATTATGCGGTTAATGATCCCTCCTCTGATTCAGGAATTCCACGAGCTGTGGTTAGAACTGAAGGCAACCAAGAAGCTTTTCAACAGAACTGAAAAGAAATACCCCACTAAATCCTCGTGCTGCATTTCATGCTCAGACTGTATTATCAGGCGCTCGATCCGCACATTACCTTGTCATAAAATTGATGAAGAAGCTAACTAGCGCGCGAAAGCTTTAAAATACATACTCAGAGACTTGCCTAAAAACGGCGCGCTATCGCAGCTCATAAAGCGACCCACAGTATAAGCTTAGAAAAGCGAATATACCCAAAAGCTTATAAATATCTATAACATCTGTAATTTGTGGTCGAATGTTATGGCAAGTCAGGACTCAACATCAAAGCATGAGTTAATATACTTGGGATCTGTGAACGCCGTCAAACGTGCTGGGTCATTGCAGATGACTATTCCCGCCGAGGCTAGTCATCTCGTGAACCTGAAGGATGGCGACACGATTTTCGTCTTCTACGATTTATCAAAACCAGGCCAGCTTATTATCCTTAGGCCATCTGAAATTACATTGTCGGGTACAAACATAAGGTATTCTATAGCAGACGAGGAGAAGGTTACATTGAGTATTTTGGAACAATCTGGAGCTTATCTGCCAGAAGGGCACTATGTTCTAGCGAGTGGTTACCACAGTTCCCGTTATATTCAAGTTCGTCTGGCAACAGCAGTAGATCAATATGTGACTATACTTGGGCAAAGAATTGCGGACAAATTCTGTAATGACAGTATAGGCGTAGTTGCTGGTTTCAGTATAGGAGGCGTCCCCTTGGCGAAAGCAGTGGTGGCCTCGTTGAATGAAGAATCGCAAGATGCACAGGTTCTGATAGGCCGAATTACAAGAGAAGGACAGACCCAGGAGAGAAGAGTACAATTTGATAAGGCAATCTTGAGGGACATTGACAAGAAATCAAAAGTGCTGGTTGTAGATGATGTCTTGACGACTGGTGGCACTATTCTTTCAGCTCTGGAAACATTGAAGCGCGAGGGAAAGGGTAAACCCACAGGAGTTGCGGTAGTGGTTGATAGAAGTGAAGGAAGAAATCCCTTTTCCAACCATGAAATGCGATTTGTCAAAATGATCTCGATTAACTTGGAGAAATATACTGAAGAAGAATGCCCACTTTGCAAACTAGGTGTGCCCAAAAAAGACTTATCTAACGCCGAAAATGACCGTTCTTCAGTTCTTAGCCTTCTACCAAAGGAAAAACAAGACACAATGTTAATGAAATATGAAGAAGTGCAAAGGATACAGGATTCTGTGAAGGAATGGACTCAGTAAGATTTGGAAGTATTGTTGCTACTTCCAGTGTGGTGAGATGAATGAGGTCGACGTCCGCAAAAAGTGAAATGCTAGGTATTAAGCGCGCAATTAACAAATCAATTCTAGTTGAGAGGGTGTTTGAGCATATGGACAAGGCCATTGATAATTATTTTGACCGAGAAGGTTTCGTCAAGGTGCGAGCGCCATTTATGTCAGAAGGGATAGGGTCGTGCGAAAACCCAAAGACTTTATTCGGTGTAGACTACTTGGGAAAAAAAACCTACCTAAGGCAAAGCGCTCAACTGTATCTTGAGATGTACATGCCTGCTCTCACTAAAGTCTGGTGTGAAGGACCAAGTTTTAGAGCTGAACAGAAAAAGGATCACAGGCATTTGTCTGAGTTCAATCTTTACGAGTTTGAATTTTGCGGTAATTTCGAGCAATTACTTATACTTATAGAAAACCTCTTTTCAGAAATAATAGGTCACGTGCATACGCACGCGGAAAAGCAACTTCTGCAACTAGGTGTTAATATCGACGAGTTGAGTTCAATGAAACCCCCATATCCAAGAGTAACCTACGAGAAAGCCGTAGAAGTTCTCGGATTGGAGTGGGGCTCAGATTTAAGAAGTGAACATGAAAAAGCATTGGTGAAAATGTATGGTTTCAAACCCTTATTCGTAATGCTCTTTCCAAAACAAATGAAGTTCTTCAACATGAAAGTGAAACAAGAGGATGATTCGGTGGTAAACAGCGTAGACTTGATATTACCATTCAGCGGGGAAGCCGTTGGGGGTGCGGAAAGAGAGTTTCATTACGATGCTGTTAAGGAGAGGTTGTTGGAGTCTGCGATGCTTCGGATATTCAAGGACAGAGGAGTAGACATTGATTCTTTCGAACCTTACTTAAACCATCTTAAGACAGAAGGAAGCGTACTACATTCAGGCTGTGGGATAGGAATAGAACGAGTTCTACAATTCTTGATCAGCTCAAGCAACATCAATGATGTAATGCCATTGCAATTTGGTAGCGCGCGTTCCTACCCAAATGGCTAACCGTCACACATAATAGTCTTAAATGTAGAATCTACCCTAGTAATCGTGTGAAGAAAATGACCATCATGAAGCAAACCGGGACTATCTTGTCATTTGAGTCCTGTAACAAAGACGAAATGCGGAACACATTGAAACGCTTAGCACACTCGATAGATGCAGTCTATTTGAAAGAGCTAGTCCTTCTTCAAGGATCTGTTCAGGTAATCAAGGAATTGAAGAGCTTCATGAGAAAAAATGGCTTTGATAAACCTATAATCATTGACTACAGATTGGAACAATCAGAGCTTGATTCCCTCAAAGGAATCTCGGGTCTTCTCAAGAATGAAGGAGCTTATGGTATGACAATTATGACCGTCTATGGAGAAGACTTTATTAAATCATGTAGAAAGGAAGCAAAGATAAGTCTATTTGCGATAGTGGACGTAGGTATGGAGTCTTTTAGAGATCGCTTTGATGACAATTGTTTGATAGAGAATGCCATTGCCGCAAGAAGCAATGAATTCGAAGGCATTGTCATGACTTCGCGACATTTGGACAGAATAAGAAAAGTGCGCGACGCAATAGGGAAGGATTTTCCTCTACTTTCGACGCTTGAAAGAGAAAACAAGTTGGGTGATACGATATCTGTCGGCGCAGACTTTGAAATAGTCTCTAGTAAGCTTCTTGAGAAATAGCTAAATCAAAGCCAGAGGTTCTTCGAGTCTTTTCTTGAGCTGTTGGCTTATTTCTCGGGCCGAACTAGCTGGATCTTGTGAACGGTATATCAGTCGTCCCACGACCTCAAAATTTGCTCCTTCCTTTATGGCGTCTCCAGTCTTACCACCCTGCGGTCCTATTCCAGGTGAAATAATGAGCATGTCATTGCCAACAATTTCTCTATATCTCTTAACTCTATTCGGCCTTGTGGCTGGCGCAACAATTCCTGTTGCTCCGAGCTCTCTTGCCATTTTGGCCACTCTGTCCCCTAATGGTTGATAAAATTCCACCGCGCCAGGATGAGACATTTCCGTAAGCACAAAGACGTCTACTCCTCTTTTGCTTGCGGTGTCAATGCATTTCTTCACAGTATCTCTTCCAGTTATCCCATGAACAGTCACTCCGTCTGCGCCACCGTCTATTGTTACGTTGATTATTTGTGCACTAATTAGCGGGATGTCTGCCACTTTGAAACAAGCCAAAACTGGAAGGCCAGTAGCTTTCTTTATTTCTTTTATTACTCTCAGACCATGCTTTAACACTAAAGGATAGGAAACCTTTATTGCGTCTACGTAATCCTTGATAGCATCAGCTATTGCCAACGCCCTCTTCCTGTCTTCAACATCCAATGCATGTATAATTCGATTTCTTTCAATGAAATTGGGCATACATGTCCCCCCGCACAGATGTTAGGGTTTCGATTTCATACTTTATAAGCTTAGCGCGCGCGCGCCACAGCGGATTTAGGTGGATGACCACGACTATGGTTCTAATCGACGGCGGAATAGTTGCATCAAATTCCTCAGCAATTTCGGCCAAGGCTGTTCTTTTTTCCATTTTTTCATCCCTATTTGCTGGAGGTTTTTTGTCCTATGTCTTTAACGCCAATCTTAAGTATTTTGGGCAAATTTATCTGTTTCTCAAGAGCTTTTAAGATGTCACTTCCCAACTCGGTTATCTCCAGCAGGTTTGTATCCTTGTAATATGCGATAAGATCGAGTAGCAACAAAACATCCAAAATCCCGCTTAGTCTTGGACTGCTTATACTGTGAGTGCGCCCTATCAGGGTTCGCTCAGTCTTGTATTTTTCAGCGTTTTTTCCCTTCAAATTTCCAGTCAGAATGTTGCGTAAACCTTCGCGATTGGGTTGAGATCCATGCTTCAATATTAAAAGAATATCATGAAAAAGCTCTAGCACGCCAGCTTTTGTCTCTTCGATTCTATAAACCTCCAGAAGCGGATTTAGTACGTTTGAGTATTTAACTTTAACCTTTTGCTTCAACCTTCGGCTTTAAGCTTCAGTCTCAGGGTTAAGGCTTGGAGACGAGGCTCTTACCTCAAGTTCGAGTTAGAAGACGAGGTCCAAGCCTCAAACTTAAGCCAGAACCTTCGGCATCAACCTTCTGCTTTAATGTTAATATTATAAGTTTCAATTCTGGTTCGAACGTTTATCTGCAGGCTGTTTACTAAATATTGAAAATGAAATTTATCCTGCCTGTCCTTAAGCGCGCGCGCTTATGAACATAAAAGGTCATGTTTTTTAAGGCTTACTAATATACTAGGTGCGGTGATTAACATGGAGTCAAAACCGATATCTGATAATAAACCACAACATTACGATGTGTCAAAATTAAGGCTAGACAACATGAACCCCCGGTTGCCATCGAACAAAAGGTCGCTTTCACAGATTGAATTGCTACATTATATGGAAGATCACTTTAACTTACTTCCACTCGCACGCTCAATGTCAGATAATGGTTACTTCGACGAAGAACCTGTTATTATTATTCCAAAAGAAGATGAGCCCGGTGCTTTCATTGTTATCGAAGGAAATAGGAGGCTGGCTGCTTTGAAATTTCTGACAGATCCAGAATTGATGGTGAGGTCTGTTTACAAAGAACAATATGAGGAATTGGCCAGAAATGCAGTTGAGAATTTAACGAAAATTCCTGCGGTCAAGTATAATAGTCGCAAGGAAACGGTTGCAATGTTGGGGTTCAGGCATATTGCAGGCATTAGAAAATGGGCATCATTTTCCAAAGCTGAATTTGTATATAATTTCATTCAGGACAATGAGAGTCTGGGTTTTTCTGAGGTAGCTCGAATATTGGGTGATCGACCTGAATCAATCAGAAGAAATTACGCAACATACAGCATATTCATCCAGGCGAATAATTTAGATATAGATACTTCAAAATTGGTGCGGGATTTCTCGGTGTTTTATACAGCGCTTGGAAGAATTGCATTTCAGGATTTCATTGGCATTAAAATCACTGAATGCGAAATTGGAAAATTCGACAACCCTATCCCAGCAGACCATCAGAAACAACTAGAGGAGATGATAGCATGGGTTCATGGAACCGAAGAGGTAGACGCCATTATTTCAGAATCTCGCGATTTGAAGAAACTTGCAGCCGTCCTGAAACCAGAAAACGCGCGCGCGCTGGAACATCTGAGAGCAGGCGGAAAATTGAATGATGCGTATTCGTTAACTACCAATGAGAATCAGGCAATCATTGATTCTATAAATAAGGCGAGTTTTAATATAGAAGAGTCACTAAGGTTCCTGCATAGGCACACGGATGACCCAGCAGTTAGCAGCGCACTTTTAAGATGCGCTCAATCATTACACCAAGCCCTAAATTATTTTCCAGGCTTATTGTCGGAGTTGACCAGGAAATCTAAAAGAAGGGTCAGCCATGATTGAAATGCCGTTTGAGCCCGATGCGGTTATTGGGGCGGACTGGTTAGAATTGTCTTGTTTTTTGGATTATCCTACTCCCATATCAAAAATCGCAGTCGAAGGGTATTTTGATTTAGAGTTTGCAGAACCTGAGCTTCTTTCCTCAGACATTTTTAGGCATATAGAATGGAGGAAAGCAATGTCGCCAAATTACCCATTTTATGTTTCCGATGCGGCTATTCACTCAAAATCCGGTGTCTACAGTGCAATGGAGTACCTTTTTCCATTGTTGCTATCTACTCATGATTTTTACCAAGAAACACGAATTTTGAATTGGAGTCAAGTCGGTGATCTCTTTGAATTATTCTGCACTGCATCAATGACCCAGCTTGTCGGAAATGCCGTCCTGATTGGAAACAAGTTTGGCGGTTTTTCTAGACGATTCGATAAATGCTTAGAAGAGATGTGTAACGTAATTAACGAACGCAAGGGACCTCCTCATCCGAAAGCCAACGATTTCCAAGATGCGGGAGTGGATATTGTTGCATGGAGGAAATTTGATAAGAGAAAGGGGCAAATTGTTTTGTTGGTTCAATGCGCCTCTGGAATGAATTGGCGCAAAAAAGGCGGTGACATAAAACCAAAATTGTGGAACGAATTAGTTTTTTGGACAGTTGATCCCATTAAGGCACTGACTTTTCCCTACGCATTTGATTTTGATTCTCCGGAAGCCGAAGAAGACTGGTCTTTTTATGCCTATGACTCAGGGCTTCTATTTGATCGTCTACGACTATCAAATTTTAAAATGTCAGAATGTAAACTGAACCTTGATCCCATTCGGGAATGGGCAAAAAAACAGATGGGAGCACTTAAGTCCCATCAAATTGCTCTTTGAATGCGAGAGAAGCGACATTGTTAGCAAGTCGATCTAAATCTACTTCGCAGCTAACTCCTCATTTATTTTGCGTAAAACTAGGCTGATTTTTTCCATATCGTGTTCCCAAAATCGAATAACAGTCCATCCAGCGATTCTCAAGCGTTCATCCTTTTCTTTGTCTCTTTCAATGTTCTTTCTTAACTTAGGTCGCCAATAACTTTGGTTGCTTTTGGGTATATGGGAATGTATAGGGCAGCCATGCCAAAAACAACCGTCAACAAACACTGCAAGTTTCTTAGAAGGGAATGCAATATCAATCTTTTCCCTGCCATGATATATTCTAAATCTAAGTCCTTGTGACCATAAAGCCTTTCTCAGCGCCAATTCAGGTTTTGTGTTCTCAGAACGTATCGCAGACATAATTCGCGAGCGTTTTTCCTTGGAAATTTTGTTCAAAACCTTATCATCTTTGGCTGACAAGAGGTTCGAGATCCAAATGAGCGCATTTCAATGCTGGTCTTTCGCTAGGTACCGATACGTTGAATGCCTCTGCAATTCGTTGGGCCAGTAAAGGAGGGACAGCATTCCCAACTTGGACATATTGCGACCCCAAGCTTCCCATAAACTTGTCAGTGTCGTCAAAAGTTTGGATAAGTGCACACTCTTTAATAGAGAGTCTTCTGTAATTCTGAATTTTTCCAGTAAATATCCACCGGTCCACGGATATCCGCTTCATAGGAGGGCTTGAAGGGTGCAGGGGAGCATGTCTTCCGCTTGCCTGAATGGTAAAACTCACTCTATTCCACGGACGCCTTCTGTTTCTGGACATATAAAAAAATGAGAAGCGATTATGATCCCAATATTCGCCTTTCTTAGGAGCAGGCAAATGCCCTATTGCTTTTCTGAGGGTTACATAAGGTAGACGCATAGGATCGTGAGTCTTATCTGGAAAATGATATTCAAAATCCAAGTCTTTTCTTACTCCAACAATGAATATTCTCTCCCTATCTTGGGGGACACCATAGTCTTTTGCGTTTAATAGACGCCACGTCACGTTATACCCAGCAGCCGCAAAATCGTTGATTATTAAGCTAAAAAATCTCCCAGCATAAAGCGATCTCAATCCTTTCACGTTTTCAATCACAAAGAATTTTGGTTTTACTTGCAGCACACAGCGCAGGATTTCCTTGTAAAGGTAATTTCTAGAATCGTCGGGGTTTCTCGATCCTATCATACTGAACCCTTGGCAGGGGTTACATCCAACTACGATGTCCGCAGGAGGAAACTTCTCCACTTTTTTGATGTCTTCGCATAGAGGCTTTATGTGAAGATTTTCTTCGTAACTTGCACATGCGTCTCTGCTTTTGTCATTTGCCCATATAATTGTGTGACCCGCCCTAATGAAGCCTCGGTCCATTCCACCGGCACCTGAAAACAGCGAAACGACCTTCAATTCGGATCAACCCCTAACGGAACATAATTCGCCTTTTATTTATTAATCTTTGGCCAGATATGGCTCTGTTAACGCGCGCGCTAGAACCTTTTATCCCTTTTTTGCGCTATTTTGGTAATAGGTATTACTTCTTGCAACAGTAAGACTTCTAACACCCATTTTTTATGGTTTCTTTGCATGAAACAAAAAAGGGATTGCAAGGCATAGTCTATTATCTTATTGGGAACTACTTGACGAAACAAAGTTTTGAGCGCATGAGTTGGGGTTACAGTTGGGTTTTTCCCGCGTTTGTGAGGTCTTGGAAGAGTCTGATTGAGAAGTACGGCTTCAAGCAAGGATTGCTCTTATGGAATCGGTTGCTTTGCAGTTCATTTGTCGTTACTCGCCAAGTGCGGTTGACCAAGTTTCTGCCTGAGTATAAACATACGAGCGAGAAGAGTTTGCAGTGGGGTGCGCTGTTCCGCACTTCTGTTTCGTAGTTCCTATTTCAGACGTTTTGACCTATATATCATCTGAATCTTCGTCAGGAATCTCTCCAAAATAATCGGCCATCTTTTCTCTCGAAAGCAGCAGTAGCTTGTCAAGCTTTTCTTCAAAGTCCTTTATTGACAGCTTGAAAAGTGTCTTTTGCTCAATTCCTTTAATCTTCCAGAAAGCATTATAGATTCCTAATTCACGTCCGTTCGTGAGCACGCACCAGCTTACACCTTCTGCATTAGCATATTTTATCGGTTGTTCTGCAAGATGGTCTTGCAGACTTATATCCACGGCTTTGGCTTCTATGAAAATAATCGGTCTATCGTTGATCTTAAGAGCAATATCAACATACTCGGTCTTGTCGCCTATACGAACCTGGTATCCTCTCTGAACCTCATCGGGGTCGCGTATGTTCCACCCTAAAACTTCAAGCAAGGGTTCTATCAATGTAGAAATCGTATTTGACTCGCTCATTGCAGGGTGCTTTTCAATTAATGCAGTCGCATGCTTAATGTAATCGTCTAAAGCTGTAGGAGGAGGAGGCGGAGGCTGTTCTCCCTTCTTTGGTTTTTCACTCACCAAGCTCTTGCCAGTCAGACGATACTTTCCATGCTCTTCGACAACAAATCCCAGACTTAATAACCAATACAGCCGAAACATTGTCTGAGCAGTTGTTCTCCAGTCAAGGTTGAGTTTCTCCAAAAGCCTTTTGTGAATTTCTGACAAGCTAAGCTCTCGATTCTCGGCCAACAGCGAGAGAATTTCCTCAAAACCCAAAACTCGACTCTGCAAAGCATCAAGGACTAAACGGTTTTCGCCCGTCCTTAAAAATTCCTCACCTAAGGATGTGAGGCCAACACGACCACCGATTTCTTGCGTAAGACCCAAACATTTGTTAACAACTCTAAGCACACCATGAGCAACTGTATCGCTGGAGCCCTTATATTCACTCTTTAACCAAGAAACCAATTGATCCATCGTTGGATTTTCTTCGCTAATCTTCTCCAGAACTTTCCTCAGAGTCAAAACGTAGTTCTTCTTTCCACCGTATAAAGGCCAAATACCCTTAAACTTCTCCGAAGTCAACCCAATTCCTCATTCCAAATTGTGACAATGTTAATTCTGTGTAACTGCTGTATTAAGCTTAAGGGTCGGCTGAAAAGTGACCGTGCTAAGGGATAGAAAAAAGCGAAGCCGCTAAAAAGCTCGATAGTTAATGACGCTTCGTAGCTTTGTCTATTTCATCTTGCAAAATTGGCCAGAGAACATGTCCCTAAGATTCCACTCCGAATATTGTCAATGCCAGAATACTCCAAAAACCCGTGACTGTACACCTATACCATAACCTTATGGAAGCATGAACGACCACAACCACATTAGACCAGTCACAAAATCACAAAAATCGCTGGCTCAGAAGAGAAGGATAGTCGGGGCAAGGACCAGCTGGAGGGCAGGCCACAGCTTCCTTCAGATACTGGAACCAATATTCGATGAATTTCTGGCTGTCGTCCAAAACTTGGAGCAGAGAGACGAGCGGGATTTCAAGTATCAAAAAAGGGTACCTAAGCAAGGCCGTTATCAAAGCGTTAGAAATATGGTTAAAAGAGTAAGATGAATTAATCGAGTCCTCGAAAGCATTAATCCTCGATGTTCCTTTCTAAATCTGGTGACAACGTTTGCCAATCTTGCCGATTGATGCGGGCTGTCATTTTACTCTTGAGATGAGGCGGGTTTTTGAAGAGGAGGCGCTCGTTCAGAAGATGCTTGATGTTGAAGCGGCTTTGGCTTGGGCTCAAGGCGAGGTTGGCAACATACCGCGGAAAGATGCCGAGAAGATAGTTGCAATGGCTTCGGTTAAACATGTTAGATTGAGCCGCGTGAAGGAGATTGAGCGCGAAATAAAGCATGATGTTGCAGCTTTGGTTAGAGCCCTGGCAGAAGCCTCTGGCGCAAGCGGAGCTTATGTTCACTTAGGAGCAACAAGCTCAGATGTGAAGGACACCGCCACGGCTCTCCAGCTGAAAGATGCTCTAGAGTTAATTGGCAGAAGACTCAATGAGTTGCAGGAAACTTTGAGACAGAAAGCTTTGCAGTTTAAAGCGCCAACTACTATTGGTATGCCTGCCAGCGTTCCAACAGCATTGACTTTCAAGTTCAGGGCTTGGACGCAAGAGATTTCCAGGCATATCGAAAGGCTTAGAGAATGTAAAGACCGAATCTTGGTTGGCAAAATGAGTGGCGCGGTGGGCACGCAAGCGGGTTTGGGCGTGCATGCTCTGAAGATTCAGAAGCTTGTTATGAAGCGGTTAGGTATTAAGGCTGCTGACATTTCCACGCAAATCGTGCAGAGAGATCGCCACGCTGAACTTGTGTGTTTACTGGCTATTGTTGCCGCATCGCTTGAGAAGTTCGCCACTGTAATCCACGAGTTGCAAAGGCCAGAAAACGGCGAATTCTTCGAAACTCGAAAGCAGGTTAGCGGCTCAAGAATGCCGCATGAGGAGAAATCAGAAATGTGTGAAAGAATCTGCGGTTTGGCCAGAATCGTTAGAAGCCTAGTACTTCCTGCCTTGGAGAACGTTACAACATGGCATGAACGAGACCTAACTCAGTCTTCGGCAGAGCGCTTCATAATTCCACAAACGTGCATCCTAGTTGACTATATGCTTTTCCTGATAACCAACGTAGTTACTGATCTGCAGGTAGACGACGAATTTAGGTCAAAGAATCGACTTTATTGATCGCAGCAAAGTTGCTGGCGCGTCGCATGACTGACGAAAATTCTCCGGTCTCTGGATCTTTTTTGGCTTTAATCTTACAATGGCTTAGCGAAAAAATCAAGAACAGTTATGTAATTGTTTCATCCCTTTTAATATTGGGGACCGAAATCATGGATTTACTGGCTATTGGAGGAATTACATTTGACTATTTGTTTTGGGTGGATCGACTGCCTGAGAAGCATTTCGAGGGCGTAATTAAAAGGCATGGAAAGTTTTTTGGCGGGAGAGCACCAAACGTTGCTGTTGCTGCCGCTAAGCTTGGAGTTAAAACGGGTCTTGTTTCTTCTGTAGGAGAGGATTTTGCAACTGAAGGATATGAGGATTATTTAAGAACCATCGGTGTAGACTTGCGAGGAGTTATCAAAGTTTCGAAGAAAAAAACGAAGCAGATTTTTATATTCACAGATCCACGAGGCGACCAAATAACATTTTTCGATTACGGAGCTGAGGGTCATTTTAGAAAAATGGACACCCCATGTGCGTTGATCAAAGAAAGCAAAATAGTGCACATCTCATCATCAGGAGACTACAAGTTTAACATACGATGCGCAAGGTTTGCCTATGAGAATCATGTCTCTGTTTCTTTCGATCCTGGAAATGACCCATTCACAGAAATTCCCCAATACCTGAGAAGAATGATCAAATATTGTGAATTTCTGTTCTTGAACAATCTGGAAGCCACCAATATAATCAAACGTCTTAAACTAAAAGCAACAAGTGACCTGCAAAAGCTTGGACCGAAGGCCGTAGTGATAATAAATAAAGAAGATAAATCTGGCATGATTTATGTAAGAGGGGAGGAGCAGATGATCCCTTCTATGCTTAAATCTGTGAAAGACCCTACTGGGTGTAGTGATGGGTTTGTGGCTGCATTTCTTGCAGGTTATCTTAAAGGATACAGTCTTAAGGTTGCAGGGATGCTGGGTGCAATTGAGGCTTCATTCATAGCTGAAGATTACGGGTCACAAACAGACCTACCCAATTGGGATGTTTTATTCAAGAAATATTACGCGATTATCGGAAGAGATGAAGATTCTCTCCGATAGTAGTCACAGACAACGTGGTATGACCACAGTAGTAGTCAGAACGGCAAAAGATTGTTGATCCGTAAGTAGATAATTAATGCGCATACTGCTACTATTGCAACTAATATCACGGCCACAGTGATGACTTTGATGCGCCGCTCAATTTTGCCTATTCTTTCGTCTAAATGGACTGCAGGAATGCTGTATTTTTTTATTCGGGTTTTGGCGTGGGTGAAGACAGATACTACAAGAGAGACTATAGAAAAGCTGACGCTTACATAGAGCCAAACAGGAGGAGCCATCTCCAGAGCCTTACTGAAACTGACAAGTATGGAAAGTGTTGCAACCAAGACGGCAATGGCTGCGAAAATAATTCCGATCGATGTATCCAATCTTGTTCCGATTGAATTCACTTTTTTCTCAATATCGTCTATTCTTCTTCTTGCCTCAACATACAACGCACTTTTTAGATTTTCTGGGTTGTAGTCACCAAAAACTATACGTTTGGGAGGTCTTGAATATTCCTCACATTTATTCTTGATGAATGGTGTTGTCTTCACGAAATCAATTACCGCCACCGGTTCTCCCAATTTCAAAGTTACTTCTTTATTAGACAAGTTATATATTGGGCAAAAAAGATGCCCTACGTATCCTGCGTCTACCTGTGGACCACCAACCCAGAGTAACCCTTCATATGCCCACTTTACCCTGATGTTCCATCTCGCTATCAAGAAACGTGGTAAATTCACCTTTTCTCCAGTCTTGATCACGGCAACTTCAAATGGAGATATTCTTATCTCGTTTTTGCCAAGTTCGTCAAATAATTTGTGAGATTCACCCCCTATTGAGTACTCGTCACCCACTGTTAGTTCATAAGCAGCTGGTTTTAGATTGCTTCGATTGAAAGGATCAATAAGCTTATAGTTTGCTGCATAATACTCTATTTCATTGCTCAAAAGCACACCGACTGTCTTAAGGGGATCTTTTTCAAGACATTGGTACTGTTTAAGTAACTCTTTCTCCATCTCTTTTTTGCTCATATTCACACTCTTCCAATCTATCAACAAGTTCACTATCAGTGGGACCACTTCCGATAAGTGTCATCGGAGCTTCGATCTCACGTTCCAACCAGAATACAAACTCCTTTGTCTTTGCTGTTAACTGGTCAAAAGACGTGACCCCTTTGTTTTTGTAGTCCAGATAGTCAACACCCATCAAAGCTATCTGCGTTGGCATGTTTGCAACAGCTGCCGTTTTGACGATTTCAACATCAAATCTTGCCACTCTTCGCAGTTTTTTGGTCACAGTAGTAAATTCTTTGGGTTCATAAGGATAACGGCTTTCAAATTGAATAACTTTCCAAGTTATTTCCTGCGGCAGTGGTCCAGATTTTCCGCCTACTCGGATTGGGAAGGTTCTTAGAACCATAATAATGTCAGAGACTGCTAGAGGGCTAATTCCTGCTTCACTCAAGAATCCTGATGCTGTTGTATCTCTACTTGTAGCATAAGGGTAGTATGGACTGTGATACACTGACAGGCCAAACCCTTGTGTACCTTCTACAACGATTCGTTTTCCACTTATGTGACAAGACATTATTTCCTTAGAGACCTCGGTGAGATATGGTTTTAAAGAGGGCGTATCCTTCGCTAATTTTACATCTTTTTTTCTCAAAGCTCTCTTAGAAACTGCAAAGCCTGTTCCAGTACAAGTTGATCCGATTTCGTTGTCGAGCTGCGCTTCTTTCTCCTTTTGAGCATAATCTTTTTTTATTATAACTGCATTTCGGTCTATCTTAAGTCTGTTAGGATTTAAGCTAAACAGCTCTATTTCTTTAAACAAAACATCTTGGTCTAAGAGGCAACCTGCTGCCAACAGCAGTTTGGTACGTGGGTTCACAACGCCTGCAGGAACCTGTCTCAGTACAACTTGTCTTCCATTCAATGTAATAGTATGACCAGAATTCGGTCCACCACATCTGACCGCTACATCAAATCCGCGATTACGACACAAATGTGCAACAGTCTTTCCTTTTCCCTCTCCGCCGTATTGACCACCAACAACTACAGTAATCGGCATTTGGAATCATTTTCTAGATTAAAGTTTTTTGGCTTTAAGTTTTTCTGGAGGAGGCACCCCAGCAGCTCAAAAATCAGCAAGAATTCTTTCCGTTAAGTTTAGGCACAATCAAAAATCCTTCGTTCTCATTTCCCAGGGCCTCATACTCATCAGCCAAGTAGAAATAGCCTACTAAGGCAGACGTTATTGCGTCCAGTTCATCGTGTGAATTTCTACCATTCATGAATTCTCCAGCAAGACCCACGTTCAGCAGACCCTGTTTCAAGTCTTCAAGGCTTACTTTCTTGCGAATGATCCTCAGTATGTCTTGGGCTGCTCCAGGATAGCTTTCGATAACGTGCACACCTCGCTTCTCGAACTCCTTCTTCATGTATATTCCCCTCTCGGTCAGCGATTGCATACTTCGGATCAATGAAGGGAATACATAGACGCCTCTTCGTCTCAGTATCCTTTCAGCCTCACGTGTAATTCCAAATTTACGGCATTCGCAACTGTCTTTTGTGCAGTCTCTTCCTTTCGGCAAACTCAGCGGGGAATCTATCGAAACCAAGTCAGGAGAAGCTTTCATTGTAGCTTCTATTATTTCCTCGTCGGTTCTGAGCAACCTGGCTTCAACTCTTCTGCCCTCAAGTAAGGCCCAACCGGTGGTTCTCTTCGCTGAGGCGCTCAGATCAATGCCCACAATCCTAGGATAGCTCCCTTTCTTTTTGAGTCTGAGAAGCAGACGGTCTATTGCTCTTGATGGTGTACGATTCTTTTTTGTGTCAACAAGAACTAGACGTGCATTATTTATCTTAAGCTCAAGTACAGAATCATGTTTTCTCTTGAGACTCACATCGATCTTGGGAACGCTAGAGTCAAATTCACAGTCAGTTGAATCATCCAAAAGCGTTTCATGCAGCTGCTGGTAGGCAAGCTCCAGCATAGTCTTCAGATTGACGATATCGGCCAGGTTATATTTTACCAAGGACTCCAATGCGTAATCATCTCCGCGTACATACCTGTTCCAAAGTACAGTCGCATCGAATCCGCTTAGGTCAGCGACCTCTTCTTCTCTGCAGATGTTCATTTTCTTCTCGACAGATTTCAACCCGCCTGTGTATCCCAGTCTCCTGAGAAGAAATCTTAGGTCAATATGGACGGGGGGAATAAGCCGTTGTCCGAGCTTTTCACGAATGAAACGCAGATCGAACAGGGTACCATTGTAGGTCACTATGATCGAGTATTTTTTGATCTCGCTCTCAAAATCGCCAAGATTCTGACCCTGAACAAAGGTCTTGACATCCTTTCCATTGTAGAGCCCGATCAGTGTGATGTCATCGTAGAAGAAAGAAAGTCCCGTGGTTTCGATGTCTAGAAAGGCCGTACGGTTTTTGAACTCGGGATACAGTCTCCACAAGTCTCGTTGTGGTAATCTTGTTGAAAAAAACGATGCGTCCTTCTTTTCCAGCGCTCTTTCAGATCGCCTTAACCATTTTTCTATTCTATTGGCAACATTATCGGAAATGCCAACTTTTCTTCGTTTTTCAATGAAGTCATCCCATGAATATATCCTTCGGCTCCAAATCATCTTCTCTGTCACAGGCCCAACGCCCGGAATGTGAAGAAAAGTTGACCTAAGCGTTCGTGACAGCCTCCTTCTAGCATGTGCCCTGCTTTCGCGTCCGTGCTGTCACCTCGGTGCGACTACCTTTCATTAAAGAAGACCCAAGTCGAAGGGCTTCCTCCCGTGTTAGCTCGATGGCCCGGACAGGTTTGTCGAAGAATACGAACAAAGCGGTCGAAGGGTTGAACTCGCGTACTTTTACACATATTCCTGATCGAGTCTTTATTTCCGTCTGCATAAAATTAACACTATTCTTTGCAAAATTACGCTTTTCGGCACTTTTCAGCTCTTGTTTTCGAAAAATGGGAACTCGTCGAAGTCAGCGCGCTGTACCTGAAACTCGTTCGAAGGGCATACATATATAGACATGGCATTAGACTTAAGTCTAAGTCAGAACGCGTGATAAAAATGCGGTTTACATGGAAAGGCAACTGGAGAAAAGGCGAGATCATCATTGAGGCGGATACGTTGGAAGAGCTTAATGTCATCCTAGATAAGTTATTCTCTTTGAGTGAAACTCAAGCAACTTCTCAATTGGTCATTCAAGAAGAAACACCTATGCTACAGCCTGGACTAGGATGCTCAGATGCGATCAAGGCACTTCTGCAGACCGATTGGGGAAAGCAACCAAGATCCATGGCTGAAATCAAGAAGTCTTTAGAAATCAATGCTCTATATTTCTCAAAAGGAACGCTGTCAGGAACATTGTTATTTCTGACTAAGCATGGTGATCTTAGAAGATTCAAGAAGGCTGGTACTTGGGTGTATACAGCAAAGTAGACCTAAAAATTCTGATCGCGCCCAGTCCTCTAGGGTATCAGCTTCCTCAGAGGCATACAAAGAACGCTGAAGCCTGAAGCCTAAGACCTTCCATCAGCAACCATCACTTGACTTGGCATTAGTCTGTCCCAAGCAGTGGGACCGCTGCTAGATAGGCTCTTTTGAGTTCCTTCTTGTCGATGTGGTCATAAATGTCGACAGCTTCTTTCCTGGCGTCTCCTCTCAGCTCTTTCAAGTATTCGCGCCTCAAGCCATTTCGTCTGCAATGCGTAGTGAACCAGTGCCTGCAGCAGTGTGGAGTTGCGCAAGAAACTGGAAGAAACACTGAAAGGTCGTAAGCTATCATGCGGTTCTTGAGCTCTTTTTTACTAGTCTAATCATGGTCTCAGCAGATTCGGCACCTGCTAGCGCGCGTAACCGCATTGGGAATCGAGGTTGAAATGCGACAATAACGAAAAGAGGACGTAGATCGCGCTAGCGCACACAATAGGAATCGCTCTAGAATTGGCAGATGGCAGGAAATTCGAGATTTCTTTTCCTACTGAATCGTTAGAAGCAGAAAGATATTACGATTGAAGCGCCCGTGGAATTTCCTTGATCAGAGAATTGAGGAATTGTTCGATTTCTTTCGAGTTCTCTCTGACTGTTGCACATTCAAGTATTGAAGTGTGTGGGCACGGTGCATCTTTAATAGCACATTCGCCATCATGTTCGAGCTTCAAACAGTAGGGTGCCCAAGAAAACTGCAACTTTGAGGACATCTCTTTCATATATTGGTTTAATCGATCCTCGTCGCCTCGGGCTATGACATCGGCGATGTTTTTGTGTACTAAGAGCCATGAAAGGAAATTTGAGGCTTCGGCCCTGCCTTCACATTTTGAAGGCGACCAGAATAATCGAACGCCGAAGATTGGTGAAATCTGAACGCAATCAGAAAACCATGGTGTTGGCAATATGCTGCTACCTCCAAATGGCAGAACTCGTTTTTCAAAGTCCATTCTTCCAGAGACAAAAGCCGTGAGGGTTATGAAATAACCAGTCAGAGTCTCATACTCTTCGCCAGTTATGCCCAACGATTTTTTCGCGCGCTCGACTGTGGTAATGGAGCGTTCACCCAATTCCAACGCCTTCCAACTTCCAACCATCTTGTAGATAAACTTGCGAATTGAGTCTGCATCTATCTTTCCCAGATCTGACACGGGAACTTCTGATTGACCACGAGCCCATATCGAAATGATGGCTCTGACGGCTTTTTCGTATTCTTGCGGAATGTGTAACGCTTTTCTGAATCGCTCAATCGACGCGCCCTCCAACCGTGCTTTCTCATCCGCAAGAGCAGCCAACATTCCCTTCAAAGTCAAATCATAGAATCCTTTAACTCTGGTCCGCTTAAACTCCTCTTCTCGGACTTTAACAACGTAACCAGCCCCGCAAAGCCTGCGGAATTTTCCGTAGAGGGTTCTTTGAGGTATTTCCTTTCGCAGCCTTCTTGTTTCCTTCCAAACTAGATAGGGTGTCATGTTGGGTTTGCCTTGGACCATGATACTTAGAATTCGATTCTCAGCCTCGTCAAGCTTGAATATCTTCCCGATGTCTTCGCTAAGTGTCATATATTTGCCTCGGACTTGCTAACTGTCATATTGCAGTTTAGCAATATTATTGCTTGCCATTTGGCAATATATACAGCAACTTGCACTTAAACATTGGGAACAAAAATGAATTCAGAAAATCAGAAGGACCAAGGCATAAGGGTAAACTGCAATGTATATGGCGACGCAGCAAGGATTCTAAGCGAACTCAAGGATCGACACATCATCGACAGCAACAGAGAAGCAGTCGTCCAAGGTCTTCTAGCTCTCCAGGAAAGAGTTACGAAATCAGACACACAAAGAAACAAACTAAGAACACTTACAGACCAGATAACGTACCTTAGACCATGGGAAGAGATCATTGGCACGTTGGACTGCACCGAAATTGACGATACGGGAATGACCGCACTTCTAACATGCACCTACCAAAAACACATCGCAGTCGCTATCGAAAGAGGCCACACAAAAGCCCCGGAACTGCAACAACAACTGAGAAAACTCTTGGGCCAAAGGATAGCCATACTCAAGACAGATAACCCACAAAACCCACTAATAATACGCGCCATCAACAACGCAAAAACAGACAACCCAAATTCTTCCATGAGACAAGAAAAGCAAAAAGCGAAGCAACAGTCGCGTAATAAATCTATATCACGAACCTGTCGATTCGCTTTTTGTTTTGTGGGGGTGGATTGATGGTTTTCAGATGGGAGGTCTTTTTGAAGGTTTCTGGTTGGGTGAGTGAATACCCAGGTGTGAACAACCTTTTCAAGTATCTCGGGTACAGAAAGACACGCAGCGAGGCTTCCAGGAAGATTTACGGTAATGCGCTTTTCATGTTCTGCCAACATACTGGCAAGACGCCTGATGAGCTTGTGGCCTTGCGTAGAAAGGAAATTGAGAGTTTAATGGAAGGATTTGGCTATAAGAAGAAAGAATGCGGTTGCTGTTCCAGAACGGTGAATGTGCTTTTGTGTGATCTGAAGACTTTCTTTTCGGTGAACGGGTTCAGGAACGAAAATGAACTTGATGTTGAGCTCTTCTATCAACCTGCAGGCGCTAGAACAAGACCAGAGTACGTGCCGACTTTGGAAGAGGCTCTGAGGATGGCTGAATGCGCTAAAACTTTGAGAGACAAGGCTATGATTCTAGTGATGGTGTTTTCAGGGTTGAGGAACTCCACTTTGCGCGCGCTTTTGATTGGCGACATTAGAGAAGAATTGGAGCGTGGAGAAGACATCATTTTGATTCGTGTCTACGCTGATATGAAGAAACTCGTCTTTGCAGCCTGCAAGGGCAACATTGAATACTTTACTTTCATCTGCAAAAAGGCCACAGACATTTTGAGACTCTATCTTGCACAGAAGCTGGACAAAATAGGCGAAATCCGCGACCAAGACCCATTGTTCTCATGTGAATACAATCAACTTCCACCGAAGGAGCGATTCAGCAAGCCCTTATCAGACAGACAATTACAGGTCATAGTAAAACAGGCCGCGAAAGATGCAAAAATAAAGGGCTGGAAGGCTGTTAGTCCTCACGCCCTTAGGAAAGTCTATGAAGCACTGCTGCGCAGTCAATTGAAGGACGGAAGCAGACTTGACATTCAAGAACAGATTTTTCTGATGGGCCACCACACCCAGCCGGGCGGTCTAACGCCATACTTCGTCGCAAAGGTTGAGGATCTCCGCAAGAAATACTCAAAGCTAATCTTTGTTCCAAGCGATGAGAAATTGAGCAAAGCCCTTGAGGTGTTGAAAGCCGCCAGTGAGGTTTTGCGCTTTTGTGGCACTCCTTCCTCCTCATCAGGTATGGAAAAGCTTGCATCCCTCAATCCTAGCGAGGCGTCGAAGGCGATACAAGATTTCGTAGAAGAAATCCAACGAACCGATGACGTCGGCAGGAAGACCCCAGTAAACTCAGACCCTCCCTCCGAACGAAAAGATCAAAGTCGAACAGCCTTGAGCAATGACCCATCAGCTCAAGCACGAGTCGAATCTGCCAGTAAACAAAAACACCCCAATTCTGATTCAAAGATTCCGCAGTCTGCATTGGGAAAAGCAAAAACTCCAACGAAAAATGACCAAAACCTTTCGACAAAGCAAACCGCATTGGATATATTTATAGATTCATGCGTGGTTCGGGGAAATTCACTAAACTAACTTCGTAACCTATTGTCAGAATCAAGCCTTTTTAACTATCAGTTTTTGTTCCTCTGCGTACAGTTCAACGACATGTCCAATTTTCCAGTTCAAAGCGTTCAGAAGCTCTGGCGGTATAGCAATTGCAGCAGAACCTCCGCTTTTTCTAATTGTACGTTTGAATCTTACTACAGCCATGCGTCTATCACTACTTTGTATTCATATCAAGTAATATTTAAATACGAGATGTGCAGTAGTGATGATGTAGTGATAATGTAGTTGTCAAGTAAGATGCTGACCACAAAAGAAACTGAAAGATGCAAGCAGGAGTTATTGGCCAAAATGAAAATCATTGCAGAAACTTATGGTTGGATACGCGCATCCCGACCTTGTGCCACAGCGCTGATTCAGACTTTGAGTTCCACTCCTTGCGACAGGCAGGTCAAGTACAAGTTGGAAAACAGAGCATCTCTTGGAAAGAGAAGACGATTCGATTCATATTATCGCGAGAAGAGTGAATTTGCTACAGGCATGATTGTTGAACGTGTCAAGTCAGCATTATTGATCAACGGTCTGGATGCAGCCATTCAGACCGAAGAGCGAAGCGACGTCGGAAGACACGACATAGTCATTGCTCTCGGTTCTCCCTGCAAGGTCTATGCTAATGGTGAAGCACGACTCCGGATAGAAGTGAAGGGTAGTTTAGGGATTAACCTTGAACAAATATCACGTTATTTATTGGACTCTTCTCCCTTAATCCTTGTAAGAGTAATGACCAGGCACGTGACTAAGATCGAGCCTTCGGCACTGCAGCCATACTTGCTGTTCATGTTAAGAGAGTTACACGAGAAATGCGATCGCATTCTTTCAAGCAAGTTCTACACAATTCCCGGAAACGCGTGTTTTGCATGCCCTGACGATAGGTGCCCTCACAATCGCTACCGTGATGGGAGATCAGAGGGCTTAGTAACCATGGCAAATGACGATTTTGGAGAAGACCTAGTATCCTTCTTTCGCAATCTGAGTTACGTTTCAGAAAAAACTGCAAGCACGGTCGTCGAAGAGCTGAGAGTGTTTCAGGGCCAAAGGGAGGGACATACAAACTTCCCTCGTGATCAATTAGCAGGTGAGTTCTAGTGACTCAAGTGGATAAACAACCAGCACATTACAAGTTCCTAGCAGTTGAAAATTGGAACAGCGATTACCGCTCTGTAAACAACTTGTTGTTATATTTGACGCGGAAGACCAAAAGTGAGGGGTCAAAGAGGCTGTATCTATGGCATTTATACAAGTTCTGCCAGTACGCCGGTAAAAAACCCAATGAGCTAATAACACTTCGTAGAGATCGAGTAGAAAACGTCGTTCAAGAATATGCTGACAGTCTAATGCCTGCTTCGCCAAGATATTCAAATTTAGCAGTAGCGATATTAAAGGCATTTTTCTCTGTGAACGGTTTCAAACGTGCAAGAGCTTTAGAGTTAGAGACTTACCACGCACCCAGACGATTCAGAATTAGGCCGGAATATATCCCTACGAAATCGGAAATTTACGGAATGGCGGATTCCGCTTGCTCACTGCGGGATCGGGCAATGATTCTCACAATGTACAGCACGGGCTTACGCAACTCAACCTTGAGAGCAATACTTTTCCGAGATATTGCAGAAGAACTGAACAGGGGCAATTCCAACATAATGATACCCGTTTATGAACAGATGAAGGAGGCTGACCCGGGCGCCTGTAAAGGCGGGATTCCATACTATACTTTCACTTGTGACGAGGCAACTCAGGCCCTGAGGCTCTATCTCAAAGAGAGAGAAGAAAACTTCGGAAACATAGAAGGTGCCGAACCTTTGTTTTGTTCTGAATACAACCAGATTTGTAAGACGGACAGGAAAAAGAAACCCCTCACCCCAAGGCAGCTTCAAATCATAGTCAAATCAGCGGCTAAAAGATCTGGGATGAGCCAATGGGAACAGGTCCATCCTCATTGTTTGCGCAAATCGTTCGAGACAGTCCTTCACAGTCAACTCATAGATGGTTCTAACATGGATGTCAAGGTCCAGGAATTTCTTATGGGACATATACTTCCTGGAAGTCAAGACACTTACTTTGACTCTTCAAAAGTCGAGAAGATGCGCATACTATATTCTAAGCTCAGGTTTGGCAGAACAACAGTGGAAAACAAGTTCAAAGTCCTAAAAGCCGCTGTTGCCAGGGCATTTGAAGATACAGACATAGACCCCGAGCAGGTCATTGAGGAATACGTGAAGCTAAAGCATACGGGCACATTTGACAGATTAAAGCATCCACAAGCTACAGCGCGCTAGCTGTCAATAAAAGGTGAGACATATGAAAACCATAATCTACATAATAGGCAAGTTTGCTAGCGCGTAGCGCGCGTAGAAGAACATTCTGCTAAACTTTCCTACAAGGCGCTGAACCGTGAGCCGTAACCCGTAGCTTGACTGTGATTCAAATGGAAGATGGTTTTTGCGACTGATTCCGGACCAGAATCAGTTCTTAAGCCACATTGAATTGGCAACGCTTCTATGCGGACATCACGAGTGAAAGATAAGCAGCACACGTCGTTGATGCAGTCGATCGAGTAGTTCGTGTTTTTTGGTGCAGGTTTGCCTGTGTTTGAAAGTATCCTGTGCATCTCTTTTGGATCAAGTTTTAACTGCGCATACTTGTTCAGCAGGCATGTAACGAGAATACTGAGGTTCTTCCAGCTTAGCCTTGTAAGGGTTATCTGCAGATCCTTCTTGGTCTTGTCAAACAGGAACAATAATACTAGCCTATAGGGGCTGTTGAATTGAACGGCTTCTACCTGGCAAGGTCTGCTTAGGAGCTGTTCTTTGGAGTATTCGCCGAAAGCTTCGATTTCCTCAGCTGACAGTTTGAAAGCTTCCTCCCTGTAAGAAGTCACAAACTCCTTGATCCATTTTCTCATATTCAACATAATATCTGTCACCGTCCAAAATGATGCTAATCTATTCCAAGCAGAGGGACCGCGGCCAAGTAGGCTCTTCTCAATTCCTTCTTATCGATGTGGTCGTAAATGTCCACTGCTTCCTTTCTCGCGTCCCCTCTGAGCTCTTTCAAGAATTCGCGTCTCAGGCCATTTCGTCTCAAATGCGTGGTGAACCAGTGCCGACAGCAATGTGGCGTAAAGTGATCTTCGACCCTTTTGCTTTTCGGGTTATGCAAACCGACTTTTTCTGCATGTTTTGTAACAATGCTGTAGACACCGTGCCTCTCAAGTCGTTCTCCTCTCTCACCAACGAATAATGCTTTGCAACCTAGTGAGAGGTTGTAATTCTTCCTTGTTTTTAACCATCGTTGGAGAATACGCGCACATTCATCATCGAAAAAAACTGTCAAGTTGCTTCTTTTTGGGTGAGGTTTCAGCTGGATACTTTGCTCTTCCCAGTCAATATCATCGACGTCTATTTTGATAAGCTCTTTGCGTCTTATTCCTGTCTTCGCTAAGAGAGTAACAATCGCTCTATCCCTTGGGTCAAGGATTGAATTTATAAGCAGTCTCATCTGTTCGATGGAAATCAATTTTCTGCTAGAATCTGGACTAAGTCTATCAGCCTTGTATTGTCTGAGGTACCTCTTTCTGAAGGGAAGGATTGGATTTCGATCAGCAAGTCCTTCATAAGCCAGATAAT
>Ga0315282_10002400_pt1 | contig 34621 bp, 39 predicted proteins | sample YL17G07_20_MG_FD_203693 | JGI IMG/M metagenome (GOLD analysis project Ga0315282, IMG submission 203693) | Sediment microbial communities from Yellowstone Lake, YNP, Wyoming, USA - YL17G07_20 | ecosystem: Environmental > Aquatic > Freshwater > Lake > Sediment | place: USA: Wyoming | collected...
TCTCATGAAACTCTTTGTTAGTGTTCTGACGAATCATTGTTGCATTATTGTTCTCAAATTAATCCCTGATTGTGGTTTTCTTTCTGAAACATTTTTATAGAACTATGTTTATGCAAGATTAGAGCTATATATATTATATATTAGAGAGTGACCTGGGTGTATGGATTTATAACACTGTTTCTTCATTCGCAATACCGTGGTCACATGCTCCTGTCCGATCGATCAATAAAACAACTTCTGAAGAAAGGAACACTCAGTATCGAGCCGAACCCCGAACTCAAATCCGCGTCAGTGCGCCTGCACCTTTCCGATCAATTCGCAAAGCCAGAAGGGAAGATCGAACGGAAAAAGCAGTATCTGCTCCACCCAAAAAAACTCGTGCTGAGCTCAACGCTCGAGCGCATCACCCTGCCAAACGATCACGCTGCGCTCTACGACGGCTCCACGACGCTCGCACGCATCGGCATCACCTCGCACATGGGCAGTATGCTTGTCTCCCCAGGCTCCAAAGGAAACCTCACGCTTGAGATTTTCAACGCCTCGGACAAGGCGTTCGTACTGAAAGCAGGGATGCGAATCGGCCAACTCCTCATCCTGAAAATGGATGCTTCGGCCGAACGTCCGCAGCCTACCCGTTCCTCGTACAAGGGAAAACGCCACACCGGGCTTGTCATGCCACAAAAAACACAGATATACAAACCACGCAAGAAATAAAAAAAAATTTTTAGTCAGTTATTTTTAAAAAAAATAAAAGTACAGGCTCTAGCGAATCAACCTCTCGTCAGTCGCCACCCGCTTAGAATGTCAGCCCGGTCAACGTTTTTGTGTCAAGGACGCCGGTGATCGATCGTATCTTGTTGACGATGATTGTGCCGAGCTCCTCGAAATCGTTTGCGTCGATTTTCGCGATCAGGTCATATTCACCGAACAGCGGGTGCAGCTCAACGATCTGCGGTATTTTCGAAAGCTTGTTGTAGACTTCATGTTCATGTGCGGGCGCAACATGGATTAATACAAACCCTATTGCCATGGTCTCTCTCCATTTTTTTTATATTTTTTCCCAAATAATGTTCTTTCTACCCTTATCGTCAGATGTGAATGAGTGGTTCATGTCGCCTATCGAACTTCAGGCTCAACCTCGTCAGAGGGATGAGTGCTTTGTGAAAGTTTACAGCTTTCACACATGCCGTCTTCTTCCTCTTCGGGCTTGAGTTCATCGCCACAGACGGAGCAGTACATCGTCATAGTTTTTCACCATTGTACATCGTGCAATGCATGAATTTGAAAAAGCAATGGGATGACTGTTTATAAAGTCTTGTCTTGCTGTTTCCTCGTTGAAAAAAGAACGACGGCCATAGTTTTTTTGATGACCATTTGTCGCGTGCGTCAAGTAAAAAATTTTTTTTGCGCGCGAAAAAATCATTTTTTACATGATTAAAAACATGATAAAAAAAATCGAACGAATGTTTTTCAAAAAAAATTCCGACGCGAAATTGCCGGTCGTTGCAAAAATTTTAATACGTGTTTTTCATTACGGTGTACAGAATGAGTCTTTTACAATGAAAGGGATAACAACATGGAAGTAGCGGGACTCCAAAGTGAAGATGAGCCCCCACCTTTTGATGGTGTTGGAGATACGTTATTCACACGAGCGAGGAATCTCGAACGTGCGCTTGGTTTTAGGAACATCTTCTTAAAATTCGAAGGTGGAAACCCTACCGGGACGCAGAAAGACCGTATCTCACAGTACCATGTGAAAAAGGCGTTACGCGAAGGATACAAATCGATCACGGTCGGCACGTGCGGCAACTACGGCGTGTCACTTGCGTACTTCGCGAAACTTGCGGGGCTTGAAGCAAGAATTCTCATCCCAGAGCAGTACTATGTCGCGCCGAAACGAAAGGCGGAACTACAGCATTTGAGCGCGCAGATCGTTACCATAGACGGGAAATACGAGGACGCCGTGGAGGAGAGCAGACGCATGGCGCGCATGGATCATCTGTACGATGCGAACCCGGGAAACGGCAACGAAAGCTGGCGCGGGTACATGTCGATCGCGTACGAGATCTACCAGCAGCTCGGCAGGCCGCCAACCGCGGTCGCGGCACCGGTCGGCAACGGAACAACGCTCGTCGGGATTTACCATGGGTTCAAACAGTTGTTGGATTCCAACGTGATTGATCGGATGCCGTTTCTGGTCGGCGCGTCAACGCCTGGTGGCAACCCGATCATAAAAGGCTTTAAAGCTGGGGCGTCGAAAACCGAGGATCTGCTCCCCGCTGAAATCAAAGAAAGCAGCGTGAACGAGCCGCTCATCGCGTACCATTCGTACGACGGTGATGACGCGCTGCATGCGATCTATGAGACCAACGGCTGGGCTGACTATGCAAGCGACACCTGCATGCTGAAGTACCACACCCTGCTCAAAGACCTTGAGGGGTTGAACGTGCTTCCTGCCTCGGCAAGCCCGATCGAGGCGCTCATCAAATTCAAACAGCATCGAGTTCTTAATAGTGATTACGTTTTAGTCCTCACGGGGAGGAAATTTCGATAACACACTCGTACGGAAAGACCAGGGTATGCCAACGAATCGCTCATTGATCTATGCGGACCGCTTGTACAGCTGCGCTGACGGAAAAACAGCACACGGGCTTGTACGATACAGCAAGAAATACACGATCGTAGGCGTCGTTGATTCGACGTTACCAAAAGGCGATGCCGCGACATTTCTTGATCCCACGAAAAAAGGGATCCCCTTGTTCACCACGCTGGCGGATGCGTACGATGCGACACGGCCTGATACGTTCATCATCGGCGCTGTCTCCGAAGGCGGCGTACTACCGCAGGGGTACGGCACGGCAGTCGAATGGGCGCTGTCCAAAGGACTCAACATTGTGTCAGGGTTGCATCAGTTTCTCTCCGATGACCCACGGTTCATGAAACTCGCCGCAGAGCACGGGTGCACGATTACGGACGTGCGAAAAATATTCCGCGACTACCGGCGCTTCTACACCGGCGAAATAAAAAACGTACCGTCGACCCGCGTCGCACTCATCGGCACCGACTCCGCGATCGGCAAACGAACCATGGCGGTCGTACTCGTCGAAGCATTAAAAAAACACGGACGCACCGCGGACATGATCTTCACCGGACAGACCGGCTGGCTGCAAGGCTGGCCGCACGGGATCGTCCTAGACGCCATGATCAATGATTTCGTCTCGGGGGGGCTTGAAGGCGCGATCGTCGATTCATGGAACGGCGGTCGCCCTGAGTTCATGATCATCGAAGGACAAGGAAGCCTAGTGCATCCGTTCTTCCCAGGCGGGTTCGAGATACTCGCCGCCGGCCAGATCCATGGATTCCTGCTCGTTGATGCGCCGAAGCGACTGCATCTCGACGGGTTCCCCGAATACCCCATGCCAGACCCGAAACGGGTCGTGCGCATCGCCGAGCTGCTCACCGAAAAAAAACTCGTCGGCATCGGCATCAACCACGAACACATGACCAAACAAGATCTCACCGCGTCGAAGAAGCGGTATCAGAAAACATTCCATGTTCCCGTCGTCGATCCGCTCACGGAGGATATCCAAAAACTTGTCGACGCAGTGGAGGCGCTCCATGAAACATAACAGCCTAGTCTGTCTCTCCTCGATCACACTCTCAGACCCCATCATAGAAAAAAATACTGTACGAGCTAACGTCCGCCTCAACGACGTTAACGGAGAGCAGCATGATTTCACGTTCATGAGCCACTACGAGCTTGACCTGCAGACCAGCGATCTGCCATTTCTGCGGCTCGCGTTTTGCATGCCGCTACTCAACTACGGGCTGTTCGCAAAAAAATTTTCGCTTGAATTTCCCGTTCACCGCGCGGACCTTGCGCTTCTGAACGATTTGAATACGGTGTTCAGCCGCGATATCTTCGTCAACAAAATAGCGCACGGGACGAACCCGTATATTCTCCCGGAATTCTTCCCAAACGAACAAAAAATAAAACCCACTGACGGCAACCCAAACGCAGTCATCACCGCACACGCGGTCACCGCTGACGCCTCGGTTCGTCGTCCGATGGATCCAATGAAATGCGGGGTGCTCTCCAGCGGGGGAAAGGACAGCCTTTTCACCTACGGGCTCCTGAAGGAACTGGGCGCGACCGTGTACCCTCTGTACATTAATGAGAGTGGCGGGCATTGGCGGACCGCGCTCACCGCATATACTTACCATAAAAAACATGAGCCGAACACGGAGCGTGTTTGGGTAAACGTTGACCGTTTCTATAGTTTCATGCTTGATCATCTGCGATTCATTAGACCGGATCACCGGAAGGTCTGGCACGATTCCTACCCGCTACGGCTGTGCATCTTCCCCTTCTACATTTTCAGCTTGCTTCCCATTTTCGCACGGCAGGGGATCGGCAACCTGCTCCTCGGCAGCGAATTCGATGACCTTCGCTACGAAATCCAATACAAAGGAATCAAGCATTATTTCGGGGTGTACGACCAGCATCAGGACTACGATGTACGGATGAACGAGTGGTACGGGAAACGCGTGCCTGGGCTGTACCAATGGTCCGCGCTACGGAGCATCTCCGGCCTCGTCGATCAACGGATCCTTGTCCAGCGGTACCCACATCTCGCCAGACAGCAGCGGTCCTGCCACTCGTGCCATACCAAAAACGGGTGGATTTACCCGTGTGGGCGATGCTCAAAATGCCTGGGGATACTCTTGTACTTACTTGCGAACAAGTCTGATCCGACTATGATGAACTACCGGAAAAAAGACATAGAGTATTTTTACGCGCATGTCGGTGCCTCGTCATTGAAACTCGACAAAGACGAGAAAGACCAGTCGTTCTTCTTGTTGAAAGGAAAAGGCAGCGTGCCCGAGGTCGGATGCGTTGACCATGTCCAGAAAATCCATCTCAATCCTGCGATTTGTGATCCGTTGTTGTACCCAGCAAAGTTCCGCGGCGGGTTACTGAAGATCATTGAGGAGTATACCACCGGGTATTGTCGCCTTGAGAACGGGGAGTGGGTACCGACGGAGTCATGGCGGGAAAAAACAGTTACACCAGTTCCTTAATCATTCTGATCGCATCCCGTGAACCGTCATGGTTATAACAGTAATAGTTTTTCAATAGACCGATTTTTTTAAACCCTGCATGCTCGTACAAGGCGATCGCCGCATGGTTCGCTGTCGAGACCTCAAGCCGTATTTTTTTTGCCCCCTTTTTCCGGGTATCCTTCTCAGCGGCAGCAAGCAATCGCCTTGCGACCCCTTGCTTGCGGTACGAGGGGTCAACATTCACCGTTTCTACCCCAGCGACCGAACTTCCCGTTCGGTACAGGACGATGATGAACCCCTGGATGACCGCACCAGCTGTCTCCACAAGGACGGTGCTGTTCGCGTTGAAGACCAGATACCGAAGCTGCCTGCGCGAGTACGCAAGCGCTCCTTCAAAACACGCGCGCTCAAGCTCCGCGATACGTTCGAAATCATCAGTTGATGCAGGCCGGACACGCGGTGAACCACGCATGGGCAGATAACAAAAAAACTAGTTGAAATAGTTTTGTTGGTACAGCAGCGTATTTTATATAGAATTAAACATGGTCTATCAAGGTTTATTAAATTAAGGAGAAACAGAGTGATTCAAGGTTCAAATGATGATGGTGAACTCACACAACATATGGTTACATATTCTACGAATGTCATAGTCTAACATTTCACAGCCAATTTGGTTAATAAATCGGCCTGTGGAAAACCGATTTTTATTGTAAAATCAAAAGACTTAAAAACCACAGCCAGGTACTATATTTTGTAGACTAAATTTTTTAGGATACTATATGTTGTATATCTGGGATGGTAAGATGTACTATGTAAAAACTTCGAAAAAAAGAAAGGAAGTAGCTTCCCAATTACATAGGAATTACTCAATTTTTCAGGCTTATCACATCAGGATTGATGAGGTAAGAGAAAGGAAAGGAGGTGGCAATATGGGTTTCGCTAATTTCGCACGAGAAATTGTCGTCGGAACTATAATCCTAATTATCGGCGCAATAATCGTCAGCAAACTAGTCGGACTCATGTAGAAAGAGGATACACTGATTGAATTAGCCTTCGGTCAGTACCCTCGCTCCTACATTGAGATTGTATACACTATCTAGAAACAAGATTTTAAATCATTTCTAGACGTATATACTTTTCGGATGGGCATTTTCCCATCCTTCTTTTTTCTTTTTCAGATAAAAAACAGAGTTACTATGCCCTTTTCATAGCGTATCGATATAGATAAACAGAAAGTGCAAAGGTAATGATTAGAGATACTAATCCAAGCCAGAATAATATTTCTTTTGATAAATAAGTTCTATTTTCTGCGAAAAATGCTCCCGTTGTCATACTACCAAAAAAACTAAAGGCGCCACCAATAATTAAACCAAACATCAAATATGTATAGTTTTTCCATTCTTCTTTAGTTGTCATAAAAAGTAAAATAGAAAGCAAGTATTTAAGATTAAACTTTCTTTATCATTATGTAAATGAGGAAAGGGCAATGAAAATAATCGATTATATCAAGAAAATCGTAGCATCAATTAAAAAAGTAAAGAAAGAGTTTATTCTTGGATTTCTCTTAGGTTTTTTTATTGGTCTTTTTTTAATCTTTTGGTCCATTTCTATGATATTTAACATAGTAATAAATAGTCCAGTGAATCTTCCTATTCTAGATTATATAACAATATCTCTTACATTATTTGGTTTTACATTGATAGGAGGGATTTTTGAAAAGAAAAAACCTGATGAAGTAATACCCATTATTAAATCATTGTTTAGGGATAGTTTGATTTTTTTAGGTTCTGGCGTAAGTTTTCTTCTAGCATTTTCTTTAGTACCCTTTATTAAAACTGATTTGAAAATTATATTTCAAATTGCTTATATTCTTGGAACTATATTTTTCGCCATCGCAATCTTTAGTTTATTAACAGATTTACTATCGTTTTACTTGCAGTTAAAAAGGGCTGAAGCTGTTAATTAATAAAATCTTCAGAAATTAGGAAAAGTAATCCATCCAGCTATACTTGCTCCAAGAATAATCACAAAAATACTTGTAGGAATTCCAAATATCAGTTTATGAGGTATTTTTATGGCGATTCCCACAGTACCAAGAAGTCCAACAATAATTACTACAACACCAATTACTTCTCTCATTAACATCCTTCTTCACCTCTGTTTAGTTGTTATTAGGAATTGAGAACTTCGTATCATAAAAATAAAGTATTGGACTCCAGTATTAAAGGTTTATTAATTTTCTCAAAACAAAAAACCTTATATATACAAAGTAAGAATCTGTAAAAAAAAATTACCGAACTGTGAGCGTATTTCCGCTTAAAACATATTTGTGCTCACTAATCCAATTCGAAATGGCCTCGGTAACTTTTACTTTTCCCAGGGCTATTGATTTGTGGTTTTTGTCGAGTTTTGCGATCTTGGCTTCCAACTCCTTAATGGTTGCCTCATCTTCTGCCCTTTGCTTTTCCGCCTGTTCAACCGCTTTTTGATGTTCTCCTTTTGCCTTCTCATAAATCTTGTGGAATGATTTGAGAACTGTGTCCTTATCTGTCTTTTCTATCTTTCCACCGTTTATGGAAGCACTAATCTCTTCCTTGAGAGGGCAAACTCTGATGAGTGTTCTTCCGTTATATCGGATAGACAGGTCGTGTTCGGATGTCTTGGACATAACTAATAACTCGTCGTCTACTTGGTTGATTTCGTCGATGATGGATATTAATTCTTGCCTGGCTTCTTGTGTTCTCATGTAGTTCACATTCGCCAAGTCCTGGTAGAAGGAATCTACATCTTTGAGTGGTTTTTCCTTTGCTGGTTGCTCACTGGCCTTTGGTTGTTTGGTCTCTTTTACCATTTGTTTTCACTCCTAGGACTTTTTCGTCCTTATCCTTATAAACCTATTTCCAAGTATTTAGTTAATATGGAAGAAACCATAGATAGGAAACTATCCTGGTTGAGGTTTGTTTCCATTCCTCAAATCAATATATGAAGATAGATAGGAAACTTCGAGGTATATTTTTACTAACGAGAATTAAAGATGAAAAAAGGTGTAAAGATGCTCATAAAAAATTTTAATTAAAAAGTAGCCCTGGTGGTTGTTAATATTTGAAATGAGGCTCTTCATAAGTATATTAGTGCCTCTTAACTCATTATATTTATGCGCGGAAAAATATACTTTAAAACATTACTTATTTTACTGGATTAAACAATGCCAATTTGTAATTTGTTAAATCGCCTCCTTTTCTGGTCACTATTTAATCAATAAAACTCACTCACTGTAAGTGCTAATATATCGAGGAGGTTTTAATGTAATTTTGTAAATAATAAATCCTATAGGTGAAAACTCATTTTTATATTTTAGGGACGAGAAAGTCCCAGGAGAAAAAAGATGACCTACGAGATGCAGAAAGGAATAGTAGTATTCGTTGAAGATTCGGAGCTGGTTTTTGAAGCAGTTCTTAAGGATGGACATCTAACCAAAGAATAGGGCAGGTGAATCATGGGTTCAGTAATAGACATTGTTGTTATACTTTTGGGAGTAATCAGTGTGATTTCAACGTACTACGCACTTGTATTCTATTTCTTGATGCGAACAAGGAAGAATGGTTGAACAGTTCCCATCTCTCACTCAATCATTCTTCTCTCCTTTCTTTAATCAGATTTAGTTATTTCCACCTTTTGGAGAACAGTGATTCTGGGAACATAAAACCCACCCCTTCCATCTCTCCTCATGGATTCTTAGACTTTTTTTGGTGTGTTCCCAGTTTCTTTTTTTGTATCTGTTCGATTTTCCTTGTTTCTCATTACATAAAGTATCCTGTATTATAGATACTGTCATGTAAAGCATCTCGTAAATTCATGTTCTCAGGCCCAAACTCTCCTTTATCGAGGACTAACTTTACTAACTCTCCTCGCTGATTAAAACTGAGACTCTTGAAAATAGCATTGACAGTGCCGAGGATATGTTCATCATCCTTATTTTCATTATATGTCACTAACGCCTCAACAAGGTCTTTGTCAACTTGCATTCTATTTTCTTCGATTCGCTCATTTAATGACAAGCACAAGTCATTTACAACATGGAACACTTCTATAGAGTTACCTGTCATTTGATAATAATACAGGTCACTAAGTAAGAATTTGTCAATCAGAGTAAAATGAGCCTTGTCCCACTGCTGTTCCTTCATTTGATGTTCTTGTTCTTGAGCCATCATCATTTCTTGTTCTACCTGCTGTTTGTTTTGTTGCATTGCAGTTATCATAGCATTTTGGTCTTGAATTTTCTTCAAATACTTCTGCACTTCTGGGTCTTTTGGTTGTTCTATTTTATCATTATCTCCCATAATTTCATCTCCTTATTGTTACTTTTTAAAGGAACCTTTCTCCCAATAACTGTAAAGTGACCAGTTTAGCATTTCTGGTTAGCCATATTACAGCATAACCTTTAAAATGTAGAACAGGACTTTTTAATTCTGTTAATCACCGAGTCAGTGACATGGTGTTCTTTACCATACTTAGTTTTATAGATGACATGTTCTCTAATTTCCTTCCATTTCTTTCCTTGTTTCAATAACTCGGCAATCTTTAATTCTGCATCGTGAGGAATTGGTTGTCGTCCTACTGCTCCGTTCTGTAATGCTTTCTGAAACTTCTCGCTTGTTAGCACACGTTCTGATTTTAATCGTGATTCTTCTTCTGCCATTGTTCCTAATAAACCAATAACTACTTGTCTAATAACATAACCATAATTTCCAGGAATGTTGAGATTATCCAAAAATGATTCATGAACAGAGTGAAGTTGCACACCATTCTCAGATAAAAATTCAAATGCGTTTTGGAGTTCCTTTGGTCCTTTCCTGGTCCATCTACCTAAGTCCCATACCACTACGTGTTGAATCTTCCTCGCTCTCACAAGTGAACAAACTTCATTATAGTGTGGACGATATGCATTTTTATAAGCAGATTTTCCAAAATCTCGATAGACACCAACTAATTCCCAGCCCTTATTCTTAACATACTTTTCACAAGGAGAAAGTTGAGATTGTTCAGTTTGGTCTTTAGTGCTCACTCTCAAGTAAATAACTGCTTTGTTCATCTATTCCACCTTTCTTACATTGATTGCATGAAGTCCTCTTGGAGTTGGCGTCGTATCAAACTCTACGGTATCTCCCTGTTCTAAATAGGCGAGTAACATGAGGTCATCACGGTGCACGAAAATATCTCCTACTCCACTGTTTCCAAAAATGAACCCGTAACCTTTTCGTTTATTATAGAATTTCACTTGACTTCTAATAAAATCACTCTCCTTTACCAATCAAATTTTGTTTTCGCTCCTATAACAATTGTGAAAATGAAAGCAATAATCAAAGACATGACAAGGACAGAATTGAATTCCTCATCAGGTGTGAAGAATAAGAAGATGAATGACACTAACCAAGAAGCACCAAAGGCAATGAGACAGTTACGAATTTTGAACATTTCTAATGCAGGATTTTGATACATAGTTTCACCAAGGGGAAGTGAAGAGGCAAGGGACATGTGGTGAACCCTCACCTCTTGTTCTGGAAAGATGGTATAAGACCAGAACGCTGAATAAAAGGAAAGATGGAACGAGCGGTGTTCGTTCCAAACACTGCAACTCTTTCCCGAGAACGTAGAGTTTCCTTTAGAGAAGGTGAATTATGAAAGGACATCTCGTCTCTACGCCTCTGTGAGTTAGGTCACTGAAAAATCAAATTCTCATGTTACTTTAAACCTGAAAATTCCTTTGCTGTAAAAAATTGCTTTTCAAAAAATTTATCCTCCTCATTATATTGCTGGCGCTGATATCATTGTAGCGACTGTTAAAATAAGTTTTAAAGTAATCTTGAAATTTTTTTGCTCAGTAGGAAATATTTGTCACTGCGGTTAGTTAGAGAAACAGTATCACTGCTGGGAAGCATTTTCAATTTCTTTTATTTAGCAATACAAATATCGATGTTATAATTGCTGTGATACCAAGGCTCACTAGGAATACCAGGATAAACAACTCAAACTCCTTCACAGCAAAGCAGAGAGTAAGTATACAAAGTAATGTGAGTGCAAAATCTTTGTGAGTATCTTCCATTTCTTACCATCTTATCTTCGTGAGTGCTTTCTGGTCTCTTTCGTGGTTCGTCCTGGGTCTCATTTCATCATCAGACTTTTAATATAGATTGGAGACCTCACTTTGTGTAGTAGACTTGTATCAATCTCTTTACTACATGATTGAGGTCATTCCATTTCCATATCTCTCGAATCTTTTCTAGGGACTCCATAGTCTCTTTGGATAGGAGCGGTTCCTCTATTGCTTTGGTATTCAGATTTTTAAGTTCGGTGAGTGCTGAATCGATTTCTGTTATTCTATAAGACAGGGTTTTGAAAGTTTCAGTATTAGTTTTTATGAGGTCTTCCAATTTCTTCCCAATGGTCAATTGCAGAATTTTAAATGACTCACTAGTTGGAAGTTTCTCAAGCAGATTGTTGAATTGTATTCCGAGGTCTTCTTGCGAAGGAAGGTCACGCAGTTTCAATTTCATTGTGTCAAGATGTGATACCAGAATATTTGTTTGATTAGTAAGGGTAGTTACTTGAGTCGTGAGGTTTTCTGCTATTACTTCGATGTTCGGAACTTCTTCTTGTTCTTGAATTGTGGGTTGTTCTATTAATTCAGGTTTAGTTTCTTTGGGTGGGTTCATAGGTTTTTCCTCCTTTGGTTTCTTCATATCTTCTACAAGGTGGTCGATAACCTGACCAGTCGCTTGCAGGTTCATTTTCTTGCCTAACTCCTTCAAAAACTTTTGAGTTTCTTCACTAATTGTTGCATTGGGCATTTTTCTAACACGCTCCTTAAAATCTTGATTTATTCTATCATAGTGAGGAGATTCGAGATAATCCTTTTATGATTGAGAATATCGAGGTGACTTCATATAACGAGAAATTTTCCAAACCTTGATTTAGGCATGAGTTTTCTTTAAACCTAGATATTCCTTGGTGAGAAGTAACTTTGGGATTTTTGTTACCTTATTAATATAAGGTAACCTATAAATTTTCATATTTTAGAATTTTTAGCCAAAATAGGTTTTCAGAGACTGGTCTTGGTGTCTATCTATGGTTCTATCATATCTCAAATATGGATTATCCTATAGTTATAGGTATTATATGAGAAAAACTTGCGTTTCCTTCCTACATTCTATGCCAGGGAAAGGAACGCGGGTCGAGGTTCATTTCTCCTTCTCCAGAGTCTGTATATATAGAGTAAATTGTTACTTATGAATCAGAGATTTAATTAATTGAATGTTCTAATTGAGAGTATCTTTTTTCTATAGGTCTGTATGTACGTTCATCATACAAAGCAAGTAAAATAGCAACTACATGACTGAAACTTTTTACATTCCATTGAGATTGAAGATATTGAAGAGTCTCAATAATATCTGGTTCTAATATACTGTCAGCGTTCATAACCTTCAACTTTGAGAGTGTTTTTTCACGTTCGATTTCCCTATCTGACTTTTGAAATAATTTCTCAAATTCTTTATCTGTCATTCAGGCTCCTCCTTTCTTTTTCAAATAATGGCGGTGAACATTTTATCATTTTTTATCGCCATTGTATTTTGTTTTTCTTAGTTCCTAACATACATCGATTTTTTGAAATAATGGTGATAAATTTTTAGTCGCCATTATCTATCTTAATTACTTCAAGGTGCTAAGTAGAACTGTTTTCTCTGTTATCCAAGTAAATAATGGTGGTAATGGTGATGAAAAAAATTTATGACTCTAAAAAAAGAATATTTAATTTATAGTCTATTAAATTTTTTAAGTCGCCATTTGCGCCATTATCGACCTTTAAATCTCCTTTGTTTATCGCCATTATGTCGCCATTGTCGCCATTATTCAATCTTTAATCCTACGCCATTGCTTCTTACCCATCCTGTTGTCTAATCTTTATTCCTCTGTAAGCATATTGTTGGTGTCCATCTTTTAACGGTTGACACTTCGAAACTGGTATCAATTTTTGGCTTGTCATTCTCTTTCCAAATTCAGTGATATTTAAAGGATAAGTTTTTAATCCTTGTTGTTCGTGCCACTCTCTGCAATTCCTAAACATATCTGATGCAAATTCGTAATGTTCACCATCACAAGATTGATAGGTATTAGAAAGCCATTTATCAAAAGTGTCTAATTCATAGACCGCACCTTCAAATGATTCAACCACCGTATCAAAAGGTGTTTCATTAGTGAAATGCCACTTATTTTCCTTCAATCGTTTGTAACCCGATATCGCTGAATTTAGGATAGCTGATTTCATCGTCCACGTAGAATATTTAGGGACTATAATATCATCGATAGGAAATGTATATGGATATTCATCTATCTGCCACCTTCCATAGAATGCATCATCAACTTTATCAGTATCTATGTTTGGAATTCCATTACCTGCGAAAAACAGTTTAGCAATATTAATACACTTAAATGGGTCCTTATGTTTCTTTTGTAAAGTAACTGAATCTATACCTCCTCCAGTAAATGCTTTGAGTGTTCCTATATGTCCCAGAGTTAATTTGTAGGTTGTCTCAGAATTAAAATTCGCTCGTTTATCGTAAATATCTGCATTAATAAAAGTTTCTCCCAATTGATGTATTGATATACTTGAGTAATTATCTACACCTAACCAGTTCATCAGTATTTTATACAAAGTTGATTTACCACTGTGAGGTTTACCTAATGCATATATCAGTTTCTTAATTGGATATCCATTACATAGAATTAAACCAATTTCTTCTTCAATAGTTTCAACATTTTTAGGATTTATTTGACGAAGATAGGTTCTAAATAACTCAGGGTCAGCAGTTGGGTCGTAGGCAACAGGTATATTATATGTAAAACAAAAGTTTGGAGATTGATTTACTCGCTCCATTTTGTTTAAGTTTAGAACTCCATTATCTAAACATACATATCCTTCTTTCGTTATATCTCTAAGGAGATAATCTTTGTAAGATTCTCGCTGTATGTATTTTACAACCTCACTCACTAAACCTGATGATGTTTGATAACCTAATTTTTGATTAATTACATGTTCTAATAATTTTATTGAATTTCTCCATTCCCAAAAACCTTTCTGCAAATTATATATGTAAGTTTCTCCAGTATTATCGGAAATGATATTTCTGCCACTACCAGTGATATTTCTGTTACTGTATAGTATTTCGTCTCCTAGTTCTTTGGTGTTAAGTTCTTCTTTGTCTTTTTTAGTATTGTTTAGTTTCTTCTTCTGTTCATCGGTCATCTGCATCACCTCCCTCTCTCACCACCTCCATTTACACACATGATAGTATTGATGGATTCTAGGGAGATTGCAGATATTCCTTTATTTGATTTGAATATGATACAATTCGCTTTTACTTCAAGGATTTCTCCATCTGCACAAATAAAGTTTGTTCCTATTCTAACATGCTTAGGTTCTTCTTTTGTGCTTTTATACAATTCCGCTACTTCTTTATCTATCATAGTTTTTCACTTCCTACTTTGCTCACTGAATTTATGTTGGCAGTGAAAACAACTAACTCACTATTGTAAGGGAATTGCTAAAAAACGTAACGACGGGAGTCCCTTAATTTAACGCCGATATACATACTATAAACAATCCGAGTTTTTATGTCTTTCTAAGTTCACCTCATATCCTTTTCAAAATTCTATTCACAATTTCGACTACATGAAATAGAGCCACGTATCCACATATCCAACAAATCACGTCTAACATAAGATTCACCTAACTAACATGTTAAAAAATATAATTACAGTATCGAATGTTTAAGAAAGGATGGGAGGGTGACAAGTGTAATGAAAGGGAAAAAGATGGCGCCTAAATCCCTATCATAAATTACTCATCACCCAACAATAACTATGATGCTTGAGGGCATTCAAAGGTACTGTAGTCCCGTCACCGCCCTCAAGTAGATAAGAAGGTGACCCTCAGGGTATTATGAATGCTTTCACGTGGTCTCTGATTACCGAAGGAACTGATACTCCTCGCTTCAACTTCAACAGTTCTATTGTCGGTATTATTACTTTTGAGCCATCGTCCCAGATTATCTTTACTCTTTCTTTCTCTTCCTTTATTTCAGATATTTTCTCCATTTCATGACCTCCGCTTTTGTTTTTCAATACAATTTATTGATTTTACTCCTTTTGTATTCTTATCTTTAAATCTAATTTTTAGAATAAACAGAGAATTGTTCCGTTCTTGGCGTCCATTCCTCTGTCTTCATGGGAACGGCTGTCATCTCCGCAGTCACTTCGACTGTTGTTTCCCGCACACTATATCTTTGTAACGTGCTTTCGCTTTCTGTGAATCAATTAACTCGGATTATTATTCTTCAATACCCAACAACCTTTTTCATCATCGAAAGTGCAGTAATTCATGTGCCACAAATTTTTAGGACCAGCCTCAAAGTGACAACAGTCAGCACCATCACTATTGGGACAATCTTCTTTATCTTTGATATTCAGTATCTCTGGATTCCAACGAGGGTCACTACTTATCAACTGTTCAAATTCTTTGACACTAAACTCATATCTTTTTTCTTTTCTATGTTTCTCGATGAATGCTTTATATTCTGGTGTAAAGATTTCTTTCATTTTTTCACCTCAAGTAAAACCAAATTCTCAATACAGTTATGATAGTAAAAATCACACCAAGAATGGGACTGAAAGAATACATGAACACTGTTACTATGATTAGAAGAAATACGCTTAACACGCTCAATATTTTCCACAATCCTTTTAACATAGTTTAACTCACCATCGGTTCATCCTTATGAAATACTCCTGCAATCAATTCTTTAATCCAAAGGCTCAATTCGCATGTCTTCTTGCCAAGATAACTTGAAAGTCTAGTCCCAATATTACCTTCGGAAGGGAATACTAACACCTTCAAGTGATTCGAAACATTGTCTTTAAACCTGATTACGACCCTCCAACTTTGGTTTTGTTTAAATTCTACAACATAGAAGTATTGTTTATCCGATGAGGTATCCGTGATAGGTAAGTACCATCCATGAAATGCTGATTTATACTCTACTACCACGTGATGAGTTGTTACTGGAATTTTTGTAATTTCATCGGTAACATCAACTTCTACGACGCTTTCATTATTAGTATTTACAACCATTTCGTTGTATTGAAGCAATAATCCTGAACGATGATATCTTGTGACTGACGGCATTACGAAGACGGATGGAGCGATAAGAAGAAACGACACAAAGAAGGTTCTAATCTTCACTCACTCACCTCCAGGTCTAATTTCACACCCATTATTTTGGGACAGGGATTAGGTAAAACTCCTTGATTAATATATACTCCACTGATTTCTGCCGAGGAAAATACTGCAAAATTATTGGTTAACGAGGTGAGTTTTAGTTCGTAAGCACCATCAAAATCTTCATCAAATATGAATGTTATCTTTAGTGCTTTAGGAATAACTTTAGGAAGGATAGTTTTTGAAATGTAAGAATTAGTTATGGATTCGCAGAAGTAAACTGCCTTGTTGAATGTTTGTTTTTTCAGTGCAAGGATGTATGATTTCCTTATTTTCTCACCATCTGATTCTAATTTTTACTAGGGTCTATTTAAATATTAACCTCCTAATATATAGGATTTTTTATACTTTGAAATTCAATCTTTCAAACGAAGGCTAAATTTTTGATTGCATCTCCATTATCACCTTCACTTTGATGTTGCGTATTTGTCATTCAATTTCAGGAACTCTTTTGATTTCTTGATGTAATCTTCTAATTTCTCCATGCCTAAAATGAATATCTCGTCACCGATAATGTCAATGATTTGTTCACTCATCAATACTTGGAAAAACTCTATGATTTGGTCGTCAGTTAATTTGAAATTATTACTGAAATACTGTCGAACTATTTCTGTTTCGATTACTGTTTTATCGTGTAAAAGGCTCTTAAAATGCTCAAGCAGATTCATCTCTTGCTTCTGGGAACGATACTGATGAAAGAGAAAATCTATGTTCGTTACCTTTACAAATTCTGTCCTAAACATTTCTAGCAGTTCAATTTCCATCCCAGTATTCTCGTAGTCAATTGAGTAAAAACACTTCTCACAAATCGTGTTCGTTGTTCGATTGAGGTGCCCACATCTAGGACAATTTCTCCCGAGGAGAGGATTCACTTCTTCCTTTACAGGTTCTTCACCTTTGACACCAAATGCTCGTTTTGCACCATCGCTTACTTGTTTGTCAGAAACATGAGTATAACGTTCCAGAGTGAGGCTCCCAGGTGACAAACCCAATCGCTTTCTGTGTAATGCATCTGGATAACCTTTGGTTCTCAGGTAAGATGCCATGCTATGCCGTAATAAATGTGGATGAAGGTGTTTCTTAGTGCCGAGTAATTTTGTTCCATATCCTAGAATAACATGAACTCCACTCACTGTTAATCTCTGATTCTTACGACGATTGCATTTTGAAACCCATAACGGGTCTTCGGGCTTGGCTTGTTCTTTCCTTAAATTGAACCATGGAAGTAATTCCTTGGTTGAGAAGAGTAGTTCCACACGTCTTCTTTGGGTCTTTGATTCGGGGAAATATACAACTGCATTGCCTGCAATGAATTCGCAATCCTTAATGGACATCGAACATAATTCTGATACTCTTGCCTCACTATCAAATAATACTGCTACCAATGCCCTGTATTGAACCTCAGGATAAACTCGAATAAGCGAATCTATCTCTTCTGGACTCCACAAATCGGAAGGGTCAATAGTTTTGTCATAGGCATTTTCAATCTTCTCGAACCAATCTTTTGTATCTTTACCCAAAAACTTGAAGAATTTTCCGAGATTTAACTGATAAGTCAGTCGTGAGTAAGGTTTGATATTTCTGTTTAACCAGTCGTTTACATCTTCTTTTGTGATGTCTTTGTATTCTTTCTTTAAATCATAACCCAAGCGACTGATTAATTGAAGTTGGTTCTCTCTTGTTCTTTGGGACAAGTTTTTTATTGCATTATAATCATCGAACGTTTTCAAAGTATTAAGTTGACTCTTGGTTAATCTTTTTAGATTGGAACGATGTATTAATTTCTCAAATATTTCAGTCATATTTTTATTATACCTGTTGCCAAATATAGGTTCTTTTATACTTACAAAATCTTGTTGAAAAATAGTTTCCTTCTCCGTCATTTCTTCACCTAGACAGAGGAGGTTTTCATACCATCAGAGTGAGTTTAGACTCTCTGCAAATGACTATAAACAACACCTGTATTAAAATCTTTTGAAGTTTTGTTTTTACTCATGTATGGGTCAGACTAATTAGTCAAGAAATCTTGACTAATGAGTAAAAGTTCGTTAGTCAGGCGTTAAATATTTTGCACCCATTATGGCTTTGCACCTAATCGACATCCAATAGAATAGAATTGTTATCTAAAAAAACTTCGACACAATAATGCTGGCTTGTACACTTTTCCCTGAGGTGTCGTAGGCGGTCACAGTAATAGTGTGCTTGAAGAATGCTAGTGAGTTCCATGCCCAAGAGTACGGTGCCTCGGTATCAGTGGCTTTCAGTTTTCCGTCAATGAAGAATTCCACACGTGCGATTCCATATGGTTCTTGGTGGGCGTCTGCTTCGATGGTGATTTGTCCGAAAATGATGCATTTGCGGATTGGAAGGATTCTTGTATCCTTTAAGTAAAGTCCGTTCACCGGTTTCGTAATCGTCACCGATGGGGGCGCATAGGTTACAGTAACTGTTGCGGTGTCGCTGCTACTATTACCCTCGCTATCAGTGACCGTGAAGGTCGCTGTGTAATTCCCGACAACGGAATAGTTGTGGGTTGGGTTTTGCTCGTTTGATGTTTGCCCGTCCCCGAAATCCCAATGACACCCGTATGGTGGGATGCCGCCGTAGACTGTTCCGGTGAATTGGATTGGTTGTTGATAGTTTCCGGAGTACGGTCCGTGTGCATCGACGATGATAGGTCCCCGACCGATGGCGACGAGATCACCATAAAAGTCATCTACAGGAATGTAAATAGTTCCATCGCTTGCGATGGCTGGAGAGTTCTCAATCCCATCCGTCGCAATATATTTTCTCAAACGTTCTGTTCCATCGGGATTGACACCGAGGAGTTCCCCGCCATGCCCATCACCGATAATCACCCCGACATAGATGGTGCCGTCAGCAGAGATTGCCGGAGAAGAATGCCCGATCCAACGCTCCGATCCAAGGTCAAAGACCCAACGCATCGTACCGTTGGAATACACTGCATAGAGCTTATCTCCACCGATATAAATCGTACCATCAGCCGCAATCGCAGAGTTCGACTGAGATCCCCATCCAACAGGTATCTTCCATCGTTGGGTTCCATTTGAATAGAGTCCATAAAGGTACCCATCGTACGAGGTAATATAGATGGTTCCATCGGGAGCAATAGACGGGTCGCCATGTATTTCACCCCCTGTCATGAACCGCCAGCGAAGCATCCCATTAGAATATAATGCATATATGTAATGATCACTAGATCCGATATAGACGGTGCCATCCTCCCCAATAGCTGGGGATGAGAAAAGAGGGGCATCGCCGGCATCATAATACCATTTCACCGTGCGGTTTGGATTGAGAGCCCATATTCTTCCTATTGTGTTTCCAAAATAGATAGTACCATCCTTGGCGATTGCAGGAGAATCCGCGATTATCCCTTGAGCATTGAACCTCCATTTGGTTGTACCGTTTGGATAAATCGCATGAAGTATGTAATCCCATGTACCGATATAGATTGTCCCGTTTTCATCAATTGCTTGAGTAGAACCTATAATATTTTCATTAATCCGATTTGCCCATTTCAATGTTCCGTTTGTATATAACGCGTAAAGATATACACTATCCGCAAAATAGATTGTTCCATCACTACTTATGGTCGGGGACGTTCCAATCCAAAATCCACTAATTGTACTGAACCGCCATTTCTCTATGTAAGGATTATTTGCTGTACTATACGGGCTTCTGCTCGTATGCCTGACATCGTGACAATACATCGGCCACGATGAGTTCATCGGGCCACCTGTAGAACTCACAGTTGACTTAATACTCGCATTATAGCTTAATTCATCATTATTGAAAACAGTAATACCTCTTTCATTACCATTGGTTTGATTGGTGAAATGAACCGACCAGTCGTTCATATAATGCCGGTATTTGTCCATTTGAACAAAATTAAAATTCTCCGCTGTATGAACATTAAATCCTCCACTTATCAAAGGTACCGATGAAACAAGAAATAGAACAATGATTCCAATCGCTAAACCTTTTCTTTTCATGAAAAGTCTTTCCCCTACTGATATCTAAAGAAGGCGTCCTTAATAAAAGTTTGTTTTGATATTACCCCCCTCCCCCATAGATTTCAAAATCAGTTACTCTTATATATTCGACCAATTAGCTCCTGACTAACGAGTCAGACCCTCATGTATTATAAGATGTAAAAAATAAACCTTTGATATACCAAAATTAATATAGAATAAATTGTTTTGAGTGAGGTGTTGGGAGGCCGGTGAATCGTGGCAGAGCGGAAAAAAACCGAACTGAAAATCTCAGGGATGACTTGTGCAACGTGTGCGGCAACGATCGAAAAGGCCCTGCAGCACCTCCCCGGGGTCGTCGCTGCTCAGGTGAATTTTGGTAGTGAGGTCGCGGAGGTCGAGTACGATCCGTCTCACGTGAAGCTCCATGATCTGGAGAAAGCGGTCAGCGACGCAGGCTATCAAACAGTGAACGAACAGATAGTGCTTACGGTCGGGGGGATGTCCTGTGTCTCCTGCGTCACCACCGTTGAAAATGCGCTCAAAGAACTTGATGGCGTCGTGAGCGTCACCGTGAATCTCGCCACGGAAAAAGCCTATATCACCTATAATCCGGCGCTCACCACCACTGCTGACATGAAGGCTGCCATAGAGGCCGCGGGGTACCAGTATCTTGGTATCGAAGGCAAGGCAGGCGATGCCGTAGCGATTGCCCGGGAAAAAGACCTTCGGTCAAAGCGTTTGAAAATCATCATCGGGTTTGCGGTCGGCATCCCGCTGATGGCCTTAACATTAGTGCCAATAGTATTTCCGTTTCCACTGACATATTTGGAGCTTGTGGTCTCAACCCCGGTGTTTCTGTACATCGGGTACCCTATTTTCGCTGCCGGGTTTCACGCACTCAAAACAAAGACGCTCACCATGGACGTGATGTATTCCATGGGGATCGGGGTCGCGTTTGTCGCTAGCGTTCTTGGCACCTTTCATGTCGTCCTAACCCCAGAGTTCATGTTCTATGAGACAGCCGTGCTGCTTGCCGCGTTTCTCACGCTCGGGCGGTACCTCGAGGCGAAGGCGAAAGGCAGAACGTCCGAGGCGATCAAAAAACTCGTCGGTCTGCAGGCGAAAACCGCTACTGTATTTCGAGATAACCATGAAATCGAGGTGCCAATCGAGGATGTTTTGATCAATGATGTGGTCATCGTAAAACCTGGGGGGAAGATCCCTGTTGATGGTCTGGTGGTCGAGGGTGAAAGCGCGGTTGACGAGTCCATGGTCACCGGGGAGTCCATCCCCGTGTTAAAAACCCCGGGGGGCATGGTGATCGGAGGGACGCTGAATACGAACGGCGTGCTTTCGGTGAAGGCGACAAAGATAGGGAAAGAAACGATGCTTGCGCAGATCATCAAGCTCGTGGAAACCGCACAGGGCTCCAAGCCGCCGGTGCAGCGGATCGCAGACACGGCGGTGACGTATTTCATCCCAACAGTGCTCGCGATTGCGTTCGGCTCGTTCGCGGTCTGGTATTTCCTCGTCGGGAATCCCTTGTTGTTCAGCCTGACCGCGCTGATTTCCGTGCTCGTGATCGCATGTCCATGCGCTCTGGGTCTTGCAACGCCGACTGCAGTCACGGTCGGAATCGGTCGTGGCGCCGAACTCGGAATCCTCATCAAGAACGGGGAGGCACTGGAGGTATCCGACAAGGTCACGACCGTCGTCTTTGATAAAACCGGGACGCTTACGAAAGGCAAACCTGAGGTGACTGACGTCATCGGCGTTGACGCCACAGAAGCAAGGGTGCTTATGCTTGCCGCAAGCGTCGAAAAAAGTTCACAGCATCCGCTCGCGGACGCGGTCGTGAAGAAAGCACAACAACAAGGGATCGTCCTGGAGAAGGGCACCAGGTTTTATTCGTTCAGCGGGAAAGGCGTCCAGGCGACGGTCATGGGAACTGAGGTATTGATCGGCAACAGGGCGCTATTCAAGGAAAAAAATATCGTGATTTTGAAGAAGATCGAGGACACCAGCGTCCGCCTGGAAGGAGAAGGCAAGACCGTGATGTTCGTCTCATCCAATCAGAAACTCATCGGACTCATCGGCATCGCGGACACGCTGAAGGAGACGTCAAAACCCGCTATTGACAAACTCAAGCAGATGAATCTGAAGGTCATCATGATCACCGGTGATAACACAAAGACCGCTACAGCTATCGCACAACAAATCGGGATCGACAAGGTTCTTGCGGAGGTTCTCCCGCAGGAGAAGGCATCCGAGGTGAAGAAGCTTCAGCAGGCAGGCGAGATCGTCGCGTTCGTCGGTGACGGGATCAATGACGCGCCCGCGCTCGCCCAGGCTGATGTCGGGATCGCGATTGGCGGAGGCACGGACGTCGCGATCGAGAGCGGTGATATCGTGCTTGTGAAAAACGATCTATTGGATTCGGTGGCAGCGGTACAGCTGAGCAGGAAGGTGATGTCGCGCATCAAGCAGAACCTGTTCTGGGCGTTTGCGTACAACACCGCGCTCATCCCGGTCGCCGCAGGGGTCCTGTACCCGTTTTTCGGGGTGACGTTCCGACCAGAGTTCGCTGGACTTGCCATGGCCCTAAGCTCGGTGACCGTCGTGAGCCTTTCGCTTTTGTTGAAACGATATAGGCCGCCGGCAAAGGAGGTGAAACAGTAATGGCGATCGACCCGGTGTGTAAAATGACGGTGGACGAAAAAACCGCGAAGTTCACCACCGTCTACCATGGGAGCACCTATTATTTCTGCGCGCCCGGATGCAAGAAAGCATTCGAGGAAAACCCAAAAAATACGTTTCCATACCCTAAATAATGATGCCTACATCAGTGCGGATGGTACCCAACGAAGTGTCACAAACCTGTCTCATTTTTAAGGATACATCAGGAAAAAAATTGAAAAAGATTACTTACTGTTTCACCGCGCTTCCTTTGCACATCGTGTTCATCTTGCATGACGCGCACGCGGATTTCCTGCTGATGCTGCCGCTGTAGACCGAGAAGAATAAAAGAATCACAAGCACCGCAATTTTGTAAAAATCGATCTCCGCGATGATTACGTACAGGACCACGATGAGCGGGAAGATGGTGAGAAGTCCGTAGACGATTGGTGCGAGCCGCAGTCCGATGCTTTCGTTGAACTCCTCGATTCTCCCTTGTTTGAAGAGTGCAGCCGCAAGTTTCCCCCAGCCCATGCTGCACCATTTATCATAGTAATAGCAATTCGTGCAGACTATCTTGCGTAGGATGAAATAGACGGTGACGACCGCGACGATGAGGTAGAGTGTCGCGATGATTGGGCTGAAAAACCAGACCGCGATGGTTCCCACGACGATCCAAAGGATGATGAGGATGTTTCCGAGAACCACGCGTGACATCGGGTACTGCTCCAGGCCTTTCTCGTTGAGTGCTACTTCCTGTGCCATTCCTACTCGCCAGGTCCCTAATCACGTCGGGGTTAAAAAATGAATCTTTTGGGAATAAATAAAACATAAGACGAGAGGGTCGCACGAGGGAAACTTTTTTGAACAGAGGTATCTTATCGCAGTCCCAGAAATAAAGCGGTGATACGGGTGAGTGGTATGAGAAACATGTTGATATCTGCTAGTTTCGTCGTAATGATAAGTCTATGTGTATTTTTTTCAGGGTGTGTCCAAGAACAAAAGCCTCCTGTGAAAACTGCTGTCGAGATCGCCACAGAGGTTGTCACCCTCCTGCAGAAGAAAGACTACAGCGGTGTCTACACTTATTTTAACAGTTCGATCACCACGCAAGTCACCGCGGTGCAATTTCAGAATATCTGGGAGCAGCAGATTCTTGCGAACTACGGAAATCTGACAAGGGTTATGAGCCATAGGTCAGCGAATGAATCGGGGTATCAGGTGGTGTACGAAACCTGCAATTTCTCAAAGCTGGTCACCTTGGATGTCAGGATCATATTTAACGCTCAGAACCGCGTCATTAGTTTAACGGTTGTCCCCACACAAGTGACGTATACACCGCCAGCGTACGTGAATCAAAGCGCGTTCACCGAGGAGAGCGTCACCGTCGGGTCCGGCCAATGGGCGCTCCCGGGGAATCTGACCATTCCGAAGGGAACTGGTCCGTTCCCCGCTGTCGTCCTCGTCCAGGGATCAGGGCCGAATGACCAAGATGAGACGATAGGCCCGAATAAGCCATTCAAGGATATCGCCTGGGGGCTTGCCTCCCAGGGCGTGGTGGTGCTGCGGTACGTGAAGCGCACAAAAGAGTACCCAGCACAGATCGCCGGGCTTCAGAATTTCACGGTGGAGGATGAGACGATCGACGACGTGATCGCAGCGGTCAGCGTTTTAAATGCGTCTCCAATGGTGAATCATTCTCAGATAGTTGTCCTTGGTCATAGCCTTGGCGGGTACCTTGCGCCTCGGATCGCCTCCCAGGATCATCGGATTGCCGGAATAATCATCCTCGCCGGTCCGACCCGTCATCTAGAAGATTTGATCTTGGAACAAACACGGTACCTTGCGAACCTGAGCGGCACGAATCAATCATCGCAGATCGAATCAATTGAGCATGGCGTGATGAAAATAAGGTCGTTGAATTTCACGGGAAACGAAACCGTCTTTGGCGCGCCGAAATCATACTGGCAGGATCTTGCGTCGTACGATCCGGTGGCGGTCGTGCAGACACTGCACATCCCGATGATGATTTTGCAGGGGCTGCGAGACTACCAGGTCACCATGGAGGATTTTGCCCGGTGGAATGAGACGTTTTTCGGTAACAACGGTGTCACGTTGAAGACGTATCCGGCATTGAACCATTTGTTTATCGCAGGGACGGGTGTACCGACAAACGCGGAGTATCAGATCCCAGGTCACGTCGACGGGGAAGTTGTCACTGATATTGTAGCTTGGATACAGAGCCAGTAACACAAGTTTTTTTTCGCATGGTTTATTAGCAAGCCCATATTATCCTACATGGGGGTCTAGCTTTTTTGTAAGGAAAGTTCTCATATTTCTTTTCTTACCTCCCAGACTTGAAAATCCTAGACCCCCAACCTTATCCGTTCTACAAGCGGGAGGACACCGAGTCTTTTCGTATGCGGTAAATGACGTGTAATAAAGGGAAAAATACGATAGAAACATTTATATTTCATAATCCCTATTAATATTTACGGGGGTCTAGTGTTTTTTGTAAGAAAAGTTCTCATATTTCTTTTCTTACCTCCCAGACTTGAAAATCCTAGGCCCCCATTCTTATTACTGCCATCGGCTGGCCGTGGGTATTTTTTTGAGGTGAAACCTGGATTATCAAAGGTATGTTCGTCTCTTCTCTCTGAAAATGCAGGTATATTCTTAAGAAAGTAGATAGTACGGTATCGGAGGTTGAGGACACGATGAATACGTGGTTGATAGTCTCCGCAGGTGTCGCCGCGGCGCTAATCGTGATTAGTTTTCTGACAGTGTTTTCGTTGCTAAAAAAGAAGCGGCATGGCGCGCTACAGGAACCGAATTATCGTGGGTTATTCGTCTTTGGGACGATATGGTTTTTCCTCGGCCTTGCGCTCATGGTGGTCTATGTGGTGTTCGGTATCCCGTTCTGGATCGGTCTGCCCGTATCTGTCCTTGGTCTTGTCTATCAGTTCGTCGGCCTGGCAAATCACCAGAAATGGAAAAAGAAATGAGATTTTTTTATGAACCGATGGGGACGATAGTCAGCGGCATGAACTGGTCGTTCAATTTCAATAAAGTACGTATGGCTAGGGCGTCCGTCGGGGTTACGATGGTGGTGTTCAATCCAAATGCGGTCGCCTCGAGCATCACCGTGTGCGTCGCCGCGCCTGCTTCGAGGTACCAGAATCTGAGGTACTGATCGCCGGCGTTCCTCGTTTTTACGTTGTTCAACACCAATACAAGGGTGAGCGGTGCGGTGGCAAGGGACGACAGTGACGAGGCGTTGGCAAGCTCTGCCCGGTTGTCCCCGGGTCGTATTTTAAGAAGGTAGGTAACGACCGGCAGTCCGATGTAGTCGACAGAGAAATTGCTGAACATGTTTAGGAATGCGTTGAGGAGATTTGGTTGGTAGCGGTAGACGCCGGTTTGGGTGACCGCGTAGATCTCTAAGGGATAGTATCCATGGGCGCTGGGGACGGTCCGGTGCCGTTTCACCGAGTTTTGTTCCTGATGGCTTTTATCTATATACGAGGAGAATCCGTAGGAGGACCAGACAAGTTGGCTGAGCTGCTGCTTGGTGATCGAGCCGGTAAACGTGGTTGTTTCCTTTCGGTCTTCTATGGCAGTCGTGAGGTTCAACGGCGTTTCTTTAATCGGCGGGAGTAGAGTAATCCTTAAGGGTCGGTCTTTGAAGTTGTACGGTTGCAGTGGATGGCCGATAGGCATGACGATGAGCCCCGCCTGATCTGGTGGGATGCCCATGTTGTCGATTGCTGGGGGGAGCCCCCCGGTGACGACGCCCCCGAGGTTGAGTGCGTCAAGGGTAAAGGCAAGGTTCTGGCAGATTTCTCCGATCTCGATTCCTCCTTGATCAGGGTTTGCTAGCGTGGTGTTGTAGCAAAGACCGAGCACGAGCGGCGCGGTCGGGTATTGGTAACCGACGGTACTACGCCAGTCCCCGGGTTTATAAAGCTCGAGCGAGTGGCTTGCAGGGTTATAGGTATACGCCGCGTCTTCCTTTAGTACATAGATAATATTAGAGAAGGTGCCGTTAATTCCTGCGATAGTCCGGTTCCCGTCGGTCCGGTAGCCGGCAGCGTTCCAAAGAATCGTCGAGAGCTCCTCATCGGTGATGGTCTCATTGGTGAACGCGCGGATGGACATTCTCCGGAAGATGGTCTGCTCCAGGTTCATGGCAACGGAGCTCGGCGGTGGCAGTTGGTACACCGCTTGTGTTATCGGAACCAAGGAAAGGCCGCAAAAAACAGCGATCAGAATAACCACGGTCGCTTTCTTCATAAAACTATTTTCTTTCATACGTCTCCCGGATTTTATATTCTAAGAAGGGATATAAATCTTTGGTTAAAATCTCCGTTCTTTTATGAGGAGGAAGGAAAAGAAATTTCATAGGGAACTCTTGCTGGATGCCAGTCGACGTTGACCCAGGGGACCCTGAGGACAAACCCACCCCCGAATGGCGGGTAGTACTCAAGGGTGACGAGGTAGCCGCGGATTAGATGTGGCAGGCGTGTTGGTTTCTCCCAGTAGTTTTGTCGCCAATAGTTCCGTACTGCCGTGTCGAAAAACGCATCGCATGCATTGCGGATGAAGTTGTTTTTCTCTATGGTAGTGTGAATCGTTGCGGTCAGCTCGATACCTATTGAGCTATTCTCGATTATGTTACCAATTATTTTGTTGTTCCGTTTTCCGACAATGGATATCCCGACAGGGTTATCACTGATAACGTTACCGCTGATCGTGATCGACATGGCACTCGTAAGAATCCCGTAGTAGGTGCTCTCCCGGATCGAATTGTTCACGATGTTGTTCGCAGGACTAGTAGCGACATACACGCCCTCTTCGCAGTTCATGATGGAGTTCTGGAAGAGGGTGTTTGCGTGTGAGCCTTCAAGCTGGATACCATCATTGCATGAATAAATAGTGTTATTCACTATGTCGCTGTTCGTGGTATTAAGAAGGGTGACACCGGTCTGGACATAAGAAAGTTCACAGTGGCGCACGATGATCCTGTCACATTGTACAAGGATGACCTGCCCCGCATTCTCAACGGTCTTGTTTGTCTCCTCTCTTAGAAATATGAGTGGTTTGCCGTTCACGGTATTGTCGTCACTGATCGTATTTTGATACGAGTTATACAGGAGGACGCCGTTTTTTACGAAGATGTTGTGTTGGATGGCGTTGTCCGCGGACATCCACAGCTCAAGACCCCCATGGCAAGTGTCAAGGAGGGAGATCAGGGTATTGTCCGAGATCATGGTATGGCGTGAACCCCAGAGGCGGATGCCTACGTAGCTTGCTTGGATTGCGATGTCGGTGTTCGCGGTTATCGTGTTCCCCGCGATGATATTGCCACCGTCTGATTCTGCAAGGTCAATCCCGTAAAGATACGTGGCAGTCAATGTGTTAGTGGACACTGTGGTGTTGGCAACCCCGTACATCATGATCCCCATCTCGTTTTCAAAAAACTCATTGAGGGTTATCACTGTGTTGTTCACATGGATTGCTTTGATGCCGTCCCCGCAGTTGGAAATGTTGTTGTCCCGAATTATCGCGTTGTCTGCATTAAGGATAATGCCGTCATCGTACCAGCCGTTTCTTCGCAGAGTGAATCCTGAGACGGTCACCCCCGGTTTGTTTATCGTGAGTACATCACCAACGTCTCCCCCGTCTATCACGGTGGTCCTCTTATTTTCCCCGAGCAGCGTTACTGTTTTGTTGACGATGACATGCTCGTAGTACGGGGATGACTCATCAAAAACAAAGACGGTGTCGTAGTCGGTTGCGTTATCGACTGCGTCCTGGATCGTACTGTAGTTTCCTGCGCCACTCCCACCGACATACAATATCGTGCCAGCAGTACTGTCACGGTAATCTTCATTCGTTTGAGGGTTTTTCATTACCCCGATTCCTGTGAAAACCGAGGAAGATAACACTATCATTGCAGTAATCCCTGCGATTACGAAGTTCATCGTACGTCCCTCATTCTATCTCCCGTCGTACGATATCCATGTCGATGACGGTATATAACTGTTGTGACCACTATGTATCCATGTTTTGTAAAGTGATGTTGCTAAGCAAACAGATGACGATTGTTTCGTTTCAGCCAAAGAGATTTTTTGAAAATATTTTTCTTTCGGAATCTTTAAGATACGAAAGCGATTATAAATATTCGTAACAATAGGGGATACATGAACATGAGGAAAAAATTAGTTGGCGTCATTTTTTGTATGGTGTTGATTATCGCTACGATCGTACCGGTCACCGGGAAACTGAGTTTAGGTAACGCTGATGATGAAAGAAACCGCGAAGGCGGTGCTCGTGATTGGATTACCCTTCCAGATCCTTTACCGGTTGATATGGTGCTTGAGAAGTCAGTTTGCCGGAGGATGTCGTTTCATCAAAACTATCCCCCAACACCCGTGACCGATGAGGAATTATCCACGGTGCTGTGGGCTGCATATGGGGTGACTACCACCGGTGGACGAACAGTATACAGCCCCAATGGGACATATTCGACGACAATTTATGTAATTCGCAGCGACGCGACCTATATCTACGTTGCTGCAAATCATTCGTTGCTCTTGTTTAAAACCGGGAACTATCTGTATATCGGTCAAGATACTGGTGCTCCGATTAAGTTTGGTCTGGTATGGAATAAAAGCATCGCACCTGATGAAAGAGCAGGAATGGTTGAGATCGGAATGATTGGGCAGAACGTCTATTTTGATGCGAATGCTCTGGATTTAGCTACGATTACGACGGGAATGAGTGTCAATGAAATGTATGATCTCGGTCTTCCGTCTAATGAAAAACCAGAGATCATCATGCATCTAGGTCACCCGTCTCCCCCGTATGACTTTACGTATAACCCGCTTCCTGGATCGAATTTGCCTGGAGTGGTCAACAATACGATGACGTTAGCGGATGCAGTCAATACTCGTCAGATTGTAAACGAGTGGAATAACACGGAATTAACACTCCTTGAGGAATCCCAAACAGTGTGGTGCTCGTACGGAACCTCCTACCTTTATGATAATATCAACCACAAGCGGCATCGCACGCTCCCGAGCGCGATTGATATCTATCCGTTTAAGATTTTCGCAGCCAATCAAAGTGGCGTGTACCAATATGCACCCACGACACATTCTATTTCACTAATCACGGCAGGTGATCAACGGGAGCAGATTCAAAACGCTCTCCCACCAAGCGATATCACGATCACCTCGGCGCCCTGGATTATTCTGCCGTTCTGGGATAAGAACATAGGGAATCCGTCGTATCTGCAATGGTGGAACTACGAGGTTGGCGCTATCATCCACAACGTGTTCCTGGAGGGGACCGCGCTGAATCTGAGCTGCAATGTTCTGACGGTCATTGCTGATCAAAACGCGTTGCGATCTGCACTTGGAATCTCCGCGCAAACAAATCTGCTCGGAATGGCGGTCATCCCGGTCGGTCATGTAAATTCGACCAGTCCGCCGAATAACCCGCCAGCAATACCAAGTCTTTCAGGCCCTCCGAGCGGCAAAAAAGGGGTCATGTACAATTATACCGTAAGCGCGACCGATGTTGACGGCGACAACGTATCCTATTACATTACCTGGGGAGATGGCACCAATAGCGGATGGCTGGGGCCGTTTGCCTCTGGGGTCGCAACCATCGCGGGTCACACCTGGACTAATAAAGGGACATACACCGTGATGGCGAAGGCGAAAGACAGTCACGATGCCGAGAGCGCCTGGGCGAGCCTTCAGGTGAAAATGCCGGCGGGGCTCTCGTACACCCCGTTCATGAAATTCCTTGAACGTCTCCAAGGCATGTTCTATTTCCTGTTGTACCTGTTGGGGTTTTTGAAGTAATCAAAGCCTCCTATTTTTCTTCTTTTCTTTCCTATTTGCGAAAATGTCCTTGGTATATGGAAAAGATAAAGAAAAGAGGAAAAAGAGGTGGTCATAGTGAGATTTCTTTTATCCGTTCGTCGACGCCCTTCATCTCTTTTTCCAATTCCTTTTTGTAGGTTTTGAGGTTTTCTACTTCCTCGTCTTTGCTGAGGAAATGTCGATGTTTTGGTGTGTAGTAACAGTACTGTTGTGGTTCGCAGCTACAGTCGCACATTTTATATTCTCCCGATACATTCACCATAGTAGGTATGTATCTAATAGTAGGTATTAATTGGTAAGTATTTAAAGGAGAAAGTGGAGCATTCGATAGAAAGTATCTCTCTGGTGACGAAGTATGTCCAACGAAAAATGTGCGTGTGAAGAAAGCGAGGAATGCCTCTGCCCTGTCCAAGGAATCATCGATGTCGTCAGCAAGAAATGGGCGATATGCATCGTGAATCATCTCGGAAAAGAAAAATCACTGCGGTACAACCAGATAAAAAATACGATCGGGGTGATCAGCCCGAAAACACTCTCCGATACCCTAAAGGTATTGGAACATGAGGGGTTGATTTCAAGAAGCGTGTTCCCTGAGACACCGCCTCGCGTTGAATATGCATTGACAGACAAGGGACGGGAATTAAAAATAGCGCTGGTCCCACTACTGAAATGGCTGCAAAAACAATAAGATCCTTGCTTGAAGGAATCTCCAGTATTATTTCATATAATTATTCCGATAGACTCGGGTATAATGATTTAGCAACAACCGCAAAATACCTTGATTTTATTGGAGAGGATATAAAAGAGGATTACAGGAAAGTAAAGTGGTAAAGAATCAAGTGTTTTTCCGCAGTTTTTGAAGGTTTGAAAAAAAGGAAAAAGGGATTGGTGGTCACATCTACAATTTCATACGTTCTCTCTTCTTTTGGACGTAAGCGTCTTTAATGCAAAAGATAGGGTTGAGTTGATACCGGTTTCATTTTTTTTTAATCTTATACTAGAGGTATGACGACAAAAAACATGAAAACAAATCCGGGAAGATTTCTGACAACAGTTGGCCCATTATCCGCAGAAACTGAAATCTTGACAAAAATAGGCATCAATGCACCAGCGATGAATTGATGATAATCAAAAACATTACCTTGAGATGGTGACCAAAGCCTATCGTATGTGATGTTAATTGTATGAAACAAACCTGCTAAAATATTTATGTGTATTGAAGCGTTGATGGCGTCACTACCCACATTACCAATTTCAACAAATATCCCAAAGCCGCCCCGTGCATGTATTGTAAAAGAAGCTAACCGGCTGGAATTATTCTTACGATTCAAATCTTTGTTGAGGACTTCTTCTATAACCGGAGCACCATTTGCCCCTTTTATCATGTTGATATGATTACTGTCGGTAGATGAATGACTAGCACCGACATTAGTACATGAAACCATCGTCATCTCAAGTAAAAATAGAATTATATAAACCGCAGTGAATTTCGTTAAAGCATTCCTTTTCATACTCTTACCCAATCCAGTTTTACGCACGGACTTTTTCATTCAACATGAATTTTAGCCATTAATGCTGCCCCCATAAAAAATGTGATATCAGGGGCTGAAAATCCAATACCTGTAAAACCAATGACACCAGGATAACCAAATATTTCCGACAATGGGCTACCTAAAGCAACACCCGTGAGACGACCTTGCCATAGTCTTACTCCATTGATACCCTGAGATTGAACTATTCCACCTGTATCAGCTATTTTTATTGTAGAAAGAATATGTACAGGGTTTCTCATAAAGTAGTACTCTGTTATCCCAGAAAAATAAACAAAGAGGTATACGATTAGTACAATTGGAATAAGTAATAAAGCAATGATTGGATTGATATTGGGGGAATTATACCAATAATTCCAGAGAATTAAAAAGAGTTTTTCATAAAAATATTGAGAGATAGGAAATAACAACCTGGTAATTTTCATTTCTGGATAACCTGCTTGCCCATATATTAAACAAAGAATAGACAAATTTTTATCGTAGAAACAAGGAGACTTTTTCATAAGTTCCGTCATGAATTGTCGAACCCGATAAGGGATATACTCCAATGTTACAATCTTTTGAGCATTCTTAACACTCATCCCCTTCGGCAACAACCCATACTTGTTCAACTCTACAACTGCTTCCTTGAAAAGAGGAAGCGCTTCCTCCCTGGTTGTCGTCTTGTTTAATCGTGCCCTGAAATCAACAAGATACTGCTCCAGATTCTGATATTGTTGTTTGGTGAGTTTCACCGTGGTATTCCCAAATCCTTTGATGCCACATGCCTGAGATGTCACTTCTACAAGGTCGTTGTCATTGGATGCTTTGACAACAGTGAAGTTGATGCTTGGTGCAACTGCGACACCGATGAAAAGAAAGATTATTCCTATTGCTATGAGTTTCTTCAGTTCCATTATCTCATCCCAGTGATATTATATGGTTTTTGTGCTGGATGCCAATCGAAATTCAACCAAGGAATACGGAAGCGACAACCATACATATCGAAGTAAAAAAGATTGCCAGAAATTCGATACGGTAGAAGTCTTGGTTTCTCCCAGTAATTTTGTGACCAGTGAATTCGTCCAGCACCTTCGAAATATGCATTATTGTTATTGAGTGCGAAGTTGTTTTTCTCTATAAAGTTGGAGGGTAAGAGTAATTTATTATATACATCGATACCATGTCCATTATTCAATATTTCATTTCCAACAATTCTATTGTTACCTTCCTTATAAATCGTTATTCCGCATACATTGTTATAAATGATATTACCAGAAATCAAGTTATCCGATGAGTCTGTGTCTAAAATAATGCCAAACGACGTACAATTTTGGATAGTATTATTTATCACATTGTTGTTTGTCGACCCTTCGGAAAGAGCTAAATTTAATTCACAATTATGGATATAATTATGAGAGATGATGTTTGCATTTGAACCATGGAGTACAACTCCAAAACGAGATACTGAAACGGTGTTGTCGGAAATAACAGAATTTTTTGAGTTGTGAAGGTAAATGCCCCAACAACCATTAACAACGTTATTGTCCTTTATTATTGCGTTATTTGCATTAACCGCAATGCCTCTCGTATGAAAGTTCACAAATATTATTGTAATCGTAAATCCAGTTATTGTCACCCCTGATTTGTTCACTGTAAAGACATTACCAGAGTTTTCCCAATCTATCACAGTGGTGTTTTTATTTTCCCCAATCAATGTCAGGGCTTTTAGTATAATGACATGCTCAAAATATGGTGACGAATCATCATACACAAACACAGTGTCCCCATCAGATGAGGCATTAACCGCATCCTGAATCCTTGTGTAATTTCCTGGTCCACTCCCGCCGACATAGAGTGTATTGCCCCTCGACATCGGTAAGGATAACTTATCTATCTTTTCCCCACTTGATGGAATTATAGCAGTCCCAACGAACAAAAGAATGATTCCAACCGCCAAACATTTCCTCAATAGTGGATTCGTTTGCATTTGATTCCTCCCTTATCTACAATTTTATAACAGCCTTCCCCTTTAAAAACATATCTTTTAAATGAATGGACCATCATGTTTTTGTGCGAATCAAAATGACAATCCCTCAGTATCATCGACAATTTCAGTTAAAATCT
>Ga0315282_10002401_pt1 | contig 34617 bp, 31 predicted proteins | sample YL17G07_20_MG_FD_203693 | JGI IMG/M metagenome (GOLD analysis project Ga0315282, IMG submission 203693) | Sediment microbial communities from Yellowstone Lake, YNP, Wyoming, USA - YL17G07_20 | ecosystem: Environmental > Aquatic > Freshwater > Lake > Sediment | place: USA: Wyoming | collected...
CAGGCTAAAATACCGGCTGAAGGGCAAGAAACCTCGTGATTCTTGCCTTGTCGACACTAAATCAACCAGCGCCAGCTTTCCATCCGCCCCATTTTTCTCAAAAATTTTGAAAATCCACGGATTAAGGGTCTTTAATACCTATTGACAAAGGGTAAAAGCAGGGCTACAATTCCTCGCCAGTAAGCGTGTAAAATAAGCAACTGTGCGTAATGATTGGCAGCCTAAGCTAGGCGATAAGTTTATCAGACGTCCTCGAGTTAAGCTACACCGTTTGCGACGAGTCCTCGGTATTCCTGGGCTGTTTAGCACCGCTTATGGCGATGTCGGCTCTTCCATCTATTATGCGTTGGGCCTTGTGGCTTTGGTAGCTCTTGGGGCAACACCTATAGTTTTGGGTATAGCTGGCATCTTGTTCGTTTTCACCGCCCTCACGTATGCCGAAGGTACAGCTATGTATCCTGAAGCTGGTGGCTCTGCCAGCTTTGCTCGTCATGGGTTTAGTGACTTAACGGGGTTTATTGCTGGCTGGGCGCTTATGTTCGGCTACATTGTTACCATTGCGATTTCAGCCTACACCATCCCTTCCTACCTCGGTTATTTCTGGGAACCGCTGAAAGCATCGCCGATAGTTCATACAGGGGCTGCCATGGGCATTGTGTGCATACTTATGATGATTAACGTCATTGGTGTCAGGGAGTCATCACGGCTAAACTTTTCTTTGGCTATTCTCGACATCGCTATGCAGTTGTTGATCATAGTGTTGGCTTTGTTGATTCTCTTCAATCCGGTAGTCTTTTGGGAACGAATTACCGGCTACTGGCCCTCGACTCCAAATTTGATTTTCGGCGTGGCTGTAGCCGCTATTGCTTTTACCGGTTTGGAGACTGTGTCGCAGATGGCTGAAGAGACTAAGCGTCCTCAAATAAGGGCGCCCAGGGCATTAGTTTTAATGACCATCGTTGTCTTAGTTATATTCGCAGGTATTTCCGTGTCTGCTTTTTCAGCAATGACACCGGCTGAGATGAGCTCTAGTTGGGCAATGGACCCGGTAGCTGGCATCGCCCATAACCTTTCTATAGCCATTGTTCCTAGCGAGTTGACAAAGGGGTTTTCTGAGCCAGCTCATCAGATTGTTGTTGCCTATCTTTTAGAGGAACTGCGCAGTTTGCTTCCTGTGCTGGTAGCTTTGTTAGCGGCAACTATCTTGTTTATAGCCACAAATGCCGGGCTATTGGGCATTTCCCGCCTGGCATTTTCTTTAGGAAGGTTTCAGCTTATACCGGCAGAGCTGAGCCGTATACATCCTCGTTCTAAAACTCCTTATATTGCTATAATCGTTTTTACTCTAATAGCACTTGTTTTGCAGATACCAGGCTTTTTTGGCCCTGGTGTGTTCGCTAAATTAGGGGGGCTTTACGCTTTTGGCTCAATGCTTTCTTTTGCCATGGCTCACCTATCCATTCTGGCTTTACGAATAAGGAAGCCGGATATTCCCAGACCCTTTAAACTTGGCTGGAATGTTCGGATTGGTCAACGGGATTTACCTGTTACAACAATTCTTGGCTTGCTAGGCACTACTGCTATCTGGATAGTAGTATTGATAATGCAACCGTATAGTCGCTGGGTCGGCTTGGCCTGGATGGCATTCGGGTTTGGTATGTATTTTCTTTTCCGCCGGCTGAGGCGTGCGTCTCCAAGTCAAACAGATGGGTCGCCGACCGGTCTTACGGGTGATAAACAATGATTGCACAACTTGTCGGGCAAAACTATAATGGATAACACAGTCTGATGAGACTCGAAAGAATATTGGTTGCAGTAAATGGCAAAGATGCTGATGTGGAGGCGGTCAAGCTAGCCTGTGACCTGGCTAAGAAATCGAAAGCCAAGGTTCATGTCGTTTATGTAATTGAAGTCAAGCGCAGCTTGCCGTTGGATGCGGTTATAGAGTTCGAAATAGGGAAGGCGGAAAAAGTACTAACCCGTGCTGAGGATATCGCTTCGGAGCGGGATTATGAGGTAGAGACGGACTTAATCCAGGCGCGAGAAGTAGGCCCGGCTATCGTGGACGAGGCAATGGAAAAGGATGCTGATTTAATTCTCATGGGTGTTACCTACAAGAAGCGTTTCGGCACCTTCAGCTTGGGTAGAGTCATACCATATGTTCTAGAAGAAGCTTCTTGCCGCGTTCTGCTATGCCGGGAGCCTGTGTCTTAAGGCAGAAATTATGAAAATAGTTATTATGGGATGCGGGCGGGTTGGCGCTCAACTAGCCAGCTTACTTGATGCTGATGGACACAAGGTGACTATTCTAGATATAGACGCCCATAGTTTTAGGCGATTGCCGCCCAGTTTTGGTGGTACGGCGATACTTGGCGATGGTACCGATGAGGAGATGCTCAAAAAGGCGGGTATTGCGGAAGCTGACGCCTTTGTGGCAGTGACTCAAGGTGACAACCGCAATGTTATGGCAGCTCAGATTGCCAAACATGTATTCAATGTTCCAAAGGTAGTTTGTCGGATATACGACCCGTTGCGTAAGGATGTCTACGAGGCGCTTGGGCTTGAAGCTATTAGTCCGACAACTGTTTTTGCTCAACTGCTAAGAGATAAGCTGCTGGCTATGTGAAAGAGGTGAAACACTAATGTATATAATAATCGTCGGTGGTGGCAGCGTCGGCTATCACTTGTGTAAAGCACTGCTGAAGGAAGGGCATGAGGTATTGGTGCTGGATAAGGATGCGGCTAAGTGTGAGAACTTTGAGGATGAACTGGGCAGTGTGTGTGTGAGGGGTGATGGCTGTGAAGTGGCTACTCTGGCAGAGGCTGGGGCATCCAGGGCTGAAGTATTTATAGCGGCTACCGATGAAGATGAGGATAACTTGGTAGCTTGCCAGGTAGCTAAGCATAAGTTTGGGGTGCCTCGAACTATCGCTCGAGTTAACAATCCAGAAAATGAGAAAATCTTCAAGAAGTTGGGCGTTGATTGCCCGATAAGTGTTACTAACCTGATTTTGGAGCATATAGAGGAGAAGATACCCACCCATCCGTTAATCCATCTTTTGACCATGGGGGAGGAGAAGGTGGAGATCCTTGAGGTCAAGATACTTAAGGGGTCAAAATCAGTAGGCAAGTCGGTGAAGGAGCTGTTACTGCCTTCCGATTCTATTTTGGCTCTGCTAATACGCAATGGGCAGAAGCCTCAGGTGCCCACGGCCGATACTATTCTGGAGACCAATGACCGCATCATCGCTTTGACGACTACCGACAGTGAGGCGGCTCTACAAGCCGAGTTGGCTGACAATTAGCCTTGGTGTGGGGTGGAGTAATGACTAAGGTTGCTTTTCAGGGGGAGAGGGGAGCGTTTAGCGAAGATGCGGTAATCACCTTTTTTGGAGATGTCGAGCTTTTCCCCAGCCGTTATATAGGCGATGTTTTTGAAGCTGTGCTTAAAGATGAGGTCGATTTTGGTGTGGTTCCGGTGGAGAATTCTCAAGCCGGCAGCATTAATGATACCTATGACCTATTGCTAAGCTATCCTCTGAATATTGTTGGTGAGATTCATCTCAGGATAAGCCATTGCTTGATGGCTTTGCCCGGCGAAAGTTTGGATGGGATAAAGATGATTTATTCACACCCGCAGGCTTTAGCCCAGTGCGAGGAGTTTTTGAGGAAGCTCAAGGCCGAAATCGTGCCTACTTATGATACCGCTGGTAGCGCTAAAAAGATAAAGGAAAGCGGTCTGAAGGGATGTGCTGCTGTGGCTAGCAGACGAGCAGCTCAAATTTACGGCTTGAAGATCCTGGCGGAGAAGATTGAGACCAATGTCAATAACTACACCAGGTTTTTTGTTATTTCCAAGAAGAAGGCTGAGCCAACACTGAAAAGCAAGACGTCTCTGGTGTTTGGCACCAAGAATATTCCTGGAGCGTTATATGCTTGCCTGGGGGCTTTTGCCACCAGAGACATAAACCTGACAAAACTGGAATCAAGGCCTAGTAGAGATAAACCCTGGGAATATATATTTTATGTTGATTTTGAGGGGCACATAAATGATCAGGTTTGTCACGAGGCCCTGGCAGAGCTTAAAGAGAAGACTAATTTCATCAAAATACTTGGTTCTTATCCCCGTGCTGCGGATTGACATCTAGGATTCAATCCGCAAACCATCCTTCAACTTCCTATACGTTGCTGCTAATGCTTCTGGCAGGACTTTGGTATTGGAGATTACCGGCATGAAGTTGGTGTCACCCTGCCATCGAGGCACTATGTGGGTGTGAACATGGTCATCCACTCCAGCTCCAGCCACCTTGCCTAGATTCATGCCGATGTTGAAACCGGCTGGTTTTATTACTTCGGTCAGCAATCTGAGACTCCGCTTAACCAGATCGAAGTGCTCCTTTGCCTCTTCATCAGTCAGCCCGTCAAGATGGCCTATGTGGCGATAAGGTGCTACCATCAGGTGCCCTGAGTTATAGGGGAAGGAGTTCAAAATTATGAAGTTGCTTTTACCCCGGCAAAGGATGAGGTTGGACTCATCGTTATCTTCTTTCGGCTTCTCGCAGAGAAAGCAGCCGCCTTTTTCAGCTTGAAGTACGTATTCTATTCGCCATGGCGCCCAGAGCTGTTCCATTTTTGTCTCCTGGCTTATCTTACCTTGCTTTGTGAGCAATTGCAATGAGGCTAATGGGCAACTAATTGCATTGGTATTGACTTTGCTGACTAACATTGCTATCTTTGTTGCTAGCAGATATGGCGACCGTTGAGCTAAATATCATTACCAGTGGTGGTATACCCTGGAGTTTTAAGAAGGAGATTGAAAGCACGTTCCGCGATTGCTATCGTCGATTCGGGTCTAGAGTTCCATACAAAGTTGAAATTCATGTAGTGGATAGTGAATCCAACATGCGAGCCTTGCTTAAGGAGGATAAGCTTAGGCTAGGCATAACTACCAGCGGTGATGAGGAGTTTATCTGCTCTCACGATGCCTGGCGTGGTTATCCTCGGGTAATTTGCTGCTTAGAGAAATTGGCTAAGCTTAACAAATTAGCCAGGCTGGGAGCAGTGAGGCACGTAGTAGCTCATAGTGCTATACATGGTTCGCTGGAGTACTATATTTTCAGAATTCCCGATGATTGCCGTCATACGGCTGTGATTAAGGGGCTTGATTCGCCTGTACTGGACCAGGCTCTCTACTATGTATCTGTGGCGGTTAAAGATTTCGAAGCTACCAGATTTCTAGTTCAGCATGATTTCATTGATTCTCAGTTTGCTTTTGCTTTAGAGTGGGTGCAACCTTCAGAGCAAGACAAATCAACCTGGAAGTTGGCCCAGACAAATCGCCAGGCTAAATTTATCTATTTGACAACTTTGCTTAAGCCGACACTTTTTGCTCATCCCTTGTTGGCGTTGCCACGGTCAAAGGAGATTTCTTTAGAGCACCAGGTACAGTTGGCGAGAAGAGTGGAGGAACTGCTGGAACATTTGGGGAGTGCAGAGCAGAATAGATTGCTCCAAGTGACAAACATGATAGTTGAGGATGCCACCGAAGACACACATAGGAATGTTGATTCTGCTTTGCATCAAGCTATGAACTTGGCTTAGTTTGCCAACCACGTAATGGTCCAAGTGTAGTGTAGTTCCTTGACCTCATGCTGTAATCTTTGGTGCCTTTAGCTTCTAATCTGCCAGGCTCTACAAGCCCTGATAAAGGTAACCTCGTACTCAGATGATAGAGATAGATGGTTCGGTCAAGTCAGGCAGTGGGACACTGCTGCGTTATGGTATTACCTTGGCTACTTTGCTAGCTGAAGAGTTGCACATGTGGAATATCCGGGCGGGCAGGGATAGGCCTGGTTTACGGCATCAGCATCGTCAATCAGTTCTGGCTTGCCGGGATATGTCGCAGGGTGTGGTAGAAGGGGCAGGTGTCGGCTCGATGGAGATAAGATATAAGCCAGGTAGGAAGATAAAAGGCGGCCACTACCAATGGGATATAGGTACTGGCGGCTCAACCACGATGCTGGCCATGACCTTATTGCCCTTAGCCTGTTTTGCCGGGGAGCCGAGTACTTTCAATATATCAGGCGGTCTCTTCCAGGATTTTGCTCCTTCGGTTTATCACATGAAATACGTTCTTTTCCCTACTTTACGGAGGATGGGAATGAAGGCTGATTTAGAACTCAAGCGCCCTGGCTATGCTGAGCAAGGTGGTGGCATCATCAAGGTTAGCGTCGAGCCGGTAGGTGGAAAGATTAAGCCTATTGAACTTGTTAGCTGTGGTGAAGTCAGGGAGATACAAGGGATTGCCATTTGTTCCCACTTGGAGCAAGCTAAGGTTAGTGACCGAATGGCGAAGGAATGTCACCGAGTATTGAGGCAAGAAGGTTATAATGCCAAAATAGAGGTAATTTATGATACTTCGGCTAATCATGAAGGTGCTGCCTTGGCCATTTGGGCGGAAACTGAAGCCTGTCTTTTCGGCTCGGATAGAGCTGGGAAGAAGGGAAGGCGAGCTGAGCGCATTGGCAGCTACGTGGCGAATAACTTTATTCAGGACGTCAAGTCTGGCGCTGCAGTTGATAGATTCTTAGCAGACCAGTTGATAATCTATGCCGCTCTGGCTGATGGTGTAACAGAGTATGTTATACCCCGAGTGACCGACCATGTTGAGGCCAATTTATGGCTTATAGAGCATATTTTAGGTAGTTCTGGCGCTAGAGCGGAGGCAACTGGCAATTGTATCAAGATAAAAGGCATCGGCTATAGCCATCGTTAGGCGAATCTAAACACATGCACTGCTTGAGAGGTCCTGTTTGAGGTAGTTCAATCTCTCTTCAAATGGACCAGTCAATTGATTCAGCCTTTTCTCCCATTCCTCTTTGGCTCGAATATTAATCTGGCTGATGGCAGTACCAGAGGCCCTTAGCTGGTGGAGTATCTCCCTGCCAGCTTTTTCTATCTCTTGCCTTTCTCTGTTTTCAGCTTCCTCGTATTCCTGGAAAAGCTCTTTTACTTTGCCCAGAGTTTCTATAGCCGTTGTAGTATTGGCTAAAGTTAGAATACCTTGACTTATTTTGTCTAGCGTTGAGCCATACCTTAGGTTGATTCCTTCAATGAGTCGGTGGACGGCTGCTTGTTTTATTAAGTCTTTATCTTGGGCGCTGTGTTTGTTGAGTTCGGCTTCGAGAAGGCGGATATCATACTGGCTGAGGTACTTCTCAGCCAGCGATTTTCCAATTAGGCGGCATCTGTCTTGCCTTTGTCCTTCCCGTTCTTCGGGTGATAGTTCGCCTCACTTACTAGCCTTTTCCTGAGCGATTTCCCGGGCGCTCCTAATTTCTCCCACTTGACTTGAATCTTCCTTGCACCTTAAAGATTGTTTGTCACTCTTGCCTGTCATTCTTCGGTCGCGCAGTTTATCCTGAGCGAGATTCTTCGTCGTTTCGCTCCTCAGAATGACAGAGAGCGAAGGACTCCCTCAGAATGAAATAAGGTAAAGGCTTAACAAATTGGTTTTCGCTGGTATTTTACCTTATAATTCTAATATATTCAAAGCTATGGTTTATCGGTCATCCAGGTATTATGAATCTATACAACTTGCTGAGGATTTTTACTGCTATATTTGGCAGGGAAAGGGCAACAACTGCAATACCTGCCTGTTTGCCAATGTGCTACGGGGCGAGAGGCCTCATGTCATTGTTGACCCGGGGCATACGACTAACGAGTTTGGCGAGGCCTGTTTTGATTACTTGATTAAGGCCATGGGAGAGAATGGCTTCGAAGTTGGTGGCATAGGATTGATAATCAATACTCATAGCCATCCTGACCACTGCCAGGCAAATGAGCTGGTGGTCAAAAATAGCGGAGGCTGGATTACCTTGTCTGAAGAGGAAGACGAATTTCGAAACACGTTAGGGGAGAAGCTGTATTCGATGTTAGGAGTGAAAGTACCACAATTTACGCCTCTTTTTTATCTTAAAGAGGGGGGCCTGAGTCTAGGTACTAAGAACAAAGTTGAACTTGAGATTTTTCATACTCCGGGTCATTCCCCAGGCTCAATTTGCCTTTACTGGCCGGATAATAAGATTCTGATAACTGGCGACGTGGTTTTCTATGGCAGTATTGGCAGGACTGATTTTCCCAGCGGTAGCCTTTCATTGCTTAAGAAAAGCATCGATAAATTGTCACAGCTCGATGTGGAGTGTTTAGTCCCCGGGCACAGCACCGAGTATGGCAATATAGTGAAAGGCAAACTAAATGTGGAGCGTAATTTTCAGGCAGTTAAATTGTTTCTCTAAAGATTTACCTGTCACCCTGAGCGATAGCGAAGGGTCTCAAAGTGCAGTATTAAGCGGGAGGGAGATTCTTCGCTGCGCTCAGAATGACCTAGGTATGAGCAGTAGGTTGGACTTCTATGGAAACTGATGAAAGAATTCAATATGCTATCGAGCATACCGAGGTACTGAGAGCGCCGGCGCAAAGCCTGGCTACCTTTGGCTCCACCAACATTTACTACTATCTGGTTACCGAGCTGGCGGAATGGGTGAACGTGGTCAGGGAAGGTAGGGTGATTGCTGCCAGGCCAAAGATTGTTACCCCGTCGTATCTCATTAATCTGGAAGGATTCAGCCTGCAGGCCAGAAGGTTTATAGAGATGATGGCGGAAAGGGATCCCCATGAGCCTGGCATTGTCTATACTTACAAGAATGAGCCTGGGGAGATGAACGTTGTTTCTGAGTCTGTAGGGGCGATTGTGGACAAAATCAACCGGCAGATAGATAGTCAACGCGACCCATTAACCGCCATTATTAAAGGTGTTGAAGAGCTGTGGGATGTTTCATTGCTTAAATTTACCTACGAGTTGACTAGAAGCTCGGTGTCCAGCAATGTAGCTGAATTAGAAAGAAGTGGGCTTTTGTATATAGATGCGGCTGGTGTGCCTAGAGATGCCAGGAACCACATCGAGGAGCTTTTTGAAAAAACCAAACGAGACCCATCCTGGGCACCTGAGCTGGTAGCTGAATTAAGGCGATGGAGCTTATTCCACGAGTATCAAGACAGGTTTCTCAGTCTGTTTAGAAAACGGTAGGGCTGCCTAAATCTTCCGTTAGTAGCCTTTTTCCTCTGATAACCCAAAGATTTGCTAAAATAGAGGCAAAACCTATTGACAATAGCTGTTATAATTGTGGTATAGTACAATTGTCCTGGGCAAGAAGTCCTAAGGAATGCCGGGGGTAGTGTTATGAACCAGAGGAGATCTAACATAGAAATAATAGGTGACATGTTGAAGGTAGGTGAGAACGGGGCTGGCAAGACTGAAATAATGTATAGTGCTAACATGAGCTATAGTCAGATACAGAAATACCTGAGCTTCCTTATTAGCCATAGCTTTATTGATAGACTGGAGATAGGTAATCCGGTAGTAACCTATCGGGTGACGGAGAAGGGATTAGCCCTATTAAGAAGCATAGAAACTATACTGGAAGTGCTTGAGTTCAGGGATGCTGATTTCTAATTAATTTTCAATAAAGGAGGAAGTTGCCTATGCCTGAAAAGAGAATGCTTATAGTAGACTCGGATGCAATAAGGAAAATAGATGAAAACCGTGGTGATATGAGTATTTCGGATTTCATCAGCTTTCTTATTGACAGCCAGTTGAAGCAGGATGTCAACGGACGAAACAATGACCATATAACTAAAGAAGAGTTTCGCCAGTTTGAGCAGGGGATACGGGAACTTTTGCGCAACTTTCTTGAATTCTTCCTCAGCTACGGACTGGAGCTGGGCAAGCAGCCGACGGACAGAGAGCTTGAAAAGCTAAGCCAAAAACTGCGAGCTCTGGGTGTCTCTGCCAAGGCTAAAGGTTCCTGAGAATCCACAGATTTCCTCCTCGCCTCCTCGCCTCACCCCCTCATTCCAATCTAATAGAACTATCTTCTAGAACATAATCACTTCCCAAGCTAACCGAATCGTGTCATAGTGTTACTAAGGCTATTCGTGTTTAGCCGGGAGGTGTATTGTGTCTAAAATTCAGGAGCTTTTGCGTCAGAGACGATACGAAGAGCTGTGGCAAATGTGCTGTGGCTTTATTGACCTCAGCCTGGAGCAGTTTATGGCTATTCAGAAGCGGCTGTTGCTGGAGCAAATCGAGCTGCTGAAGAATTGTGAGCTGGGCAGGAAGATAATGCGCGGCGCCATGCCTGAGACCGTCGAGGAATTCAGGGAACAGGTGCCATTAACTACCTATAATGACTATTGTCCTGAGCTTCTCGAGCGGAGAGAAGACGTGCTGCCGGTAAAACCTGTGATGTGGATGCATACTTCGGGCAGGTCGGTGGAATATTCCGCTGGCAAGTCAACAGCTGTTAAATGGGTGCCTCTCAGCCCGAGGTTTTATCATGAATTGGCAGCGATAATGTTCGGCTGTGGAATTTTCGCTACCTGCAAGGAGAAAGGTGATACCTTTCCCTTTAGTAAAAAGCGTCCCAAATACCTCTATGCTGTAGCCGCAAGGCCTTATTCTTCGGGAACATTTGCCTATATTGGGCAGAATGAGATCATGGGAGAGAGCTTACCACCCCTAGAAGAGGCGGAGAAATTACCTTTTGATGCTAAGATTCAACTCGGCTTCCGGCAAGCTTTATCGCAGGGGCTTGATTACTTCTTCGGCTTGTCCACCGTTCTAGTTGCTGTTGGAGAAAGAATTAGCCAGCACTCGAGAACTGTAGATGTCAGTTCCTTCTTATCTGATCCAAGGGCGTTATTTCGCCTGCTTAGAGGGCTGGTCAAGAGCAAGCTAGCCCATCGCCCCATGTTGCCCAGCGACTTGTGGTCAGTTAAGGCGATTTTGGGCGGTGGCACGGACAGTACAGTTTTTAAGACAAAGATAAAGGAGTTATGGGGCAGATATCCACTTGAAGTATATGCTGGCACCGAAGGTGGCATTTATGCTACCCAGACCTGGGACTATGACGGCATGACCTTCGTTACCAATCTGAACTTCCTCGAATTCATTCCGCAGGCAGAGCGTTTTAAGTGGCAGTTAGACCATGACTATCAGCCGGAAACTGTTCTGCTAGATGAGGTAAAGGCTGGGGAATGTTATGAGGTGGTCATCACCAATTTTCACGGCGGAATAATCACCAGGTGCCGACTTGACGATATGGTTAGGATAACTTCCTTACGCAATGAGAAGCTGGGCATTGATATTCCACAGATGGTTTTTGAAAGTCGTGCCGATGACCTCATTGATATCACTGGTTTAGGTCGGCTAACCGAGAAGATAGTCTGGCAGGCGATTGAGAACACCGGCATCCCTTATACTGACTGGACGGCGCGCAAAGAGGTAATTGACGGGAAGCCGATGTTGCATCTTTACCTTGAACTTAAAGATAACTATATTGCCAGTGAAAGAGGTGTAGCCACAGCCGTCTATGAGCAACTTGTAAAGCTGGATAAAGAGTACGAATACAATCTTTGCCGGACTTTTGGTACCCCAGAAGCTGTTCTTGGTGTAAAACCGGTAAAGGTCATGCTGCTGCCGCAGGGGGCTTTTGTCAATTATATGGCTCAGCGACAGGCTGAGGGCGCCGATTTAGCTCACTTGAAGCCGCCTCGCATCAACCCATTGGATAGAGTGCTTTCATTGCTGGGGGCTAAGGTGAAAGCTGCGCCTGAAGAGGAGGCTGTGGTTGAGCCTGAAGTTGCGGCTAGACGGTAGCACTGGAATGCAGCCCAAAAACTTAATAACTAAAAAGTGGGTAGAAATTGATGGTAATGTCACCAGTTATTGGAAGAGAGGCAATTAAATTCAGGGGGGAGGATGATTTAAATTCTGAAGAATTGAGGTTCTGGCATGAGTTTAACGAATTTACGCACAGCAAAATTGGTCGTCCCTATCTTGAAGGTGGACTTTACGAAGAGTTAAAGAAGGGAATCGGAGAGTTTTTGGGCTCGCCAGAAGGATGCTGGTTCGATGCTGGATGTGGAAATCTGCCGGCGTCTAAATGGATTTTGGAAAAAGCGCAAGGGAATATACAAATTTGGGCTGGTGATATCGACATCGATGGAGCTAATGAAGAAATTAGACAAATTAAAGACGCCCATCTGATTACAATCGTACATACAGACCTCAGAGAAGGATGGCCATTCCCCAACGATTTCTTTGACGGTATCGTTGGAAACCATGTTTTTACATTTTTAACGAAATCCCAAAAAACGGGAGAGAAAGCAAATGGAGTATTAAAAGAAGCTCTCCAGGAGGCCTACAGGGTTTTGAAACCGGGAGGAATATTAATCTGGACTATGCCAAAGAAAAATGCCAATACGTTGTATGGATTGTTATACTGCATGAAATATTTGTTAGACCCTTCCCGCTGGCGAAAACATGGGCGCTCTCTCCTTTTGACTACGTTGGAAACAATGAAATATACCCGAAAAATTGAACGGAAAAATAAAAAAGGGATTTATATTATTTTAGAAAAAGAGGAATGCGAGCGAATACTTCGTTCGATAGGTTTTACAGATTTAGAATGGAAGGATGTCTTTGCCAGACAATCCTGGCTAAACAGAGCTAAGAAACCAGCTTGATTATAGCTTGAAGGCATTGGTAGGCGGTTGCTTTAAACAACCGCCTTTATTTTTCCACGCTAAACCCAAGTTGACTCTTAAAAGCGAAGTTATCAATAAGCATGCAGCAAGGCAACGGGCGAAGCTGAAGCCTGGCGCAAACACCTAGTTTCTTGACAACATTCAAAGCTAGGGACATAATTAGGCAAACTAACAAATCGAAGCTTAAATAATGAATATCCAGTCTTTGATTTCTTTAGCTGTGGTGGTTGCTTATATCCCGCTATTTATTATTCTCCTTTACAACCGCCCATGGCAGCGGCAGCGTAAGCTTTTTATTTTGATGCTGGTTGCTACAGTCCTGTGGGGCTTGAGCAATTTCCTGTTCCGCAGTGATTTCTTCATGCAGGAGAAACTCCTTCTGGCTGAACTTGTTTTATGCTTTTTTACATGGGCAGTGGTGCAATTCCACTATTTTTTAGCTTCTTTCTATCAACCAAAAGGCTTCGGGTTTCCTTACGCCTATATTTTGCTGGCTGTGGTTATTCCTGTAACGATGCTAGGGTATTTAGTGAAGAATGTTATTTTCATTGCCGATGTAGCTGCTTTTAATTATAGTATCGGATTTTACCCGCTGGCTCTCTCTCTGTGTTTTTTGTTCGGCAGAGATTTCTATCTTCTGTGGCGCAGATTTACTGTTCTAACCGACCCGGTAAGGCGTAATCAAATTCTTTATCTATTATTTGGCATCGTGCTTATGACCCTTTTTAGTTTTAGCGCTGTTACTGACATTGGCAAACAATACCCCCTAACTCATTTAGGGGCTGTGTTCAATGCCGGTATTTTGACTTATGCAGTTCTGAGACATCGTTTACTGGACATGAGGATTGCTTTTCGTCGTGGTCTGGGGTGGTTGGGCTTGGTTTTTGTTACTTTAGCTGCTTATATGCTTTTGCTGTTCTTAATTCATTTACTGACAGCTTTTCAGCCAGTCTCTGTTACTTTGGCACTAAATACAGTAGCAACCGTGGCGGTAATTCTGCTTGGTTATCAGCTGCGAGATTTTTTTGTCAAGGGTGCGGACCGATTTTTCTTTAAGGGAAGCTATGATTACCGGCAAAAACTGAATGAGTTTGCGAAGCATGGGTTGACCAGTGTTTCTGACTTGGAAGAGCTCAGTGAACAACTGCTCCCATTGCTCACTAGAGGATTGTATTGCGACCGAGCGTATCTATTGCTTCCAGAAGCGGGGAACGGTGATTTCGCCATCCACTTTGCTGAACCAAAAGAGCAGCATGACCCGGTGATGAGAATGAGGAAGGACAATCCTGTTTTGGAATGGCTGAAACGAGAAAATCAGCATTTGCGCATGGAAATGGTGGATATCAATCCTGGATTTCGTGGTCTGTGGGCTGAGGAAGAAGACAGGCTTAAGGCTTTCGGTGTAGAACTGTTATTTCCCTTAATAAGCCGGGGTAGCCTGATTGGAATACTGGCACTAGGCAGAAAAAAGTCTGGCAGGTACTCTGTTGAGGATATCGATTTAGTAGAGAACATCACACATCAGATAGCAACAAGTCTGGAGAAGGAATATCTTCAGGAGCAGCTCAGAAAGCGGGAGCAGGAACTATCTCTGATTAACTGGCTGGCCACAGTCATTACTTCCAGTTTAAACATAGGAGAGGTGTACGGTGCGTTTATCGCTGAACTTAAAGATGTGATTGATGTCGACTGGGCGACGATTGTCCTGATAGAAGGTGACGAGCTTCATTTCGAGGTTTTGTCCACGGAAGTGGGCTCAGCGTGGCAAGCGGGGGAAAAGATACCACTCGAAGGCACAGGTACTGAATGGGTATCTAAGCGCAAAAAGGCTTTATTTGAGCCCGACCTGGCAAAAAACAGGAGGTTTCGGACCGGCGACGCTCACTTAAAGCAGGGGATTCGGTCAATTGTTTACCTGCCACTGGTGGTGAAAGGGGAGGCTATAGGGAGCTTGATTGTCGCCAGTCATCGGCCAAATGCTTACGCTCCCGGTCAGGTTCACCTTCTGGAACGCCTAGCCTCTCAGATTGCTGTGCCTGTTGAAAATAGTCGGCTTTATGCTAAAGCTGAGCAGAGGGCTCGTGTTGACGAACTCACTGGTTTGTTCAACCGCCGCCATTTTGATGAGCGTCTAGGAGAAGAGATTGACCGGAATTCTCGCCATGGCGGCATGCTGTCTCTAATCTTCCTCGACCTCGATTTCTTCAAGGCTTACAATGACAAGCACGGACATATAGCTGGTGATAAGATATTGGCTCAAATCGGGCAGTTGATAGAGAAGTCGATAAGGAACATCGATATTGCTTTTCGCTATGGTGGTGATGAGTTTGCCGTTCTTTTACCTCAATCAGAGGCTGATAACGCCTTTGTTGTAGCCGAACGAGTTCGTGGAAAGATTGCTAGCGAAATGCGCAAAAAAAAATTGAGGATAACTATCAGCCTCGGCTTAGCTTCCTGGCCCAGCGATGGAGTAACATCTGACGAACTCATTAATGCTGCTGATAGGGCACTTTATTACATTAAGCAAACTGGAGGCAATCGGACATGTGTTGCATCTAAGATGCTGCCTTCTTTGACTGAGACGGCTGAGATGAGCGCAACTACCGAAAAGGAGGCTATGAGCATTATATATGCCTTAGCAGCAACCATTGAAGCTAGAGACCCGTTTACATATGGGCATTCAAGGAAGGTGAGCAGTTATGCTGTAGCTCTGGCTGAGGCTATTGGTTTGCCCTCGGAAAAAGTGGCTGTAATCAGCACTGCAGCTTTGCTTCATGACATCGGCAAAATAGGCATCCCCGACGAAGTGCTAAATAAAGTCGGCAAGCTTGAGGCTGAAACATGGGAATTGATTCAATCACATGCCAAGTTGTCAGCAACTATAGTTGGTCATGTGATCAGTTTAGTTTCTTGCTTGCCAGCTATTCTTCATCATCATGAACGATGGGATGGAACTGGATATCCATCAAGGTTAAAAGGTGAGGCTATCCCTATTGAGGCCCGTATTTTGGCGATAGCTGATGCCTTTGATGCTATGACGTCATCTCGCCCGTATCGTGAGCCTCTGTCCTATAAGAAGGTGCTGGATGAGCTCAAGCGATGCTCCGGCACTCAGTTTGACCCGAAGCTAGTTGAAGCTTTTCTACCTATCGCTCTGTCTACGGCTCCAGAAGAGATAGGGGCAGTGGAAGACTCCGGGAGTTCAAAGTCAGACTCATAGTATTTGCCTTTTCTCACCAATGCCCGCTCCCGTGGAGAAATCCTAATATCTGAGTCCTAAACAAATTCAAAATTAAAATTTCCAAATTGCGTGTTTAAGATTGCTATTTTTTAATCAGGGCGCATATATTACGGGAGAAAAACTTGAGCGGGAAGCGGTAAGATTTCTCCGGGAACATGCTGTGGACTTTAAAGCCAGCTTCGGTTAGCAGTTTGCGGAGCTCTGGATAGGAAAAGAGGTAGTAATAGCGGTAAAGGATTTTGCCCCTTGATTTCCAGCGTACATTGACCTCTTTGCCTTTTAGCCAGAAGCCTGGCTGCCATTGGTTCCATACGGTGATGAAAGCTTCGCCTCCGGGCTTCAGGACACGCCTGAGTTCTTGGAAAGCCTTCTGTCTTTGTTTGTCTCCCTGAATGTGGTGGTAAGTGGCTACTGCTATTGCCCAGTCGAAGGTATTATCGGGATATGGTAGGGAAGTGGCATCAGCTACTGCCAGTTTGACTTCGAATTTGAACTTGGTGGCATATTTCCGTGCCAGTTTGACCATCTGTGCAGAGAAGTCCACCCCCCATAGCTCAAAGTTGCCTTTGAAAGGCAGAAAGTCTGGTCCATGAGCACAGCCGACATTCAGGAGCTTGCCCCTGTGCCATCTGCTCGCCATCTCCTCAAGCTCTTTAGTGAAGCGAGACCAATGTCTGAGCCGGTACCAGCTCTCGGCCATCTCATCGAAGACTTCCCTATTTGTTTTTATCAACCTCACCCCCTGTATCCCCCTCTCCTTAACAAGGAGAGGGGGGAAGATTTCTTAAAGAGGGGCTTCGCCCCTCTTAGTCACCCTTTGTTATCTTCTCCTACTGTTTGCCTGCTGTGTTTCAATTGTTACCACAGTCAGAATCTGATAAACTTCTTTCAAGGAAAGCATAGAATGAAAAAAATTTCAAGGACCATATCCGGGGTGACCCCGGTGGCCATCATGGGCAAGCCAATAGGGTGTCCTGGTGAATGCATTTATTGCCCCACTTTTCCCGACGCACCTAAGAGCTATACCTCGGAATCGCCGGCAGTGCTCAGAGCTAAGCTGTGTAATTATAAGCCCAAAAGACAGGTTGAGGAAAGGTTGAGGATTCTTTCAGACATGGGGCATCCGGCCGACAAGGTAGAACTCATCGTTATGGGTGGCACTTTCCTGTCCTATCCCAAGGAGTATCAATATCAATTCATAAAGGATTGTTACGATGGTCTGAACAGTAGAGAGTCTCCCAGTTTGGAGGCAGCCAAGCAGATGAATGAAACTGCCGAATATAGATGTGTGGGGCTGTGCATTGAAACCAGACCCGATTGGTGCCGGGAAGAAGAGGTCAGAAGGATGCTGGAATTCGGCACTACTAGAGTAGAGCTGGGGGTGCAGACACTGGATGATGACATCTACCGGCTGGTCAAACGAGGGCATAGTATAGCTGAAGTGGTTAGGGCTACCAAGTTACTGAAAGACTACGGTTTCAAGGTTTATTATCACTGGATGCCGGGATTGCCTGGTTCAACTTCAGAGCACGACTTGGAGTTGTCTCGGGAGCTTTTCGATAATGAGGATTTTAGGCCTGATGGACTCAAACTTTACCCGACTCTGGTTGTCGCTGGCACCGAGCTTGAGACATGGTACAGAGACGACCGCTATCAGCCTTATCCGATGGATGAGATGGCGGGTTTGATGATAGGCATTAAAACTCTGGTTCCTGGCTATGCCAGGATCCCCCGGGTGATGCGCGATATTCCCACTAAATTTATCGTTGCTGGCTGTAAAGATTTAGCTTTGAGGAGTGCGCTCAAGAAGCGTATGGAGGAGATTGGCGTTCGGTGTAACTGCATCCGCTGTCGGGAATATGGGCATCGCTTAAGGGATGGCTGGAAAATCGGCGAGCCGAATCTGAGGAGACGGGAATATGAGGCATCTGGCGGAAAGGAAGTGTTTCTTTCCTTTGAAGACGAGGGGGAGACCCTGTTTGGTCTGCTCCGTATTAGGGTCGGTTCTTCCGCGGTTGGCAATGGAGACTTAGCTATGGTCAGGGAACTCCATGTCTTTGGCGCTGAAGTTCCTCTAGGGGAGCAACGAGTTGGGGCAGCTCAGCATAGAGGTCTTGGTGGAGAGTTGCTCAAGGAAGCTGAAAGGATTGCCCGAGACGAATTTCAAGCTCGGAAGATAGCCGTCATCAGTGGCGTTGGTGCCAGGGAGTATTTTCGTTCTGAATGTGGCTATGAGTTAGAGGGTGACTATATGGTTAAAGAGTTGTAGGTGCCGTCTTTGACAAATGGTGATGCGGGACTTTAATCTCGCCTATTACGACAAGAAATCCTGAATAATATCGAAATTCAAATTCTTTAGATTCAAAACTCTTCTGTTTTGGTCATTGGTATTTGAGGTTTTGAATTTGTTTAGTTCACCAAAATGTAGTGACAGGTCTTTAGACCTGTAGCACTGAACATGTAGCTATGGGGCTTTAGCCCCGCCCAAAGCGACCCTAAATGGTCGCAACTACATTCGGTTTGATAGAAGTGCGACCTCAAGGGGGACATGGCTACTTGTACAGATGGCAGGCGACGAAATGACCTTCGGATACTTCAGCTAGCTCTGGTTCTTGTTGATTGCAAATCGGCAGTATCCGATGGCATCTGGGGTGGAAATGGCAGCCGGATGGTGGGTTGAGGGGAGAGGGCACATCGCCACGCAATAATATTCTGTCTTTGTCTTTTGGCTTGAAACTGGGGACCGCTGAAAGCAGCGCTTCGGTGTAGGGGTGGAGAGGATTGTCGAAGGTTTCCTTGTTGCTGGCCAGCTCAACGATTTTTCCTAAGTACATTACGGCTACTCTGTGGGCCATGTGCTTTATCACGGATAGGTCATGGGCGATAAACAAATAAGCTAACCCAAACCTTTCTTGAATGTCCATCATCAGGTTTAGAATCTGAGCTTGTATGGATACGTCTAGGGCGCTCACCGGTTCATCGGCAATGATGAGCTTTGGGTTCATGGCTAAGGCACGAGCGATGCCGATACGCTGTTTTTGACCGCCGCTGAACTCATGTGGATACAGGTTAGCCTGCCTGGCTTCCAACCCAACTTGCTCCATTAACTCCGCCACCCTTTCCATTCGTTTCTTTTCATCACCAATATTATGGACAATCAGGGGTTCACATATAGAATCACCAACAGTCATCCTGGGGTCGAGTGAGGCATCGGGGTCCTGGAATATTATTTGGATTTCCTTCCTTAGTTCCCGGAGCCCCTTTTTGTCTAGCTTAGCAATATCGCTTCCTCTGTACAGGATTTCTCCACTGGTTAGCTCCTCCAGTCTGGGAATTGTTTTGCCCAGGGTTGATTTGCCGCATCCTGACTCTCCTACTAAGCCGAGGATTTCCCTTTCTGCTATGTCAAAAGATACTCCGTCAACGGCTTTTATATCTCCAATATGCCGGGAGAATAGTCCGGCAGTTACCGGATAATACTTTTTCAAATTTCTTATTTGTAATAACCTGTGATTTAGCATTTGACAGTTTAATTGTCACCCTGAACTAAGTGAAGGGTCTCTAGATTCTTCGCTTCGCTCAGAATGACGGAAGTGAAGAACTCAGAACGATGGGAGGGGTTGTTTAAATAATCTTGCATTTGTTTCATGTGTACAAATGGCAGCTTACCTTGTGTTCTTTGGAAATGATAATTTCTGGTGGCTCTTGCTGTTTGCAGATTTTCATCGCCTTGGGGCATCTGGGGTGGAAGGCACAACCTTGAGGCATTTCGAGGGGGTTGGGTGTTGTTCCAGGAATTGATGCCAGCCTGTCTGCGGTTTTGGAGACATCGGGCAGACATTCGATTAAGCCGGAAGTGTATGGATGTTTCGGATTACTGATTATCTCGGAGACCGGTGCTGTCTCGACATCTTTACCCCCGTACATGACCACGGCTCGGTCTCCTATTTCAGCCACCACTGCTAGGTCGTGGGTTATGAAGATGGTAGACATTTGTCTCCTGGCCTTTAGCTCGCGGAATATGTCTAGTATTTGAGCCTTTATGGTTACATCTACGGCGGTGGTTGGTTCGTCAGCGATGAGGATTTGCGGGTTGCAGGACAGGCTCATAGCTATTAGTACCCTCTGTTTCATACCGCCAGATAACTGGTGGGGATAGTAGCTCATCACTCCTTCTGCCGAGGGTATGCCCATTTCGTTGAGCAAGGTCATAGTCCTGTCTCTAGCCTTGCCGTAATCTAATGGCAGGTGAAGCTTTATTTGCTCGATTATTTGGTCACCTATAGTCAATACCGGGTTCAAGGCAGATTGTGCCTCCTGGAAGACTATGGCGATATCTTTGCCTCTAATCTGCCTCAGTTGCTTTGAGGAGCATTCAGCTAGATCCAAGCTGTTGTAGCTTATTTGACCATCTACTATTTTCCCTGGCGGGCTATCAAATAAGCGCAGGATAGATAGTGCTGTCACTGTTTTGCCGCAGCCAGATTCGCCAACGAGGCAGAGGCATTCACCGCGCCTGAGTTGGAAGTCAACGCCGTCCACCGCCTTGACTATACCACGGCGGGTGAAGAAGTAAGTCTTTAAATTGCTAACCTTCAGGATGACATTATCCATTGGAGTTTTTAAATGTTGCTCTTGGGGTCGAAGGCGTCTCTCAGTCCATCGCCCAAAAAGTTAAAAGCCAGAACTGTTAAGAAAAGCATAATCCCAGGTTCCACAGCCACCCACCAGGCGGTGTTGAGGCTAGTTTGTCCGGCTTCCAAGATTATTCCCCAGCTAGACACTGTGGGATCGCCCAAACCTATAAAACTCAAAGCGGCTTCAGCTAAAATTACCCCCGGGATAGATAATGTGGCTATGATTATAATGAGGCTGATGACATTGGGTATGAGGTGGCGGAAGATGACTCTGTTATCGCTGGCGCCTAAGGCTTTAGCGGCAATGACGAATTCTCGTGTCCTTAGCGATAAAGCTTCGCTTCTAATCAGCCTGGCAATGCCTGTCCAGCCGGTCAGTCCTATTGCCAGCACTATGAAAACCAGACTTGGGCCAAAAATGAAAACTATGAGCACCAGCAGTAGGAAGAAGGGGAAGGTCATCATAACGTCAGTGAATCTCATCAGAGCGTTGTCTGCCCAGCCACCCAGATAGGCTGACAGCACCCCGATAATCGTTCCCAGGATTATGGCTATGCCGGTGGCGATGAGGCCAACCTGTAAAGACACCCTGGCTCCGGAGACTATCATTGCCAGCATGTCGCGTCCTTTGCTGTCTGTGCCCAGTGGATGCTTCCAGGTTCCAGGGATTTCTTTCGTGGTAAATTCATTGGTCTTTATGTTATAGATGGATTGCTCGATGGTGAAGCCAACAGGTGGCATGTTCTTTTCTTCGAAATTGACCGCCGTCGGGTCTAAGGTAAAGAGGGGGCCGATTAGAGCCAACAAAATCAAGAAGATTATGAAAGCTAGGCCAAAGACGGCTAGCTTGTTTCTTTGTGTCCTTTGCCAGTAATAGTTGACCAGCCGTGCGTTGCTGCGCAAGTGTTGGCTGGTCCTTCTAACTATATCTCGTAGCCTTTCAGTCATATCTTATCCTTGGGTCAAGATAGGTATATGTGATATCAGTCATTAAGTTTATCAGAAGTACCAAAAATGTCCCGATAATGGTTACAGCTACTACTACGGGATAATCATTGGCAAAGATGGCATTAAAGGATATTTGCCCCAGTCCGGGTATGCCGAAGATAATTTCAGTGAGATAGGCTCCGCCGAAAACAATGCTGCCTAGATCGAACATTATTATGGTGACGAGGGGCAGCAAAGCGTTCCTGAAGACGTGTTTGCCGATGACAGTTCGCTCGGGCAAGCCTTTGGCCCGGGCGGTGGTGACAAACGCCTTTCTCAAGTTATCCAGCATGGCTGACCTGGTATATCTGACATAGCCAGCTAGCATCCCTGTGCCCAAGGTTATAACGGGCAGCACCAGCGCTTTTAGATTGTCGAGGGAGAACAGGGGCAAGGTGGTGTCATAGTATGTCTTGAACAATCCAAGTCTCACCGAGAAGATTAAGATGAGCATGATGCCAAGCCAGAAGTTGGGTATTGATATTCCGATAAAGGAGAAAAAGGTGAAGGCGTAATCAACTTTGGTGTATTGTTTGACCGCCGAGTAAATGCCGATTAAGATGCCAAGGAAAGCAGCAAATAGGCTACTCAACAGTATGAGTTGAAAGGAATAAATCCAGTGAGTTTTGATTAGCTCAATTACGGGCATCGAGGTACTAAAAGACCATCCCAAGTTACCGCGGAACAGGTTGGCGACGTAATCTGCATATTGTACCAATATCGGTTTGTCCAGGCCGTACCTGGCCTCTATGGCTGCTGTTACCTGTGCTGGGTCCTGTCCTCTGGCAGCGAGGTTCGCCAGATACTTGTCAGCGGGCGAACTGGGACCGACCCTGACCAGGACGAATGTGATGGTTAATATACCCCAGGCAATAATTACCGAGTAGATGAGCCTTTTAATTATGTAGTCTCTGAGCCAGCTTTTTCCCATAATTCCTTACAATCTCCCTCCCCTGGCGGGATGGAGTTAGAGGGAGGGGGAGTTCGGAAGACTTCACCTTCACTCCGCCCTCTCCCGTCAAGGGAGAGGGATTGATTGCTAACTTCCTCTGTCAAAGGAAAGGGAATTTATTCCAGTAATGTAGGGACTTGGTAATCTTGGCTATAAATTCTATTCAAAATACCACAGGTAGTAGTTATAGCCCATATTTATGCCAGGTTCTATCCCCATGACATTTTTCTGGAAACCAAGGTTGGCTCTGTGGAAAATCAGGAAGTCTACAGGTTGTTCTTCTGACAGAAGCCGGGACAGTTCGGCATAGATTTGTTGTCTTACCTCTTTATCCAATGCCTCTTTTGATTTAGCCCGCTTGAACAAAGCATCCACGTCTGGGTTAGAATAGCCTATGAAGTTAAGGCCACCCTGGGTGGCAAAGAAGACATGGCTTCCGGATGGAGCTAGCAAATCGGTACTGAACCCCATCAAAAGCAAGTCCCAGGGCTCCTGGCTGACTGCTGCAGGGCCATTATTATATGCAGGTTCCTGTTTTGCCCCCGGAACTGTATTCATGACGTACTGTCTTAAAAGGGTTGCCCAGGGTACTAGTTTGATCTCTGTTTCTATTCCCAGATCCAGGAGCTCTTTCCGCACAAAGAAAGCCATATCTTCGGCCGGTTTGCTCCCTGTGTTGACCGCTAGGATTAGGTGAAGAGGCTTACCTTCCTTGTCGGTAACCGTTATAGTCCCATCAGCCTTTTTAATCCCATAGCCTTCTTGATAAAGGAGCTCAGCAGCTTTTTGCTTGTTGTAAAGAGGTTCAACCCCGTATTTGATGAAGCCTTCTTTTGTGTACCAGGGTGAGGTTGCTGGGATAAAGTTAAAAGCGGGCTCAGCGAAACCGAGAAGGATTGCCTGGCTAATCGTCTGTTTACTTATTGCCATAGATAATGCTTGCCTGACCGTCTTTTTTTTAAGTCCTTCCCAGCCGTTAGCTCTCTGGTTGTAAGCCAGCAGTGTGTAACCTCGAGTAGGCACGGTATATACTTTAGTGTTCGGCAGATTTCTGAACTTATTTACCTCAGCTGGCTCAATTCCGGTGGATGTTATGTCCCCGGCTTCCAGAGCTGCCTGTCTGGTGGCTGAGGTGCCAAAGAGCTTGGTGATATATTGCTCAAAGTAGGGAGCTCCAACGTCTTTGCCGAGGTAATATTCGGGGTTTCGCTCGACTACATACCTGTCATTCCTGACCCATTCTTTAAAGCGATATGCTCCCAGGTTACCTGTATAGGTTAGATTATTAAACTCTGGGGCCTGGGTGAAGGCTTCAATATTACCCTCGTATTTTGTGGCTATGTATTTGGGGTAGGGTGTTAGGTTATAAATGGTGTAGACAAACTCAGGATAAACCGTCTGGCGAGTAATGGTAAAGGTAGTATCATTTACTACTTCTGGCGTCACGAAAACTGTCTTACCGTCCACTTCTTCCTGCCAATCGCTTTTGTATGGGTAGTTCAGCCAGTCAGAGAACATAAGATTCTTTAAGGTGTACACATAATCTTCTGCAGTAACCGGTGAGCCATCGCTCCATTTGAGGTCACCTCTGATGGTTACAGTGTAAACCAAACCGTCTGGTGATACTTCTACATCCTTGGCTAAGCAACGCAGTTGAATGTTGAGCTGGTTATCGTAAGTTGCCAGCGGGTCCAGAGTGTGTCCCACATAGCTGAAGGAGGTAGCATCAGCAGCTAGAATCCAGTTCAATGTCTCGGCATCGCCGCCTGAGTCTCCCTCTATAAAGTTACCTCTGACTGAGACCCCCCCATTTTCTTTAATCTCGCCTTTGGCGCAACCTGCGGTCAAGGTAATCAGTATCATTGATAGGACTATAAGAATTCCTAATTTCTTCATTTATCAACCTCTCTAGATTTTGTATTTATGCTGCTGTGGCCGTAGCTATCCTTTTTTGTTGGCTTATTTCGACTGTTGTCTGCTCTTCGCTTCGTTTGCTGCTTTATTGACTTGCTTGACTTGAAACGATTGAGATTAAGGAAACCTTTGCTTGACATAAGATACTTACTTCTAAATAAAGCTTGCCTTTAGCTGGAGGATCGCCTCGTCGACACTGTCTGGGACTTCCGAGGTAATACGCTTGATGGTCTCTTCGACCTTCTGATGCTTATGAGCGTCGTAAAGGTCGTCCAGTTTTTCATAATAGCCAGCTCTTCGGCCCAGCCTGAAATTGAGCCTTTCCTGGGACGGTAATGCTAGGTATCTGTTTATCGTAGCTAGACAGGCTGTTTTTGCTTCCGGGAATTTGCCTTCTACTTCTGGTAGGAGATTCAATATATGGTCGCTCTTAAGCTCGCTGGTGACTTCGAGCTTTTCGATGAGTTTGCCGATTTCTTCTACCACCTCGTCTTCTGTTTGGAGTTCGAAATCGCCGGCTTCTACTTTTGACCACAAAGGCACGCCCTGATGGATATGGAGGGTGCGTAATCTGATATGATCAGGGTCAATCTCATTTAGAACCGTGGCTGTACCGATAACGTGGTCTGATGACATTTTTCTGCCACCAAGTCCGGGCATCACATATTCACATAATGAAATGCCAGCTCCTTTCACCTTTTTGCCGCCTACGATATGTTCCTCAGCGGTGACTCCTTTTTCCACATAACTGAGTACAAGGTTAGAGCCGCTTTCCAGCCCGATGTGTAATCGGGAAAGCCCGGCATCTTTGAGCTCTTTCAATTCTTCTAGCGACTTCTTGGCGGCAGTCTTTGAACGGGCATATGAGGTTATCCTGCTAAGTTCTGGGAAAGTTTGTTTCAGAAAAGAAACTACTCTGACTAAGTCAGGTGTCCTCATTATAAGCGTGTTGGCGTCTTGAAGAAAGGCAGATTCACCACCTGCCCATAGCCACAAAGCTACGTTGCAGATGCTGGCATTATGTTGGTATCCATTGTAGATTGCTGCAGCCACATCTCTGAGACGACCGCCATCACCCGTTTTCCAAGCAAGCTCTTTTATCTTGTCGGAGATGGCTTTGGCTGTTTCTATATCCTTGATTATATCTTCAGCCGGTCTAAGTTCGAATTTTTGCCCTTTATAGACTGGGCAGAATTGGCATCGGTTCCATGGACAGTTTCTGGTTGCCCTTATTAATAGAGAATAGGCTTCGCTAGGTGGTCTTATTGGCCCTAGCTCAAAAGAATAATCGGCTAATTTCTGCTTGGCGATTCGATAATTTAAGTCCATCATTTTTGCTTCTGTTTATTTTAAACTTTATTGGACGAAATTTCCAATAATGGACTCTTAATTTATGAAATGCTAATATTTCATAAATTGGAAGCAGGTGTTTCCATTTCAGTACTAAGATAGTCCAAATGGTTAACCTCAACGAAGTCGAAGTAGTTTCTTTTGATGTCGAGGGTACTCTGGTAACTTCAGACTTCAGCTATGCCGTCTGGTTCGAAGCCATTCCTGAACACTATGCTGAAAAGAATGGTATTGATTTCGAGCTGGCTAGGAAGACCGTCGAGGCGGAATACGGGAAAGTAGGTGACCAGAGGTTGGAATGGTATGATGTGCGATATTGGTTTGATAAGCTTGGTTTAGGCATTCCTGACCAAGTGATGAAAAAATGTAGCAGCAGAGTTTGCTATTACCCTGAAGTCAAAGAGGTGCTGACGTCTTTAAGTGGAAGGTATAAACTTGTTGTAGCCTCTGGGTCGACACGAGATTTTCTGCATCATCTTCTTCAGGACATTGAGCCTTACTTCACTAGGATTTTTTCCTCGCTAACAGATTACAAGCAGCTGAAGACATCTGAATTTTACTTGAAAATGTGTCAGACGATGGGGGTTAAGCCTGGGCAGGTAGTTCATGTTGGCGATAACTGGCAATTTGATTTTGTCGCCCCAAGTGAGGTAGGTATCCAGGCATTCTACCTTGACAGGAAACGACAAACGAAGTATAGGAGATCCTTGACTAACTTGGTTGAGTTGACAGCCCAATTAGCGGATTAGCGTAGATTGTGATTTCTCCCTGCAGGATTGTCACTCACATGTGACTGGGCACAATTGGGCAAGTCTCTGAATTTCATAGCCTTTCTACTTTAACTTGAGGGAGAAGTCTTTCTACGTCCTCTCGACGGCAGAGCTCGGTGCCCGGTGTTAATGTAGCTGCCGTTCCTGCTGCTGCTGCCCAACGAGAGGCTTCCTCAATCCCATGCCCCTGGCTTAGTTTTAGCACCAGCCCAGCGATAGTTGAGTCACCGGCACCTACAGTGCTACGGACCTCTGCTTGAGGCGGTGTTACCTTTAGAATCTTTTCCCCGTTGACGACTATAAGCCCATCCTTGCCTCGGGAAATTGCCGCAACCTCGATGCCTTTGGTAATTAGGGCCTTCACCGCCTCAATAATTGCTGTTTCATCTCTTAAGTGTACTTCGAGCAACTCCTCGGCTTCATGCACGTTTGGTTTAATAACATTTGGTTTAGCCCTTATTCCCTCTTTTAGCCATTTATTATCCGAATCGAGCACGGTTTTTATGCCGCTCTTTCGAGCCTCCTCTATTAGTTGTCGGTAGATGTCATCAGGCACTCCAGGGGGAACACTGCCGGCGAAGATAAGGAAATCAGGTTTTGGTTTGATGCGTGTTATTTTGTCTATTAACTTTCCGAGTTCGTCTCTGGAAATGTGTGGTCCTGGAGCGTCAATTCTAGTTTGGCGGCGAGTTTTCAAATCAGTGATGATAAAGTTGCTCCTTATTTCGCCCTTAATGGGGGTGAAGTCAAAGGGGACCTCATGTTGCTTAAGGAGGTGCTTTAGTGTTTCGCCGTCAATGCCGCCGATGAAACCGTAGGCAACAGTCTCACCGCCGAGTTCGTGAATGACTCTGGAGACATTGATTCCCTTGCCGCCGGGGTCTCGGCGCAAGCTAGTCCACCGATTGGCTTCGTCTACCACCAACTCCTCTACGGTAACTGTTCTGTCCAAGCTCGGATTCAAAGTCACCGTGGCAATCATTTTACCTTTTCCACTTTCAGTAGATTGGTGCTGCCGGAGATGCCTATAGGCACACCTCCGGTGATAACAACCAGGTCGCCATCCTGAGCTAATCCAGTTCGTTTGGCTACTCTAGCGCCTCGGGTGAATAACACGGCTATTTTTGAAGGCTCGGGAATTTGAAAGGCGCGTACTCCCCAGGATAGTGACAATTGCCTCTGGGTTACTTGACTAGGGGTGATAGCTAAAATTGGCACTCTTGGGCGATACTTAGCAACACGTCGTGCAGTGCTTCCTGATGAAGTGAAGGCAATGATTGCTGCTGCCCCCAGTTGGTGGGCAGTATGACAGGCAGCGTAACTGATGGCATCGTCAGTTTGAGGTTGGAGGTCTTTGCCTTTGTTGGTCAGAATTTCCTCGTACGGTAAAGCTGTCTCTGCCTCTAAAGCAATTTGCGACATCATAGACACGGCTTCTACTGGGTAGCTACCAACAGCGGTTTCTTCTGACAGCATGAGAGCATCAGCACCATCGAAGATGGCGTTGGCTACATCGGTGACCTCAGCTCGGGTAGGTCGTGGTGAATTTACCATTGACTCTAACATCTGAGTAGCTACAATAACCGGTTTCCCCAAGCGGTTGCACTTCTGAATGATCTCCTTTTGAACTATGGGCACCCTTTGTATTGGAATCTCGATACCAAGGTCGCCACGAGCGACCATAGCGCCGTCAGCGACTTCCAGTATTTCATCGAGGTTATCCAGAGCTTCGCGCCTCTCAATTTTTGCGATGAGCGCTGGGGTCTTTTTCTTTTTTTGGAGAAAGCTTCTTACCTTGATAACATCGTTGGCTTCTCTAATAAAAGATAAAGCTATGAAATCTACATTATTTTTCAATCCAAACAGGAGGTGATTCCAGTCATCCTCGGTGATTGTGGGGGCGTCCCAGGTTATGCCGGGAATATTTATACCCTTATCCTCACCAAGCTTGCCGCCAGTTACTATCTGGCAACTGACTTCAGTTTTGCTTGTGGCTACTACTTTTAGCTCTATGGCGCCATCATCAATGAATATCATGTCTCCAGGTTTGACATTTTTGGGCAAGTCGGGCAAACCTACAGAGACTCTGTGTTCATCTCCTAGCACTTCCTTGGTGGTGAGGACAAAGTCAGCATTTTTTGTAAGTTCAATAGCACCTTTCTTCAGCTTGCCAGTTCGGTTCTTAGGTCCAGGCAGGTCTTGCATTATACCTAGCGGTACACCGGCTTGCTTAGCTGCTTGTTGAAGAGTTCTTATGTAGCTCGCGTGCTCCTTATGGATGCCATGTGAGAAGTTGATTCTAGCTACATCCATGCCAGCTTGAAGTAGCTCTTTTATCATTGAGGCTGAGCTGGTACTCGGCCCGATAGTGCAGACTATTTTTGTCCTAAGGTATGGATTGTGTGTGATATCGAGAGACATTCTACCTCTTCAGTACTTCATATACCAGTTCTCTGGGACCAAAGCTAACTCATGAGCCTTAAAGCCAAGTTTGCGGTACCAGGGGACTGCATATTTTGTAGCTATCTCGGCCAGCTCCTTTAGCCTGTCGGCCGCAGTTGTTGATAAGAATTTTACTCGTTCCTTCTTGTCTGTAAAATGTATAGCTTCTTGCCAGATAGCTCGGCCGCCGAGGAATCCAGAAGCACCTGCCTGGCAAGCGATTTTCACTTCCTTTCGAAATGTTTCATAATCCACGCCGGCGCTTAAGATAACCCAGGGCACCTGGGAAGCCTCGTCCAATTGCTGGCAGAGCTGGAGAAGTTTTGCCCTGCTTGCTTCGTGCTTCAGGTCGGCAGGAAATTCTGCTTTAAGTACGTCAATTGGCAAAGGCGTAATCTGACGGGCGGTTTCGATTATCGAACTTGGTCTCCGAGCGGCAAATTGTGGTGATTCGGTGTTTTCTTCCTTCATAGGATAAGTTTTGGGCTCAACTAGGAAAGGAAGGTCATACTTTAGGCATTCCTCTGCCACCATCTGTATTGTTTTTAATTGGCTATTGGCAATTTCAGTCAAATCAGGTCGGTAATAGACCAGGAGTTTGACTGCTGAGGCACCCATGCGTTTGATTTTTTCTACGCTCCAGCCGTTGAGTAAAGTGGTTATTCGTCCTCGTGAGTCACTTTCGTAGCCAGTAGCTTCAATGCTGACCAGTAGTCCAGTGTGTCCGGGCAGGACTCCTCCAGAGATGCACTGGGCGGCACCGTAATTAGGGTCTAGCAAGACAGCGCTGGCATAGGGGGCTAAAGCAGCGCATAATTCTAGCTTGTGTTCAGCAATTTCCTGATAATCGGCTTGGTCATCAAGTTGCTCTTTTTCAATCATGGCCTTGAGAGAGCCTCTATGGTCCATGGCGCAGATTATGAATATTCCTTCAAGCGTCGAAATCTGCTGCAAGCCCCTGATTTTGCCAATACTTAGTCTAGTCATTCTGTTCCATCCCCATTTGTGACTTTCTGGTAATAAGAATATAGCCTTTTGCTCTCTGTAAATCAAGTTTAGGTGTATAGTGAAATGCACGAGCAAGTTGTATGGAGTTAGATACTGTGTGAAAGTAAGACAAGAGATTGATATTGCTCGGCCTTGTGAAGATTCGATAAATCAGGCATAATTGTGCTTGAATTAATTTTAAGCGGGAGGAAGACATGGAAAAGAAAGAATCTAGGCCCTCACCCCAGGAGTTGGAGAGGATGACTCCGAAAGAGAGGCAGAAATATCTGGAAGGGAGGATGAGGGAAATAGTCGCTTATGCCTATGAAAGGGCACCGGCGGTAAAGGAGCGGTTTGAAAAGGCTGGGGTGAAGCCCGGCGACATTCGTACTGTTAAGGATTTGGAAAAGATTCCGCTGCTAAGAAAGGACGACCTGATCGCCTTTCAAAAGGCGAATCCTCCTTTCGGTGGCTATCTTGCCGTGCCCATTGACAGCCTGGAGAGGATATATCAATCACCAGGCCCTATCTATGACCCGCAACGCAAGAGAGGTTTCGGTATGGGTGCTGGGATGGGACCGGATTTTGGCAAGGGGCAACTAGTAATGAATACATGGTCATATCACATAACACCTGCCGGCTTGGGAGTCGACCAAGCACTTCGGAATTTGGGGTTTACCGTTGTTCCCACGGGCACGGGAAATACTGAGCTCCAAGTGCAGATTATGCATGGCCTCAAAGTACACGGTTTCGTGGGGACTCCCAGCTTCCTGAAGATTATTATAGATAAGGCTGAGGAGATGGGCTATGACTTTAAGAAGGACTTCAACTTAAAGTGGGCTATGGTTGGAGGTGAGATGGGTGGTGAGCCGCTACGAAAGCTGTTCCAAGAAAAATATGGAATCTTCTGTATGGGCGGAGATTCTTATGCTACTGCTGATGTTGGGACAATAGCTACAGGGTGCGATAAGCAGTCTGGCATGCATATTACCACCGATGCCATAGTTGAGATAGTAGACCCGGCGACGGGAAAGCAGCTTGGCCCTGGTGAGGTTGGGGAGGTGGTGGTGACTCCGTTCGATGAAGTTTATCCTTTGATTCGGTTTGGTACGGGTGACTTGTCTTCCTTTATTGATGAGCCTTGTGCTTGTGGGAGAACAACCCCCAGGCTACCGAAGATAATGGGGAGGTCAGGTGATGCTGTCAGGGTGAGGGGAATGTTTGTCCACCCTAAGCAGACGGATGAAGCAATTTCTAGATTCCCTGAGATTTCGCAGTATCAGCTAGTGGTCACTCGTCCTGGGCATAGGGATGAGATGGTTCTTAAGGTTGAGCTTGCCGATGAAGCTGTTGATAAGGAGAAGTTGAAGAGTGCTCTGGATAAGAATTTCAGGGATATATGTAAGGTAAGGTTCGACCGTGTGGAGTTCGTTGCCAAGGGCACCATACCTGAAGGAGCCAAGCGCATTGTTGACGAGAGAGTTTATTAGCTAGATTACAGTTTGCGTCAATTTTAACTTAGTAAGCAAAGGAGAGATGAGCAATGAAAACTAAGAAATCTGTGACTTCAATTGCGGAATTGGAGAAGATGTCACGTGAGGAGAGGCGGAAGCATCTTGATAAACAGTTAAAGTGGCTGGTTGCTTATGCTTATGAAAAGGCTCCGGCAACCAAAGCAAGGTTCGATAAGGCAGGTATTTCACCGTCAAAGGTGTCAGGCATTAAAGATTTAGAGAATTTGCCTATCTTGAGGAAGGATGAACTGGTAGATTTGTACAAAGTTAATCCTCCTCTGGGTGGCTTGGTGACCGTGCCTATAGGAGATTTGGAGAGGGTATATGTGTCCCCTGGTCCAATTTATGACCCACATCATCAAAGTGAAACTTTCTGGCAGCGACTTACTTATCTGGTCAAGTCTTTAGGTTTTGGCAAAGGAGACATTGTTATCAATACATGGGCTTATCACCTGGTGCCTGCTGGCCTTATGGTGGATGAAGCTCTGAGGCGAGCTGGGGTTACTGTCATACCCATGGGGGTGGGGAATACCGAGCTTCAAGCTCAGGTCATGCATCAGCTTAAAGTTACCGGATTTTTCGGCACTACGGGATTCTTTATGAATATCATCAATAAGGCTGAAGAGATGGGCTATGATATCCGCAAAGATTTCAATCTTAAATTAGTTTGTATTGGTGGAGAGATGGGTGGTGGTCCTATCAGGAAGTTGGTTGAGGAAAAATATGGTATTGCCACCAGAGATGCTTATGGGACGGCTGATGTTGGATTTATGGCCTATGAGTGCAGTGAGAGGAATGGTATGCATATCGCCGAGGAAGTTGTAGTGGAGATAATTAGTTATGAAACTGGAAAGCCAGTTAGGCCTGGTGAAGTAGGTGAAGTGGTAGTGACTCCGATTGATGAGACCTATCCGTTGATACGCTTTGGCACTGGTGACCTTGCCGGTTGGATTGATGAACCTTGTCTCTGTGGCAGAAGTGCTCTTAGGATAACGCGTCTTTTAGGTAGGATGGGCGATGCTGTCAGAACCAGAGGCATGTTTATCCACCCGCGACAGCTTGAGCCAGCGATGGCTAAATTCCCGCAGGTTGCCCAGTATCAGGCGATAGTGACCAGGCCAGGCCATCGGGACGATCTGACGCTCAAAGTGGAGCTCAAGACTGAGGAAGAAGTTGACAAGGAGAAGTTGGCAAAAGAATTAAACGAGGTGGTGAGCGAGGCGATAAGAATCAAGGTTGACCGTGTTGAATTTGTAGCTAAAGGGATAATCCCCGAATTGCACAAATTGATAGTTGATGAGAGGGTCTATTGAGTTAAACTCATCGTCATTCCAATCCTTCCCCTGTGAGATAAGGGGACTTTATTAGGTGTCGTTTTTGGTCTAGCGCCTGTAATCATATAAGCACCTTCCAATTTATTTCTCTTTGTTGACCTCAAATTGTGGTAAAATAGGGCAAGGTTTTTATCTCCTGGGTAACTGTGACATGTCGATGCCGTTAGTTGACGAAGAAAAGAAGTCAAATTTGAGTTCGATTTCTTGTGGTAAGCTGACCTGGGTTTACATTGAGAAGCCGACCCCCCAGGATGTGGAGTATTTGGCTCAGAACTTTAACTTTCATATCCTCAATCTAGATGACGTTTTGAGCCGGGTTCAACGTCCCAAAATCGATGCGTATCCAGACCACCTTTTTATCGTGCTTCACTTTCCTGTGTATAACAAGGAGAATCGGGTAACCACACCCAGTGAAGTAGATATTTTCATCAGCGAAAGCTACATAGTCACTGTCCATAAGTCAGGTGATTTGAAGCCGTTGGCTAAATTTTTCAATGAGTGCCATATTGATGAGGGAATATGTAACGCGTATATGAGTCGCAGTTCGGGCTTTCTCCTTTACCATATACTTGATAGATTGGTTAACTACTGCTTCCCAATTCTTGACAAGGTGGTGGATAACACTGAGAAGATAGAATACCTCATTTTTACCAGGGCAGTTCCGGAGACAGTGCGCGAAATCTCGCTAATCCGGCGAGACCTTATCTCGTTCCGTCGCATTATCCATCCTCAGATCAGCGTGGTTGAGGCACTGGAGCGCGAGGAATATCCTTTCTTCAAAGAGGACCAGGACATCTATTTTGGCGATATTGCCGACCATATCCGCAAGATTTGGGATGGTCTGGAAGACTGCAAGGAGGTAGTGGATGGGTTAGCAGACACCAGCAACTGGCTGACATCACATAGGATTCAGGAGATAATGCGGGTGCTGACTATTGTCATGGCAATTCTGACGCCAGCTATGCTACTTGCCAGTATTTATGGCATGAACGTACATTTGCCCGGTGGGAGAGTAGAGGGTTTTCTGCCTTTGGGGATAATTCTCCTCCTCATGTTCGGTATTGCCGCGGCTATGCTCTGGTTCTTCCGTCGTAGACATTGGCTTTAAGTTGATTTGGGTGCAAGGGCTTTTGCGATGACCGTTTCTCATAGATTTGTAGTGGTAGCGGCTCTTTTTGTCACCTGTCTCATCACGGCTAACATCCTAATTGTCAAGCAAATAAGCATTGGCGGTATAGTTCTCCCAGCAGGGATAATAATCTTCCCTCTGAATTATATCATCGGTGATGTGCTTACTGAGGTTTATGGCTACCAACAGGCGCGGCGTGTAATCTGGCTTGGCTTTTTATGTAATTTAATTGCGGTATTGGCTATTTGGGTCGGCGGGAAATTACCTCCAGCACCGGTTTTTGAGGCGCAAAGTGCCTATGAGAGCATTTTGGGCAGTACCCCTCGCTTTTTTTTAGCTTCCTTTGCGGCCTACCTCGGGAGTGAGTTTGCCAATTCTTTCGTCCTGGCCAAAATGAAGATAATGACCAAAGGCCGGTGGCTGTGGACGAGAACCATCGGCTCCACTTTGGTAGGACAGGGTATCGATACTTTGATTGTTCTGCCTATTGCTTTTTGGGGGGTTTTGCCTCCTCCTGCGCTGGGCATCATGATTTTGAGTCATTGGCTGGTGAAGTCTGCCTATGAAGTCATAGCTACCCCGTTAACTTATGTCGTCGTAGGTTATTTGAAGAGAAAAGAAGGCGTTGATGTCTACGACTATGAAATTGATTTCAATCCTCTAAGGGTAATTTAGCAAATGGGTTTAATAAGCTGTGGAGATTAAGTTTATCGTTGACAATAATGTTGGTAAGCTGGCGAAGTGGTTGAGG